>Ga0315274_10000713_pt1 | contig 51565 bp, 45 predicted proteins | sample YL17G02_20_MG_FD_203700 | JGI IMG/M metagenome (GOLD analysis project Ga0315274, IMG submission 203700) | Sediment microbial communities from Yellowstone Lake, YNP, Wyoming, USA - YL17G02_20 | ecosystem: Environmental > Aquatic > Freshwater > Lake > Sediment | place: USA: Wyoming | collected... | reverse complement strand
AGGACCTTACCCCTTCATTCAACACCTGGGGTCAGGTCCAACACACCAGGACCTTACCCCTTCATTCAACACCTGGGGTCAGGTCCAACACACCAGGACCTTACCCCTTCAGAAAACACACCAGGACCTTACCCTGTTTTTCCCGGGGGCTCCTACTTTATCCAGCCGACACGGACGAACCACTCGACCATGTCCTTGAGGCCGATGCGGAAGTCGGGGTACTCCCACTCGAAGCCGAGCCCCTTCAGCTTGTTACAGCTTATCCAGTAGCTCGAGGAGAGGTAGCGAATGCTGGACTCCTCGATCATCCTCGTCCTGACGTAGTTAGGGAACTTCTTCTCGTTTTTCACGACCTGCCGCGATATCCATATCCCGATCGGCGCAAGCCAGGGCATGCGAAGAAACGGGATCAGGTGCATCTTCCGGCCCAGCAACAGCGCGCTGTCCATCACAAGGTCCAGCTGGCTTATCACGTCCGGGTCGGACACGTTGTAATCCTCGCCTACCGTGTCATCTCTCTGTGCCACGAAATGAGCCGCGCGCACGATGTCCCTGACGTGACAGTTGGCCATCAGGTAGTTCCGGAGGTCGAGGAAGGCGACGTTCGTCATGCCCTCGGCGATCGCGATAATGATCCCTCCGATCCCGTAAGCACTTCCCGGCCCGTAAAGCGGCGCCGGCCTGATGATGGTCCACTTGAGGCCTTGCTCCTTCCCGAACCGCTGCACTATCTGCTCCTGCTTCCACTTGGTGATGGAATAGTCGTTTACAAGCCACGTTCCTTTGGGTTGGTCCCCCGGGGTATTCAGAGGAGTACTCCCCTCCTCGGTGAAAGGCTGGTTCGTGGGATGTCCCTGCGGGCGAACGTAAGGCCTGCCCTTGTCGAAAGGTCGCCCAAAGAAGAAATCGTACATCTCGTACCACACCCGGAACGGGTTGAGGAAGCTTCGCGGCGGGTTGGGATGTCCGTACACGCCGGCAGTGGACCAGTGGATGACCCTGTCGACGCCCTCCTCGACCATCGCCTCGCATAGGTTGGTCGTCCCGTACAGGTTCACCTTCTCCAGAGCCTCCATGGGGGCCGAGTAGTCGTACAGGCTGGCCGTGTGATAAACGGTGCCAACGCCCTTCAAGGCCGCCTTGAGGGACGCCTTGTCGGTGAGGTCCGACGGGACGAACTCGACGCCCTTCCGGTTGAAGTCGATGCCCAGGTTCTCCTGGACAAAGCGGATCCCAGGGTCCCCGGCGGCGCTCTCGAGGTCGGTGGCCCGGACGGGCACACCCTCGTCCGCGAGCAGTTTCACCATGTGTCCGCCGCAAAAGCCGCACGCCCCTGTGACCAGTGCCGGTTTCATTTCCTTACCTCCTGACTTGCCTGACCGTCTCCAGTCATTGGGAGTTGATTGCCGTCCTGCTTACGTTCGGGCTCTTCCGCCTGCGCTGGCGCAGCAGGTCTGTGAACGCCTCCAGCCTGGTAGCGATCCCCGTGGGCGAGGCATGCTCATCAAGACAGAGGTTGAGGATGGGTATCCCGTACCTGGCCTCGATCCCGGGGAGGATGGTACGGCAGATGTTCTCGGGCATACATGTGAACGGGTAAAGGTGTATCACGCCGTCGTAACCTTTTCGCGCCGCGTTTATGGTCCCGGCGATGGTCTGGTGCTCCTCACCACCGAGAACGTAGGGAAGGTAAGGCCTGGTTGCGCGCCTGGCCCGGTACTCGTCTATGATGATGCCCGGATCGGTCTTGAGCGGCCTGAACAGCCACTTGTAGACACTCAGCGAGGGGTATGCCATCGCGCCCATCTCACCCAGGCGGCGCTCGACATCGAAGTTTATAGCCGGCTCCAGCACCGCGTAGATCTCCCCCAGTACCGCGACCCGCAGGGGCTCTTCTCGCTTTTTCTCGAGCTCCACCCCGGCCAGGATCTCCAGGCCGTCCGCGGACGCCCCCCCGGTCTCCTTGAGCGTGGCCGCGCTATCGATGAGCTCCAGCCCCTCTGTGAGCGCGCGCGACGCGGACCCGCGTTCCCTCTCGTACGGCCGGATCTCCCTTGCCTTTTTCTCGAGCCTGTCTACGGCCTCCGCCTTGCGCTTGAACGCCCGGAACGCCCTGGCCCACCCGAGGGTCAGGTTTCCGTCCACGGTCGTGCGGAATTTATTGTACACGGAGCCGAGCCCGTCGCGCCCCAGGAGAATGCTGTCGAATTCAAACCCAACGTCCCGCAGTATCTGGTGCTGTACCCTTCCGTAATACCCGAAACGGCAGGCCCACATCCCGCTGACCATGGCGAGGGCGTCGGCGCCCATCTGGAGCGACCGCAGGTTGTCCCCCAGGTTGACCTTGAATGGAAGGCACACGAACTCGGGCGCGTGCAGCGCCCCGCTGTCAATGGACTTCCGGGTCGGGCGCGGCGGGACTATCACTTCCGCGCCGAGGTTTGACAGCAGTGCCTTGAGCGCGATGTACGCGTTTCCCATGTGCGGGAATGAGACCCTCATGTTCTCGAGCCGGACCTGCGGATAAGGTCGACGAAAGCCTCGACCCTGGTGTTGACCCCGGCCACGCCGGTGTGTTCGTCCAGCACCAGCGTCGTGAAAGGAGGGCTATCCTCCCGGCGGACCTCCCTGATTATGATCTCGCTGATAATCGAGTCCGGCCCGCAGGCGAAGCCCATCACCATCATCACCCCGTCGACCTCTTCGCGGCCGAGGAAGTGCGAAGCGGCCCCGAGTAGCTCCTTCTCGTAGCTCCAGGATATGTCCGGGTAGCGCTTGAGCTCTCGCTCAATTACCTCGGGAGCCACCTGCGTCATCAGTATGACGTTCGCCCCCAGCCTTTCGAGCCTGGCGGGAAGGTTGTGGCTTATGAACGGGTCGTGGATCAGGTACTCGTGTCCGACGAGCGCTATGTTGATGTTCCCGCGCTTTCCTTCTGCGGCGCCAGAGGGAAAGCTCAACCGCCCCGGAAACCGGTTGTCACGAGACTCAAGCCGCCTGAGAGGGTGCCCCGTAGCTTCTCCCTGTTGGCCGGCCGGGCCGGAGCCTGCCCCGTTTCCGTTGTCGGTGGCCGGGAGTACGACTTTCATCGCCGACTCGGGGTCCAGGCCGCGCAGGAGCTCACGCTGGTAACTGCGCTCGACCTCGAGGGCAGCCGCGAGTGACTTCCTGACCGAGGAGCGAGGTGCCCCCAGCTGCGCTGCCAGGCGCCCGGCGCTTTTCTTCAACGACCTGTTCTGGACGTCAACCACGAAATCGACTATCGGCGGGAGATCATCAAACGAGTTCTTGATCATGTCGGGCAGGCCGATGAGCTTTGGACAGGTATACGTATCGCAGTCGCGCTTCTCCACGGATACCATGCGCGACACGAAAACCCGGTCGACGCTGTCCTTGAGGTCGAGCACGTGGCCGTAGTAGAGCTTGACCGGCACGCAGATGTCATCAACGCAGTGCATTGTGCCTTCCTCGAGGAGACGCCTGCCGGTTTGCCGCGAGACAATGACTTCTGCCCCCAGGCCTTCGAGCAGCGTCTTCCAGAAGGGGAAGTGCCTGTAATATGAAAGCGCCCTGGGAATGCCGACTTTAACCATGCGGTAATTATATAATGATTTATGGTTTGCTTCCTCCCCCCTCGCGGGGGAGGCTGAAAATGATTGCTCGTCCCCCCTCGCGGGGGAGGATTAAGGTGGGGGGGCTCTTACAACGGAGGTCATGATGAAAACACGCACTAGTTGGCGAGCAACGGTAATCGCGGCACTGGTGGCCTTGCTGATCACGGTAGTCGCGACCGGCTGCGGGAAAACGGGTGGGCCGAAAACGACTCCCAACGAGCTGCAGACTACTCCGACGTCCGTGCCTTCTGAAAAGGTCACGGTAAACGTTTATTTCCTGCGCGGCGAAGAAAGGGTGCCGGTGAAGCGGCAGGTTGACATGGCAGGACCGCGGGAGGCGCTACTTGAGCTGCTCAAGGGGCCGAGCCAGGCCGAGGGGTTAAGCACGGCAATCCCGGAGGGAACCACGCTTAGGAAATGTGACGTATTGGAGGACGGAACGGCAAAAGTCGATTTCTCGCGCGAGATCCTCAACTTCGGCGGCGGCTCCGCCAGGATCACCGCTATCATCGACCAGATCACGAAGACAGTGCAGGCGAACGACCCCGCTGTGCGCACGGTCGCGATAACCGTCGAGGGGCAACCGGCGGAAGAGGTGCTCCAGCCTTAGTACGGGGTTTGTACTCGAGTGTGTTGGTTTCAGCCAGGGTCAACTTCAACGGGGGTCTGGCACCAGCTGTTTTTGCATCCTGACCCGGGTGCCACCCACTCCGGTTTCTGCCTCGACCCTGTCCATCAGGCAGTAGATCAGATAGAGGCCCCTTCCGGCCGGCAACGTCGGGTCGGGCGGCTCCGGCGGCAGGATGCCGGGGTCGAAGCCGGATCCCCTGTCACAGACCTCGACGACAACAGAATCGTCGCGCACCTCGCAGATGACGTCCACGGGGCTTTCGCTTCCGGGGTTGTGCTCCATGGCGTTCTTTGCGGCCTCGTGTGTGGCGGCGACTATGTCGAAGACGACGGGTTCGTCAGCAGTGAACGGCCTCAGGGACGTCCTGATGAACTCGCGCACGGTGGAGAGGGCGGAGGTGGACGGCTCGACAGTGAAGCGGCTCACCTTTCTTATGCGTGTCCCTCCTGACATCTTGCTGCTCTCTGCATCCGCTTTGCGGGCCATCGGGACCAGCTCCCGGGTTCATCCGATCTCTGGTATTCTATAGACTTTAACGACAAGAACAAGGGCAAACTTGAGGTACCGGGAGGGGCCATGCTGGTCGAGTTCAACGGCAAGAAACCGCAGGTGGCACCGGACGCGTTCGTCGCGCCGACCGCCGTGCTGATTGGCGACGTGGTCGTCGGGAGCAAGTCGAGCGTATGGTGGGGGGCTGTCCTTCGCGGGGATTGGAACAGGATCCAGATCGGCGAGCGCACCAGTATCCAGGATAACTGCGTCGTTCACGGGTCGATGATGGGCGGAGTAAGCGTGGGCTCGGGTTGTACCGTGGGCCACGCAGCGGTTCTTCATAACTGCACTGTCAAAGATGGGTGCCTGGTTGGTATGAACGCGACAGTCCTCGACGGGTCGGTAATCGGCGAGGGCAGCGTAGTGTCAGCCGGTTCGGTCGTGACGATGGGAACGCAGGTCGAGCCGGGGATGGTCGTCGCGGGGGTCCCCGGCAAGCAGACCAAGGCGGTCTCAGACAATCTCAAGGTGGCCGTAGAGAGCGGCAGCAACGCATATGTTGACCTGCGCCAGAGGTATCTCGACCTGAAGCTAGGGTAGCCTGGCCTGTATTGGTTGGGCGTAGCCCCCCTGTTATTATAGAGAGTGCTCGATTACCGCGAATCAAGCGGGTGTTGATCAAGTGAGCGACCGTGAACTCCAGGAGGTGCAAACGTGGGATTCTTAGACAAGATCCAGGATACTATCACGAGCGCGACCGAGCAGACCAAGTCGAAAGCTCAAGATATGCAACTCAAGAAAGAGCGCAAGCAGAAGATTGAGGCCGTGGGAGAGCAGGTCTACAACCTGTACCTGAACGGGCAGCTGTCGCAGCAGGAGCTGGCCGGCGCCTGCCAGGAGGTCGCCGACCTGGACAACCGGATCCAGGAGGCCATCGCGCAGGCGCAGGCAGCGAGGCCGCAGCCCGCACCGCCGCCCGCCGCGGGAGCTCCAGGCGCGCCGCAAGCGCCGACACAGCCGGCTCCACCTGCGGGATCGACACCGCCTCCACCAGCCGCGCCCCCATCTGCAGGGAGCGGAGGGCCGCCACCGCCCCCCTCGCCGCCACCGGCAGGGAGCGGAGGGCCGCCACCGCCCCCCCCGCCGCCACCGGCGTAGCAACAGGCTGAGGTTGTCAATCGTGATTTTTAAGGCGGGGATTACGCCTTGGCAGCGGAAAGGCTGAGAAGCTGTCCCTCGAGGGCTCACGCTCTTGGCCGGAAACCATAAGTGGTATAATCTACGATGAGTTAAAGCCGTCCGACCTGACACGACAGGGAGTTCGATGAGTGGTGACTCGGGCCGGTTTGCGGTGACGAAAGCGAGCAGCGCAGCTTGACTATCGAGGAGGTTTTCTTGAGACGACATTCAAATGCAGAGGTGATGACCTTGAGGGCTGTTATCGGACTGGCCGTGGCGATCGCGTTGGTCCTGCCGTTCCTGGCGACCGGGTGCGGCGGGGGGACCTCGACCCCGCAGGCAGCGGTGGACAGCTTCCTCAAGGCTATCGAGAATAACGACTGGAACGCGTACGTGGGGTCCGTGCTCCCGGACAACGTGCGGCGTATGACCGATGCGGACACCAAAGACCGGAAGGCGCAGTTCAAGAACATAAAGGAAACCCACAAAGGCATGAAGTTCAAGGTCGAGTACGATAAGAAAGACAAGAACAAGGCAACCGTCACCATTACCGCGGGGACGATAGCGACCTCGGACAAGAAATCGGGGCAGAAGCAAAGCATGACCATCGCGGAGTACAAGAAGACGACCGGCCAGTATCCGAGCATCCCGGCAGAGAAGTTCAAGGGGAGCTGGTACGTAAACGTCCCGATGGCGTCGAGTGATGTGCCCCCGCAGACGCAGCAGGCTCCGCAGGAGGCACCGCAACCTTCCGAGGCGCCGTCGCCGGAACAGGGCAGCACGCCAGCCCCGTGAGGCAGGGCTGAAGCCCCGGGTGTCGAGACGGGCCTGTTACAGCGGGCCCGTCTTTTTTCCGATTTCACGGCGGCGCGGTGAAACGCTGTTGTCAGCTCAATCCGCGAGCGCTTCTTTTTAAGGGGCGCGCCGTCTTTCGCAGGGATGATATAATGCCTTGTTGATGGGTCCCGGCATAGGGGTTGATCGAGAGATGATGGGTGCGAATCTTAAGAGGCTTTACGTTTTTATGATCGCAGTCTCCGTGTGCGCCGCGCTGGCGGCGCCACTGGCCCTCTCGGGCTGTGGAAGCAGTGATCCCCAGGGCGCGGTGATGAAATACCTCAACGCGTGGCAGGCCCAGAACTGGAACGAGTACAAGGCCGCGGTGGCACCAGAGAAGGCCAAGCTGACAAAGGACCAGGAGGAACTGGCTAAGCAGGCGTTCGGCCAGACCAAGGTGAAGTTCAGCGACATAAAGATGAAGACCACTTACGACAAGAACAACAAGAACAGGGCGCGGGTTTCCCTCATCGGCGGGAAAACCACTTATACCGCCAGGATACTCGGCAAGTGGAAGACCGACACCCGGGACATAGGCAAGATGAAGCAGGTGGAAAGGCCCGTTTTCGACACGGTCAGGATCGGCGACGTCTGGTACGTTGACATCAGCCTCGGCTGAGGTCCAGAAAAAAAAGTGGCGGGCTTCGGCCCGCCTTTTTCTATGCGCGAATACGCGGGGTAATCAGGGCCTGGCGAGCTCGATTATGCTGGCGGAAAGCCCTTCATCAACGGTCAGTATCCCGTAGGTGTTAACGCTGGCGAACCTGTGGTCGGTGGGCGTCCCGGGGTTCACGACGAGCACGTCACCGCGCGTCTCGTTCAGCGGCGAGTGGGTGTGGCCGAACACGATACAGTCGAACCCCTTAAGCTGTTCCATGACCCTTTTGACTATCCCCAGCGGCGCGCCGGTACCGTGCGTGAGCCCGATGCGGAATCCCTCCACCTCCACTTCGATGGTTTCCGGCAGGGCCTTTCGCACCGGGGGAGGGTCCATGTTGCCCCAGACCGCGCGCACGGGGGCGATCTCCTCCAGGGCGCCCAGCGCGCCGAGCTCACAGATGTCGCCTGTGTGCAGTATAAGGTCGACCCCCCGCAGGCCCTTCAAGAGCTCGGGCGGAAGCTCACTTGCAGTCCCGGGGATGTGGGTGTCACCGACAAGGCCGATCTTCATCATCGGTGATCATGCTCCTGCCGGGCCTCGCCGCGAAAGCTCCGGGGGAGTATTTCTATGAGCGCCTCTACAAGGTCGGTCTCGGTGATTATGCCGACGAGCCTGTCGCCCTCGACCACCGGCAGGCCGCCGACTTTTAAATCCAGGATTATGCGCGCGGCGTCTAAGAGGTCCGTGTCAGGGGAGACGGTCCTCGGGTTAGCAGTCATCACGGATTCCACCTTGATCGTATCCAGCAGGAAGTCGTGGTACTTTTTTTCCGTGAGCACCACCGATGAGGCCGTGGCGTTGCGCAGGTCGCGGTCCGTGATGATCCCCACCAGCCTTTCCCCATCCATGACGGGAAAACGCCGCAGCCTGTTCCCCTCCACCAGGTCCCACACCCTGCGGATATGATCGTTCGCGTTGACCGTCAGCACTTTCCCGGACATGCGATCGCTGACTTTCACTTCTGACCTCCCATGGGGCCTGGCGCTCTCAGCAGGCACCGGCGCCGCGACCCTGACTCGGATGCTATTCTTCATGATCGGCGGCAGGCAGCAGTACGCTCCCGACCACGCACTTGAATTTATATCACTTTTTGCGATTATACTTCTACGACGAAGTGGCACGACCGCTTCCCGGGCAACGCGACATCTCCAACAGTAATCGGTTCCGCGGCGCCCGGAACAGAGTCAAAAAGGATGGCAGGCGTGTTGAAGCGTGAGAAGAGCGAGAAAGACGCGGGAGCTGGCGGCCCGAAGAAAAGGACCCATCCTGAAAAGCCGCAAGACGATATTAAGAAGCCGATGTTTCTCGGGGGCTGGGATGGCGCGGTCCCGGTTGCAGATTTGAAAGAAACCGAAGGGGCCGCAGAACCGACGGGCGAGGCGCCGAAGAAAAACACGGGCACGCTGAAGACCTCGAAAGGGACTATTGAACTGGAGAATTACTGCCCTACCGACAAGCTCGAGAAGCTCACCGTAGACGATGGCATATGCATGTTCAGCCGCAACAATCCCGGCAGGCAGAAGAAAGCGCTGGTAAATGTCAGCAAGGCGGAAGGCGGGAATGTGATCACCGGCATCAAGGACGGCAGCCTTGTCTCCTACATCGGGATCCACCCCCCGTCGGAGCGAGAGCGCTGGGGGAAGCCCGACTACCCCTGGCTGTTCGAGCTCGGAGCGATCGAGGTCAGCCGCGGCTACAGGCGGATCGGGCTGGCCGAGGCGATGCTGGAAATTGCGTTTGACGACCCTTTCTACGAGGACAAGGTCGTCCTTACCACAGGGTTTACGTGGCACTGGGACCTCGAGGACACGGGGCTCGACAAGATGCAGTACAGGATGATCGGGATAGAGCTGTTCGGCCAGTACGGGTTCATGGAGATGGCGACCGACGAGCCCAACGTGACCATGGACTCCGCGAACCTGTTCCTGGTCAGGCTTGGAAAGAACGTGCCGTTCTCGAGATACCAGAAATTCGCATCGCTGCTTTTCGCCAACGAGTGGGAGGCCATGCTCCGCGGCTTCTGATGGGGTCATCTGATGGGGTCAGGTCTTGAATCGTGAATTTTTGCGAACACCTGGGGTCAGGTCCAACACACCAGGACCTTACCCCTTCAATCAACACCTGGGGTCAGGTCTTGAATCGTGAATTTTTGCCACTTTTTGGGGTCAGGTCTCTGAACTTGCGAAAAGGTCTAACAACCCCCGCCAGTTAACACTCTGGCCTGACACCCATGGTGGTCAGGTCCAACAAACCAGGACCTTACCCCTTCATTCAACACCTTGGGGCAGGTCTATTTTTACCCCGGGTCTAAAGGTTGGCCACCAGTCCGGTCGCTCCGGGTATGAAACGGTCTTTGAAGCGGTCCATCATCCTCGACATGACGACCGCGCCGGTACAGTGGTTCACTATGATCTTCGCGGGCGCTACCTCCTCGAGGAAGTCCATTGTCGCTTTGACTTTCGAAAGCGGCGCTCCCATGCCCAGGTGGGTCCCACCGACCACCGCCCTTATCTTTCCGGCGTCGGCGATGACGTGTTTCAGGATGTTGACCAGGCCGGAGTGCGCGCAGCCTGTCAGCACTACCGCGCCTTCGGGCGTATCGACGACGAGGGCCTGGTCGTCGGTGAACGGGTCCGGGACCAGCTCGCCGCCGCGCTCGCAGAAGAGCAGGGGCTCCGGCCCCTCGAAGTCGGTCACTCGGACGACCTCACCGGTAAGGCGGACACCCGGCATCACTTCCACCGGCCCGGTTGACTCCTCGATGCCCAGGCTGGCGCATTCGATCGCCTCGCGGGTGAATGGGATGCCGACAAAGATCCTGGCCTCGCCCAGCTTCAGGTACCTGGGCACGAGGGCGTCGGGGTGCAGGTATATCTTCCTGGGGCCCGAGGCGGAAAGGACCCTGAGGAGGCCACCGGCGTGGTCGAGGTGGCCATGTGAGATACCGATACCCTCGATTGAGCGGAGGTCGATGCCGAGTATGCCGGCGTTGGAGACGGCCAGGTCGCTCAAACCGCAGTCCCAGAGAAACCTCTTTCCCTCGACCTCGAGCAGAACCGAGAGTCCATGCTCCGCCTTGAAGGGCGGCAGCCCGGAGATGTTATCGTCGAGTATCCAGACTTTTACTTCCATCCGGAAAGCTCCTTTTGCTCCTCTGGCCGCGCGCAACAAAAAGGGCGGCCATGCCGCCCTTTTTATCGGATCATGAAAACGCCTACACCGGTTCGAAGCGTTCTTTCAGCTTCTTCAGCACAGACGGCATGGTGGTGTACTCCATCTCGTCCTGCGGCAGCCTGTGCGGCTCGAACGGGCCGTGGCGCCGCAGGTAGTCCGCGGTGTCCAGGGCTAACTTACGCGCGTTGTCGTAGCTTATGTCGCCGAGCATGTCGCGTGGCCCGATGAGCATCCCGTCCTTGAGCTGGAAGCCCAGCCCTACCACGCGGGGCGGGCCGTCAAAACGGGTCGGCGTGTCGTCGCTGAACCCCACCGGCATCAGCGGGCCATGGTGCGAGCCCCGCATCCAGCCCGCTACCGCGTGGGGGAAGGAGAAAGGCTCGAGGACCTCACCGACAGCCGGAAGGCCGCTCTGGCAACGGACAGCCATAACCGGGTCGTCCTTGCCGATGTAGCGGCCCGCCATCAGGAAAAGGCGCTGGGTGGACGAGACCGCGACCGGCTCGTCGGAGCCCTTGCGGAAGACGTGCTTGACGACGTAGCGCGAAGGCGACCCTATCAGGACGAGCATGTCGTACATCTCCTCGGGGAGGCTGAAGATGATCCTGCGGTCGCCGATAAGGTCGAGGACCTCGAAGCGGAACCCTTCGTGCATGTTCGGGTCGATTACGAGCCCGATGGTATTGAACGGGTCGGCGAATATCTTGTATATGGGGAAGTTCCAGGCGCCGGGCTCTGTCTTGTCCGCCAGGAACACGATGACAGGCTCGGCCGGCCGCTCCTCGAAGGTCATCTCTGCGAACCCGGGGCCCATCCCCTTGAGGTTTCCGGAGAACGCGTCAACCAGCAGGTCCTGTCCGGCGCCGTACTGGCCGTATTTCTTGGCGACCTCTGTCATATCGGTGAAAGTGTCCCAGGCGAACTTGTGCATTTCCTCGTTTTCGATTCCCCTGGTGTGGGTCATGATAAGCGCTATATCGTCACCGACCTCGCCCTGGCAGTAGTCGATTAGAAAGCCGTCCTTCTTGGCCTTCTCCATGTGCTCTACGGCCTTTTCCCTCAAAGCCGGGTGCACATCGGAATGCCCCACGAACCCGCCCACGTCCGCCTTGATGATGCTCAAGGTAATTTCCATCACTACCTCCTTGCGCCCGCATTGCCCGGGCGATTATTAAAGGTCTACAAAGCTCATATATTCTATAACAAAAGCCGTCCACGTTCATGGGGGCACGCCGATTCGGCCACGAAGGGGAAAAGGTCCGGGCGGAAAACGTGTGGCACCGGGGGATGCTGATATTGCCCGGGGCTGACAGCGGCCGGCTGCTGCCTGCCGGTTATCACTGCTAAGTACCCCGTCCGGTAGATACGGTGTCGTACCGAGAGCGTCGGGGCGCCGTTCCTGCAAGGCGCGCGACCGAGGAGTACTCGGTGAGTACTGCGAGGAAGCGGAACGCCGCAGGGGCGGATGCAGCGGCGATCGAATGCAAGCGTATCTATGGGACTGGGTACTAAGGCATTCTCACTTCCACGATGTTGCTGTTCACCAGGACCTAATCGCCCCGGCAGACGGCAAGCCTGTAGCTGTAGGTCCGTACCGGAGTTAGCCCCGAATCAACAAAGTCCCGGCGTGAAACACCCAGGGAATACGTCTTCTGCCCGGCACTGGAAGAGATGCTCCCGGCCGGGCTCTCATCAGAACGGATCAGCACGTAATGCGTTATGCACGGGCTTATCCCGGATATGCTGGTGCTCCAGGAAAGCTGCGAAACGCCGTTCTCAGTAGTGCTGCTCAACGAGGCGGATATAGCGCCGGGCACCTCCGCCGTCAGCGTGTTGCTTGCCCGGGATACGGCACCGTCTTTCAAGATTGCGACCCTGTATACGTAGGTGGTTTCCCCCCGAACGCTGCCGTTCAGGAAACGGTTGTCGCCCTCTACCACTGCTATCTGGTCGCGGGGGTATTCGGGGGATGTCCCGAGGTTACAGCGCAGAACCACGGCGCTATTGGAGCCGGACTCCTGAGGACGCGGCATATGGCCTTCAGGAATCGAAGAACGGTTTCAAGGGCGCAGGTTGTCCGGGTGGAAGTGCGCTCATTGGCAGGGTCATGCCTGGAACACCGGGATGGCCAGGGGCCGCAAGGGTTGCCTTTCCCTGTTAATGACACCGGCCGTTCTCGTTGACCGATTTCCTAGCGGCGTGGTAGATTATTGCGACGGCGGGGTGTAAAGGCGTTTGTAACGCGGGCCCCGCAGACAATCCAGTGTTCGGAGGCGAATTGAAGTTTTCTACCAGGGCGAGGTACGGGATGCGGGCGATGCTCGACCTTGCCGCAAACGGTGACGACGGGCCGGTTCTCTTGAGAGACATCGCCGAGAGGCAGGACCTGTCCAAGAGGTACCTGGAGCACATGATGACAAGGCTCAGGGGAAAGGGGCTCGTGACTGCGACCCGCGGCGCCAGGGGCGGCTACCGGCTGTCGAGGCCCGCGAAGGAGATCAGGCTCGACGAGATCTTCGAGGCGCTCGAGGGCCCGCTGTCTCCGGTCGAGTGTGTTGGCGACCCTTCTGCCTGCGAAAGGGCCGAGGAATGCGTCACCAGGGAGCTCTGGTGCGACATGGCGCGAGCGATGAGGGACGTGCTGGCCGGGCAGACCCTGGAGGACCTGAGGGTCCGCTGGGGCGAGCTTCAAAAGTAGTAGGAAAAGGAGGGCTGAGGGGGCCGTTTTATCGGGCTGGCCCCTTCGAGGTGATGACCATGAAGTATGTTTATCTTGACCACGCGGCGACGACGCCACCTCTTCCCGAGGTAGCGGAGGCGATGAAGCCGTACCTTCGTGAAAAGTTCGGCAACCCATCCGCGCTGTACAGGCTGGGACGGGAGACACGCATAGCGGTGGAGGACTCGCGGAAGAAGGTTGCGTCTCTCATCGGGGCGGCGCCGGATGAGGTCTATTTCACCTCGGGCGGAAGCGAGTCCGACAACATGGCCCTGGTCGGCACGCTGCTTGCCAACGAGGGGAAAGGCAACCACCTGGTGACTACGGTGATCGAACATCACGCGGTCCTGGAGACGTCGCAGTTCCTTGCCTCGCGCGGATACGACGTGACCTTCGTGGGGGTCGATTCCAGCGGGCTGGTCGACCCGGGCGACATACGAAAAGCGATCAAGCCCACCACCGTGCTTGTCTCGGTGATGCACGCAAACAACGAGGTCGGGACCATGCAGCCGATCTGCGAGATAGCGGGGGCATGCAGGGAAGCCGGGGTCTACCTGCATACGGACGCGGTGCAGACGGTGGGCAACATCCCGGTGAACGTGGATGAGCTCGGCGTTGACATGCTCAGCACATCCGCGCACAAGCTGTACGGCCCGAAAGGGGTGGGGGCTATCTATATAAGAAGTGGCACGAAGGTAAGCCGATTCATACACGGCGGCGAGCAGGAGCGCGGCATGCGAGCCGGCACCGAAAACATAGCCGGGATAGTCGGGTTCGGGGTCGCCGCGGAGGCGGCGTCGGCCGGGCTCGAAGAGAAGGCCGAAAGGATCACGTCGCTTCGCCGGCGGCTTGTGGAAGGAGTGCTCGGCTCGATGGAGGATACGTTCCTGAACGGCCACCCGGTGATGCGCCTTCCCAATAACGCGCACATAGGTGTGAGGTTCATCGAGGGCGAGGCGATGTGCCTGCAGTTGGACACCACCGGCATCTGCGCCTCGACGGGGTCCGCCTGTACCACGGATTCGCTCGAGCCACCGCACGTGCTCGTGGCGATGGGGGTTGCCCCGCAGGACGCGCTGGGCTCGGTGCGCTTTTCGCTCGGGCGCGGTTCGACCGATGAGGAGATCGACTACGTCCTCGAGCAGTTCCCGCCGGTTGTCGAGCGCCTGCGCGCCATGTCACCGCTCGCCCGCAAGAAGGGGTCAGGTCTTGAATCGTGAATTTATGCGATTTAATGTGGTGCCAGGTGCCAGGTATGGCAAAAATTCACGATTCAAGACCTGACCCCATAGATGACCCCATAGATGACCCCGCTATGGTCTTATCTGGGGTGGGACTCGGAGCAGGAGTTGAAGATGATCAACGATCGTTTCCGCAGCAGGTTGGGGATCACATCCAGGTCTGTGAGCGGAATCCCGTGACGGGGGGGCACAGTGGATAGTAAGAAGCTGATCGAGGGCTACGATGTCGAGCTGTGCGATGTTGACTGCGTGCCGGAGGCCCAGGGGGCTATCTACAGCGCCAAGGCTCACTTCGCGGATGATGCGTCGGAGGTAATGCCGTATCTGAACGTGACTCTGGAGCGTGCCAATTACGGCAGGGGCAACCAGTTCATCCTGTGGAAAGAGGAGGGGCGGACCTACGCTCTTCGCCAGGACGAACTGGCGATCAGCAACGTCCTTGACCGGCGGCAGGCGCAGGAGCTATTGGGCAAAGCCTTGGCGATGATCAACGCGGTATGGGAGAAAAGAGACGAATTAACTCCGGACTACGAGGAGAGGACGGCGCCACAGGTCCTGGAGGTTTTTAAGCTGCTTCCCAAGACCAACTGCGGGGAGTGCGGCGTCGCGAGCTGCATGGCATTCGCCGTCGCGATATCGGAAGGGAGTCTGCGCGTCGATGACTGCCCACCTCTGCGAGCCGACGAGAACGCCCAAGCCGTTCGAGGGTTAAGAGAGCTAGGACTCTAGCGCGGTAATCAACATTCCTCAAGGCAGTCCATCAGAGTTCCTTCTAACACTTTCGCCTCTTGCTCTGCTTCGTGAGATGCTTTCTTGTCGTGTTTCAAGGCTATGAACGATTTATTGATGGAGTCCAGGAGGGATTTCTTCCTGTAGGGTTCGACCAACTCCGCGATAACGGATGCTATCGGCTTTCCCTGCGCCGAGGCTATCTCGTCAAGGGCGAGCTTGGTCTCGTAATCCACTCGGACTGTCGTTGACTTGGCTTTCATCATTAACACCGAAGTGAGTATAGATAATTGTAGATAATATTGCAGATAATATTGTTAAACAAAGACCTGGATTCTCAATCCGCCCAGCCCGCGACGCCGCCTTCAGAGATTGCCGATTCACGCCCCGATGAGAACGGGGCCAGTGGCTCGAGGTCGGAGACGGTGATGGTCACGCTGCCGGTGCGGTCCCCGACCCGGCCGGTGACGCGAAAGACGCGCGAGGTCCCGACGAGAGCCTCGAGCCGCTGGTACTCCCGCGGGAAGACGGTGACCTCGAAAGTCCCGTGGAGGTCCTCGAAGGTCAAGAACTGCATGTACTGCTGTTTCTTTGTCACCGCGCGGCGCTGGGCTATCAGCCATCCTGCCATGCTTACCGTCTCGCCCAGGTGGCTGGCGAGGTCGGTGCTCCTGACCGGGGCGCGTTCGATCTCGCCCGGCACCAGGATCTCGAGCGGGTGGCACGACACGCTCGCGTCCAGGTACTCGAGTTCCATCTCGAGCCTCTGGGCCCGGGAGTAGTCGGGGAGCCTCGGCAGCGCATGGGGCGGGCTGACCCTTACGGCCTCGGCGACCAGCGGGAGCTGGTAATCCCCCCAACCTCGGTCCTCCCCCGCGAGTGGGGAGAAAGCAGGCGGGGGCGAGCCTCGCTTCCGTGCCGCTCGGGCCTCCGGGTACATCATCGAGAGCTTCCAGAGCAGTTCGGGCCGGGTGTTCTCGAGCGAGTCGAAGGCGCCGCATTTTATTAAAGACGCGGTCTCCTCCTCCGTTACGTCCACCCTGCACAGGAAATCCGACAGCGAGGTGAAAGGGAACGAGCGCCTGGCTTCCAGTATCGAGTCCACGGCCCGGCGGGAGATCCCCTTGACCCTGAGCAGGCCGAAGTACATTACCCCGTCGCGCACGCGGTAGTCGGACTCGCTGCGGTTCACGTCGGGGAGCGCCACCCTGACCCCGAGGCGCTTCGCCTCCTCGACGTAGACCGAGTGGTGGTAGAAGCCCGCCTCGTTCGCCAGCACCGCGGCCATGAACTCCGCGGGGAAATGGGCCTTGAGGTACGCGGCCTGGTAGGAGAACTCACCGTAGGTGGCGGCGTGGGCCTTCGGGAAGCTGTAGCCCGAGAACTTCGCCAGGCTCTCGAAGAGCGCCAGCGCCACCGTCGGCGGCAGGCCGCGCTCCCCGGCGCCCTCCAGGAACCTCGCCCTTATCGCCTCCATCTGCTCCGGCGAGCGCCTGTGGGTCATCGCCCGCCTGAGGTCGTCGGCCCCGGCGGGCGTGAAGCCGGCCAGGGCGACCGCCGCGCGCATCACCTGCTCCTGATATACGAACGTTCCGAGCGACTCCGAGAGGATCGGCTCCAGGTCGGGGTGGAGGTAAACGACCGGCTCACGGCCCGCGCGCCGCAGCAGGAACAACTCCTTCATCCCGCTGCCGGAAGCGCCGGGGCGGATGAGGGCGATGGATAGCGTCAGGTCCTCGATGCTCTTCGGCTTCATCGCCTGCAGCAGCGACCTCATGCCGGGGCTCTCTATCTGGAAGACGCCCAGCGTTCGGCCCTCGCAGAGCAGCCGGAACGTGTCGGGGTCGTCGCGCGTAAAGTTGTCGGGGTCCAGGCGCGCTCCGTGGTTGCGGGCAGCGTCGGCCGCCGTGTCCTCGATGACCGAGAGACCTTTCTGCCCCAGGATGTCAATCTTTATGAGGCCGAGTTTCTCAATGGGCCCCATGTCATACTGCGTTATCACAAGGCCCTTTGTGGCGCGCTCCAGGGGGACCAGGTCGGTGAGCGGCCGGTCGGCGATGACCACCCCTCCCGCGTGGATCGAGAGGTGGCGGGGGAAGCCGTCGAGCCGGTTGCATACCTCGAGGATGCTCCTCATCGGCTCACGGTCGAACGGGAGGTCGCGGCAGGACGGGATTGCGGAGGCGGCCTCCTCTATCTGGCTCGCGTGGCAGTGGGGGATGTTCCTGGCGAAGGCGTCGACCTCGTCGGGGGAAAGCCCGTGCGCCTTTGCGACGTCGCGCGCCGCCATGCGCGCCTTCATGGTGGCGTAGGTGCATATCATCGCGACCCTGTCTTCCCCGAAGCGGCGGTAGATGTAATCGAGCACCTCGTCGCGCCGGCACCAGGAGATGTCCAGATCGATGTCGGGCGGGTCTTCGCGCGCCGGGGAGAGGAACCGCTCGAAGTAGAGGTCGTGCTTCAAAGGGTCGATATAGGTGATGCCCAGGACGTAGGCGACCATGCTTCCCGCCGCCGAGCCGCGCCCGGCGGCCGGGATGCCGCGCTCCCGGCAGAAGTTGACGATGTCGTGCACTACCAGGAAGTACGGCGTGAACCCCAGTCCCTCGATGGTGTCCAGCTCGAAGTGAAGCCTTTCGAGCGCGCCGGCGGTGAGCGGGCGGTAGCGCCTGGCGGCTCCCTCGAAGCAGAGCTTGGTCAGGTGGGAGAAAGGGGTCTCGCCGGGGGGGAGGTCGGCCTCCGGGAACAGCTGCCCGCCGAGCTCGAAGCGGAACTCGCAGGCACCGGCTATATCGCGCGTGTTTTGGATTGCGTCGGGCGCCTTGCTGTACGGGTAGGCGAGAAAGAGCTCTTCCATCTCGCGGGCCGGCTTGAGCCAGCACTCACGGTCCGCCACCTCGCCGGGGGGGATGCGGGTCACGGGGCATATCAGGCGTATGGCGTTGAGGGTTCGGTGCAGCTGGTAGTCGTCGGGTCGGGCGAATGCCACGCGGTTGGTGGCCGCGCATGGCACGCCGAGACGGTGGGCCGCGTCTATCTGCGCCTCGGCCTGGAGGTGGCTCTCGCGCGTCCCGGTGTTGGACAGCTCGGCGTAGAGCGAGTCCCCGAATATAGAGAGGAGCGGCTCGAGCAGGCCGGGCTCCGGGCACAGGGCGAAGAGGCCGTCCGTGTACCTGGCAAGCTGTTCGAGCGAGAGGGGAGCCTCGCCGAGCCGGCGTTCGGTCACGGCCCGGCAGAGGTTGCTGTAACCCCCGTCGTCCCTGGCGATGAGTATCAGGCGCCGCGCGTCATCGCAGTTTTCCGCCGGGTCCGGTTCAGCCGTCAGCTCGCACCCGATTATTGCCTTGATTCCGGCCTCGGAGGCCGCCTCATAAAACTTTACCGCGCCGTACAGCCCGTCCCGGTCGGTGAGCGCCAGGGCGTCCATCCCTGCTTCCGCGCAGCGCGCCACGAGCTCTTCGACGGGGCTCCCGCCGAAGAGGAGGCTGAAGTTGCTGTGACAGTTCAGGTGTACAAAATCCATATTTGTATAGTGCCTCTTGTCTGATCGACCCCATAGGTGCTGGATGCTGGCAAGCTGCTGGTTCAGCATCAAGGCAGCACCTATGGGGTGATAGGCGAGCTCCCCGCCAACTGCGGGCTCCTTTCAGTCTCAGCTGCACCGCGGGCTGCCCTGGAGGCCCCCACCGTGCCCGTTGCCGCCGTTGCCGCGGCTCATCACCCCGGCCCTCGTGGGAGTCACCAGCCCGTGGGTGCTTCCCCTTAGAATCGCAGAGAACCCGTAGCGCTCGCGTATCCGGTCAACGCTGCCGTTAAGGCTGTCTGCCCGCAGGCTGTCCGTCCTGGGCGCGTCCGGAAAGAGCTCCCCCTGGCACCCCGATGTCACCAGCGCGGAAAGGGCGACGCCGACGAGCCTTATCCGAACCCCTCTGCCGAGCAGCCGCTCGAACAGCTCGCAAGCCACCTGGTGGATGACCTGCTCCTGGTCGGTGGGGACCGCAAGGGTGCGGAACTTCATGTAAGTGTTGAAGTCCGAGTGGCGCAGCTTGACCGCCACCCTGGTGGTGGCCAGGCCCTCGCCGCGCAGCGCCCGGCAGCACTTCTCGGACAGGAGCAGGAGCGTCGAGCGCACCAGCTCGTAATCGATGGTGTCGGTCTCGTAGGTGGTCTCGCGGCTGACCGATTTCGGCAGCTTTCGCTCCTCGAGCCTGCGCCGGTCGATACCGCGGGCGTACTCGTGGAGCACCTTCCCCCAGGACCCCAGCACGCTCTCCAGCGCCTCCACCGGCAGCAGGGAGAGGTCCCTCACCGTGCGTATGCCCATGTCAGACAGGGCGGCGCGGCACACCGGGCCTACCCCGGGCAGGCTCTCGACCGGGAGCGGCGCCAGGAACTCGAGCTCGCCGCCGGGCGGGACCTCGAGGAACCCGTCGGGCTTCGCGGCTGCGGAGGCGACCTTGCTCACGACCTTGGCCGCGGAGAGGCCGGCCGAGGAAGGCAGGCCGAGCTCATCCCCGATGCGCCCTCTTATCTCCTGCGCCACCCCGGCCGGCTTCCCGAAGGCCAGGCGGCAGCCGGTCAGGTCGAGGTACGCCTCGTCGATGCCGGCCGGCTCGACCAGCGGCGTGTACTCCTCGAGGATGTCGCGCACCAGCCGGGAGTAGTGGGAGTACGCCTGGAAGTTGCCCGGCAGGTAGACTGCGTCCGGGCAGAGCTTCCCAGCGGTTGCGAGCGGCATGGCCGAGCGCACCCCGAACCCGCGGGCCTCGTAGGAGGCCGCGGCGACCACGCCCCGCTGTGAAGGGTCCCCGCCAACCACTACGGGCTTCCCCTCCAGCGACGGATCGAGCAGCCTCTCCACCGAGGCGAAGAACGCGTCCATGTCTATGTGCAGTATGGCTTTAGTCCTCTTCATCGCCCACTCTTCCTCCTCGAACACCTGGGGTCAGGTCCAACACACCAGGACCTTACCCCTTAAATCAACACCTGGGGTCACTAAATGGTTTAACAACCCCCGCCAGTTAACACTCATGCCTGACACCCATGGTGGTCAGGTCCAACACACCAGGACCTTACCCCTTCATTCAACACCTGGGGTCACTAAATGGTTTAACAACCCCCGCCAGTTAACACTCATGCCTGACACCCATGGTGGTCAGGTCCAACACACCAGGACCTTACCCCTTCCGGATTACAGTAGCCTCAGCACACCCCTCACCCTGCCCTGTATCTCCACATGGTCCTTCTCGCCCAGCAGGATGGGCTTCATCTCGGGGTTGGCCGGCTCGAGCCTGATCCGCTCGCGCCCGCGGCGCCGCTCGCGATAGAATTTCTTGAGGGTGGCCTCCTCGCCGCCGATGAGCGCGACGACGGTCTCCCCGTTCTCGGGGGAGGGTTTTTCCTCCACCACCACGTAGTCGCCGTCGAAGATGCCCTCGTCCACCATCGACAGCCCCCTGACCCGAAGGGCGTAGCACTTCCCGCGGCCGGCCATGCCCGCCGGCACGTCGAGATCCTCCCGCACGGCCACGGCCTCGATCGGTTCGCCGGCGGCGATAGTTCCCAGCAGCGGGATTGTCACGAGGCGCGTGCCGGCTGCTTCCCTTCCCCGCAGGGCCCTCCCGCGCCCGGCCAGAAGGGAGCGCCCCCGGGCGGTCAGCAGCATCGAGCGGGCCCGGTCGCGCTCGCGGCGGATGAGGCCCTTTTCCTCGAGCGAGTCCAGGTGCTCGGCGACGGTTGCGACAGAGGAGAGCTCGAACTCCCCAGCGATCTCACGCATGGTGGGGGAGTAGCCGAGCCTCCTGCGGTGCTCCCGCACGAACTCCAGTATCTGTACCTGCCTTTTTGTCAGAGTGGCCTCTTCCATGTCGTCCACCTCCGCCCGGTCTTTCCCGTGAGCCCGAGAGGCCCACCTCAAGAGAGGTGCGGATGCTTACCGGGCGCTCTCATTGTACCCGAACAAAAACCGAAAATCAAGAGGGAAGTGTGGCACCATGAACACCGCGGCGTTCTGGATGTCCCGACGGTGCCAGCGCGGACGGGATGGACGCAGGGAGCGCCGGGGCGCCCGGGGATGAGAAAGAAAAAAAGCGGAAACGGGCCGACTTCTATAGAATCAGGTAGTGCAGGCATTGTTGGACTATCTAAAATGAGGGTGGTGGCCATGGAGTGCCCGAACTGTGGCAAGGAAGTCGAGGAAAACTACCGGTTCTGTATAGGTTGCGGGACCGAGGTGCAGGTCCCCCCTGTGGCGAAGGAAGCAGTCCGGCCGGAGGCTCAACCGCCCCCTGCCACCGTCGCGGGGAGCCCACCCGCTCCCCCCGCCTCTCAAGCACAGCAGCCTCGACCACCGGGAACCGCTGAAGCGAGACCACCGGCAGCGCCACAGGTGGGTGGTCAGCAGCCCACCGCGCCACCACCTCCAACGCCCGGGCCGGCAGCGCCCCCGGCTGGAGCTCCGCGTGCGGTTCCGCCCTATCCACCTGCCGCCGCTCCGACATATCAACCGCCGCCGCAACCGATGGCTGCGGCCCCTCCGACGATGGCTCCACCTCCCGGACAGGCCTACAGGGAGCAGTACCCGGTCGGCCCACCTGGATATGCCCGTGCGGCGGGTTCCCGCGGGAGTTCACCGGTAGCGGCCATCCTGGGAATACTGTGCGGCGCGGGGGTTGTTGTTTCCACGTTCCTTGCCTGGATATCTGCCGGGGCAATGGGGGTCAGCATGAACGTGACCGGCTGGGACCTCTTCAGCGGGGGACAACTGGGAATGTCCGGGAACGCGATCATCAGGTACGGCGGGGGCACTATATTCTTCACCGGGTTCTGGGCGCTCCTTATCGGTGCGCTGCTGGTGCTGGCCGGCGCCCTCATGCTCGCGCGCGGCAGGCTGGGCGGTGTCATAACCCTGGTCGTAGGCCTGCTCGGCACGGCGATGTCCGCCACCAACGTAGTCATGGTCTATACAAAGATGCGCACCGGAAGCGTGGGCGCGTCCGTGGGCATCGGGCTATGGCTGTTCATAGGCCTGTCAGTCGCAGCGCTGGTGATCGGGATAGTGGGAGCCTCGACCGCGGACTGACCGGCGCTGTAAAAGCGCAGCCAGGCCCCGCGGACTTATGACAAAGGGCCAGCCCGACGAGGCCAGGCTGCAGAAAGCCGGGGCGTTCGCGCGCGAGGTGCTGGAGAAATCCCGGGGTTAACCGACATCAATTGCCATCCAGGGACCCGGTGTTATAATCTCGACGTTACCCGGCCCGGCTTTGCTTGAGGGGGTGCGATGAGGCCGCTGAGTTCCGGCATATGCGAATACTGCGGGGTCCCGAACATCTGGGCGAAAAACAGCGTGCTTGACGGAGACAACACATCGCTTCAGAAGATGATACCGATGCGCGGGGTCTTCTACGAGGTCGAGGAGATAAGCCGGCTCGTCGAGGGCCTGGAACGCGAACTCGGCATCCCCCTCACCAGTATCATCTTTACCGCGCACAAGAGAGCGGTAAAGCGGTTCTTCCAGGGGACGCTGGAGGGCGTTACCGGTGCGCTGGCGAGGGCCGCTGTTCCCGGGGCTATCTTCAAGCAACAGGCCAGGGTCGCCCCGAGTTTCGGCGTGGGCACCATGAGCGTGGCGGCGTACGAGCGCGGCAGCAGGGTCGTCGTGGAGGCGAGCAACGTCTGGCACGAGCGCCTCTTCGCGGCTGACGTGGCCGGGGCCTTCGAGGCCGTCGAGCGCTCGGAATGCGAGGTGGACTTCCAGAGGGTCGGTGACGGCTTTCGCTTCGTCGCGCAGAAGAATGGCGGCGAGAGGGAGGAGTACCGGAACAGGCTCCTGCCCATGACGGGCACGTTGATGGGTACTCCCGAATACCCCCGGTGCCACGAGTGCGGATCGCCTGTATCGTTCCAGGTGTTCCGCTGGGACCGGGACCTCGGGACCATAACGGAGCGGGACAACGGGCAGAGGGTCGTGCACCAGACTATTGCCTGTTTCGACAGCATGCTCCAGGAGATGGTGGACGAGCTGGGAGAGGAGATGCGCGAGCTGGCTGTCCGCGTACACGCGGATTACGTCAGGGAGAAAGTCTCATCAGGTGTGTACGACGCTGGAGGCGAAGCCGCGGGTGACACGGACCGCAGGCTCTTCGATTATCTCAGCCTGATACGCAGGCGCTGCATGGGAAACCCGATCCTCATCGACCTGACTGGTGAAGAGTTAAGGGTCAACATAAGGAATCCCGCCAACGAGGAGCTTCTGGTAGGCAGAGTTCTCGGCACATACGAGGCGGTAATGGGGACGCGCGCGAGCGCGCGCGGCGAGCTCTCCGGGAGGATGCTCCGGGTTGGGGTCAGGTCTTGAATCGTGTAGAAAATCGGGGTCAGATCCCAAAATTTGAATCTAGACCGAAGGAGTACCTTGCGATTTAGGCAAATTCAAATTTCGGGATCTGACCCCATCATTTGACGGGATATACCGGGGGCGGCGAAGAGGAAGACAACTTCCTTGACGGGCTTACCCAACACGCGCTCGAGCGCTCTTGCGTAGAACTCCCCCTGTGGGCGGTAGAAATCGAGGCGCCCGTCCACCTCTTCAGCAGCGACGTTGTCCGACTTGTAATCGACGACCACGGCCTCCCCGTTCTCGATGAAGACGAGGTCGACCGATCCCGTCATGTAACCCTCATCGGTCTTCGCATAGAAAGGCATCTCACGAGTGAAGTTGCCGGAAGAAACGGCCCTCTGCCAGATCCCGCTTTCCAGGATGTTGTCGACCATTTGCGCCAGCTGTTCTTCCCTGTCCGCGACCCCGTTCTGGGCCGCCAGGGAACGTATGAGAGCGGGCGTGTCACCACCTCTGTCCGCGGGTCCTGCAATCTCCATTATCCTGTGCAGGGCTTCGCCGACGGGCTTCCCCATCACAAGCCCCGGCCAGAACTCTTTCTCGGGATACGGCGGGGTGCCCTCGGCCCCGGTCGCAGTCTGTGTCACGTACCCACCCTCGCCGATCCGCATTGCGTCTTCGAGGCCCTCGCTCCAGCCACGCTCTTTATCCTCGATGTCCACCGCGGCGGGGGCGGCACCCGCGAGCCCAGGCTCACCGCGCATTTCCCCAACGCTTAAGGATGAGAGGTCGATCTCTTCCTCGAACGGCCCGCACAGTTGGCGCGCACCGGTACTGTCGAGGATGCCCTTGAACCACGAGGATGTGGTCTTTGCCTGGAAGTCGTCTATGACCAGCAGGTCACGCGCCCTAGTGGCGGACACATAGAAGACGCGGCATTCCTCGGACAACTCGCTCTCCCTGTTCCACTCCGCGAGCTCGTCGAAACCTTCCGTTGTTATCCGGCCGATCCTGAAACCTATCGCGCCCGTCCTGTGCCTCGGGATCACGCGGACGTCTTTGGGGTTGGGCCCCTTTCCGATACCGGCCATGAACACGACGGGGAACTCGAGGCCCTTCGCCTTGTGGATGCTCATGATGTGGACGAAGTTATCGCCCACCTCTTCGACGGGAGACTCGCCGGCCACCACGTTCTCCTGCTCCATCCGGGACAACCACTCCGCGAACCCGCTGAACGTCAGCCCCTCGCGCGCCTCCAGCGACCGGGCCTCGTCGACCACCTTCGCGAAGTTGGCAAGGGTCTGCTCGCCCCTGCCGGCGACCGTGTATATCTCGCGGGCCATCGTTTCGTCAAGCAGCAGCTCGAGGGTTGTGGTGACGGGTCTTAAGTCCTTTTCGCGGTGGAGGCCGGCCAGTATCCGGAAGGCTTCAGCGATAACACTGTGTGAGCTTCCTCCCCCCTGGCGGGGGAGGATTGAGGTGGGGGGGCATAGATAATCAAAGCGCCCCCCGCCCAGGGCGAAGTCGGCCAGCTCGCTGTCGGACACACCGAAAAACGGCGAGCGGAGCGCACCGACGAGCGAAACCTCGTCGTACAGGTTGTCGATCGCGCACACCGCGTTGCGCAGGTCGAGCACTTCCTGCCGGGTGAAGAAGTTCCTGCCGCCCTCGGTCCTGAACGGTATGTCGTGCTCGCGGAAAACGCGCTCGTATATGTGGACGTTCGTCGTTATGCGGAAAAGGACGCAGATGTCCCTGAATGTGACAGGCCGCCCGCGCCCGTCTTTGCCCCTGACCCGGTAACCGCCGGACACCATCTCCCGAATAGACTCCGCGAGGAAAACCGCCTCGAGCTCGCGCGATGTCTCTGCGAGGACCTTTTCAGATCCCCTGTTGTGGACCAGCCGGACCGCCTGCCCTTCGCCCGGCCCGACAAAGCATTCTATGTCGCGGTACTCAGCCTGGTACGCTTCATCGGAGACCGGCCGCATCGCGAGCCCGAAGATGTCGTTCACCCGGTCGATGATCCCTTCGACGGACCGAAAGTTCTGGGTGATGTACCTGGTCGCCCCCTTGCCGCCTATCGCGGCCTTCGCCCTGTCGTACGTCTCCACGTCCGCCCGGCGGAACCTGTAGATGGACTGCTTGGGATCGCCCACGATGAACAGTTTCCCCGGCTTGAGTATTGCCGCGTCCCAGTCGGCCGCCTTCGAGACGTCCTCCGCCAGGAAGAACACGATCTCCGCCTGCAGCGGGTCGGTGTCCTGGAACTCATCCACGAGGATGTGGCTGAACCGCCCCTGGAAATAGGTCCGCACCTCGAGGTTGTCGCGAAGCATGTTCCGCGCTTTCAGCAGCAGGTCCTGGAAGTCGAGGAGCCCGCGGCCCCGCTTCTCGGCCTCCGCTCTGCCTGTGTAGTCGAGGACCTCAAGCAGGATGCCCGGGGCGAGCAGATTTCCGATGCGGGTTATAATCTCATCCGCCTGCTGCTGCAGCTTCAGCCGCAGTCCTTTCTGCTCATTGAAATCCTCCCCGGTCCCCGGCCAGCCTGCGGTCTTTGTCTTCCTTACCTTCGCTTTGGATGTTGCCAGCAGCAAAGCGGCCAGTTCGGGCTTGCCCGGGGCCCGGACGTACTTCTGCCAGGAGCCGATAAGACTTGCGATCTGATCCATAGAGGGCTCGTCCTCTAACACCTTGAGCCTGTCCAGGATTACTTCGAGCGAATGCACCGTCGCGCGGATCGATTCCTCGCCTCGCTTCAGAAGCCCGCCGATCTCGACCATGTCCGGGTATCCGGCCTCGCCAGCGTCCAGCAGGTCGCGGTTCTCGTAGAGCATCCCCGCCAGGGCTTTGAGTTTCTCTACGCTGGCCCCCAGGGCCGATGCGAGGTCCAGCAGGGTGTCGCCCTCAGTCAGCTTCTCCTGCAGCCAGCCGCGCCAGACCTCGGCGGTGATGAACCGCATGTCGTTCTCGTCGGCGACCTCGAAACCGGGGTCGACCCCCGCTTCGACAGGGCGCGTCTTAAGCAGGTTGGCCGCGAACGAGTGGATGGTCGAGACCTGGCAGACCTCTATGTCAGCCAGCGCCTGCCGCAACCTGTCCTCCTGGCCCGGCGCTCCAGCGTCCAGCATCTCGTCCAGCTTCTCGTAAAGCCGCACCTTCAGTTCTCCGGCTGCCTTCTCGGTGAACGTGATGGCCGCGATGTCGCGCAGGCGAGCGCCTTCGGCGAGAAGCAGGCTCATTATCCGGTCGATGAGCAGGGTGGTTTTGCCGGTCCCCGCGCCGGCCTCGACTACCAGGCACTCGCCGGTGTTCTCCACTATGTACCTGCGCTCTTCCATGTCCGCGGGTTCCCTATATGCGTTTTTTTCACTCATCGGGTGGCAGCTCCCCGTTCAGGATCCAGGCTATGTCTTTCACCGAGGGGTCGTCCTCCTTGATGCGGAACAGGAGTCTGCGGTCGGCGGGGCACGCCGTGTTGTAGTCGCAGTAGTCGCACCACCCGCTCGGGCGTGGGATGAAGATGCCGTTCGCGATAGCATCGGCGGCGGCGCTGACGATCTTGCCGAGTATGTCGGTGTGCTTCTGGAGGTCTGCGCCCCCGTAGACGATCCGCTCCGTCTTCCCGCCTCCCGGGAACAGGTAGTAGAGCTCCCCGGTGATCTCGCTCCAGTCGCTTGTTCCCAGGACGCGGGGCGCGGCCAGCATGTATATCATGGTCTGGATGTACAGGGCGGGGTGACTCTTGTTTTCGGGCAGGAACGGCTCCCCCCTTTTCTGGCGGACCCTGCCCGTCTTGTAGTCGATGACCCTGATGCCCCTGCCCCCACTGTATGTATCTAAGCGGTCGATGCGCCCCTTGAAAGCGAGACGTGCCGTCCCGTCGATCTCCAGGGCTGCCGGCGCCGCGCCTTCGTCCCGCCCGAATGTCACCTCGAAGAGTGTCGGCATGTACCTGCCACCCTCGCGGTATTCGTCTTCGAGGAGCATCGCCAGGCCGGCCATGATGTTGGACTTCTCACGCTCCCAGGGGGCCGACAGGCCGCAAGCGCCTTCCCGCTCTATCCGGGAGAAGTGCGGCTCGGCCGCGGAGCGCAGTAACTCCTCGTGCCGCATGCGCTCTGCGGGCATCAGAGGCAGCAGGCCCCCGTCGGCGCAACTGGAGAAGAGATCTTTGAGGATGTCGTGGACGAGCGAGCCGCGCGTTCCCGGGTCTATGAAGATCAGCTCCTCGGGCTCCTCGAACCGCGTCAGGCCGAGCACCCTTTCGTGGAAGAACCTGTACGGACATCTGGTGTAGCCCTCCAGCTCGGTAGCGCGGAAAGGCCTGCCGCCCGGGGGGAAACGCGCTGATCTCCAGGCCAGCATGCCATCGAACGGGCCGAACTCACGCGCCCGGAACCTGGAGTCCATGAGGCCGATCGAACGGCGCACTTTCTCGTCCGTCATCAGGTGGAGACGCGCCGCCTCCGCGACACCCGGGTCTGCCGAGAGCGCGAAGGCGGCGCGGAACTCTGCCCTGTTCACCGCCTCCCGCGGGTCGAGCCCTCTTCCGGCCAGCAGGGGGACGCGCTTCAGGCCGGGAGCCTCCTCGAGCCGCTCGTAGTTCGCCCGCTCACCGGTGTAAGCCTCTACCGCCTGGAGCAGGAAAAAGCTGGGTACGCGAGGCCTGCCTGTTGACGGGTCGAGCCTGGGGTACGACATCACGAGCCGCTCTCGCGCCATCGCCACGCCGAGCGCGAAGAGCATCTTCTCCTCGCCGGCGCGGTCCCGCTTCAGGGGCAGGGAACCCGCGCCGAGCGCGTTGAGCTCCATGCGTTCCCTGTCGAGAAGGACCGGGTCCTCGCTGACGAGCGACGGGAAGACCTTCTCGACCATGCCGGGCAGGAACACGAGCCGGAAGCACGTGCCCCTGGCTTCCATGATGCTGAGCACGTTGACTCCGCCGCAGGCGAACCGGCCGCGCGGGATGGTGGTGGCGGACAGGTGTTCGAGGGCCATGGCAAGGAAATCTTCCTTTGAAAGGGGGCCGGTGCCCGCCCCGGCATCGGCCAGCTGCCGGATCGACCCGATAACCTTCTCGCGCTCGGGCGATTCGGTGACGAAAGAGCGGTAGAGGTCGATGAGAACGCCTGCCATCTCCGGGAGCGCCCCTCGTGGCGGCAGCCGCTCCATCCCGCCGAACAGGTTTCCGGTGACCTTTATCAGGTCCCGGGCTTCCCTTGACGCGCCGGATCTGTCTTCGCCCGGCCTTTTGTTATCGATATAAGCCTGCAGGCGCCCTTCCCACTGGGCGCGCCCGCGCACTATGTTCGCCTCCGAGCTGACTTTGTTCCAGAGTTCCGGCGAGTAAAGGTCTCCTGCCTGCCCGGTTAGCCGCTCCATGTCCAGGGGAGAGAAGCGGAGGAACTCGATGACACTTTTGCGCGAAAGGTCACTTGCGATGAGGCCGCAGAGCATCGCGAGGCTTCTGCCCTCGCGCGTCTCGATGAGGGGAACGCCGCCGCTCAGGTAACAGGGGATGCCGAGCCTGTCGAACTCCTCGCGGAGCAGGTGGCGGTAGTCGCCCGGGCTCCGCAGGACGACAGCCATGTCCTGAAAAGGGATTCCCCGCTCGCGGGCGCAGTTAAGAACCTCGCGCGCTATCTCGCGGACCTCCCGGGCCGCACCGGGGGCGCTGATTATGGCGATGCTGTCGTCTTCAACGATTTCGCTTGTACCTCCTCCCCCCTGGCGGGGGAGGATTGAGGTGGGGGGGGTCCCGACCCCAAAACCAACCCTGACCCTGTCAAGGTTGGTCTCGACTGCCGGCGCCTCATCCGCACGGCCCGCAACGAACCCGAGCCCCTCGAGCCAGTGGACGGTCGGGCGCGCGTAGTCGAACGCCGCCCGCTGCTGGAAAGGAACCATGAACGTAACGTCCAGCGCGCCGGCCAGGGACTCGACGAGACGCTTCTGTATCTCGGTGAGGTCGTAGAGCCCGTAGATGATGACGCGGTCCGTCCCGAAGACGGCGCTGACCGAGCCTACCCTGGACGAAGCGGCTTCTATCACGTCCGCGTCCTCCGCGAACTCGGCGCGTACCCCTGAGAGATAGCACGAGTACAGCTCGAAGACGCGCCTGACCTTCGGGCTCCACTTTTTCCGCCCCGGCAGCCCCTGGAAGCACCCCTGTTCAAGGTCGTCGAAAGTCTCAAGTAAGGTCGATGCGAACCCGGGGCGGTCCGCTACGGCCTGAAAGTAATCTTTCTTGCCCGGACTGCCCGAGATGTCCCTTACTATCCACCTCTTGATCGCCGCCGGGGCCGGGGGGCCGGAACCCGCGCCGTTGCCGGCGAGCCGCTCGCTGAAATCTCGCAGGGTCAGGATCCTGATGTTGGCGTGGGAGCCGAGCCTGTCTGCCAGCATCTTTTCGAGATAGCGCCCGAGCACGTGAGATCCGACCAGGACCAGCACCGGAGCGAGCAGGTCTTTTTCTTTTAGCGCGGAGGCTTCGTTCGCCAGCCGCTCTTCGAGCGCCGGCTTGAAGGCACCGTACACCATTGTCTTTTTCGTTCCCATGAGAAGATTCTAACACCGGTGAGAGACATCAGCGCCGGGTCCATAAACGATTCCGTGGAATTCAAAATGACAGGTGGCCCCCCCGGGGCCTTCCAGTAACGCAGCCCGGGAGGCGTGCCTCAAGAGATGTGCTCGGATCGCTAATCCTCGATCCGCGCAAGCCGCTTCGCGAGCTTTACCTTCTCCTCGATGTCTGCCAACCGAGAGATGACGATGCGCTGGGCCTGCGGTGACCCCGCTCCGTGGATGCTCTCGGTAAGGTATGCAGCCGCGCCGCACCCCATGGTCATGTTCTCGATGAACTTCGATATCTTTATGCGGTCCATGGTGGGGACGTTCGCGGAGCCCTTGAGGTACTTCTCCAGGTACGGCGCTGTCTCCGGGTTCTCGAAGTCTTTTTCCGAGGGCATCGTCACCACCAGCCCGCCTGCGATGTCCTGTAGCAGCCTCGATATCTCGAACGGGAACCGGGTCACGTTCTGCTTACAGATATTGGCGAGCAGTACATCGACCATGTACGCGCCGGACGCCGTCGCCTCACCCCGGGCGCTGCAGGCTATCCCGCAGCAGAAAAGGGTCTCGTTCAGGTGTATCATCTCGGTGATCTTGTCGCGCACGTGGCTCGCCCGCGCCACCCCCTGGTACCGGGCCGCCAGCTGCGCCGCTCCGATCAGGACATCTCCCACCCCTACCTTGCAGCCCCCGTAGCTCTGGCGGTGGTAGGCGGCGAACCTCTCCACGACCTTGCCGCTCATGTCGTACTCGCCCGCCATGAAAACCCGTTCGGTCGGCACGAAGACGTCGTCGAAGATGACGAGCGCCTCCTGGCTGCCGTACATCGGGTTGCCGACGTCGAGCGGGCTGTCCTCCATCTTCCGCGTGTCGGACGGCTGGCGGCCGAGGACGAACGTCAGCCCTTTTGTCGTCACCGGTATCGCGAAAGCGACCGAGAAATCGGCCTCGCTCTCCCTCATGGCCGCTGTCGGCATCACCAGTATCTCGTGCGAGTTGAGCGCGCCGGTCTGGTGGGCCTTGGCGCCGCGGACAACGATGCCTTCCGCACTCCGGTCCACTATGTGCACGAACATGTCCGGGTCGACCTGGTCGCCCGGGCGCAGTGACCGGTCTCCCTTCACGTCCGTCATGGCCCCGTCAACGACGACGTTCTCTTCCTGCACCCACTTCAGATAATCTTTCAGCCGCTCGTGGTAGCTCGTGCCGTGGTCCTTATCGCATTCGTAGGTCACGGAGTACAAAGCGTTGAACCCGTCCATTCCCACGCAGCGCTGGTAGCACGTGGAGGTCCGCCTGCCCAGCAGCCTCTGCATGAGCACCTTACGGACCAGGTCGTCGGTGTCCTGGTGGATGTGTGTGAAGCGGCTGACCTTTTCCCCGGTGAGGTGCGAAGTGGCGAACAGCAGCTCTTCCGCCCCGGGCTCATCACCGACGTTATACGTCTCCGCCACGGCGTTCGCAGACGGGCGAACCATCGGGTGGTCAACCGTGTTCTCCACCGGCTTGCCCAGCAGAAACACCCTGCGTTCCAGACCGCGCAGGCTGTCGATATAAGCGTCGGGCTCCGCTATCTTCATGAGAAAAACCTCCGGTAAGGTCGTGAATGTTTGCGCAGTAAAGTGTACACCATCGAGGCTGGGTGATGGCAATGAGACAGGTCAGGCGCCCGTGTCCGCGGCAGGGAAGCGGACCGGTTCACAGCTCCCAGCCCCGGCGCTCTCCGCACACCTCGACCATGTAGTCACGAAGCCAGGGGGCGACCTCGGGAGCCAGGTAGAACGTCGGGTAAAGAAGGTTCTGCCCGGGAGAGACCACCCCCTCCTTCAACGATATCTCGTGCAGTTCGCACCCGGGGTAGATCCTTATCCCCACGGTGACGGTTACCATGTCCGCTCCGAGTTCGGAAAGGAATTCAACGCTCTCCTCGACGCTCTTCCTGGTCTCACCCGGGCCGCCAAGCAGGAGGAAGCAGGTCAGCTTGAACCCGATCCGTTGGGCCTCACCTACCGAGCGCACGATGTCGTCTTTAGAAAATCCTTTTCTCAAGGCCGTGAGCATGTCCTCCGACCCGCTCTCGTTCCCGATGCTCAAGATGGTACAGCCGGCTTCCCGCATTGACTCGAGCAGGCCGGGGTCCGGGTTGACCGGGGTGAAGCTGCAGGCCCACCTGAGCGACAGGTCCCTGCCGGCGATCTCCCGGCACAGGGCGCCGCAGTAGTCACCCGGATAGTTGAATAGGGAGTCGGTGAATATCACAAACCCGATCCCGTGCTCCTCTTCGAGCGACTGCATCTCGTCTGCGACTGACACGGGGTCGCGCAACCTGATAGCCCTTCCTTCAAGAAGCGGGTTCGGGCAGTATATGCAGCGCATGTGGCAACCCCTGCGCGACTGCAGGTTAGCGACGAACGCCGGGGTATTTCCGGGCACCCAGTTGTACCGGCCCACGTCGAACGCGGTTCGGTCCGGCGGAGGCAAATGGTTGAGATCGGCGTACGGCGCAGCCGGGTTCACCTTCCGCATGCCGTTTCGTCGGACCGCGACGCCGGGCAGGTCCCGGGGGTCGCGCCCCGCGGCGAGGCATTCCAGGAACTTCAGGAAGGGGGCCTCGCCCTCTCCGACAATCCCTGTCTCCGCGTCCAGGTAATCGAGGCACTCCAGGGGGTAGATAGTGAAGCCGGCCCCGCCCAGCACGACCGGCGAGGCGGTCTCGGATTTGATGGCCGAGAAGACTTCCCGGACATGGGGGAGGTAGAACTCGCCGGCGTGCATGTCCTGGTTGTCGATATTGCGGACGGAAAGGCCCACGCAGTCCGGCTGAAACTCCCGGATGCGCAGGGCGATTTCGCGCAACGGGTCCTCGGGGAACATGAGGTCGAGCCCCATGACCTCGTGGCCGGCCTGTTCGGCCGCCGCCACCACGTAAGCGATGCCCAGCGGGAACGGCACCAGGTTCTCCATGCATCGGTTCTCACTGACCAGCAGCACCTTCACGCGCCGCGTCCCTCCGTGAATCCCGGTTACGCGGGTAGCTAGCCCGGGGGCGGACACCTTTTTCCGTCAGGCCCGCTTCGCCACCCGGCCCGCTTTATCCGCCTACCATTGTAACCGGAAGTACGAAACGAGGCGCCACCCCGCCTGAAAAGCCCTCCTCATGCGGTGCCGGGCGTCGTGGGCGGACGTGTTTTCCTCATCCGGACTGGCCGTAAAGTATACACCGGTGGATTCAAGTGTGTAGAATTAAAGAATACGGCCGCCAGTGCGCCTGGCAGGTGAGTGCCAGGCCGGTACGGCAAGATACGAAAGTGGGAATTCTTTTATGGAGTGCCCGATTTGTGGAGAGCAGGTCCCCCTCAACGCTGAAGCTTGCCCTCTCTGCGGAAACCCGGCAGAACAGTTCTTCCTCACCGAGGAAGCCGAGAGCTCTATTGCCAGGCAGCAGGCCCTGGAACTCCCCTATATCCCGCGCAGGGCGTTCGCGCTCGAACCACTCTTCAGCAGGAGGACGTTGATAATCGCGGGCTTTACGGGCGCGGCGATCATCGCCGGCGTGGTCGTGCTGCTGTCGTTCCTGTACGGCGGAAAAAGCCCGGGCAGTACCCCGGAACAGCCGATAAGGCTTTACTACGATGCCCTGTCGGGAAAGAGCCTCGATGACATGCTCTCGCTCTTCGCGGTAAAGTACCAGCCTAAGGTACTGGAGCGGACCGGGGTCGGCGATGCCCTGGCCAATGACAACTACTCGGTCTCGGGGCTGGTGACCAGGACCCTTGAAAAGGACGACAGGAAAGCCAGGGTGGTCCTCGAAGCTGTACGAGTGACAGTGATGAAGCCCGGGGGCAAGGTCGACCTGAGCCTTGTGGCCGACGTCATAAAGCCCCTCCAGGAGCAGGACCCGGACCTGTTGATAATAGTGAACGTGGTCAAGGAGGCGGGCGCCTGGAAAATCGCGGACCGCCCACTCGACGGATGGGCACCCGATAACCTCTGGGTGGTCGGCCACGCGGAGGCGCCCTGATCAGGGCCCGGCCCCCTGGCGGGCGTGAACCATTGATCTAAGAAGACCACCCGTGTTTCTGCTACCATGTTCTTATGCAAGGTTTCAGGCATATCGAAAAAGCGGCCCTGCCGGGACCGGTGAAGATGTCAGGGCGCGCGCTGGCACTAACGGCCTTGATGCTGGCGGCGCTGCTGCTGCCGTTTCCCCAGAGGGCCCGGGCCGGAGTCTACCCGTGGACCGGCGGCCACGACGCGCCTGGTCGGTCCGGGCCGACGGAGGTCACGTATTTCGCGGAAGGCACGACCAGGAACGGCTTCGAGGAGTACCTGGTCTTGAGGAACCCCGGCGCAAAGGCGGCCAGGGTGACCGTGGCCTACCTGTTTCCGCCACCCGAGGAATCGGTTACCCGGCAACTGGTACTGGCCCCGGGAGCCGGGGGGTCGATCTGCGTCAACGATGTGGTGGGCCCGGGCAGGGACGTGTCCGTCGTTATAGTGGCGGAGCCGGGGATCATCGCCGAGCGGGAGATGTACTTCAACTACAGGGGCGTGTGGACCGGTGGAGACCTGACCACCGGGGTATCGTCGCCTTCGAAGACGTGGTACTTCGCGGAGGGCACCACCCGCAAGGGGTTCCAGGAATGGATCTGCCTGCAGAACCCGTCTGACACGGATGTGGCCGCGACACTTACCTTCATGCTGGGAACCGGGGAGAACATCAAGCAGCGGGTAATCGTGGGCGCGCACAGCCGGAAGACGGTCGACGTCAACGCGGCAATCGGGCCGGAGAAAGATACCTCGGTCAAAGTCCAGGCGGGGAAGCCGGTGGTGGCCGAGAGGCCCGTGTATTTCGACTACAAGGGCGCCTGGACGGGTGGCCACACTGTCGTCGGTTCGACCGGCCTGGGACGCACATGGTATTTCGCCGAGGGGACTACCAGGCGGGGTTTCGAGGAGTGGCTCTGCCTCATGAACCCGGGACCTGAGACGACCGCGCGCCTGGAGTACATGTTCACCGACGGCCAGAGCGAGGTGCGCACTTACACGCTCAGGGCAAACGCGCGGACGACCCTATCTGTCAACGATGAGGTCGGGCCGGAGAAGGACGTCTCGGTTAGTGTCAGGAGCGGTGGAGACATCCTGTGCGAACGCCCGATGTATTTCAACTACCGTGACTCGATCGACGGGGGCCACACGGTGCTCGGTTCCACCTCCGGGGCGAAGTCATGGTATTTCTCTACCGCTGCTACCGGCCCGGGGTTCGAGTCCTGGTTGTGCCTGATGAACCCCGGCACGGAGAGGGCAAGCGTCAAGGTGGAACTCCTGGGGGACGGCGGAGAGCGCCACACGGACGCGCTTCTCATGGAACCCAACGCGAGGGCGACTGTAAACCTTAACGCGTTCTCCCTTGGACTGGCCTCCCCCTGGGTCAGGGTGAAGGCCACCGCGAAAATCGTCGTGGAGAGGCCCTCGTATTTTTCCTACGAGCCCAGGGTCGAGCCGGAGCCATTCACTTTCGCCACGTGGAACGGCCTGGAGTTGAAGTGCCCGATCCGTTATTGCGACCTGCTGGGCTGTATATTCCACGAGGTCGCCGCGTCCGCAAGCGACGGGCAGCCGAGCAACGCGCAGGTGCTGCAGCCGGCTGGGACCTGCATGCGCGACGACAACCCGGCCCGCCGGTATCCTGCGGTCACGACCGGCGCCAGCGGGGACCCCGCGTACTTCGTCGAGGACTCGAGGGGAAGGGGGACGTACTCGACTACCGCCTGTGACGTGCAGTCGAAGGCCGGGGCCGCGGTGCTGTCTCCTGTGAACGGCACGGTGCTCGCCGCGGAGGGTTACATGCTTTACGGCAGTTACCCCGACCTGAGGGTGTTGATATCGATCGACGGTTATCCCGGTTATCACCTGGCGGCGCTGCATATGTCCTCCGTGGCCGTTTCCAGGGGCCAGCGTGTCCAGGCGGGAAAAACCGTGATCGGCACGGTCCGTGACCTCGTTCCCTACTTCAACAGCGGGCCCAACCAGTACACCAGGGAAGAGGGGAACCACACCCACGTCCAGGTAAACTACCGCCCCGACATGGGGTCAGGTCTTGAAGCGCGAAGCGGTATAGAAGCCGGGCCTGACACCGCGTTTGTGTTTTTCGCTGGTTACGGCCATCTCCAGACGCGGGAGATGAGCCTGCGGCCGAGGAGTTTGTTCTTGAGCCTCCTGCCTATCCGCACGGGATCGCCGGTGGAGCAGACCTCGACATCCCGCGACAGGCGGGCGAGCCTGTAAAGCGATGACGTAAAGCTCTTCTTCGCCATTCCTGCCACCTAAAACGAAAGTGAGAACTGTGCCGCTACCGGGTTCTCAGATCAGCGTTCATCATATCAAACCGGGAACGGTCATCCCACTGGGCTGCCGTCTTCGAGCATTGACTGGAGGGCGTGGTGCTAGAATGTCGATGCCGGGTTGCACACGGGGGAGACGCTGAAAAGGAAGGGCGGATCATGGCACGGGCAATAGTCAAGCCGAAAGAGATAACGGCGGGGGGAAACAAGCTGAAGATAATCGAGGAGTTCGTCGGCCTCGTCAACTCGGGGACCGATAGAATCAGCATCTCCCGGATGAAGAGCCCGGGCGGCTGGACGGAGCAGGGGCAGACCCCCGAGTTCAGCGAGTACACGGTCGTGCTGGAGGGGATGCTCCGGGTCGCGACCAGGGGCGGGACTCATGACGTGGGAGCGGGCCAGGCCATCATCGTTGAGAGCGGCGAATGGGTACAGTACTGCACCCCGCTGCCGGAGGGCGCCGAATACATCTCTGTTTGCCAGCCGGCGTTCTCACCCGATACCGTCCATAGAGACGAGTAAAAAGACACGGAAAAAAAGAATACGATTAGTCCCTTCACTCAGTATGCCCGCCATAATGCAACACCGGGGTCAAGCAACACCCGGGGTCAGATCCCAAAATTTGAATTACCTTATCGATTACGAATCACCTCATCTAAAGATTCAAATTTTGGGATCTGACCCCACTTTTTAGATCCCTTTCCAGCTACAATGCAACCAGGTGCCTGACCCCAGAGTTGCGTTGACCTGTGACTACCTGAGCAAAGGGACTGATCGTTAAAAAGAATGTAAAAAAGGTGCCCTGCACCATTATTTCGTTTTTTAATGTCGCCCGGCTACTTGCCCGCGGCGTTCTCGAACCCCTGGCGCAGCTTCCCGGGATTCCCCCCGTTCTGGCGCTCGATCACTTTCCCGGTGGAATCCAGGAAGATGTAAGTCGGCAACGCCTGGGCGCCGTACTTCTGGGCCAACCCGGGCTCCTGGTCCGTGTTTATCCTGCGGACGTTCACCTTGCCCTTGTACTCTGCTTCGAGCCCATCGACGATGGGCGCCATCTGCTGGCAGGCGCCTCACGAGTCGTTGTAGAAGTCGAGCAGGGTGGGCCGGTTCCCGACCACGATACCCGGGTTGTCCTCCGGGCTTTTGCGAAAGAGCAACAATCCCCCGACCACAACTGCGACAACCACGATCCCTACCAGGTAAGGCCATGGGCTGAGGTACCAGGGTGCGCCCCGTTTTCCGCCGCCGCCTCCTACCGGCCCGCCCGGGCGCGGCCACTCGGACACCGCGGGCCCGGTGGACGATGGCCCAGGGTCCCTCAAGGGCTCCAGGGGTATGACCCCGGGGACGCCCCCGCCCCGGCCGGGCTCTCCCTCAGCATAAAGAGGGTGCCCGCAGTACTCGCATCGCGTCAGCATGTCCGAGGTCTCAGTGTTGCATTCAGGGCAGATCATCGGGCCTCACATTCAAAAGACGCCTTCCAGGAACGGGAAGAACGTCAGGTCAAGCGCGGCATACCCCTTCCCGTTCGGGTGCGAGTCCCCGGTGTCGTATTCCGGCTTCAGGTAACCGTCGGATCCCGCGAGGACCCCATAGAAGTCGTATATCCAGACGTCAGGATTAGCGGCCGCGGTCGCCTGGAGGAACTCGTTGTATTTCTTGTATTCCGTCACGACCCCATCCGGGCTGTCCTGCTTTCGCACCGGCAGCGCATTACCGATGATGAGCCGGAGGCCTTTCTCCCGGGCGGTATTTACCACTTCGTCGATGATCCCCTCGAGCGTCGACAGGTTGTCGCCGGAGAAATCGGCGAAGCAGAACTTGAAGAACACCACGGAGCCGGCGGGCAGGCCATCAACGTTTCCGGCGAAGCTCCCCGACATGTTCCCGAGCTCGGAGGCGTCAAGCTCCTTGTAGTCAAAGAAGTACCCGTTTTTCTCTACCGGCCCTTCCCAGGAAAACCCCCAGCTCTCCATCCAGCCGCCCATAACAGAGCGCCCGTTCATGGTGACGGTCCTGGAGGCGTCGTGGGCCCCGCCGGCTTCTTTCGTGGGCCCCTCCTCCTTCTGCTGTGTGGCTTCCTGCCGGGTTTCCTTCTGCGCGGGCTCATTCCTGCCGCAGCCCGCGGCCGAGAGGCCGGCTGCCAGCAGAAGGAGCAGTACGACCGATACAGGAATGATCCGCTTTGACATGGGGCCTCCTTTGCTGTTTCCTCTATTATCGGCGATGGCGCGGGAATCCTCAATCCAGCTGGTGATAGAATGTCAGGCGGAAGTTGCGCGCGGCGAGGAGGTAGAGGCTTGGATCCCGAAGAGAGATTGTTCACGGCGATGAGCGGCGGCAAGCCCGACAGGGTCCCTACGTTCTCGCTGATCATGGACCCGAACGTTGAAAACCAGGTTCTGGGAAGCAAGCCCGCCGGGGTCCTCGACTTCCTGAACAGCGACCGCGGCAGCCGCCATGTGGACAGGCGAGCCGACGCTATCAACAGGCTCTTCAATCCCGCAATATTCTTCTTCGGGTACCAGGGGGCCAGGGCTAACCACGCGATGGGATTTGACGGCCTGTGGTCATCGTACTGGAGATTGAAGATCCTCAACCACAAGGAGCTCGGGGACGTGTTCGGGCGCCTGTTCGATATCGTCGACGACGGTTACGGCAACGCGTATTTCATGTACAGGGATGGGCAGATCAAGAGCGCCGAGGAGTGGCGCGCCTGGCCACATCCCTCGATCGCGCAGTACGCGTCGACAAGCCTGCGCATCTACAAGCTGCTCAGAAAGATCTGGAACAAGAGGATAGCGATGATTCCGGTCGTGGCTCCCGGCCTCTGGGAGAACAGCTGGCAGCCGATGGGGTTCACCCGGTTCATCGCGCTGATGAGGAAGGATCCTGACTTCGCCAGAGAGGTCATCGGTTATAACGCCAATCTCCTGGCAACTACGGCGGACGCCTACGCCAGCGCCGGGGCCCGGGTCATAGGCGTCGGCGATGATCTGGCCTACAAGTCGGGACCCATGCTTTCGCCCGGGATGCTGGAGGATTTCTACGGTGAAGGCTATCGACGGATCACCGAGGCGGCCCACCGGCACGGCAGCAAGATATTCCTGCACTGCTGCGGGAACACCAACGAGCTCGTGGAGAAGTTCGTCGAGTGGGGGTTCGACGGGGCGCACGCGTTCGAGCCGACGGCCGGGAACGACCTCGCTGAGGCGAGGCGCAAGGTCGGGGACAAGCTGTGCCTCATCGGGAACATCGACATCACCCACATCCTTGTCGACGCGAGAAAAGAGGAGGTCGAGGAGGCGGTACGCAAGGCCATCGAGGACTCGGCCGGCGGCGGCTTTATCCTGGCGCCCACTCACACGCACCCGTCACTCAACGTGCAGAACGTCCGGTGGATGATAGAGGCGGCGAAACGCTTCGGCGCTTGATTCGGGCCCCCGGACAGCGGCCGGGGCCTGCTCGATCTCCGTGGGCCGGGCCACAGCGCCTGCGGGCCGTGGTTATTTGATATAAACGTCCTTCGTGTGTGGGTGCGGGGTGCCTGCCCGGTGTTGTCCCGGCAGGTGTTCTAGTGGACCGTCCCATAGGTAGCTTGACGCACCGAGAGCGTCGGGGCGCCGCGCCTGCAAGGCGCGCGACCGAGTCGTACTCACTGAGTACTCCGAGGGAGCGGAACGCAGCAGGCGTGGATGCAGCGGCGCTCGAATGCCAGGATATTTATGGGACGGTCCACTAGATCTTTAACAGCTCTCCGACCCTGTCGTGCCAACCCAGGGTGATGCTGACCCCGCCGGACCTGCGCCCGAGGGCTTTCTTCGCGGACTCGACGGGGAGGGCTGGAACGTTGTTGGTCCGGCTGAGGTGCGCGAGAACAAGGTGGCGGAGGCCCACGTGGTAAACCGATTCGATAAGGGCGGCGGCATCATCGTTCGACAGGTGGCCTCGAGGCCCCAGGACCCTCTGCTTGAGCCACGCCGGGTACGGACCTTCCAGCAGCATCTCCTCGTCGTGGTTGGCCTCCAGGACCACCGCGTCGCAACCGCTGAAGCCCTGAAGCACGTCCAGCGTCACCGAGCCGAGGTCAGTCGCGATAGCGGCCCTGGCCGTACCGTCCGATACGACGAAGCCGACAGGCTCGGCTGCGTCGTGCGTGACGGGGAAGGGGGTGAGCTTCAGGCAGCCCACTGTGAACGGCTCCCCGGTGGTGAAATTCACCACACCTCCCAGAGGTGAAAGCCGCCATGCCTTTCGCTCGGTCCCCCCGTTCATATAGACCGTGGTCCCGTGTCGCCTGGAGAGGGGCACCACCCCCGAGCAGTGGTCGCCGTGCTCATGCGATAGCAGCAGGGCATCGATATCCCGCGGGTTCGCGCCGATGAGGCCCAGCCGGCGAGTGAGCTCAGCGCAGGACAGGCCGGAGTCGACCAGGACGGCCGTCGTGCCGGACTGTATGTAAGTGGCGTTACCGCTTGAACCGCTCGCCAGCACACATATCTCGATTAAAAACGCCTCCCTGAAACGACCGTCAAACCCTCCGGAAATCGATGATCCTGTCCAGCCTGTAAGTCTTCGGTATCCCGTCGCGGTGGCAGTAAGCCCTCAGGTACCTGTGCTCGTTGGAATGGAAAACGCTGAGTGGTGTTACCAGGACCGGCCCCAGGTCGAGCCGGGTCTCGTAGTCCATCTCTATGGTAAGCCGCGCGCCGGCTATCGACTCGAGCTCCTCGATGTTACCCGTGGGCTCGATATGCCCTACCGAAGGCGGAGCGACCGAGTCGAACCGGCCGAGCAACCCGGGAAGGTCGGCGACCGGGACGCCGGGAGAGATGTCCCTGACACCGGCCAGGAAGACCCGCATCGCGCCGTGCGCGTCGGGGAGCGCGTTGTGGAGTGTGCCTACCTCATCCCCCAGGAAGTTGACCAGGGTTTCCAGGCGGTAGTTGGGCGGGCCCTTGATGCGTCGTCGGGCGAGCGATATGGTGCAGACCACCGGGCTTTGAGGCGGCTCCATCCGGGCGCGGGCAAGCTCGTTCCCGATCATCCTCACATCGAAGGTCGCGTTGTGCGCGATGAAGACGCAGCCCTCCATGAACCAGAGCAGGTCGGGCAACACATCCCTGGCAAGCGGGGCGCTCTGGACCATCTTGTCCGTGATGCCGTGTATGTCCGTCGCCCATGGAGAGATGGGCTCGCAGGGGTTCACCAGCCTCTGGAACTCGGTGAAGTCGCCGGTGAGATCGAACTTTACCGCCCCGATCTCAACTACCCGGCTGGTCATGCGAAGGCCCGAGGTCTCGACGTCGACCGCGCAGAACCGTGCACTTGATATGGATGTTTCGAGCATATGTTTTGACAGGGGCACCTGACCTCCAGCGATCCGGGCCATTGCGGCTGGCCATGGCCCGACGATAGTTCTGCACGAACGGTGAGAATCCTACACCGCAGGACAATTATAAATCCAGGGGGCCACACACGTGGCTCAGAAGGAGCGACGGCTGTGGAAAACCCGGCAACCGGGCCTGGCCCATTCAGGGCAAAACGCGGATGAGCAGCGGCAACCGGGTCCGGTCAGATAGTCGGGCTGCTGTAAGGAGAGTCAGGTATGCTCTCCTCCCATCCTGGTGGCAACGTGTCAGACGGCGTTGAGGTGCCATCGCTGTCATTCGGGACGCTTTGAGAATCATCCCACGGGTTGACGTTTCCATCGCTGGGCTCGGAGTCGCTACTGCCCTGGAAGATCAGCGTCCCCAGCGCGGCCTCGCTAATCGTTCCCGAATTCGTCTGTTTTTTCGTGAAGCTCTTGCCGGTGCCGGTACTGACCGGCACTGTGAAATTGATCGTCCGCGAGGCACCTTTGCCCGTCGCCTCGACCGTCACGTACACCGTGCCCTTGCGCTTGGACTTGTTGTCGTAACGGCCGGAGAGCGTAAGGCTGTTCCCGGACTGCTTGAGGGTTACGTTGCGGAACTTTATATTGGCCCCGACCACCGAGGCATCCCCGAGGCTGAAACTGCCACTGCCACTCTTGCCGGACGTCAGCAGCACCGCGGCGGCGATGCCACCACCGATCACAAGGAGCACGATGACTATTATGAGAACAAGTTTCCCGGTGCCCATCTTTTTCCTGGGCTGCTTCCACTCTACCGGGGGCTGGCCCGCATACTGGCCGGGGGGCTGGCCAGGATACTGCTGTGGGCCGGATGGAGCGGGGCCGTACGGGCCCGCGGGGTAAGGGGTCATGAACGGTGGCGGGTAGTAGCTGCACGGCGGGTACTGCAGCGCGTAAGGCGGCGGCAGGTATGGGAACATCATCCCGTAAGGCGTCGGCGGGCGAAAGCCAGGCATGCCCATCTGTGCCGGGTACTGACCCGGCCATGGTTGAGGCCAGCCGGGATACCCGGGAGGCGGTGCCGTCCATGGTACCTGCCCGCCCTCGCCGGGGGTGGGACCGGGCGCCTGCCGGGGTAGCGCCTGCCGCCCTTCCGGGCCGGCGGGCGGTTCCTGGGCCCGGGGCGGGGTGGCACCCGGAGCGCTTTCTCCTATCTCCGGCAGCGCCTGTTCCGGCTCCGGGGATGGTCGCCCGGGGTCCGGTTGTTGTTGTGTTGTAGCTATGGGAGGCCGTTCTGCTTCTCGAGGTCCCGCCGGTGGCGTACGGGCCGGTTCTATCTGCGGTTGCGCAGCCCCTGGCCGCGGGGCCTGCCCGGCACTCGCGGGCTTCTGGCCAGCCTGCGGTTCCTGCTCCTCAGGCATACCCGGCGCGCCGGCGGGGGCAGAGGGTGGTTGCGCGACACCGGCACCGGCGGGATGAGAGTCCGGGGCAGGCGCCTTCAGTCCCGGGGGAACCTGCTGTTGCTGTGCCCGGGGGCGGCCGGCGGCCTCCGGCGGAGGACCGGCAGCCTGTGCTGACGGTTCCCGAGCGGGCACCACGCCGGGGGCGGAAGGCTTCCGAGTTACAGGCTGTCCCGCTTCTCCCCGCGGAAGCACCGTCCCGCACCTGGCGCACTTCTCCTGGCTCTCTTCATTTTTTGCACCGCAGTCAGGGCAATAGATCGCCATCTGCCGTTTCCTCCAGCGGATATTCTCCCGTCACATTATTATATTCCAAAGGCACCGGCGTGTTTTATATTTGCCGGGCCATACAACATTAGACGTACATCAGTCGTTTTCAACCCCCGCCAGAGGGCGGCCCGAAATACCGGTCAACGGGTGCCCGCCCGCACTCGATGTATCGGGGGTATCGATACGGAACATGAGGAGGGCGTGGTGGATTACGCAGGGCAATCGCGATGGGGCCGGGAAAGCGCGGCGAAAAAACCAGGTCATGCTTGGCCTGCCGGCCCTGATAACCGGCGGGGCCCTTCGTTACCGCTACACCGCGGGCAGTGCGCGACGGGACATCCGTCAGGTTGCCTCCGGCTCCGAGGCCGCTTCCGGGATGCGCTCCTCCAGGTGCATTTCGCGGTGCATCGAGAGGCGGTACAGAAGGGCGGGCATCAGGGTGAGCGACGCTATCAGGCACCAGCCGATGGCGAAGGCGGTCACCCCTCCAAACCGCCGCAGCGGCACTATCGCCGACGCCATGATTATCAGGAACCCGACCACGGTCGAGACAGCCGCGACGACGTTCGCCCTTCCGAGGTTCATCATGGTGTTCCTGATCGCCTCGGCGGGAAGCCTGTCCCCGAGGTTTATCTCCTGCATGTACCTGTGGGTGAAAAGGATGCCGAAGTTGACGCCGATGCCGATGACCAGCGCGGAGACAAGGGAGGTGATTATGTCCAGGGGCCAGCTCATCAGCTGCATGAAACTGATCTCGGCGGCCACTCCCGCGAACGCCACGGTCAGGGTTATGAGGCCGTAAGGGATGGACCTGAATATTATCATCAATATGAGGGCGCACAGTCCCAGCGAAAGCACTGACGACCAGGTCTCGGTGGGGATTATGTTCTTCGTCATGTCTCTTGTTATCGGTGTGATCCCGCCCAGCTGGTATCGCATTCCTGCTGGCTTGAGTATCCGGCCGCTGTTCTTTGAGAGCACGTCCATCTTCCTGGTTACGGCCTGCGCGGACTGGGCCGCGCTGGCGTCAAGGGCTATCAGCGCGGCGCTTCTGTTGGAGTTGAGGACCCCGCCGAGGTAACCCCCGTTCTGCACCACCGTCTTCGCGGCCTGTTCTATCTCGGCCGGCGTGGTCGGCAGTTTTCCGTTATTGGCCTCCGTCAGCACGTCGGGGAGGCCGATTATGCCCTCCCTGGTATAGAGCCGCTCTCCCTCGTAGATGTTTTCCGGGTCAGATACGATTGCCTCCTCCAGCCTGGACATCGCCTCGAGGGACTTCGGGCTCAGCACGTCGCCTTTGAGGAGTATCACGTCCTGCTGCTGGCCCCCGAACACCTTCTCGATCTCGAAATCCGCCTTTATGCCGGGGAGGTTCCGGGGCACGAGCTTCCGCAGGTCGGAGTCGGTCGTAAGCCCGCGGATCTGGATGAACCCGGCGAGCGTCAGGACTGTGAACACTATGATAACGACGGTGGAATGATGGGTTGCCAGCGCCGTGAACGCTCCCAGCACGCTGTCTGTCGCCCGGGCGTAAAGGCCGCGCTTCTTTCGCCGGGACAGGCCGTCGAAGTGGGTCTTCAGCTTTTCCCTTGCATCCTCGGGCCCTTTTTCATAGGCGCGGTCCCTTACCACCATTATCGCCGGCAGCAGGGTAATGGCGAGACAGAACGCGAAAACCGTCCCGATCGCGCAGGTCAGGCCGAAGTCCTTGAGGGGCTGCACCGCGCTGAACTCGAACACGAGGAAGCCGAACACGTTTGTTATGGCGGCCAGGAACACGCCCACCCCGACGGTGATCAGGGCCCTGCTGACCGCCCGGACCGAACGGAAGCGGTGCTCCATCTCCTCGTAATAGCGGGCCATGAACGGGACCACGAATGTAAGGGCGGTGCCCAGCAGGAGGGGCATGACGGCGATGGCGGCGACGGAATAATGAATGCCGATCCACCCGGTCAGGCCGATGGTCCAGACAAGCCCGATCACCATGATCGCGATGGGAAGGACCGTGTCCGTCAGCCTGCGGAACGCCAGGAACAACATCAGGACGACGACCGCTAGCGCGATAACGAACAGAAGGATGGTCTTGTTCTTTATATGGCGGTCGAAGTCCCTGGCGATTGTGGGGTCCCCCGAGATGAGCACCTTCGCGCCCTTGACTCCGGCGAGATGATCCTGGAACAGCTTTTCCAGCGCGTTGGCGAGCTTGATCTGCTGGCTGTCCGTGAGGCCCGCGCCGGCCTTGATACTTATCAGGGCGGCCTTCCTGTCCTTGGAGATGAACCTTCCGACCATCGTCCTCTGCACCGATGGATTCGACAGGTAGTCCTGCTCCACGAGCTCTTTGAAGCCTTTCCCCGTGAACTGCCTGACGAGGCTGTCTGTGATAGAGCTCAAGGGCACGTCAAACCCGCCCTTCGCCATCTCGGTCTTGATGTTGGCGATGAAGGGGCTCAGGTAGCCCTGGATTATCGGGTTGCCCCGGTCGTCTTTCGCGATCTGGCCTGCGTTCAGTTCCGGGTCTTTCCTGATGTAGTCCTCAAGGCCTACCATGAACTGTACGATCGCGGGGTCCGTTACCGACGGCGCGGTTATCAGGGCGTTCTCAAAAGCGATCCCCCCGAATTTCCTGTCCAGGTCCTGGATCGCCTTTATGCTCGGGAACCCCCCGGGGAGCATGCTCTGGTAAGTGATGTCTCCCTGTATGAACAGGAGTCCCAGGCCGAAGACGACCGTCAGCAGCAGGCAGGCGATTATGACGGCCCAGGGATGTTTCCTGATTATCTCCGACAGGTATCCGTAAATCCGCACCGGTTAAGCTCACCGCCCTGGGTTCGGGGGCATCCATTCAGCGAGGCCCGCGTCAGCTTCCTTCCTGTTAACGAGGTTCCACGCCAGCGTTGTCACCGCCTGCAGCCCCAAGAGTGCTTTCCACAGAACAGTAATTCTTTCCGCGCCGCGCGTTTTCCTCGGTATCTGATTGGAGGTATCTTACATTCAACCGTGGTTTGCGTAAACAGGAGGGGTCTGCCACGCGCGGTCACTCTACGCGCGCCTCATCTTTCAGAAGGGCCGTCGAGCCGGCCTGCCAGGTGTCGAGTACCCCGTCCCGTGAATACGCTTGCATTCAATCACCGCTGCATCCGCTCCTGCCGCGTTCCGCTTCCTTGCCGTACTCACCGAGTACGCCCTTGTCGCGCGCCTTCTAAGGAACGGCGCGTCGACGCTCTCGGTACGACACCGTATTTACGGGACGGAGTACTACTAAAGGCTAGCCGTTGCTGGGGGAGAGTGCTAGAGTCTCTATTGCTGTTGAAAAAGCCATAAGGCCACGAAAGGGGGAGGTCTGATGCCAAGATTTATCATGTTGAGCAGCCTTACCGACGAAGGTGCGGCAACCATCAAGAAGAACCCGGAGAGGATCAAGGAGGTCAACAAGGACGTCGAAGCGCTGGGTGGGAAGGTCGTCGACCAGTACGCTGTCATCGGCGAGTACGACTTCGCGACCATCCTCGAGGCCCCGGACATTGAGACCATCGCCAGGATATCCGTTGAGCTCGGTTCGCGCGGCTCGGTCCATATCAAGACGCTCGCGGCGATACCCGTCGATGAGTTCATCGCCAGGCTCAAGTAGAGGCGTCCAGGCGCCAGAAGGATCAGCCCCGGCCGGAAAGGCCGGGGTTTTTCTTGGCGCACAGGGCGTGGGCGCCGCCTGTTGATCGCCAGGCCTTTGCGTTCCGGTGAACGGGCCGGGTCCCGCGGAACCGATCATGAAGACCTCACGCCGGAGTCCGGTCCCACGCGTCGCCTTGAACAAACGGCCGCTCTCTGAAAAAATGACCTTTTGAAGGCAGCGATTGAGATGCCGTGACTGCTTCGGGGGCGGTATTGATGTCCGACGAGGAAGTGCGTGAAAACACGGAAGACCGGGTCAAGGGTTCCCCCCCTACGGGGGGAGCAGAAGAAGGTGCCCGGGAGGCGGCTGAAGGGGCCTCGGGCGAGCCGGGTTCAAGCCCGGGAAACAGCCTTGATCCCACGGGAAAGCGATCACCCCGCGGGTGGCTGTCCGGCGTAAAACGCCCCGAGTTCCAGAAGGTTACGCCTGTCACCGTCATACTGGTGATCGTCTTCATAATCAGCGCGATAATACTGCTCGGAGTCACCAACCTCCGGATCGTCAGGGATTTCTTCCCCGGCCAGTCGTTCTTCTGGATCCTCCGGGTTGGGCTCGTGGCCATGATAGCGTCCCTGGTCACCTACGTGGTCATACGGGAGAAGCGGAACCTGGCATACGTTGCGGGCCTTCTTTCAAAACTGGCGGAGGCCAACCGCCGCCTGAGGGTCCTCATGGAGACGGGGCACGAGATCGGGACGATGCTGGAGCTGCGTCAGATCCTGGAGGCGCTGCTGGAACAGGTGATGGCCGTGACCGGGGCCGAGGTGGGGTCCATCTACCTGGTAGACGAGAAAGAGGACGTTCTCAAGGTGAGCTTCGCCAAAGGCGTTGACGAAAAAAGCATGATTTTCACTGAGATCCCGATGGACAAGGGGCTTCTCGGCGAAGCCGCCGGAGGGAGGGAGATAGTAACGGTGGACAACATGCACAAGGTCGACGAGCGCGAGAACGTCTTTTTTGGCGCCGCCAGCCCCGGATCGCAGGCGATTGTGCCGCTCGTGGCCCGCGAGAAGCTCGTAGGCGTGCTGATCTCCGCCACGCGTGGAACGCACGACTATATCGACGACGAGAAAAACCTGTTGAGGGGCATCGCTGAGCTGGCGAGCATGGCCATCACCAGCGCCGGGCTTTACAAGATAGCCAGGAGGAGCCTTGACGTGCTGGCGGAACAGAGGCTGTTCAACGAGTCCGTCATCGAAGAGATGATGGCCGGGGTCATAACCTCGAACAGGGCCGGCCGGATCGCCACTTTCAACCGGGAGGCCCAGCGCCTGACCGGGTTCTCTTTCGCGGAGAAGACGCAGATGCTGTTGCAGCCCGAGCCCTCGCCGGAGGATAACCCCCTGGGGCCTCTGGAAGCCGGGATGCTCGAAGTGCTGGGAGCCCCGACCGGCACCAGGGAGGGCGAGGCCCGGATAATGAGGAAAGACGGGACCCTGTTGACCGTGGCCTACCGCATGTGCCCCGTCCTGGACCGCGACGGGGAAGTGCTTGGTGCGGCGGCGATCTTCATGGAGGCGCTCGGAGGGGCCGCCGGGACTCCGACGGGGTGAGGCTGTTGAGGATCGGCGCGATCTCCGACACGCGCCTCTTCGGCACCCCCGTTCCCGACCGGGGGCTCGATTCACAAGAAAAGGCGTGGAACTGATACTGCATGCCGGTTATTTACTCGAGTTCACGCTCGACCGGGTCATCCCTGCCGGCTGCGAGGAGGTCCGCCACCGGTGGTGGAAATGGCAGTGAAAAGGCCAGGAAAGGAGTGTTGCCAGTGATTGATCAGAAGTTCATCGGCAAAGAGTACTCGCCGACGGAGTACGAAATCGGGCGGGAGAAGATCAAGGAATACGCCCGGGCGATAGGGGACACGAACCCCATGTACCATGAAAAGGAGGCAGGAGCGAAGAGCAGGTACGCCGACAACATCGCGGTGCCGAACTTCGCGGCTGTCTACAACCTTATGGGATGCGCGGAGGTGTTCTTCGACCCCGACCTCAAGTTGAACATGGGCATGCTGGTGCACGGCGAGCAGGAGTTCGAGTTCCACGTGCCGGCAAAGCCGGGGGACGTCATGACGACCACGGGGAAGATCGTCGATATCTACGAGAAAGGGAACAACGATTTCATAGTCTACGAAGCCCGGAGCGTGAACCAGGACGGCGAGCTTGTTACCGTTGGCCGCGCGACCTTCGTGATAAGGGGGGGAAACTGATATGGGTGTTTCCTACGACAAGGTCAACGTCGGGGATGAGGTCCCCCCGCTCTCCGTCGAGATCAACCAGATGATGCTCTGGCTGTACGCGGGCGCCAGCGGTGACTTCAACCCCATTCACGTGGACAAGGAGTTCGGCGAGAAGGTGGGACTGGGCGGCACCATAGCGCACGGTCTCCTGAACATGGGCATGCTGGGCCGCTGCATCACCGACTGGCTGGGTGATCCCGGCGCTTTAAAGAAGTTCAAGGTCCGTTTCAGGTCCCCCGCCAGGCCCGGAGACACGGTCACTTTCAAGGGCCGTGTCACCGAGAAGAAGGTCGAGGAGGACCGCAACCTGGCGGTCCTGGAGGTCTCAGCGGAGAACCAGGACGGGGCGCAGATACTGACCAACGGGCTGGCCGTGGTCGAAATATAATCTTGCGGGGTAAACGCAAGATCGGTGCTGGCACCTTTTGCTGCTTTGAAACGGAGTGCGGTTCAGGCCAGGTCGAAACCCTCGAAGATCGCCTTGCAGCGGTCGATCTCGGAGCGCTCCATCCACGAGGTCCACCGGCCGACGCCCTCAGACGGCCCATCCCTGCCGATCTTCCTGCTCTTCTCGACCCACAGCGGGTTGTACTGGAGCAACGCCAGCCTCATGGCACCGGTCTCGCGCAGGAACCCGGCTATTGACCGGAGGTTGCCGTCCGTCGCGGTCATGCCGGGGATCAGCGCGACGCGAGGCAGCACCTCGGTGCCGCTGTCGAGGGACAGGGCCCACAGCTTCCTGAAGTTCTCGAGAATGGGCTCGTTTGAGGTGCCGCACCGCTTCCGGTGCTCCTCTTCGTCGAGTATCTTAAGGTCGAAGTAGACCGCGTCCGCAAGGGGAAGGACCTTCGCCTCGAACTCGCTGAAGTCGAAGAGCCCGCAAGTCTCGATGAGGTTGTGCACGCCCATCTCCCTGAGGCCGGCAAGCAGGCTCGAGGTGTAGTCCATGAACATCGTCGGCTCGCCCCCGGAAAGTGTAACGCCGCCTCCGGAGGTCCTGAAGAACGGGAGGTCCTTCTCGACCTCGGCCAACACCTTGCCGACCTCCAGGTAGCGCCCCACCCTGGCGAGTGCCCCGGCCGGGCACCGTTCCACGCACTCGAAGCACAGGGTACATCGCTCCCTGTCGATGAAAGCCGCCTCGGCGCGGTCGAGGGCTTTCTCCGCGCACACCGAGATGCAGGTGTCGCAGCCGGCGCAATCATCCGTGTCGAAAGAGATCTCCGGGCCCGCGCGCTTGCCCTCGGGGTTGTGGCACCAGTCGCATGAGAGCGGGCAACCCTTGAAGAAGACGACCGTCCTGATCCCGGGGCCGTCGTCCAGCGAGTTGCCCTTGATATCGAGTATCAGTGGCCGCCTCTGCTCGGTTTGTTCGCCGCGGGTCTCCCTGGTGCTCATCGCTAGATTCTGTACTCGGCGCGCTCTATCAGCTCGGTCTGCATGTCGCGGTTAAGAGTGACGAAGTAAGCGTTATAACCTGATATACGGACCAGCAGGTTGCGGTAGTTCTCCGGGTGCGCCATGGCGTCGCGGAGCATGTCGGACGTCACCACGTTCATCTGCATCTGCATGCCGCCCAGGTCGAAGTACGTCTTCGCGTAGGAGTACATGTTCTCCACGACCCGCTCGTGCGTGTCATCCGCGCCCGGTACCACCTTCACGTTGAACGCCATGTTGTTGTTCATGTTGTGAGGGTCGAGCCTGGCCACGTCCCTGATGTTATCGAGCAGGTTCTTGCTCGCGTTGGGCTCAGGGGTGAGGCCCGGCGTGAACGCCTTGGAGGCCAGGCGCCCGGACGGCAAAGCCCCGGTGAGTGTGCCGAATGCCACGTGGTTCGACATAGTCCAGAAGCCGGTCGTGTAGGGCCCTCCGCGGTAGTTGCGGTGCGCCAGGTAGGTGTCATGGGCGAACCTGGCTACCCTGTTGGCCATGTCGACGGCCTCGTCGCTCCCGGAGCCGAAGAAGGGGACCTTACTGCTTGCCATGGCCCGCAGTGCGGGGTCGGTCTCGAAGTTCGAGTCGACGGCCTCTTTCAACTGTGCGAAAGTGACCACCC
>Ga0315274_10000712_pt1 | contig 51598 bp, 45 predicted proteins | sample YL17G02_20_MG_FD_203700 | JGI IMG/M metagenome (GOLD analysis project Ga0315274, IMG submission 203700) | Sediment microbial communities from Yellowstone Lake, YNP, Wyoming, USA - YL17G02_20 | ecosystem: Environmental > Aquatic > Freshwater > Lake > Sediment | place: USA: Wyoming | collected... | reverse complement strand
CATCAAATGGCGGATTCGATAGACGCGGGCCATGAGTTTTTTGCGATAGAACAGGTCGTAGCGATAGACGATTTCGTTGCCGCGAAGATGGCGCGTCGTCTGCATCCAGCGCGGCGGCTGCCAGTCGGGTTGGCCGACCGGCGGGACCCGCTCGACGTCCTTTTCGTCGAAGGGGAGAGCGATCTCCTGGAGAAGCGACCGCTTGCCGACGCTGGTACCCACGTCGGCGAGGTGCAGCGCGTCGGTATAGGGGCTTTGGACCAGGCGGGTTTCGAGGGGCCGACTTCCAAACAGCCGGAACCCGCCGCCGGCCGCCTGGCGCGAGACGGCCTCCCAGAGCGGTTCGCCCCGGAGCGATTGCGCCCGGCTGCATTCGAGATTGGGCGGCAGCGTCACCACGTCGGCAACGTTGGGGGCGAGATGAGACAGGATTCGGACGGGGCCGATGTCGCGGCTCGGCTTGGAATCCGGCGGGGGAGCGGCCAGTCGCCAGGGATAGCCGCCCTCGAACACGAGGGCGTTTCGGTTGATAAGTCGAGCCAGATCGTCGTTCTCCGCTGGCGTCATGTCGGAGAGAATGATGGGAACATGGCCCGGCTGAAGATAGTCGAGAACATAGCGGGCTTGCTGGGCGACCGTCCCGCCGGTCTTGATGTCTGCAAAAGGCTCGATGACCCCGGTCAGGCTGGTTGTTGTCGCAACACCGAAGATTTGGAACTTGGCGCCGCCGGAGGCTGCAACCGTTGCGAAGGCCGGATGGAGGTCGCGATAGGCGGTCGGGCCGGGCGGCGATTTGGGGAGATCGAAAGTGCCGACGAGGGGTGTCTTGACGTCGCTTTTTGCATGTAGAAGCGCGAAGAAGCTGAAGGTGCGAATACCGTCGCGCGAGCTGAGCGCAGCAGCCGCGAAACGGTTCTCGTCGAAGATTCGATAGACCGGCAGGCCATAGGGCGACTCGTTGGCGACCATCGGCCCGATGGCATCGCCGCCGTCCACGAAGATCGCGTCGGAGTACTTGGCGCGCAGTTCGCGGAGGCGCTTGGAGATGGCATCCGCTCGGGAACGGTCGCTGTGCGCAGGATCGCGCAAATAGGTCCCAAGGCCGTTCGTATAGACTATGGTAACGGTCTTCGAGGTTGGATCTGGCGCCGCGTCCACAGCACTAACTCCAATCATTATAGCGATGAACGTGGCAAGGTGCGGTTTCCAGGAAACGAACCTCATTCGCGTCTCACTCCTCTCAACTCAATTCGACAAACTCGCATTCGCCGGAGTCGGTGTCAAGGATGGCGAAGGTCGCTTTGTCCTTGAGCCAGCCGCACAGTTCACCCGGGTTGATGACGACAACATCGCCGACGCGCCGGTGCTCGGCAATGTGGGTGTGGCCATAAATGACATAGTCGGTGTGGCCGCGCTCGGCGGCGATTCGGTCGTCCGGTAGGGGAGCGTGATTGACCAGAAAGCGCTTGCCGGCCAGTTCGAACCGGTATGGTCCGGGCTGAATGCCGCCGATAGCGTCCGCTTTGAGACGAAGACCGCGGATTTCGCCGTCGTTGTTGCCGAGAACGGCGTAGAGTTTGAGGTTGGCCTCGACGAGGGGGGCGAGCGCAAAGGGCGCGACGAAATCGCCGGCGTGGATGACGGTGGTGATACCGCGCTCGCCCAGAATCCGGATGGCCTGCTTGATCCGGTCAACGTGGTCGTGGCTGTCTGACATAACAACAATAAGCACTGGTCTATCCTCTTTGGAATCAGATGTCGGTGAGTTTCTCGACGGCCGATTTGAGTTTGCCCGAATAGGTATGGGTGTAGATTTGTGTGCTGGTGATGCTGGAATGGCCCAGGAGCGCCTGGATTTCGAGGATGTCCACGTCCTTCATGTGGAGAAGGGTCGCGAAGGTATGGCGAAGCTTGTGGGGGCTGATCCCTTTCTTGAAGATTCCGGCTTGGCGGGCGTACTTAACCACAAGTCCCTCAACGGTTCGCGGGGCAATGCGGTGCCCGGCTCGACCGAGGAACAGAGCAGGCTCTGGGGTGGCCGGGCGTTCGCGAAGGTAGTCGGTCAGTGCGTCGACGACGATCGTGTTCAGAGGGACTATCCTCTCTTTGGAGCCTTTGCCCAAGACACGAATGTGGCGCGCGGTGAGGTCGAGATCATCGAGGTCAAGCCCGATAATCTCCTTTAACCTTATGCCTGTAAACGCAAGAACCACAAGGATTGCGTAGTCGCGGCGTCCACGCCACTCGGAACGATCTGGGGCGGAAAGGAGTCCCTTGAGTTCGTTGGCCACAAGGAAAACTGGCAGTCTCTTGGGTTTCTTGGGATTATGGATCGGATCGGCTGGACTTGTCTGAAGGTACTTGCGCTCAATGCAGAACTCGAAGAACTGCCGGATGGAGGAGATGGTCCGCGCAAGGGTGGTGCTTCTGAGGTGATGCTTCTCCTGGAGGCGTTCCAGGTAGGCGCGAATGTCGTCAGTGGTTACAGCCTCGATGGCGGGCATCCTGGTGTATCGAATAACGAGGTACTCGGCGAATCGGTCAATATCGTAAACATAAGCCTGCCGGGTTTGGGGTGAGAGATTCCGCTCGACTGAAAGGAAGCTCTCAAAATCGTAAAGGATCTTCGAGAATCGGGGGTGAGGCATCGGATTTGGCACTCGCAAGGGTTTTATTGCGAAGCGCGATTGCGTTAAATCTCAATTTAACGCCAAAACAGAAGAATCTGGCCTGCAAAACCGGCCGAAACCATGGACTACGGCAGATACTTGACTTATCCTCTCCCCGCACTTCCAAGAGAACCCTCCCCCGCACCGTCGGAGTCCGGGACCGCCAACCGCTCGCGGGCTTCGCCGGAAAGCGCTCGCTCGATTTCATGCACTACGGCGACCATGGCTTGGTCGGCGAGGTCAATCTCCTCGATCTCGATCTCCTCGTCGGTGGCGGCGTTGCGAAAAACAATCCGTTCCCTCCCATCCTCGCCTTTGCGGCTGCCGACCCATTTGAGAAGCCGGCGCTTCATGAGGGTGTGGGCCAAAACGTAAAGGTGCGGCCGAAAACGGTCTTCCTTTGAGTCGAGCATCATCTCGAACACCGCCGTGAGGCGGCGGTTCTGCTCCTCACGGGCAACCTTGGGATCGGGTTTGGGTGCCTCGCGCTGGGCAAGCCAGAAGGAGAAAAACTGCCGGTCGGCCATTTTCTCCCAGCATTCCTGACAGATGTCGCGCCTGTGGGGATCGCCCTTGGCCGTCAATTCGAGGACCGATGGGTGTTTGCTCACGGCGGCCAGGTCGCGATCACAGACCACGCATTTGTGGCTTGGGGCTGGTATTGTTGAGAAGTCCAAACTCATGCTACTCCTATACCTCGCTATGGTACCAAATGGAATGCTCGTCGGCGGCTATGGATGGGTCAACGTTCGCGTTCCCGTGCCGCAAGCGTCCAAGACGAAATATTCAAGTTCCACATCAATATCTGGCACATAAACGTCGGCAGATGAGGGATATGCGACCTTAATCAAGCGCTCAAGTCGGGCCAGTATGACGTTCAACTCTGCCAGCGACCATCGTCCTGCCGCCTGGCGTGTCTTGTCGAACACGTAACTATGCTCGAGCATCAGGTTCAAGCCTTTTTCGGGCGGAAAGTACTTCGCGGCGAACTGGTCAGCCTCGTCTTTCCTGGCGATTCTGGAGTGTTCCAGCAATTTGGCTTGGATGAGGAACCGCACCTGTCGGATCAGCATGCGGAACACGGAGCCGGCGCCTTCGTCTTCGGCCAGAAGTTCCGGCAATGCCCGGAGCGCTCCAGCGAGGTCGCGGTTGCCGAACGCATCAAGAAAACGGAAGATGATGGCCGGTTGGTTGAACTGAAGGATTCGGCCGACGGTCTTGATGGTTTGGTAGAGTGGAGAATTTGTGCGGATTCTGCGCCGCTTCTCCGGTTCCTCGATGGCCGACAGGATGAGGATGTTTGGGATCTGGCGCAGGTCGTTTTCGAGGAAACGGCAAAACGCTTTCAGAAGATCTGCGCCGCCGGGCTGTTTCGTCTTTGGTTTTCGGCCCGGGGCCGAAGCGTCAGTCTCCGAACCGCTCTCCGGCGACCCCAGCAGGTCCGCCAGCTGCTCCACGGCGACCACCCGGTGCGTGTCGGGGAAGAAGGAGGGGGTTGCCAGTTCGGCCATGAGGTCGGCGGCGATCTGGCGAAGCAGAAGGGGGCGGTTGCCCGGGGGCTCGATTTCGGTCAGGTTTCCGGCGCGGTGTTCGCGCGGAACGAAATCGGCGATCAGGCGTGCCCGCTCCTTGTGGATCTTAACCTCATCGGTTCCGCACACCAGATAGACCTGTGGAGTTTCACTCGTCATCATGGTCTGTTATTCGAGAGTGGATAATTGATTCAGAACAACTTATGCTCCGGCCGTTGACTCGGTATCCTGGAGTTGCTTGCGATAGGTCTTGCGCACCTCGTTGAAGAACTCGCAGACCTCGTGACGCGCGTAGTCGGGATAAGACCACGGATAGGGCTGAAAACCGTTCGGTCGGCGATAGAAAAGCGTCGCCTCGCCAAAGATGCCGCTGGCCAGATAAACCCTGTGGGCATAATCCTTTGTGGTGGCCAGGATCAGCTTGGATTGGGTGACGTAGCCCGGGTCAATGTTAGCCTGGCGACAGCGCCGTCCGGTTTCGTCGAGGCGGGCCAATTCGATCTCAATTTCGTTTGTTTTGTGCTTGAGGGTCGGCAATCGGCCCATGTCCACAAGGCGTTCGGCGCTCAGATACTGCCGATAGATCGTCTGGCCCATTTCGTCGCAGTAGTAGTCAGTGAATGCAAAGGGTTCGACTCGACTCTGATGGTCGAGGGGACCGAATCCGGCCAGGAGGCGTTGCAGGCACTTGGAGCGGACCTCTTCGCTGGTGACCAGGAGGCCGAAAATGAGTTTGGCGGCTGGGACCACGGTTCGTATGTCACCCATTTTCTTTTCCTCCCACTGCGCCGTTGATCAGGTCGCCGGCATCGAGGCGAGACTTGATCAGAGGCGGGGGCAAGACCGCTGAGTCGGCGATTGTGACGGCGCCCGCGATCACGTCGCGCGCCCGCTTCATTCGGTCAGGCTCGCGGTAGAGAATGCGGCAAAGCGGCTCGCCGTCGGTCACATGCTCACCGAGTTTCTTCTCGATGAACAGACCCACGGCATGGTCAATCTTGTCGTCTGCGGTCTGGCGACCGCCGCCGAGAAGCATGGACGCCAAGCCGATTTTGCGAGTATCGAAGGCCGCGACGAAGCCGGTGCGGTCAGCCACCACGGCGTCCTCTCGGAGACCCGCCGGGATCAAGAGCATCGGATCCTCAATCACCCGCGCATCACCGCCCTGAGCCGCGATCATGGCGGCGAGTTTCTCGATCGCCTTGCCCTGATCGAGGCATTCCGAGAGTTTTCGACGGGCATCGGCGACCGATTGGGCGACGCGACCGAGAAGGAGCATTTCGGCGCCCAGTGTCAAGACCAGTTCGCGGAGATCGTCGGGTCCGCGCCCCTGGAGGCACTCGACGGTTTCGAGGACTTCGACGGCGTTTCCGACGGCGCGACCGAGCGGTTGGCTCATGTCGGTGAGATAGGCGACGACGGGCAGGCCGACCTCGCGCCCGACGGCGACCAGTGTGAGCGCCAACCGGCGAGCGTCTTCGCTTTCCGTCATGAAAGCGCCGTTGCCGGTTTTGACGTCCATGACGAGGGCATCTATGCCGGCGGCGATTTTCTTGCTCATGATGCTGGCGGTAATCAGGGGAATGCTCTCGACGGTGCCGGTGACGTCGCGCAAGGCGTACATCTTGCGGTCGGCGGGGACGAACGATTCGGACTGGCCGATGATGGCAACGCCGATCCGTCCGATTTGGTCGCCGAGCCGCCGGGCATCGAGATGGACGTTGAATCCGGGGATGCTCTCGAGCTTGTCGAGCGTGCCGCCCGTGTGGCCGAGAGCGCGGCCCGCGACCATAGGAACGGGGACGCCGGCCGAGGCGACGAGGGGCGCAAGAGCGAGCGAGACTTTGTCGCCGACGCCGCCGGTGCTGTGCTTGTCCACTTTGACGCAGGGAATGGACGAGAGGTTGTGGACTTCGCCCGAGTGGATCATGGCTTTGGTCAGGGCGGCCAGTTCGGCGAACGACATGCCGCGAAAATAGACTGCCATCAGCCAGGCGGTCACTTGGTAGTCGGGGATTGTGCCGGCGGCGCAGCCGAGCACGATGTGGCGAATCTCGTCCGGCGACAGGGCGCCGCCGTCGCGTTTCTTGGTGATGATGTCAACGGTTCGCATCATTGTCTGCGACCATCCCTGCCCACCGCACAATCAGGCGTCTGAGTTGTTCGACAGCGGCGCTGACACGATCAAGCACTTCGGCGTGATTGATGTTGTGTTCGCGGCCCCATTGGGGAACCACGTTGGCAACGCACGAAAGCCCGACGGTGCGAAGACCGAGGCGGCGCGCCGCCAGAATTTCACCGACGGTGGACATGCCCACGACGTCGGCCCCAATATAATCAAGCATGGCCGACTCGGCCCTCGTCTCATAGCTTGGACCGAGCATACCGGCGTAGATTCCGTCTTTCAAGCTGATCTTTTCACAACGAGCGGCTTCGCGCAACTGCTGGCCGAGAGTGGAGTCATAGAGGGGCTCGTGACGGTTCGCCAGAGGCGAGTTTGGGCCGTGGGGAGGAACCGGGAGATTGCGAAACGTGAGATTGATCTGGTCGGTCAGGCGAACGAGATCGCCCGGCCGCAGTTGGGCGCTGAGGCCGCCGGTGGCGTTGGTGGCGAGCAGGATTTTCGCGCCCAATCGGGCGGCGAGGTGGACGGTGAAAGCACTTTGCCAGGGAGTCCATCCTTCGTAGAGATGGGCACGGCCTGCAAAAAAGATTGTCCCAAGCGAGCCGATGCGACCGACCAGAAGGCCACCATGGTGGCCGAGAACGCTGGGCAGCGGAAGATGAGGGATGGCGTCGGGCGGGATGCGGCGCTCGAGCGAGAGGACTCCGGCCAGCTCGACCAGACCGGAGCCGGCGATGATGGCGAGGGGACGAGGGGCGTCGCCGGCAAGGCGGCGCACGGCGTCGGCGGCTTGGGCGATCAGGTGGTCTTGGTCTGACGTTGAGATAAGCGATTCAGGTCGTGACAAGTCCTGCTCCCCTACCCCGATGCTCGATCTGCGTGGGTCTTTTTCGCACGGACGGAATGGACGAAGTGGACGGGGTGGACTTTTTTTTTCCGCGGCACGGTTCTTGGTTTCAGGTCGAAAGTTTAGAGTGCTGTTTGGCTGCGGCCACAGGCCGCCTTGGGGATCGTGCGGTTCAGCGTCCATTCTTCATCGTTCATCCTTCATCGTTCCGCGTTCATCGTTTCATTTCGGCTTGTAGTCTTTGCACTTGGTGGCGTTGGGACGTTCGGGACAATTGCAGGCGCTACGATAATCGTAGCGACAGGTGTCGCAGAGAAAGCGTTCGAGGCCGAAAGCCCGTTTCAAGGCTTGGAGGATTCTTTTCAGCATAGCCGATCACGCAAAGGGGAATTCATATTCAGCAGCAATCATGAAACGGAAGCCGGGATAACGCAAAATCGCATACTGGACCGCGGACCTTGTGCAAGGGATTGAGACAAAGGGAACGATCTGTTTGTGCAAGCGTCGCTACTTCGTTTCGGTCGCCCAGCTGTTGATGTCGTCGTCGGTGCCCGATTGGCCGTCCTTGCCGTCCGACCAGATGTCGTAGTCTTTGAAGTGTTCGCCGGGGGACTTGTAGTGGTACTCGTGTCCCCAGGGGTCCTTGGGGACGACGTTGGAGGCCAGGTAGGGGCCGCTCCATTTGTCTTCGGGGACATCGGACGGTTTCACCACGAGGTCCGGGAGGTTTTTCGGGAAGTCGCCGACGTCCATTTCATACTGTTGGAGGGAGTTCTTGAAGGCGTCAATCTGGCGCCTGGCGGCGACGTCCTGGGCCTTTTTGGTCTTGCCGGTGATGCGCGGGGCGACCAGGGTCAGCATGATGCCGATGATGACAACGACGAGGATGATCTCCATCAGGGTGAAGGCGAGCGAGCCGCCGCGCCTGGGGCGGAGAGCGAGCTTGATGAGCATTGGATAGCACCTCACAGCGAGTTAGGGAGCGGTTTCGCGGATTTTCTTTGTGAGATAGGCGATGAGATTCTGGACATTCGGATCGGTTTTCATGAGGCGTTCGATTTTCCGGTACGCATGAAGCACCGTCGAATGGTCCTTGCCGCCAAAACGCGCTCCGATTTCGGATAACGACAACCCGGCCATCTCACGGCAGAGATACTGCGCCACGTGGCGCGGATATGCAAACTTTTTCATACGGCACGTGCCGACGATGTCGTTGACCTTGAGTTCGAAGTAGTCGCAGACGGCCTGGAGAATGGCGTCCACGCTGACGCGGGCGGCGACCTGGCCTACGAGCATGTGGCCGAGGACTTTCTTGGCGGTGGCGAGGTCAATGTGGCGGGTATGCAAGCGGTTATAGACCTTGAGGCGCAGGAGGACGCCTTCGAGTTCGCGGACGTTGGACTGGACGCGTTCGGCGATGTAGAGGAGGACGTCAATGTCGGTGTCGAGTTGGAACTCCTCGGCTTTTTTCTTGAGGATGGCCATGCGCATTTCGAGGTCGGGCGGCTCGATGTCCACGGTCAGTCCCCACTCGAAGCGCGAGCGCAAGCGCTCGGTCAGTGTGGGCAACTCTTTGGGCTGGCGGTCGCTGGAGATGACGATCTGGCGACCGAACTGGTGGAGGTGATTGAAGGTGTGAAAGAACTCGACCTGCATGCGTTCTTTGCCCACCAGGAAGTGGATGTCGTCCACCAGGAGAAGATTGGCGCTGCGGTAGTGGGTGCGAAACTCATTGTAACGATTCTTCATGGCCGCGTCAATGAAAGAGTTCATGAACTGTTCCGAGGTGACGAAGATGACGCGCTGGCCGGCATGATTGGTCTGGTAGCGATGGCCGATGGCCTGCATGAGGTGGGTTTTGCCCAGGCCGGTTCCGCCGTAGATGAACAGAGGATTGTAGCTGCGGACGCCGGGTTCGGCGACGGCGAGGGCGGCGGCATGGGCGAAGCCGTTGTTGGCGCCGACGACGAAGTTCTCGAAGGTGTAGCGCGGGTTGAGTTTGGTTTCGTAGAATTCGACGGCGCTCGATTCGCCGTGGGCGGAAGAGGCCGCTGACGTCAACGCCGAGTCGGACAGTTCACGATCGGGCGGATCGAGTTGCATTTCGAGTTGGGCGATTTCGGGTTCGACGCGGAATTCGACTTTGATGTCGTCGTCGCGGGTCAGCTTGCGCAAGGCGGCGGTGATCTCGTCGAGATAGTTGGCGAGGAGCCAGCTTTGGCACGAGCTGTTGGGCACCGACACGATCAGGCGCTTGTTGTCGAAGCGAGCGTACTTGGTGGGGCTGAACCAGGTGGCGAAGCTTTCGCGGTCCACCTGCGATTCCAATTCGTTCAAGGCGAGTTGCCATAAATCGGGAGCCGGATGACTCATGCGTCTCGTCTCCGAAGGCAATCAGCGATTGTTACAGTTGTTTCCAGTCTTTCAGTGAAGAGGAAGATCCCGCAGCCCACATCCGCAGTGCAGCGCGCATTGAACGCGCACGGGGACGTGCTTTCAAGTTCTATTTTTGGATTTTTGTCACTGGCTCAGCACGAATCTTGCGACGGCGCGGCCGACCTGCTCGAGGCTTCGCGCGGAGCACTTATCTTCCGTATCGGCAAGGGTGTGCCAGTGAGGATAGTCGAAGTCAATGAGGTCAATGTAGGGCTTGCCGCGATTGAGGAAGGGGACGTGGTCGTCGAAAATGCGTTCGCCGGGTTCGTTGCGAAAGACGCGCGGGAAGAGTTTGACGGCGACTTCGGAGAACGAGATGGCCAGGGTGCGGGCCTTCTCCCACGAGTAGCCCTCGATGGGGATGGAAAGGTCGCGATCGCCGACCATGTCGAGGTTGATTCCCTTTTCGAATTCCCAGGCCCAGGGCAAATGGTCGGCCAGGTATTGAGAGCCGAGGCAGTAGGACTCGTTGCTCCCCTGCCCGGAGTCCTCGCCGTCGAAGAAGACATAGATCACGCCGACATCGAGGGGTTGGCTTTGCAGAACGCGAGCGAGTTCGAGCAGGACGGCAACGCCGGAGGCGCCGTCGTTGGCGCCGAGGATCGGCTGGCGGCGGGCGGGACTGCTTTCCCAGTCGGCGACGGGACGGGTGTCCCAATGGGCGCTGAGCATGACGCGGCGCGGGTTTTTGGGTTGTTGAATGGCGACGATGTTCTTGAGGCGAACCGTTTTCTGAATCAACGGGATGTAGGCCAGGAAGGCCTGGTGGGTGGTTTCGAGATTGAGTTGGCGGCAGACGCTGGTGATCCAGTCGAAACAGAGGGAGTGGCCTTCGGAATCGGGCGCGCGCGGGCCGAAGCGGCATTGGGCGCGCAGATGGGCGAACGCGCGGTCGCCGTCGAACACGTCGTCGGGCGTGGCCGCGCGGGCCGGGGCCGCAACGATGGACAAGGCGATGCAGGCAGAGAGAACGCCGGGGATCGAGACACGAAGGATCGGCATGGGTGCGTAGCCCCTCTCAGGAAACAAGATTGGAGAGCGCATAGTCAATCCGCCGCAATACGCGCTCGCGGCCGAGGTGGAACAAGACGTCGAAGATCGGCGGGCTGGCCGCTCCGCCGGTCAAGGCCACCCGCAGCGGTTGGGCGATTTTTCCGAAGGACAGGTTCAACGATTCGCTCAGGGTACGCATGAGCGGTTCGAGAGTTTCGGGGCGAAGGTCGGGGGCGTCGGCGAGAAGGCGGCGCACGGCGCGAAGGCACTCGGCGGCTTCGGGCCGTCGCACGTGTTTCAGGACGGCCTTGTCGTCGAACTGGAGATCGTCGCGCAGAAAGCAGCGCAGGTGGGAGACGAAGTCGTCGAGGGTCTTCGACCGCTCGACGTGGAGGCGAATGATGCCGTCCAGCCACGGGCGATCGAACGGGGCGGTGTCGAGGCCGCGGGCGGGCAACCAGTCGCGGACCCGTCGGCAGATGTCGTCGGTCGGGAGAGTGCGGATGTAGTGGCCGTTCATCCAGAGCAGTTTTTCGCCGTCGAAGACGGCGGGAGAGCGGTTGACGCGTTCGATGGTGAATTTCTCGATGAGTTCGTCGCGCGAGAACAGCTGTGCGACGTCGTCATAGGCCCACCCGAGCAGGACCAGGAAGTTGATGAGCGCTTCGGGGAGATAGCCGTTCTCGCGATAGTGGGAGAAGGCGGTGGCGCCGTGGCGCTTGCTCAGCGGGGCGCGGTCGGGGCCGCAGATGAGCGGCAGATGGGCGTAGCACGGCGGCTCCCAGTCGAGCGCGCGCAGGAGAAGGATTTGTTTCGGGGTGTTGGGAAGATGGTCGTCGCCCCGGATGACGTGGGTGATGCCCATGTCGTGGTCGTCCACGGCGCAGGCGAGGAGGAAGGTCGGCGCGCCGTCGGATCGGGCGATGACGAAGTCGCCGATCAGGGAGTTGTCGAATTCTTTCGGGCCATAGACGAGGTCGTCGAAGGCGGCGACGCCGGAATCGGGAATGCGGAAGCGAATGGTGTGGGGTTCGCCGGCGGCCAATCGCCGTTCAATCTCGGCGCGAGTCAGTTGGAGGCAATGGCGGTCATAGACAACCGACGACGAGGATTCCTGGTGCAATTGCCGGCGCAACGCCTGGAGCCGTTCCGCGCTGCAAAAGCAGGGGTAGGCGCAGCCGCGCTCGACCATCTGGGCGATGACCTCGCGATGGCGCGGCAGAAGTTGGGATTGATAGAAGGGGCCTTCATCCCAGTCGAGGCCAAGCCAGCGCAGCGAGTCGAGGATCAGGTCGGCCCATTCCTGGCGCGAGCGCTCGCGGTCGGTGTCTTCGATGCGGAGGATGAATGTGCCGCCGTGGTGGCGCGCGAACAGCCAGTTGAACAGGGCGGTGCGCACGTTGCCGATGTGGAGAGTTCCGGTCGGCGAGGGAGCGAAGCGAACGCGAACGTCGGTCATGGAGGATGTCCGTTCTCAGAAGTAAGTCGAGAGGAAGCGGCCCCAGTGACTCAGCCGCTCCAAGACGTCGTCAAGCGAGAGGAGGGAGCGCGATTGAAAACACAGGACTGCGTAAGCGATCGCAAACAGAATGACGACGGCCGAGATGCCTCGGATGGCGCCGCGGCTCAGCCACGGGCGCTTCGGAGACGGGACGTCGTCTTTGACTCGATCCTGAAAGGCTTTGATGGCGTCGAGGCAGGCCTGGCTGCACACGACGCCGATTTCGCTGACCATTTTGCAGTCGTTGCAGATCGGCATCGCGCAGCGCTTGCAGCGAACCGTCGCCAAACGGGTTGGATGGTTCTTGCACGTGGTCACGATATGGGACTCCGCCGCCGATGAGGCTGGACGATTGGCGATGTACGACGAGGAACGATCCCAGAACGATTTCGGGCTTGTCAAGGGGGATCGCGGCGCGCAATCTGACGGGCGTGGTGAGCGGAGAGACTCTTGCACGCGGGGCGGCAGTGATGCCTCAAGGAACGGCTTTCGCGGTTATTACTTTTCTTTTTGCGGCCTGGCCGGCTGTTGCGCCGGCCGACGTTGTCGTTTTGCAGAACGGGCGCGCCTATGGGGGCGTCATCGAACGCGCCAGTTCGCAGTCGGTCGAGCTGTTCGACGGCAATTTGCGGCGCGTGGTCGCCACGGGCGACATCAAGGAGATCATTCGCGAGCGAGCCGATACGAGCTGGGTGATCGTCGGCGACCTGATGGTCGAGCAGCGGGACTGGACCGCGGCGGCGACCGCCTATCGGCGGGCCTTGGAGACAACGCGCCAGCCCGATGTCCTGCTTCGTCGCCTCGACTACGTCGCCTCGCTTCGCTATGAGGTGGAGGGATCGAAACAGGCCAACGCTCTGCTGGAAGCCGGCCAATGCAAGAACGCGGCGCTGGCTTTGGCGGCAGTGGTGCGCAATGCCGACGACGTTGCGCGGAAGCACTACTGGACGGAGCGGCTGGCGCGCGCCTACGTCGGTCTGGCGACGCCAATCGCGTCCAGCGAGACCGTGGCGGTTGATCCCCACCTGGTGTACGCGCTGGCGATTGCGCCCGACTGCGGTCCCGCCCACACGGCGCTCGGCGAGCGGCTCGAAACGTGCGGATTCGGCGACGCGGCGCACCGCGAGTTTTTGGCGGCGCTCGATTTCGATCCGACGGATCAACGCGCGCGGTCGCGGCTGGCGGCGCGCGGCGAAACGTGGACGTACGATCCCGCGGGGAACGATCGTTCGGGACTGCGCGACTGGATCGAGCGCCGGACGCCGCTGGCGACAGCCGGCGAAGCGCCACTGACCACCAAGACCCTGGCGCGGGCGATTGAGAAGCGAGTCGAGCAGGCGGCTCGATTGAGCTCGCCGCCGGCGCGCATGCTGCTGGCCGCCTATCTGCTCGAACCGACGGTCGCGCTGGCCTATGAGGGGGCGCTCCCCTACCCCGGCGACGACACGATGGCGGCGGCGATTTTCAAGGAGACGGCCAACACGAGCGAGACGACGATTTACGACGCGCTGTTCATCAAGACGGGAATCGCGGTGCGGATAGACCCGCGGTTTGTGCGCGCCATCGCCTCTGTGCGTTCAAAGTGCGAGCCGGACTATCAGTCCGAGGATGGCGGGCACGGATTGATACCGCTGCGACGTCCGCAGTGGGAAATCGCCATGGGCGCGTTGGGCCAGAAGTGGTCGTTTGAAGACGACGCGTTTGATGCGGAGAAAAATGTGCGCGCGGCTTACGCCTATCTGGACTGGCTTCGCCAGACTGTCCTCAAGCCTTACGCCGGGACCCGCCTGAACCGCTTAGAGCGTATCCACGGCGATCTCTGAATTTGAGAACAAACAGATCGAGGCAGCGATTTCGAGGGCGCTTTGGACGATTTCGGGCGCCGTCAGCTGAGGCGCGTGGCGCAACATGGCGCGCGCGGCGGCCAGCGCAAAGGGTCCGCCCGAACCGATGGCGGCGACATTGTCGTCGGGTTCGATCACGTCGCCTGTTCCCGACAGCAGCAGGATGTGCTCGCGGTTGGCCGTGAGCAGCAGCGCTTCGAGCCGGCGCGAAGCACGATCTTGCAGGCAGGCCGGAATGAGCGGACAGGCAGCGCATTTCCCGGCCATGTGGTCAACCTCCTCTGGAATTGAGGTAGCCGTCCCCTCATTTGCAATCATAGAGTCTCACGGCGGGATCGCGGTACATTTGGTACATCATAGCATCCGTCGGTCCCCAACCCGGAAGCGGCTGGTCACGATCACGAGGCATCGTTGCCGCAGGTCTCCAGAGAGCCGGTTCCACTTCTTCACCATGTTCCTTTACCCACTGGGCGATGCCGGCGTGCCGACTTGGTCCCCTCTGTCCAAAGGCGCCCAAAGGCCCGCGGTCGTTTAGCATGACAAACCGGACCACACCAGTTTCCACCATGTGGACAAACTGCTCTTTTGTCACCGTTGGGACTTCTCCTGTGTATCCTCCATACGCCATGACGGCTCCGCCGGTCGCGATGATAACAGGTGCAGCCAAATGCAAGTCGGCAACGGCCATCAGGAATTGTTCACCATGGTTCTGGGCTTGCAGGAAATCTGCAAGAGATTCGATGCCCGTCTTACCCGCATCGCCAGCCCTTGACTTCGCGCGATGGACAAGAAGCGCCGGATCGGCAAGTGGAACCATGCGCCCCCCCGGCGCGAGAACCGGCGTGGCGGACCAAAGCGCGGGACTCAGCGAGAGTATCGCGATGCTTAGCACGAAGGCCGATTTTCCGAGACGAGCAAAAAGGACAGGACGGTTCCGAGAAAGCCGAGCGACCAACAGCATAACGGTTGTCAAGATCGATCCCGCAACGATGGCGGGGGCAAGATAGCGTTGCCACTCGGGATAGTATCCTAGCACCCATATTTGCCAGATTGCTGTCAGAAGCAGCGCACCAATTGGCAGAAGGATCCATGCGCCCTTCCGGTCGCAAGCTCTCCACAGGTAGAGCGTGCTGATCCCGGCTAAGCATGCAATAGCAGGGGCAAGCATCGTGAGATAGTACGGATGAATGAACGTGTGGGGGACACTGAAGAGAATCGCGTACGTGGCGAACCATAGGCACCAAACGACTACGGTCTGGCCAAAAGTGGATTTCAGGGAGAATGGACGAGACAGAAGTACTACCGCGACGAGGCCAACCGCGACGTACGGCAAGAACCAGGTGATGTGCCCGGCCATTTCGCGATTGGCCAGTCGGAACAATCCAGGCCGACCGCCGTGTCCCGTGATCTCTCCTGCCCGCGACATGGGACCGAATCCCCGCGTTCGCGGCAACTCCATCAACATCCGCATGATCTCCCCTGCCCCCGACGCTGGACCGATGGGTGGTGGCGGGCCTTGTTGGGTGGATGCGACTCGCTGGAAGCCGTGACGGCCGAGTGCAAAGCTCAAAGTGGAGTTGTTCTCACTGTCTCCGGCATAGGGTCGCGATTCGGCCGGTGTCAGATCGACAAACACAAGCCAGGACAGCGAGACCGCAAAGACGACTACCGTCGCAGCACTCAGCTGAGCAATCCGCTTCGTTCTTGTGACGGGCGCGGCCAGCCAGTAAACAAGGTAAAAGACCGGGAGAACAACAAACGCTGCCATCATTTTTACGTTGAAGCCAACCCCGACAAGAGCGGCCGCGCACAGCAGCCATCTCCATCGCCCGGTCTCTGTGGCCCGCAAAAGAGCCCAAGCCGACAAGAGCAAGACCAAGAGAAGGCAACTGTCCGAGAGATTACTGCGGTCGATCGCAACGCTCGCTGGGGTAATGGCCATCACCAGTCCCGATAGTAATCCGCCCCAGACGCCAACCACGCGTCGCGTCAGCAAGTACACGAGCAGGACCACGAGAACTCCCTCGACCGCCTGCGGCAGATGCAGGGCGAGGCCGCTGTAGCCAAGGAGTCTGGCGTTCAGTGCCTGGAGCCAGAACGCAACCGGCGGCTTGTCGAGTGAAAGAAATCCACCCGGATCAAAAGCACCGTAGAGGAAGTTGTGCCAACTGCTGGCCATACTCCTCACCGCAGCAGCATAGTAGATGTTGCCGAACCCGTGTCCCTCAAGATTCCAGAACCGAAAACCGGCTGCGATCAAAAGGACCATCAGAAGGCCGACTCGTGAAGCCCATCGTTCTGCCAGCGCCGACTCTTCGGTGCATTGTGCCTCCCGTTCCGGAGTGGCCGATTCAGCCGTCGAAGCGCTCATTCGTGAGTTCGCGTGCCTTTGGTCCATGTACTGATCGACTCCCCACCCAGTATCAAAAAGCACTTCATCACTTTTACCGAATTCGGCGAATTGGGGGACGGGTTATTCATTTCCCCGTTCCAAGCCGAGGAATGAAGGGACATCCACCTCATTTCCGAATGAAGTTGGAGGCGCGTCATTTCTTATCCGATTTCACCCTTGTCTGCCTTTATCCTATTGCTAGTTGATAGGAAAACTCGCTCACGTTCGTTTGCTGCTTGGCGTGCTCGATCGTCATGCTCACCAGATGGCCATTCTCGTCCAATTCGACAAGGATGTCCTCGTTGAGATCGCGTGTGTCGGCGATCTTCCTGTCGTTGAAATCCACAAGAAGCGTGTCGGTGTCGGGAAAATACTTAACCTTCATCTTAAGCCTCCTGAAACGAGCGGTCGAAGAAAGCATTGTGCACCGTTTCGCCGTCTTCCAGCAAAACCACGCGGAGATACTTTCCTCCCGCTTCCGGAATTCGCCCCCATCGCCTGATCCGACCGTCCGACTGAAGCCGCTCTTTCTCAGGATGGGCGGCGACCTGCTCGATCCATTCGATCCGGATATCCCGCCTATCTTCCCGTTGATGAGTGTGGAGGAAATACTGAGTGAATTTCATCTTCCTCACCTTGGGCGCTTGCTCTTCCACCGCCCCATCGCACTGCGCAAGCGAAATCCGAATGACTGGCATCAGAATACCGACGATGGCCCCGATGTCAAGGGAATGAAACTGGACTGCGGCAGAATGTGGAATGACGGGACAGACTGACGGGACGAGTACCGCATTTTTGGCCGTATGGTCATCCCTCTCTGGAATTGAGGTCGCTGTTCCTTTATTCCAGAAGGGCAACGCCCTGGGCTGATATAGATCACCCCTTCAGGATGGTTGTGGTGAGAAATGTGGGCGGTTACAGCGTGTCCACGGTAATCTCTGAATTTGAGAACAGACAGATCGAGGAAGCGATTTCGAGGGCGCTTTGAATGACTTCGGGCGCCGACAGATGAGGGGCGTGGCGGAGCAGGGCGCGCGCGGCGGCCAGCGCAAAGGGTCCGCCCGAACCGATGGCGGCGACATTGTCGTCGGGTTCGATCACGTCGCCTGTTCCCGACAGCAGCAGGATGTGCTCGCGGTTGGCGGCGAGAAGGAGGGCTTCGAGGCGGCGCAGATAGCGGTCGGTGCGCCAGTCTTTGGCCATTTCGACGGCGGCGCGGGTGAGATTGCCGCCGTGCTCTTCGAGCTTGGCTTCGAGGCATTCGAAGAGGGCGACGGCGTCGGCGGTGGTGCCGGCGAAGCCCGCTAGTATGGTGTCATGGTAGAGGCGACGGACCTTGCGGGCGCGAGTCTTGAGGATGGTGTTATTGAACGTGACCTGGCCGTCGCCGCCGACGGCGACCTGGCCGTTGTGCATCAACGCCAGAACGGTTGTGGCGCGAACCGAAGCGGTGCGTTTCATTCGAGGTCCTCATCGGCGGCGGCTTTGCGGCCCGTCAGCAGCTCGCCGACGTCTTCGGTGTTGCGGCATTTGGGGCAGCGCAGCACCTGGCGTCCTTCGCGGCGAACCAGGACGACGAAGTAGTAGCCGCACGCGGGACAGGGATGTTTGACGGGCTTCTCCCACTGCACATAGCGGCAGTCGGGGTAGCGCGTACAGCTATAGAAGACGCGGCCACGCTTGGACATGCGTTCGACCAGTTCGCCCTGGCAGCCCTCTTCGGGACAAGGCAGACCCATCTTCAGCGGCATGGTGTTTTTGCATTCGGGATAACCGGAACAGGCGAGGAAGCGGCCGCGGCGGCCCATCTTGATGACCATCTCGCGGTCGCACTTGTCGCAGCGGAATTCGGTTTTCTTGACCGGGCGCTGAAAGGGACTGCCATCGGCCTGTTCGCTTTCGGCAACGTAGGGTTTGGCGTTGCGACATTTGGGGTAGCCGGAGCAGGCGAGGAAACGGCCGTTGCGGCCCCAGCGCAAGACCATCGGCAGGCCGCACTTTTCGCATTTGATTTCGGTAGCGACGACCTCGCGGCGGACGTTGCGCATCTTGGTGCCGGCTTCGTCGAGGCGGTGTTTGAAGGCCCGCCAGAAGTTATCGAGCAGGTCCACCCAGTCCACGGCGCCTTCCTCGACCTTATCCAGTTGCTCTTCGAGGAGGGCGGTGAACTTGACGTCCATGATTTCGGGAAAGCTGTCCACGAGCAGGTCGGTGATCATCTCGCCAAGTTCCGTGGGATGAAGGCGGCCTTTGACGCGCTCGACGTATCTTTTCTCCTGAATCGTGGTGACGATGGAAGCGTAGGTCGAGGGACGCCCGATGCCCTGGGCTTCGAGTTCGCGCACGAGCGAGCTTTCGTTGTAGCGGGCGGGAGGCTCGGTGAAGTGCTGGTTGGGCGTGATGGTCTTGATCGCGAGGCGGTCGCCTTTGGCCAGCGGGGGGATCTGTTCGGCGGGTTCTTCCGGCTCTTTGCCGTTGGCGCGATCTTCGGCGCTCGGCTCGTAGAGGACCCGGAAGCCCTGAAAGAGCGGAGCGAGGCCCGAGGCGGTGAATCCGTATTTGTCGCCCGACATGGCTGTGACGCGGGTCTGGTTGAAACGAGCGGCTTCCATCTGGCTGGCCATGAACCGCTTCCAGATCAGCTCATAGAGAACGAATTGATCGCGCTCGAGGAAGGGTTTCGCCTCGTCGGGTGTGAGTTCGACGGTGGCGGGACGGATCGCCTCGTGGGCTTCCTGGGCCGACTTGCGGCTCTTGTACGTGTGGGGGCGAGCGGGGACGAACTCCTTGCCGTAGCGCTCGGAAACGAACGCGCGGGCGTGTTGGACGGCTTCTTTGGAAAGACGAACGGAGTCGGTCCGCATGTAGGTGATCAAGCCCTGGACGCCCCGCGGTCCGAGGTCCACGCCTTCGTACAGTTGCTGGGCGAGCATCATGGTCTTCTTCACGGAGAAACGGAGCTTTCGATAGGCTTCCTGTTGGAGGGTGCTGGTGATGAACGGCGGCGCGGGCATCCGCTTGACTTCTTTGGTTTCGACCTCGGCGACAATGAGCGGCTTGTCGCGGGTCGCCTCGACGACCTGCTGCGCGTCGTCGCCCTTGGAGATCTCCGCCTTCTTGCCGTCAATAGTGGCCAGTTTCATGGCAAACGGGGGCGGCGAGGCGGCCTCGACTTCGAGGTCCACGGTCCAGTATTCCACGGTAACGAAGCGGCGAATCTCGTCCTCGCGGTCACATATCAGGCGGAGAGCGACCGACTGGACGCGGCCGGCGCTCAGGCCGCGCTGGACTCGCGTCCACAGCATAGGGCTGATCTTATAGCCGACCAGGCGGTCGAGAATGCGGCGGGCCTGCTGGGCCTCATAGAGGGCGCGGTTGAGTTTGCCGGGTTTTTCGATGGCGTGCAGGACGGCGTCGTGGGTGATTTCCTCAAAGGCGACGCGATGGACTTGCGTGTCCACGCCGCGGAGTTCCTCGGCGATGTGCCAGGCGATGGCTTCGCCTTCGCGGTCGGGGTCGGGAGCGAGATAGATTTGATCGGCCGTCTTGGCCAGCTTGCGGATTTTCTCGATGAAGCGCGACTTGCCTTCGAGGATTTCGTATTCAGGCCGGAAGCGCGCGTCCACGTCCACGCCGATGCGGCTGGTGGGGAGGTCCTTGACGTGGCCCATGGAGGCTTCGATGTGAAACTTGTCGCCGAGGAATCTCGCGAGCGTTTTGGCCTTGGTGGGGGATTCCACAATGACCAGAGCTTTGCTCATTGGGCCGATCCTGAGGTATAAAGATTGCCGGGGAGGTGTCGAACCAGCCCCTTCATTTCGAGTTCGAGGAGGGCGGTAGAAAGCGAGCCGAAACCGACTCCGCTTTCGGCCAACTCCTCGTGCAGAAGATCGAAATGGACGGGTTCGCGGCGAACCCGCACGAGAATAGTCCTGGCGGTTTCACTGAGGTGGCTGTCGGAAGCGATGGGAGTTTCGGCCGGCGCGGCGACGGCGGTGTCGCGCAAGAGAGCGCCGAGTTGGGGGCGAAGTTCGTCGAGGACGTCCTGGCCGTTGCGGGCCAACGTGGCGCCGGCGCGAATGAGGGCGTTCGTGCCGCCCGAGGTCTGACGGGTCACGTCGCCGGGGACGGCGAAGACCTGGCGGTTTTCGTCGAGCGCGCGGTCGGCGGTGATGAGCGCGCCGCTTTTCTCGGCGGCCTCGACGACGACCGTGGCGAGGCCCAAAGCGGCCATCGTGTGGTTGCGCGTGGGGAAATGGTAGCGTTCGGCGGTGGCCGTCATCGGAAACTCGCTGACGACGGCGCCGCGCTCGGCGATCTGGCGGCGCAGTGCGACGCGGGTCGAGCTCTCGCGGGCGGCCAGCCCCTGGGCGAGGACCGCCAGGGTGCGGCCGCCGTGGCGGAGAGCGGTTTCGTGGGCGACCGAGTCAATGCCGTAGGCCATGCCGCTGATAACCGTCAAACCGGCGCCGACCAGTTCGGCGACCAGTCGCTGGCAGATCAGTTTGCCGTACTGCGTCATGGTGCGGCTGCCCACGACGACGACGGCGTGGCGGTCGTCGGAGCGAATGTCGCCCTGGACAAACAGAAGCATCGGCGGCGCGGAGCACTGCCGCAGGTTCTCCGGATAGCGTGTGTCGTCGAAGGTGCAGACGGCGGTTTCGGTTTGCTCGATCAGCTGCTTTTCGCGTTCGAGCGATTCGGAGTCGGGGCCGCGCAAAATGGCGCGGGCGGTCTCTTCGCCGACCTCGGCGATGCCGGAAATCTCCGCAACCGACACCCCGAGGATGGCCTCGCAAGTTCCCAGGGCCTGATAGAGACGGAACCAGTGCACCTTTTTGAGTTCGGGCACCAGCAGGAGGCGTAACCAGGGTTCGTAGCGGGATTCGAGGACCACGTCCAACTCGCAACAGCCCAACCGAAGTGTCACGCGAGGTTCTCTTGACGTGACGGGAAGGTATGCGGGAACAGGCCCTGAGCCGTCAATGGAAAAGAAGGGGTAGCGGCGAAAGGCGAAACGGAGAACGGGGGAAAGGGAGAATGAGGGAATGGGGAGACCGAAGACGCGAAGCCATCTGCACAACGAGAGTGAAGCGGCGGCCGGTTTGTTCGAATGGATCGTGTTACTTGCGGCGGATGCGGAGGTACTGGTCGCGGGCCCAGTTGCGGATTCGGCCGTCCAAGTCGCCGCCAACGCCGATCCCGATGACATTCCCTCTGCGGAAGAAGACCCAGTCGGGCCGGGTACCGGCCGACAGCTGGGTGGCCCAGGTGTTGTACTTGCCCTCGATCAGGACGGCGGCCTGTTTGCTGGGCATGCGAAGGAGCCAGACCACGCACTCAACGCCGCCAAGGGCCGAACCGAGGGCGGGCGTGTAGGCCTCGGTGCGGTATTCGATTTGGGGCTTCAGGTCGTTGGAGAAGTCATTGGGATTCCCGGACATTTTGCGAGCGACCTGGGCGATCCCGGCGTCGGCGTTGTAGGCGCGCTGAGTCTGGTCTATCTGTCGTTGCTGGATGTCCTGAGGGGTGATGTTGCCGTCGAGGCGCTTCAACGACGAGAGATCGCGATAGGGATAATCTTTGACGACCATCCGAATGAGGTCCTCGAACTTGACGACAATGTTGCGGGTCGGACCCCATTTGAACAGCGTGTCCACCAGGCCGAATTGGATAGCGGCGAAGGCGCCGACCATCAGAACGACCAGGACGACGATGGTTTTGAAGACCCAGCCGGTGACGAAGTTGCGGACGGTGGCGATCGCTTTCTTGGTATAGAGCTGGCGATAATACTGCGAGGGGGTGACGTTGGCGAACTGCCTTCGTTTGTCGTCAAGAATCCCGACGACCTCGTTGAGCAGCAGGTAGGACTCGTGCCATTCGAGCTCGATTTTCTTGATTTCGGCGGTGCTCATGCGATGGACGTGCTTGAGCGTGATGGAGCGGGTGACGATGCTGAGGACGTTCTGGCCGATGTTCTGGTCGCGGTCGAGGCAGTCCATGAAGGTATCGTGGACCATGGCGATGCGGCTCTTGACGGTAATGAACTCATGTTCTTTCTCGGCCGAGACGCCATCGCCGGCGACGGCGAGTTTGAAGAAGTCGTGATAGCGGCGCCACAGTTGGAGCAACTCGCGGCAATCGGAATAGCGGCGCTCGACAACGGGGTCTATCATGGTTGGCCTTTCGTGCGTAACCGGTTCCCCGCGGGGCGGCCGCGAACACGGCTTCGGAATGCGCCGTGAGCGCTCTGTCCTACGTTCGGGGGCCGCCTACGGCATTCGCAGCGGGTTTTTGGGTTCTCTGTCAACCGGCCGACACCAGCTCGATCATCTTGAACAACGGCAAGAACATCGAGATCACGATGAAGCCGACGACGACGCCCAGGAAGACGATCAGCATGGGCTCGATCAGGGACATCAGCATGGCGACCGTGGCGTCCACCTGGTCCTCATAGAAGTCGGCGACTTTGCTCAACATGTTTTCGAGGGCGCCGGTGCGTTCTCCGACGTCCACCATGCGGGTGACCATGGGCGGGAAAACCCCGGAATCCACGAGGGGTTTGGCAATGGTTTCACCGCCCTGGATGCTCGTCTTGGTTTTCATGACGGCGTCGGAGATCAGAGTGTTGCCGGCGGTATTGGCGACGATTTCGAGAGCCGACAGGATGTTGACGCCGGCGCGGATCAGGACGGACAGGGTGCGCGAGAACCGCGCGACGCCGACCTTGAGGAACAAGGGTCCGAACACCGGCAGCTTCAGCTGGATGCGGTCGAAGAACCGCTTGCCGGCGTAAGTTCGCTTGGCCTGCCAGATAAAGGCGATGCTCGCGGCGGTGGCCAGGAAGAGAATCAAGTAGCGTTCCTGAACAAAGTGGCTGATCGCGACCGTGATCTTGGTCATGAACGGCAAGTCGCCGCCCATGTCCTGAAAGATCTCCTCGAACTGGGGCACGACCTTCCAGACGAGGACGAACGTGATGAGGATGGCGAACGTGCCGACGACCGCCGGATAGGTGAGGGCGCTTTTGATCTTGCGCTGGATCGAGGCCATTTTTTCCAGGTAGGTGGCGACCAGGTCGAGAATGGTGTCCAACATACCGGAGGCCTCGCCCGCTTTGACCATGCTGATGAAGAACTGGTTGAAGACGCGCGGGTGCTTCTGGAGGGCCTCGGTGAAGGAGGACCCTTCCTGGACGGTGCGCTCGACCTGGTTGAGGACGTCCTTGAGTTTGCGTTTGTCGGCCTGCTCGCCAAGGATGTTGATGACTTCGATCAGGGGGAGGCCGGCGCGGATCATGACGGCCAGCATGCGCGAGAAGACGACGAGATCGTCGAGTTTGACGCGTCCGCCCTTGCCGCGACGGCGGCGTCGGACCTTGGCCGCGGCCGCCGATCCCAGTTCGATCGAAACGGGAATCAGGCCTTGTTCCCGGAGAACGCGAGCGGCGACGTTCTGGCTGACCGCTTCGGCGACGCCGGTCATGGTTTTGCCCTGGGCATTTCGCGCGACGTACTGGAACAACGGCATACAGGTTCCTCCGCGGTCAGGATCGGCTACCGATCGTCGGCAACGGTCTGTCCCACGACTTCTTCGGGTGTGGTGACGCCGGCAAGGATTTTTCGGATGCCGGCCTGGCGCAACGTGATCATCCCATCTTCAATAGCGACCTTCTTGAGCTCGGTTGCGGTGCGCCCTTCGATGATCGCCATTCGGATGCGATCGGTGACTCTCATCAGTTCATACAGCGCGACGCGCCCTTTATAGCCTGTGCCATGACATCTGTCACATCCGCGGCCCGCGCGAAGCGAGGAGGCCTGCTCGGGTTTGATTCCGACGGACTCGAGGACTTCGTCGGGAGGACGAAAGTCCTCCTTGCAGCCGTCGCAGACGCGGCGGACCAGGCGTTGGGCCAGCACGCCCAGGATGGAGGCGGTGACCAGAAACGCTTCGACTCCCATGTTGGTCAAGCGGTTAAATGTGCTCGGGGCGTCGTTGGTGTGAAGGGTGGAAAGCACCAGGTGACCGGTCAGAGCGGCCTTGACGGCGATTTCGGCGGTCTCCGCGTCGCGAATCTCGCCGACCAGGATGATGTCGGGGTCTTGACGGAGGAAGCTCTTGAGGGCCTCGGCAAAAGTCAGCGGCGGGTTCATGTCGGGGCGCGCCTGGACCTGGTTGATTCCTCTCAGCTGATACTCAATCGGGTCCTCGATGGTCATGATGTTCTTGCGCGGGTCGTTGATCGTATTGAGCGCCGAATAGAGCGTGGTGGACTTGCCGCTGCCGGTCGGACCGGTGACCAGCACCATACCCCAGGGCATGCGGATGAGTCCTTCGAAGACGCGCAAGTTCTCGGGATCGAATCCGAGGTCGGTGAGATTGACCAGCATCGAGCTGCGATCGAGGACACGGATCACAACCTTCTCGCCGAAGGCGGTCGGGCAGGTCGAGACGCGGAAGTCAATGGCCTTGTTGGCCATGCGGACTTTGAATCGTCCGTCCTGGGGAAGCCGCCGCTCGGCGATGTTCAATTCGCTGAGAATCTTGATGCGCGAGATGATGGCGTTCTGAAATTTCTTGGGCGGCGGCGTGACTTCCTGCAACACGCCGTCAATGCGATAGCGTACCCGCAGCGATTTCTCCATGGGTTCGACGTGAATATCACTGGCGTGCAGTTTGATCGCCTCGGCGACAACCATGTTTACCAGCTGAATGACGGGGGCATCGTCGGGTTGGACCGACAGGTCTTCGCTGCTTTCCTCGGCGGCGCTGGCTTCCTCGATGGTCTTGTCGGTGGTCGTCTCGGCGTCATCCTGGCTGATGTCCTTGAGCATCTCGTCGAAGTTGCCTTCGCCGGTGCCGTAGTAGCGCTCGATGGCTTCCTTGATGTCCGACTCGAAGCTGATGACGGGCACGATGTTGCACTTGGTCAGCAGGCGCAGCTCGTCGAGCAGGAAGATGTTCGAGGGATCGGCCAGGGCCACCGTGAGCGTGTCGCCGGTTCGATCCACGGGGACGATCTGGTAGCGCTTGACGATTTCGGCGGGGATGCTGGCGAGAATCTGCGGGTCAATTTCGTAGTGCGACAGGGTGATGAAGGGGACGTTGAGCTGCTTGCCGAGGGCAGCCGCCATCTCCCACTCGGAGGCCAGCCCCATTTCAATGAGGATGCGTCCGAGGCTGGAGCCGTTCTCTTCCTGCTTCTTGAGCGCAGCCTCGAGGTCGGTCTGCGTAATGACCTTGTCGCTGACCAGAAGTTCCCCGAGTTTGCGCTCCATGGCGGTAGGCATTAGATCAACCCCGGCCCCATCGGATGTTACGCACCGCTGTAGAGACGCTCCGAAAAATGGATACAGCTCTACTGTTCATCAGCCTCAGGGTAGTCAAACCGTGACCTGCCTGTCAAACCAAATCGAAAGGAAGAGGAGGGAAAGAAAGGGGCGGCCGAAAGGGGGCGATTGGAATATTGCGCAATCAGGTGCGCACCTGTCCGGAGCCGAAAACGACGAACTTCGAGCTGGTCAGTTCGCGCAATCCCATGGGCCCGCGGGCGTGCAGTTTGTCGGTGCTGATGCCGATTTCGCAGCCCATGCCGAACTCTCCCCCGTCGCTGAAGCGGGTCGAGGCGTTGACGAGAACGCAGGACGAGTCCACGGCGCGCAGGAAGGTCATCGCCCGCGTGTGGTCGTCGGTCACAATGGCGTCGGTGTGATGGGAGCCGTAGGTGTTGATGAACTCGATGGCTTCGTCGAGCGAGGCGACGGCGTTTACGGCGAGGATTAGATCGAGATACTCGGTTCGCCAGTCTTCTTCGGTGGCGGGCACGAGATCGGGCACGACGACGCGGCAACGTTCGGAGGCGCGGATTTCGACGCCTTTGGCGCGAAGGGCTTCGACGGCGCGCGGCAAAAAACGATCCACGACGGATTCGTGGAGGAGCAGCGTTTCCATGGCGTTGCAGACACCGGGGCGCTGGGTCTTGGCGTTGAGGATCAGGTTGAGGGCCATGTCGAGGTTGGCCCGTTTGTCCACGTAGATGTAGCAGTTGCCGTCGTAGTGCTTGATGACGGGGATGGTGGATTCGCGAACGACGGTTTCGATCAGACTCTTGCCGCCGCGCGGAATGACGAGGTCAATCCACTCGGACAGTTTGAGCAAGGCCTGGACGGCGGCGCGGTCGGTCGTCGGGACCAGTTGAATCGCGTTTTCGGGCAGGCCGGCGCGGCGTCCGGCGTCTTCCATAATCTCGGCGATCTTGCGATTGGAGTGAATGGCCTCTTTGCCGCCGCGAAGGATGACGGCATTGCCCGACTTGACGCACAGCGAGGCGGCGTCGCTGGTGACGTTGGGGCGCGATTCGTAGATGATGGCGATGACGCCGATGGGGACGCGCATGCGGCCGACGGTGAGGCCGTTGGGGCGCACGCGAACGTCCCAGATTTCGCCCACGGGGTCGTCGAGCGTGGCGACCTTGAGAAGGGCGTCGGTCATGTCCTTGATGCGTTTTTCGTTCAGGGTCAGGCGGTCCATCATGGCGCGGGAGAGGCCGTCCTGTTGGGCGGCTTCGAGATCGCGGGCGTTGGCTTCGAGGATTTCGGAGCGGCGAGACTGAAAGGCGTCGGCCATGGCGCGAAGGGCCGCGTCCTTGACGTGCGGTTCGAGAGAAGCCAGGCGACGCGAGGCGCGGCGGGCGTTTTGGGCGATGGTTCGAACGAGGTCGTCGTGAGACATCGGAGAGGTCCTTTTCCCTTGGCTTCAGGTCTCGAGAACGACGAGATTGTCGCGGTGGACCACTTCGTCGTAGGGTTTGTGGCCCAGAACGGCGGCGATCTGGTTGGAGCGCAGGCCTTTGATTCGCTCGATGTCCTGAGCGCTGTAGTTGGCCAGGCCACAGGCAATGATCCGCCCCGCCAGATCGGCGATGTCCAAGCCGTCTCCAGGATCGAAGTCGCCAACGACCTCACTGATGCCGGCGGCCAGAAGGCTTTTCTTGCCTTCGATCAAGGCGCGGCGGGCGCCGTCGTCCACGATCAAACGGCGACTTCGGCCCGCCCGGGCGGCCAGAATCCAGTGTTCGCGGCGCGAGTAGTGGGTGGCGGCCTGCGCGGCGAAAAAAGTGCCGCGAACCCGGTCTTCTTCGAGGAGACGGAACGTGTCGGGATTGCGTCCGCTGGTCAACACAACAGGAATGCCGGCGCGGGTCGCGGTGCGGGCGGCTTTGAGTTTGCTTTGCATCCCGCCGCGGCCCAGGGGCGACACGTCTTCGGCGGCCAAACCTTCGATTTCGCCGGTCACGCGCTCGACGCGAGCGATCAGGCGGGCGTCGCGGCCTTTCGACGGGCTGGCCGAAAGAAGGCCGTCCACCGTGGTCAGGATGAGCAACAGTCGGGCCTGCATTTTGACCGCCACGATGGCGGCCAGGATGTCGTTGTCGCCGAATTCGATTTCGTCCACCGCCACGGTGTCGTTTTCGTTGATGATCGGGACAATCCCCAACGCGATGAGCCGCTCGATGGTGTAGCGGGCGTTGAGATAGCGGCGACGGTCGTCCATGTCGTCGCGGGTGAGAAGAATTTGCGCGACGTTTCGATCGAAGCGGCTGAAGGCACGAATGTAAGCGTGCATCAAGTGGCTCTGGCCGATAGCGGCGAGGGCCTGCTTTTCGGGCAACGTGCGAGGGGCCTCGGCGACGCCGAGGACGCCGCGACCGGCGGCGATGGCGCCGGACGATACGAGCACGACCGGGCGGCCGCGCCTCATCCAGTTGCTGATCACTTGCGTCAGGCGGCCCAACGCGGCGGGGTCGAGAGCGCCTTTGGCGTCGGCCAACACCGCCGAGCCGGCTTTGACGACGACGATCCCTCTTCCAATGTCCAACCGATGAAGGGCAGGGTCGCCCGCCTCGGACCTGTCAGTTTGAATCACGACTTTCCCCCGCCGCCGTAGCGGCGATCATCTCCATACAGGAAAACAGACGTTCGACCAGTTTGTCCAGTCCTTTGGCGTCGCGCGCCGAGATCAAAAGGACTTCGACGCGGCGCTTGCGAAAGAAGGCGGTGATTTTCTGCTGCGCCTTGGGCGACTCGACCAGGTCAATCTTGTTGATGACGACGATCTCGGGTTTGGCGGCGAGGGTTTCGCTGTAGGCGGCCAATTCGTGCCGGACGGCCTGATAGTCGTTCCAGAGGCGCTCGGGGGCGACGGCTTCGGGCGCAACCGCGACCAGATGGATCAGGATTCGCGTGCGTTCGATGTGGCGCAGAAAACGGTCGCCCAGTCCCAAGCCCTTGTGAGCGCCTTCGATAAGGCCGGGGATGTCGGCGAGAATGGCGCGTCGCGTGTAACCCTGTTCGAGCACGCCCAGATAGGGCTGCTTGGTGGTGAAGGGATAGGGCGCAACTTCGGGCGTGGCGGCGGTCAGGCGGCGGAGGAGCGTGGATTTGCCGGCGTTGGGGAGGCCCACCAGACCGGCGTCGGCGATCAGTTTGAGTTCGAGGCTGACGGATCGTTCTTCGCCCTTGCCGCCCGGTTCGCAGCGGCGCGGGGCGCGATTGGTCGAGGTGGCAAAACGGGCGTTGCCGCGCCCTCCCCTACCCCCTTTGGCGACAACGAAACGTTCGCCGGGACGCGAGAGGTCGGCGAGGATGGTTTCGCTTTCGCGGACGACCGTGCCCAGCGGAACGTGGGAGATGAGGTCTTTGCCGCTTCGGCCATGGCGGTTGCTGCCTTCGCCGTGTCGGCCTCGGTCGGCCCGAAAGTGGCGGCGAAGCTGGAGATCGTAGAGCGTGAGCAGATGGGGATCGGCCACGAAGACAACGTCGCCGCCGTCGCCGCCGTCGCCGCCGGCGGGACCGCCGCGCGGGACGAACTTTTCGCGGCGGAAGGCGACGCAGCCGTTGCCGCCATCGCCGCCCTGGCAGAAGATTTCCGCGTAGTCAACAAACACGGTGCGGCCTTTCAGAGCCTTTCGTCAAAACACCTTGCCATTTTGCGCAGATCCTCTTCCCGTGCGCGTGTGGATGTGCTGTGGACGGAGTGGACGAAGTGGACAGGGTGGACTTTTTTCCCGCGGGGGGAGGCGACGCGTTCACCGTGCCCCCGCGGGAATGTGTGCGAGATGCAGAGCCATCGCCCCGCCCGTCGCGATCAAGCAACGGGTTTGACGTTGACGACGGTTCGGTGACCCTTGTGTTGCGCGAACTCGACCAAGCCTTTGACCCGCGCATAGAGCGTGTTGTCGCGGCCGATGCCGACGTTGTCGCCGGGAAAGAATCGCGTGCCGCATTGGCGGACAATAATCGAACCGGCGTTAATGAGTTGGCTGCCGAACGCCTTGACGCCGCGCCGTTGCGACTGGCTGTCGCGCCCGTTTCGGGAACTTCCGACGCCTTTCTTATGTGCCATGGTAAAGACTCCCTGTGGGTTTCTTGGACCTATGGGACCAATGGGACCGATAGGACCTAATCAGACCGGTGCGGGTTCTGCTCCCGCCAGAGCAATTTGGTCCACGCGGATTTCGGTGAAATCCTGGCGGTGGCCGATTTTTCGGCGATAGCCTTTGCGCCGCTTGTACTTGATGGTGGTGATTTTGGGGCCGCGGCCTTGTTTGACGATGGTGCCGATGACGCGCGCGCCTTCGAGTTTGGGCCGGCCAACCTGAAGTCCGGCGTCGGTGCGCGCGGCCAAGACCGAGTCGAGGACGACCTGGCTCCCTTCGTCGCCGTCGAGATGCTCGACCTTGACCTTGTCGCCTTCCTTGAGGCGGTACTGTTTGCCGCCGGTTTCCACGATTGCGAACATTCCAGTCCTCCGTTGTGGCTCAGATTCTTTCGTCGGCGCATCCATCTCGCTGTGGACGAAATGGACGACATGGACGGGGTGGACTCTTTCATTTCCGGAGCGGTTCAACGGTGCGAATGAAAACCTCTCGCAACTGCGCCTCGCCGACCGGGGTGGGCGCGTTGCTCATCAGGCACGTTCCGCTCTGGGTTTTTGGAAATGCAATCACCTCGCGGATCGAATCAAGTCCGAAAAGAAGCATGATCATGCGCTCGATGCCCATGGCGATTCCGCCGTGGGGCGGCGCGCCGAACGAAAGCGCCTCGAGCAGAAAGGAGAACTTGACCTGCGCTTCTTCGTCGCTGATGCCGATGGTGCGGAAGACGCGGCGCTGGGTCTCGCGGTCGTGGATACGGATGCTGCCGCCGCCGATTTCCTCGCCGTTGAGGACCATGTCGTAGGCCAGAGAGCGAACGCGGCCGGGGTCGGTGTCGAGCAGCGGAATGTCTTCGGCGCGCGGGGCGGTGAACGGATGGTGAGCCGGATCCCAGCGTTTCTCGGTGTCGTTGTAGAAAAACAGCGGGAAGTCGGTGATCCAGGCAAAGCAAAGGGCATTGGTGTCAACGAGGTTCAATTCGCGGCCAAGTTTGAGACGCAACTGGTTGAGCGTGCTGCAGACGACCTCTTCTTTGTCGGCGACGACGAGAAGAAGCGAACCTGGTGTCACATTGGCCTTGTCGCGGATGGCCTGCAAGGTTGCCGGCTCGAAGAACTTGGCGACTGGCGACTGGAAGCCTTCATCGGTGGCTTTGAACCACATGAGACCGCCGGCGCCCTGCTCGCGCGCGAACTTCTCAAGATCGTCGAGTTGCTTGCGGCTGAAGTCGGCGCCGCCGGGGAGGCAAATACCTCTGACCACGCCACGGCTGTCGAGCACCTTGCGGATGACCTGGAAGCTGCATCCTTCGCCCACCACGTCGGTTAGGTCAATGATGGGCAGGCCGAAGCGGAGATCGGGTTTGTCTGAGCCATACTTGAGCATCACGTCGAAATAGGTGTAGCGCGGGATGGGCGTGGGGACTTCGCGACCCTGCATTTCGAGATAGACCTGCTTCACCATGCCTTCCATGACGGTCATGATGTCGTTCGGGGAGATGAACGACATTTCGACGTCAATCTGGCTGAATTCGGGCTGGCGGTTGGCCCGGAGGTCTTCGTCGCGGAAGCACCTGGCGATCTGATAATACTTATCATAGCCCGCCACCATGAGAATCTGCTTGAACAGTTGCGGCGACTGGGGAAGCGCGTAGAACGAGCCGGGATTGAGGCGGCTGGGAACCAGAAAATCGCGCGCGCCTTCGGGGGTGCTCTTGGTCAAAACGGGGGTCTCGACCTCAATGAAACCGTGGCTGTCGAAGTAACGGCGGACAGCGCCGAGGAACTTGGCGCGCCCCCGAATGATGCGCTGCATTTCGGGACGGCGAAGGTCAAGGTAGCGATAGCGCAGCCGGACGTTCTCATTGACCTGTTTGTATTCGTCGAGTTTGAAGGGAAGCGGCTCGCAGGTGTTGAGAATCTCGAAGCGGTCGGCGGCCACTTCGATCTCGCCCGTCGGGAGATTGGGGTTGACGGTTCCTTCGGGTCGGCCGCGCACGACACCCTCGATCGCCAGCACCCACTCGTCGCGCAGGCGATGGGCCTGCTCGAAGTGCTCGGCATCCATTTCCTGGGGATTGAGGACGATCTGGCAGATGCCTTCGCGGTCGCGCAAGTCAATGAAAATCAGTCCGCCGTGATCGCGCCGGCCATGAATCCAGCCTTTGAGAATGATGCGGCGGCCAACGTCGGCGCGACGGACTTCGCCGCAGTAGGAGCTGCGGGGCTTGGCGCGGAGATTTGTGGTTTCGCTCATACTTCAATTGCGCTCGCTTGGGAGCGTTTGTGTCCCAAAAGTCCGAAGTGTCTAAGCTTACGCGCGGCGGCAGTCAAGGGCGAAGAAGAAAATTTCGCGCGATCGAGTGTGCTCTTGGATGGTCAGATCGCACAGGTTGACAACCTGCGCTACTGGCAGCTGCGCCATTCATTTCGGGCGAGGCGTTTTCTTGCCGGGCTTCTTGAGGGCGTCTTTCTCGCCGCGAAGCAGGCTGTACTCGAGGCTGTCCACAAGGGCGCGCCAGCTGGCCTCGATGATGTTTTCGGAGACGCCGACCGTGACCCATTCTTCCTTGCCGTCGGTCGAGGTGATCAGGACGCGGACCTTGGCGGCGGTGCCGCTGCGGGCGTCGAGGACACGGACTTTGTAGTCTTCGAGATGGATGGCGGAGACTTGCGGATACTTGTCGCTTAAGGCTTTGCGCAAGGCGCGGTCGAGGGCGTTGACGGGGCCTTCGCCGTCGGCGGCGGTGTGCCAGCGCTGGCCGTCCACTTTGAGTTTGATCGTGGCCTCGGAAATGCAGCCCTCCTCGGCGCCACGCTTTTCGATAATAACGCGGAAGCCTTCGAGGTCGAAATATCTCTTATGGGTGCCGAGGATTTTGCGCACCAGGACCTCGAACGAGCCTTCGGCGGCCTCGAACTGGTAGCCGCGGTTTTCGAGTTCTTTGATGGTCTGGAGAACGATCTTGCCCTTCTCGCCCAATTCCTCGAAGTCAATGCCGAGTTCTTCGGCCTTGGCCATGATGTTGCTTTGGCCGGAGAGTTCGGAGACGAGAAAGCGCGTGGTGTTTCCGACGGCGCGCGGGTCAACGTGTTCATAGGTTTTTTGGTGGCGGCGCATGGCGCTGACGTGGATGCCGCCCTTGTGGGCAAACACGCTGCGACCGACATAGGGTTGGCGGGGGTCGGGAATGAAGTTGGCGATTTCGGCGATCGAGTGGGCCAGGTTGGTCAGCAACTGGATCTTGCCCTCGGGAAGGCACCGTTTGCCCATCTTGAGTTCGAGGGCGGCCATGATGGGAATCAGGTCGGCATTGCCGGCGCGTTCGCCGTAGCCGTTGACAGTGCCCTGAACGTGAGTGGCGCCGCAGTGGACGGCGATGAGGGAGTTGGCGACGGCCGCTCCCCCGTCGTTGTGGGTGTGAATGCCGAGCGGGACGTTGACGGCGCGGCGAGCGGCTTCGACCATCGGGCCGATTTCGGTCGGCAACGTGCCGCCGTTGGTGTCGCACAGGACGATGCAATGGGGGCCGGCTTCGGCGGCGGCGACGATGGTTTCGAGGGCATAGTCGGAATTATTCTTGTAGCCGTCAAAGAAATGTTCGGCGTCGTAGATGACTTCGCGGCCGGAGGCGCGCAAGAAACGCACGGTGTCGGCGATCATCTCGACGTTTTCTTTGAGAGGGACTTGAAGGGCCTCGCGGACGTGGAGGTCCCAGCTCTTGCCGAAGATGGTGACGGTGGGGGTTTTCGATTCGAGCAGGGCGCGGAGGTTGTCATCGTCTTCGGCGCGGATTTTCTTGCGGCGGGTGCTGCCAAAGGCGGCCAGCTTGGCGTGTTTGAGGCGATGGGGATCAATCTGGCGGAAGAAGTCAATGGCCTTGGGATTGGAGCCGGGCCAGCCGCCTTCGATGTAGTCCACGCCGAACTCATCGAGGCGATAGGCGATGCGCAGTTTGTCTTCGAGCGAGAAGGCGACACCTTCGGCCTGCTCGCCGTCGCGCAGGGTTGTGTCGTAGATCAGCACATCTTTTTTCATTGTCGGCAACCTGCCTTGAGGCGGCTCTTCGCCGCGACGGAATGGACGAAACGGACGGGATGGACTCAAGGATGATTACTTCTTTCGCCTCTTGCCTCCCGCTTCTCACCGCTTCCCTCGCACCTCTCGCCTGACGCTTCTCACCTCTTGCCTCCCGCTTCTCACCGCTTCCCTCGCACCTCTTGCCTCCCGCCTCTCGCCTCTCACGTCTGGTTTTCGCGCTGGAGGAGCGCCTGGACTTCCTGGCTGAACTCGCTGACGTCGCGGAAGTCGCGATAGACGGAGGCGAACCGGACATAGGCGACCTTGTCAATTTCGCGCAGGCGCTCGAGGACCAGTTGGCCGATGAGCTTTGAGGCGACTTCCTGGTCCATGGTGTTTTGAAGGGTCCGCTCGACGTCGTCGGCGATTCGTTCGAGGGTTCCCAGCGCCACGCCTCGTTTTTCGCAGGCTTTGAGCAAGCCCTTGACGATTTTTTGCCGGTCGAACTGCTCGCGGGTGCCGTCGCTCTTGATGACCTGGATCGGCATTTTTTCGATGTACTCGAACGTGGTGAAGCGCTCGCCGCATTCGAGGCATTCGCGGCGGCGTCGGATCGCCGCCCCCTTTTGGGAGGCGCGCGAGTTGATCACGCGCGTGTCGGGATGGCCGCAATGGGGACAGTGCATGGCCGAGTTTTGTCCTGCGGTCGAATGCCGCTAGAGATTGCGGTCAATCATTTTCTCAAAGGCCGACTTGGGTCCGGCGCCGATGAGTTCATCCACGCGCTGGCCCTTCTTGAACAGGAGGATCGCCGGGATGCTCGAGATGCCGAACTTCGCGGCAAGATCCTGGTTGTCGTCCACGTTGACTTTTCCGACTTTGATTTTGCCGGCGTACTGGTCGGCCAATTGAACGATGACCGGGGTGACCTGGCGACACGGCCCACACCAGGGCGCCCAGAAGTCCACGAGCACCGGAACGTCGGACTTTGCGACGACGGCGTCGAAGTTCGTATCGGTGATTTCGAGAAGGTTTTCGCCCGCCATATCCTGCTCCCTCGACGTAATGCGACGATTAGGCCTCAATCGCCGTGAATTATAGAGACTGAAGTTACCGGGGCGTGGGAAGGGCATGCAAGGGAAAACTCGTAACGAACAGAAGGTGACGGGCAAAGTGCGAAGAGCGAGGGAAGAAGAACCTTGACAGTCGGACGGGTAGATGCTCCACTAGAGAAGAATGCTGGAGAAGGGGATTCCGGTTATGTCCGCCGCCGCTGTTGCCACCCTGATGAAGATGATTGAATCGCTTCCAGAACCGGCGCAATGCCAAGTCGTCGAGCATCTGCGCGACTATCTCGAGGACCTGCAGGACGAACTCCTTTGGGATAAGCAGTTCAGAAAAACGCAAGAACAGCTCATGGCAGCCGCACAGCGCGCCAAGCAGGAAATCGCAGAGGGAAAATCAGAACCCCTGGACTATGACCGGTTATGACGTCCGCCACTTTGCCGTCATTCTGGGCTGCGTACGGGGCTCTTGACGAAGACGTGAAGCGCAGGGCCCGAAAAGCCTATCGGCTTTGGGCCCAGAATCCCTTCCATCCTTCCTTGCACTTCAAATGCCTGCGCTCGGAAGAAGACGTTTGGTCCGTGCGAATTACTTCGGGCCACCGCGCCATCGGCACTCTCGCGGGCGACACCGTCACGTGGTTCTGGATAGAACACCACAATGAGTATGAGCGCTTCTTCTCGTGAAGGAACGACCGCCTTGCGCCCAGCAGATATGGGAGATGTACTCTCTCGTAGTGGTCGTTTGCGCAAATCAAGAGAACAAGGGGGCGGATGGTTGTCCGCCCCCTTGCGTGTTTCTGAATCCGAAACCACAGCTAGCCGTTCGTTTGGGGCAAAGTCCAAACGGCAACTCATACCCAACCGCGGAGTTTCATGGCCTCGAGCACTCGGCTGACGGCGACGATGTAGGCCGCCTGGCGCATGTTGACGTTGTATTCCTTGGCGGTGGAGATGACCGAGTGATAGGCGATGGTCATCTTCTTGTCGAGGCGCTCGTGGACGAGGCTTTCCTCCCAGTAGTACATGTAAGCGTTCTGCACCATCTCGAAGTAAGAGACCGTAACGCCGCCAGCGTTGCAGAGGAAGTCCGGGAGCACGTGGACGCCCTTCTTGTGAAGGATGTCGTCGGCCTCGGGGGTTGTGGGGCCGTTGGCCAGCTCGGCGACGATCTTGGCCTTGACCCGGGGCGCGTTTCTCTCGGTGATGACGTTTTCCAGTCCGGCGGGAGCGAGAATGTTCACGTCGAGTTCGAGCAAGTCTTCGTTGGAGACGGGCTTGGAGCCTGAGAATCCGACGACTGAGCCGGTCTTGGCTTTGTGTTCCTGGACCGCTTCAGGATCGAGGCCGTCCTTGCTGAAGATGCCGCCCTTGCTGTCGCTGACGGCCACGATCTTGCATCCGTAGATGGACTTGGCGAGCGAGGCGCAGTAGTAGCCGGCGTTGCCGTAGCCCTGGATGGCCAGGGTGGCTTTGGAGAGGTCCATGCCGAGGATTTTGGCTGCCTCGCGAACGGTGTACAGACCGCCGCGTCCGGTGGCGTCGCCGCGTCCGGCGGAGCCGCCGACGCTGAGGGGCTTGCCGGTGATGACGCCGAACTGGTTTTCCTGGCAGATTTTCGAGAACTCGTCCATCATCCAGGCCATCATCTGGGGGTTGGTATAGACGTCGGGCGCCGGGACGTCTTTGGTGGGGCCAATAATCTGAGCGATCGCGCGGATATAGGCGCGACAGAGCCGCTCCAGTTCGCCCTGCGACATTTCTTTGGGGTTACAGATGACGCCGCCTTTGCCGCCGCCCAGCGGAAGATCGAGCAGCGAGCACTTCCAGGTCATCCACGCGGCTAGCGCGCGAATGGTGTCTATGGTCTCTTCGGGATGGAACCGAATGCCGCCCTTTGTCGGTCCGCGGGCGTCGTTGTACTGGACTCTGTAGCCGTGGAACACTTTGGTCGTGCCGTCGTCCATGCGCACGGGCAGCGTGACGTGGAGTTCGCGCATGGGCCAACGCAGCTTGGCATGGGCGCCGGGCTCGAGTTTGAGGGTCCGGGCGCAGACATCCACCTGCTGTTGCGCGACTTCGAATGCGTTCTGTCCTGCCATGTCTCTTTTACCTCCGCCGTGGTTTTGTCAATCCACCTTATGTTCGCGCCCGAGGGGGCGAATGGGTCCTGGGTTGTTGGACCGGTCAGACAAGTCGGACGAGTCGGACGGGTCAGACGAGTCAGACCGGTCGGACGATGGCTCACTCCTTGATTCTTTCGTTCAGTTTTCGAAGAGACGAGCGACGCGGTCCTTTCAAGTCGCCGCCGAGTTCCTTTAGAATCTTGATGAAGCTCTGAACGGCCGGGGTCATTTCGGGTTTGCGGCGCCGAATGATGCACAGGAGGCGCACCAGATCGAGCCCGGCCATGGGCACGACTCGTAACGCACCACTATTGACTTCGTGGCGGACGGTTGGTTCGGGAAGAATCGAGACCGCCACGTTGGTTTCGAGCGCGCGCTTGATGAACTCGATGTTGTCGAAGGCCATCACGACGTTGACCGTGATTCTGTGTTCGCGGAGGAAGCGATCCACGTGTCGGCGAATGGCCAGGCTCGATTCGAAGGCCACGAAGTCGGCTCCATCCAACTGATCGGGGGTGACCTGCTTGTGCGCGGCAAAGCGATGGCCGGGAGAACAGACCAGGACCATCGGCTCGTTTCGCCAGGGGATGATTTCGATTTCGCGGCGGGAGCGCGGGAACGAAATCAAACCCAGGTCCGCCTGACCGCTGAGGATGCTGTCATAGACTTCATCGGGGTGGACGTACTTGAACCGGACCTGATACTGCGGGTGCTGTGCGGTGAATCGCTGGACGTACTTGTTCATGTCGTAAAGGACGACCGAGTAGATCGAGGCGACGTTGACGCGGCCGACCGCGTCGGTGTGGCGGGATTGGATTCGCGCTTCGAGCGCCAGATAGCGGTCCACGATCTGGCGGCACTCGTCGTAGTAGAGCCGGCCCTCGTCGGTGAGGGCGAGCGGGCGCTTGGAGCGGTCAATGAGCGGCACGCCGAGACGCTTTTCGATCTGAAGGACAGCCTGGCTGGCGGCCGACTGGGAGACGCGGTTGAGCGAGGCCCCGCGGGAGAAGCTCTTTTCGCGGACGACATCGCAGAAGATTTTGAGGCTTTCGAGGTTGACCAGATTCATGATTTTGGCCGTTCAAATGGCGTTTTTTCGTCCTTCAACAAGGGGACGTCTATAACGGGCATTCGAATAATGCAAGAACTTATTATAAGAATTTTTAATAGCGCACGGACGCGTCGGACAGGTGGGACGAGTCGGACGCGTCGGACAGGTCAGACGAGTCGGACAGGTCAGACGGGTGGGACGGGTCGGACGGGGCTGGCCGGGGCTGGCCGGACTCCATGAGAACTGCCGCCGATCGCGCGTCGGCCACTTTCTAGTTGCGAAGAGCCGAGATCGAGATAGACGTAGCGGCGGTTGGCTGCGAAGGGCAGAGGGCGCCGACAAGAACCGTGGAAGCGCAATGGCGGCCGGGGGCCGAGAGAGAACAATCACCAAGAGCGCGTGAGGACGCGCGCACGGCACGTCCAAGAGAGCCGAAGGGACAAGAGCAACCGATGAGAGGGCAACCGCACTCATGGGCATGACGATGACGGAGAGGATTCTGGCGCGGGCGGCGGGGCGGCCATCGGTCGCGCCGGGCGAGAACGTCTGGGTCAACGTGGACGTTCTGATGACGCACGACGTGTGCGGGCCGGGGACGTTCGGGATTTTTCGCGAGAAGTTTGGCCCGCAGGCGCGCGTGTGGGACCGCGAGAAGGTCGTCATCATTCCCGACCACTACATTTTCACATCGGACGCCAAGGCGCGGCGGAACGTCGAGTTGCTGCGGCAGTTTGTCGCCGAACAGCAAATCCGTCACTTCTACGACGTCGGGACGGAGCGCTATCGCGGCGTGTGTCACGCCACGCTGCCCGAAGAGGGCCACACACGGCCCGGCGAGGTGCTGCTGGGGACGGATTCGCACACGTGCACGGCGGGGGCGTTCAACGAGTTTGCGACCGGTATCGGCAACACCGAGGCCGCGTTTGTGCTGGGAACGGGTCGGCTCTGGCTCAAGGTCCCGGCGACGATGCGGTTTGTCTTCGAGGGGCCGATGCCGGACTATCTCATGGCCAAAGACCTGATTCTGCACGTGATCGGCGACATCGGCGTGGATGGGGCGACGTATTGCGCGATGGAGTTTGCGGGCGCGGCGGTCGAGGCGATGGAAATCGAGGAGCGGATGACGTTGTGCAACATGGCGATCGAGGCGGGCGGCAAGAACGGCATCATTGCGGCGGACAGGAAGACGCTCGACTACGTTGCCGACCGAACGCGGCGCGCGGGAACGAAGACGGAGTTTGCGCCGGTGGCCAACGAGGCCGACGCCCGTTTTGAGCGCGAGATCGTTTATCGGACGGCGGAGATCGAGCCGACGGTGGCGCGGCCTCATTCACCGGGGAATCGGGCGCGGGCGCGCGACGTCGGCGACGTCAAAGTGGATCAAGTTTATATCGGTTCCTGCACGGGCGGGAAGGTGGCGGATTTCCGAGCGGCGGCGCGAGTGCTCGCGGGCAGGCGCGTTGTGGTTTCGACGTTGATCGTTCCCGCAACGACGCACGTGGAGCGGGCGCTGGATCGGGAGCGTGTCGGCGGCAAGACGCTGCGGGAGGTTTTGACCGAGGCCGGGTGCAAGATCGGGCCGCCGTCGTGCGCGGCGTGTCTGGGCGGGCCGCCGGATACGTTTGGCCGCTTACCGGGCCGCGAGGTGTGCATTTCGACGACCAACCGCAACTTCCACGGGCGGATGGGTTCGATGCAGTCGCAGGTCTATCTAGCCTCGCCGCTAACGGCGGCGGCGTCGGCCTTGACGGGGCACATCACCGATCCGCGCGGTGTGTGAAGCGCAGGCATCACAGGCGCGCGAATCTCAATTCCGAGCAACTACGCGTTACGGCGACATCGGCCAGGGCCCGTATTCCGTTCTGAATTCCGCGGTGCTCGCCATCGCCTCGCCCCGCCAGATGTCGCCTCGGGAGACCGTCCCGTTGGTCGGGTCGTAGGGAATAGCGAGGTTCGCCGGCGAGTTATTGCCGCGATACCAGTCGCCGTTGGTCCTGTCAACCCCACCACAGAGAATCGTCCAATAGACGATGCGGCCACTGCCGATCTCGCGCGTATCCTGGCCGTAGGGAACGTTGTGGCTGAAGGCTCCCTGAACGGGTTGAAACGTCAAATAGGCAACCGGCGTGCTCAACGGACGCCATTGGCGAAACGTATAGAAGCCGTCGCTGACCGTGAAGAGCATGTCTTCGATCTCGCCCGGATGTTCCCTGTGCCAGCCCGAGTTTTTCAGATCGGGCGCCGAATCCGCGTCGTTGTGGTCCCGCAAGCAGTCGTTCCAATCCACCTGGTAGGCGTTGAGCGCTATGTGCATTGTCCGAAGGTCCGACTTCGCGCGCGAGATTTTTGCCCGGGCCTGCGCCTCGAGAAAATTGGGCACGGCGATGGCGGCCAAGATCGCGATGATCGCCACCACGATCAGCAGTTCGATCAGCGTAAACGCCCTGCCCAGGATTGGTACTCCCCCACTTTTGGATTTCATTGCCGGATTCTCCTCTCCGTTAGGTTGGATGCGGCGCGGTTCTTGAGCCGGGGCGAAAGCGGCCAAAAGGGGGAAGCGCACATCATTAAAATGATAGAATGTAGTTCGCTTGCCTATCCTCTGTGCGCTGCCCGAACGGCCAAAATCCCAATAGCCACGATCCCGCGGCCCTTCGCCTCATTAGAGAAGAAAACGAAACCGTGCGGGCGATCAAGCTCTTTCTGCAAAAAACAGCGGGGGGCGGGTGGGCCGGCAGGCTGCCCGCGGGAGCACGAGACCAAGGCGGCAGAATACCGGACGGGTAGGCAACCTATCCACAGGCGTTTAACGGTTTCCCATCCCCTGCTTGTTTGAAGAACCTCGATTGAAGGCTTTGACAGGATGACAGGATTCACGGGATTCTGCAATCCGGAAAATCCTTTGCCCGCCATCCCGTTCATCTTCTTGCCTGTTTCCGTCTCTTCCCAAAAAAGCATACACGTCCGCCGCTGCGCCAGGCCCTGTGTTCCTTCCTGTCTCTGACCGGTTCGCGAAAACCCTGAGAAAGCGGAACGAGTCAATGCCCTTGCGGAGTTTTCGCGCCTCTCCATGCCGCCCGCTCGCCGAGAGAAGCCCCGTGGGCCGGATTCACAGGATTCTTCGTCTCGTTTCATCCGGTTCATCCCGTCATCCTGTCGAAGTGGTTCTCGCCACGCCAAAAACCATTAAACGCCTGTGATTGGCAACCCATCCTACCGCTTCATGAACTCGCTCAGGGTGGTCACGAGCGGGTTGAGGCGGTCGCTGGCGACGAGGCCCGTGCGGTGGATGTCGCGGCCGTCCCAGTTCCACCAAATCCAGTGGGTGCGATACTTTTCGTGAAGCGTCAGGAGGGCTTCGAGCCACTGGCGCGGGGCTTCGTCGGGACCGAGAAACGTGACGCCGAACTCGCCGTGGCAGAGCGGGAGGCCGCGATGGCGGATGCTGAAGCGAAGCGGCGGCAGAAGACGTTCTTCGAGGGTCTCCCCGCTCTGGAAGGTTTCGGCGTCGTGATCGTAACGCGGGAACCAGAGGTCGCGCGAGTAGCTGTCGAAAGCGTGGGGGCCGTAGAAGTGAAACTCATAGACGGTGTTGGGATCGCCGGTCGCTTCGAGGCGGTCGAAATCTTCGGGTTGGGCCCAGCCGTTGGCGCTTTCGACAAAGATGGTGTGGGTGGTATCGTGGGCGCGGACGGCGGCGGTGGCGTCTTGGATGAAGCGGTTGTAGTCGCGGGTGTAGAGGGTGGCGGGTTCGTTGAGGAAGTCATAGGCGACGGCGTCGCGCGGGAGGGCGGCGCAGTGTTCGGCGACTTTGGCCCAGAAGTCGAGGATGAGCTGTCGGGCGGCGGGCCGGTAGTTCCAATAGCGCGAGGAGTTGGGGGGCGCGCCGGCGATTTCCTTGAGGGGATAGTCGGCGTTCCAGAACCAGTTGAGGATGCAGGTGACGTCGTGACGGCGATGGAGGGCGAGGATGCGGTCGAGCCATTCGACGGCGGAGGAGTCGAAGAGGAGTTCGCCTTCGAGACCGCCGCGGCGACGGCCGGTTTCGGGCGGCTTGAAAAAGCCTTTGGAGAACCAGTTGGCGTCGAAGGCAATCTGGGGGCGGAGGGCGTTGGCGCCCCAGGAGCGAAGGCGCGCGAAGTCGGCGTCGGTCATGTCGCGGATTTCGCCGAAGGTGCCGACGCCTTTCCAGTGAATGCGCGGGTCGAGGCGGTCGTAGGCATAGGCAATTCGCGGCGTGCCGGCGCGGACCATATAGACGCCGCAATAGGTCGCGGTGGGGTCGGCGGTGAAGGCGGCGCCGCGCGAAAGGCGGGCGGCGAACTCGACGGTGGTTCCGGGCCAGTTGTTTTCGCGGGCCAACGCGAACAGCATCGGCATGGGGGCGTGGCGGACGTGTTCGCTCTTCCAGTCGTCGTCGGTTTCGAGGAAATCGTAACCGACCTGGACCAGGGTTTTCTCGCCGTTTTCAATATACGTTTCGGCGTAGGCAATCGGGTAGGCGCGAACGAGCGTCGTCCACTCGTTGCAGAGCGAGTCGGTGAAGGGGCGGAGGCGCGGTTGGCCCTTGGGGTCCATCTGGAGCGGGATGACGCGACCAAAGGGCCGGACCAGAGCGACGATGCCGGGCGAGGTGTCGAAATCCAGAATGAGGGCCGAGCCGCCGAGGGCGTTGGTTTCCCAACGGATTTGCCGAGGCCGGCGCTGAAGAAGAACGAGCAGAGTCTGGGGATAGGAAGTGGCGGCGGTCGCGGGGTTGGGATTGGCGGCGAGCATGAGCCAGCCGCGATCGAGCGTGTCGCCTTTGATCGAAAGGCCGGGAGCGAGCTCGACGATCGTTTCGAGGCCGCCGGGTTCGAGATAGGCCAGGAAACGAGGGCAGGGGTAGCCTTTGGTTTCCCAGCCGCCGATACGGAACTGACGGTCGGTTTGAGAAACGAGAACGGCGGGAGACAGAGCGCCGCAGTAGGCGACCTGGCGCGCGCCGCCGGCGTAGGTTGCCGCTTGGACAATTCCCGCCTGACAGACGGTTCGAAGGCGCGCGGGGCGCGAACCGGCGGGATAGAGTTGGAGGCGCGGGCCAAGCAGGCCGCCGCAGTTTTCGGTGTTATGGACACGGATGGCGAGTGTGTTGGTCGAACCGGCGACAAGGAGCGATGCGGGGATGGAGAAGCGGCCCGTCGCGCTCCCCTTTTCGCGCGCGGCGTCGTCACCGACCGGTTGGCCGTTGACGTAGAGCCAATCGCGGTTGTTGCTGCCGCGAACGCCGAGATCGAGTTCGAGATCGCGGCCCTTCCAGGCGGCGGGGAGGGCGATGCGTTTTCGATACCAAGCATGGCCGTTGTAAGGCTTGTTGTTTTTGCCGTAGAAAAGCAGGTTGTCCTGATCGTAGCCGAGGCGTTCCCATCCCCACTTGTGCGGGGCAACGATGGGCTTCCAGGCAGCGTCGTTGAAGTCGGCGCGGGCAAAACCCGAGGTCGTGCCTTCGTCTTTCGGATCGAGCGCGAATTTCCAGAGGCCTGCGAGGTCGAGAACGTCGGCGGACGGCGGGGCGAACGAAAACTCCCACTGGCGCGGGTCGTTGTCCAACGGCTCATTGCTGATGACCCAACCGAGGCGGTTTTGGGTCGAGCGATTGAGCGGGTCGAGATGGAGGCCGAGGCGGCGCTCGATTTCGGTGCGCAGATCGGACAGGGCGGTGTTGGTTTGCGAGATCATGAAAGGCAGAAGGCGCGGTTCGGTCTTAGGATCGAGGGCGCGGGCAAGGTCGGCCTCGATGATTTGCAGACGAGCGGGCCAGGAGGATTCGGGAAGTCCGTCGGGAATAGCGAGAAGATCGAGTTGAATGCGAAGCGCCTTGCAGTCGTTGCGAAGCGTGAAAAGCGAAATGGCGACTTCGAGATCGGAGGCGGTGTCGAGCGTGTGGGGGCCGATGCGCCGGGGCGGTGCGTTGAGCATTTTCGCGATGGCATCCCAGTCGCCGCGGGCGATGGGGTCTTTGGTGAGTTCGGCGAACGTTGTCGCTTCGGTCGTATCGCGCAAGACGTCGTCGCAGAGGTCGTATTGTGGACTGGCGAGGCGGAGAACTTCGGCGGGGTCGCGAACCTGCCAGAAGCGAAATTGGTCGCGGTCGCGGAGGCGTCCGACGAGGGCGTGAAGGCGATTCACGGCATTCTTGGCGCGCTGTTCGGGCGTGTAGTCGAGCATGAGGGCTTGGTGGGCGTCGCCCATGTAGCCGCGCGGGCCGCTGCGGCGTTCGCGGCTGGCCCTGACCCGCGCGCCCCAGGTTGAATCGCTTCGGATGGGAACGATCTTGCCGTTTTTGAGGACAACGCCGCCTTCGACGATGACTTCGCCGCCGGCGGCAACGATGAGCGGATTGCGGCCGCCGTGGATGATCTCGGTCAGGTCGTAGGCCTCGATGGTGCCGGGATCGCGGTCGTGGCCAACCGGCTCGCCGTTGAGGTAGAGCGTGTACTCGCCGCTCGACCAGATTTCGACCCAGGCGGAGGCGATTTCGGCGGGAACGGTGACGGTGGTGCCGTAGGTGCGGGCGCCGGTGAGGAATTCGGCTTTCCAGTCGTCCTTGTAGTACCAGCGGTCGAAACCCTTTTCCCACCAGGCGGCGGGAGCGGGTTGGGGGATCGCGAGAAGTGCAAGCGAGAAGATTGTGGCCAGAGAACTTGTGCAACAACCCCTCATGTTGTCCCTCCGTGTCGGCGTTGTCTTCAGACTTGAGGTGGTGGCGGACTTGTCAATAGATTCTGGGGGCGCATGGACGACATGGACGGCATGGACCGCATGGACGCTGGTGGACCGCATGGACGCTGGTGGACCGCATGGACGCTGGTAGGCGGCGATGGACAGCGGCCCAAGGAATCAACGTCGAAAGTGACTTGCGGAGGCGGCGGCGTGTGAGTAGGCAACACGAATCATGAATGCACCGGAGACAGTCTTTCGCGCGCGCAAGGTGTATCGAAGCGACGGGTCGCTTCTTGCCGATGGGGCGGTGATCTGTCGCGAGGGAAGGATTGTCGGCGTGGAGCGATGGACGCCGGCGCGTATGGGGGATGCCCAGGTTGTTGATCTTGGCGGCGTGCTGCTGCTGCCGGGGCTGATTGATGCGCATACGCATTTGCGGTTGACACATCTCAAGGGGAAGACCGCGCCGAGCAAGGACTTTGTCGGGTGGCTGGCCCGGATTGCGTTGCGAAGCAAGCTGTCGCGGCGGACGACGTTGCAGCGCGCGATTGCGGCGGGAGCGCGAGAACTGCTGGCGGGGGGCGTCACGACGGCGGTCGAGATTGACGTGGATGGCCTTTCGGCGGAGACGCTGCGAGGGTCGCCGCTGCGGCTGATTTTCGCGCACGAGTGCATCAGTTTGGATCCGAGCCGCGCCGAGAAAGTCGCAGCGCGGATGATGAAGATGGTTGAGATGGCGGAGGAGAGGCCGCTTTGGCGGCAGCATGGGCTGGCGCCTCATGCGCCGTACTCGGTGAGCCGGGAGCTGTGGGAGGCGCTGGCGCGAGAAGTCGGACGGGATGGACAGAATGGACGGAATGGACGGAGTGGACGAGTCAGACAGAGCGGCGGGCGGGCGTGCCTGCTTACGGTTCACGTGGCGGAGAGCAAAGAAGAAGCGGAGATGTTTGCCGAAGGGCGGGGCAAGATGGTTCGGTGGCTGCGGAGGTTTCGCGTGTTGGCGCGCGGGTGGAGAGCGCCCCGTTGCTCCCCTATCGCCTTTCTGGAACAAACGGGAATTCTGGCCACGCCGGGGATCGCGGCGCATTGCGGGTGGGCCGACGAGGCCGACGCCGAACGATTGGCGCGATATGGCTGGACGGTTGCGTTTTGTCCGGGGACGCACGAGTACTTCCGGCGACCGCCCTTTCCGCTCGAACGGCTGCGGCGGGCAGGCGTGGCGGTGTGCGTGGCCACCGACAGCGCGGCGAGCAACATGGGATTGAGCATGATGGAGGAAATGAGGCGCTTGGCGCGGTGGTTTCCGGAACTGTCAGCGCGAGAGATTGTGGCGGCGGCGACGACGATTCCGGCCCAAGGGATTGGCTGGGGGAAGGAAGTGGGGCGGATCGAGGCGGGATGGTGCGCGGATTTTTCGGCGTGGTCGCCGTGCTGCGCCGGCGAGCGGCTCCATCGGGCCTGGTTCGAGGGGGAACCGCCGGTTTGCGTGGCGACGATCATTGGCGAGCAGGTTGTGCAGAGGTGAGAAGCAGAAGGCCGGATGCGTTTGCGGAGTCCGTGGCTGTCCGTCGCCGGCGGGTCTTGACATCGGGCCGCGGCCGCCATACGAACCTATACTATTGATCGCACGAGAATTGGAGGGTCGTCGAAATTCATTCGGCCACTTCGTTACGACACATCTCCAGGAGGGGCGGTGCAATGCAGAACAAGATTGTCCGAGTGAGCGTGAAGGCGGGGGTTGTTTTTTTCATACTGATTTCGATCGCGATCTCGGCGGAACAAGGCGATCCGGCCTCGATTTCGGTGCGCGAGTTTGGAGCGCGGGGCGACGGGCGGGCCGATGACACGGCGGCGTTTGCGGCGGCGCTGAAGGCGGCTCGCGAACGCGGCGTGGCCGACGTGATTGCGCCGCCCGGAAGCTATCGCCTCGAAGGGTCGCTCGAAATCCCGCGCGGCGTGGCTCTGGTTGGTTCGTGGCAGTCGCCGCATCACAGCCAGACGATGGGGATGTCCACGGGAACGGTTTTGCTCGCGGTGGGCGGCCGCAACAAGGAAGACGGGCCGCCGTTGATCCTGCTCAACGAGAATTCGTCGGTGCGCGGCCTGACGATTTGCTACCCTGAACAGACTCCGCGCGAGATTGTCGCCTACCCGTGGACGATTCAGGGGCGCGGGATGCACTGCACGATCGAGAACATCACGCTGGTCAACTCTTACCAGGCGATAGATTTCGGAACTTACACGAACGAGCTTCACGTGGTGCGCAATGTGTTCGGTCTGGCGTTGCGGCGCGGCGTGTGGGTGGACAATTGCACGGACATCGGGCGCATAGAGAACGTTCATTTCAACCCACACTATTGGGCGCGGTCGCCGTGGGCGCCGGGGCGTGGCTTTGCGTGGCAGGCGGTGATGGACTATCTGGTGGCAAACGGCGAGGCGTTTATCTTCGGCCGAAGCGATTGGGAATACGTCCTGAACACGTTCTGCTACGGCTATCGCGTGGGCTACAAGTTCATTCCCGGGCGAAGCAAGATCGGGACGAACGGCAATTTCCTGGGCATCGGCGCCGACGGCGGGAATATCGGGCTTCTGGCGGAAGCGGCCAATCCTTATGGCCTGTTGATTACAAACGGCGAGTTCGTGGCCATGCGCGGGCCGGAACCGACCGAGATCGTGACCGGGCCGGAGTTTCGGGGCGTGCTGCAATTGAACAACTGCGCGTTCTGGGGACCGGCGTTTCGCGTGGCGCTGCTTCGCGGGCCGGGGACAGTGACGTTCAATCAGTGCAACTTTGTGCAATGGGACCGCACGCAGCCGGCGCTTCGCGTGGAGGGCGGACTGGTCGGGATTATGGGGTGTCGTTTCCAGCGCGATTCCCCCCATGTATTTCTCGGCGAAGGGGTGAAGGGCGCGACGCTGACGGGCAATCTGGTCACCGGACCATTTCGGGTGGATCGGCAAACAAGCGCCACGGTCGAAATGGTCGGGAACGTCAGTGGGCCGAGTGAACCAAGACCCGCGCGGAAGACGAAAAAGGAATAGCCCATGGTGAATGGAGCGGAGCCATGAAAGTCGGGAAAGCGATTCGTAGTGTGCTGACGACGGTCGTCGCGGCGGCGGCGTTGGGCGCCATCCTCTTCTACATGTCCGGGGGATTTCAGAAGAAGATCGAACCCGGCAAGGTCAAGGTCGAGGCCCGCTCGGCGAAAGGTCTCCCGACCGACCAGGTGCACGCGATTGTCGAGATGCAGACGACCGAAGTGGTCGGGACGTTGAAGGCCCAACGCCGCACCGACGTGTCGGCGAAGATCATGGCGACGATTGCGGACATTGCCGTGAAGGCCGGCGACCGGGTGAAGAAGGGCCAGGAGATCGTTCGCCTTGACGACCGCGACCTTCAGGCGCGGCTCGAACAGGCCAGGAAAGCGGTCGAGGGGGCCAAAGCCAGCGCCGATCAGGCGGCGGCCAATCTGAAGCGCGACCAGAAGCTGTTTGAGGAGAAGGTGATCGCGCGGCAGCCGTTCGAGGAACAGCAATCGCGGTTCAAGGTCGCGCAGGCGGAACTCGAGCGCGCGCAAGAAGCGGTTCGTGAGGCGCAGGTGGCTCTCTCCTACACGCGAATCGAAGCGCCCGACGACGGGGTCGTCGTGGACAAGCATGCCGACAAAGGCGATACGGCAACGCCGGGCAAGCCGCTGCTCACGATTTACGACCCGACCGTTTTACGCCTGGAGGGGCCGGTGCGCGAGACTCTGGCGACTCAGATGAAGGTGGGCGATGCTCTTCGCGTCCGCCTCGACACGCTCGATCGCGACATGGAGGGGCGAGTGGATGAGATTGTGCCCCAGGCCGAAGCGGCCAGCCGCTCGGTGCTGGTCAAAGTCGCCGTGCCGCGAGACGCGAAGATGGTCGAGGGGATGTACGGACGGTTGATGATCCCGACGGGCGAGTTGCGGCGGTTCTGCGTGCCGGCGTCGGCGGTGAGGCGCGTGGGACAGCTGGCGTTTGTGGACGTCGTGACGACGGGCGACGTGCTGGAGAGGCGTCCAATCAAGTTGGGCGAACATGCGGAGTTCGGGCGAATCGAGGCGATTTCGGGCGTCGAGGACGGCGAAGTGGTGGCGCTCTATGGGCCGCCGCCACCGCCGATGCCGCCGGGAGTGGGAGCGGGTCGTTTCGCGCGGGAAGGACGCCGGCCATGAAACGACCGGGCGAAGAATCGCTGACCCAGCGAATCGTCGAGGTGTTCCTGCGCGGGAACCTGTCGGTGATGCTGATCCTGATTTCGCTGCTGGCGGGGGCGGTGGCGCTGCTGGTCACGCCGCGCGAAGAAGAGCCGCAGATTGTCGTTCCGCTGGCCGACGTTTACGTGCAAGTGCCGGGGGCGTCGGCCGAGGAAGTGGAGCGGCAGGTGGCGACGCGGCTGGAGAAGTTGCTCTATCAGATAGACGGCGTCGAGTACGTCTATTCGATGTCGAAGCCGGGGCTGGCGATTGTCACGGTGCGGTTCTACGTGGGCGAGAACCGCGAGAATTCGCTGGTGAAGATCTACAACAAGATCCAGTCGAACACCGACCAGGTGCCGCCATCGGTGGCCGGTTGGGTCGTCAAGCCGATCGAGATAGACGACGTTCCGATCGTCAACATCACGCTCTATAGCGACCGTTACGACGACGCGGAGTTGCGGCGGCTGGCCGAAGAGATCGAGATCAAACTTCAATCGGTCAAGAACACGAACAAGACGTTCGTGCTCGGCGGGCGGCCGCGGCGCGTTCGGGTCGAGTTGGATTCGACGCGGCTGTCGGCCTACCGGCTGTCGCCGATGGAAATTGCGCGGGCGCTTCAGGCCGGCAACGTCACGCTGGAAGCGGGAAAGTTCGAGCACACGAACACCGAGTTTCTGGTGGACGCGGGGGTGTTTCTCGAAGGCGTCGAGGCGATCCGCAACCTTGTGGTGGGCGTCCACGGGGGCCGTCCCGTTCACCTGCACGACGTGGCGGAGGTGCTCGATGCGCCGGCCGAGGTCGAGAGCTATGCGTGGATCGGATTCGGGCCGGCGGCGAACGACGTGACGACGGCGGTCGCCAAAACCGCCGAGGCGGCGGGCGGATTTCTGCCGGCGGTTCACATTGCCGTGGCCAAGAAACGCGGGACAAACGCCGTGTGGGTCGCGCGCGCGGTCGAGAAGAAGCTTGAGGAAATCAAGGGCGACATTCTGCCCGATCACGTCTATGTGAAGACCACACGCAACTATGGCGAAACGGCCAACGACAAGGTCAACGAACTGGTGCGCGAACTCGTGCTGGCGCTGATCATCGTCATTGGCCTGATCTTTCTGGCGATGGGCTGGCGCGAGGCGATGACCGTGGCCGTGGCGGTGCCGATCACGTTCGCGCTGACGCTGCTCATCAACTACTTTTTCGGCTACACGATCAACCGCGTGACGCTGTTCGCGCTGATCCTGTCGCTGGGATTGGTGGTGGACGACCCGATTGTGGACGTCGAGAACATCTATCGTCATTTCAAGATGCGAAAAGAGAAACCGCTGCGGGCAGTGCTGACGGCGGTCAACGAGGTGAGGCCGCCGGTGATTCTGGCCACGCTGGCGGTGATCATCTCGTTCGTGCCGATGTTCTTCATCACGGGAATGATGGGGCCTTACATGAGGCCGATGGCGCTAAACGTGCCGCTGGCCATGTTTATGTCGCTGGTGGTCGCGTTCACGATCACGCCGTGGATGGCGTATCACGTTCTCAAGGGCGAGTATGGGAAGAAGGAAGAGGCGCCGTGGGAGCTGGAGCAGAGCGCGATCTATAAGGTTTACCACGCGGTACTGCCGCTGTTTTTGCGGTCGCGTGCGATGGCGTGGCTGCTGATTCTGGTCACGTGCGTTCTGTTCGGTTGGGCGGGGTGGCTGGCGATGTCGCGTCGCGTGCCGCTCAAGATGCTGCCGTTCGACAACAAGAACGAGTTTCAGATTGTTGTGGATATGCCCGAAGGAACCACGCTCGAAGAGACCGATGCGGCGACGCGCGCTCTGGCCGACTATTTGCGGACCGTGCCCGAGGTGACGGACTTCGAGACGTATTCGGGGACGGCCTCGCCGATGGACTTCAATGGATTGGTTCGTCATTATTACATGAGGCAGGGATCGAACGTCGCCGACATCCGCGTCAACCTGGTACGAAAGGACGAGCGCGCGCAACAGAGCCATGCGCTGGTCTTGCGGCTGCGGCGCGATCTCGACGGGATCGCGCGTCAGTTTGGGGCCAATATCAAAGTCGTCGAGACGCCGCCCGGCCCGCCGGTCATCGCGACGGTGACGGCGGAAGTCTATGGCCAGCCGTATAACACATATAGCGAAATCATCGCAACCGCTCGGCAGATTCGCGCGCGGCTCGAAAAAGAAGCCGGCGTCGTGGACGTGGACGATACGATCGAGGACGATCAGATCAAACTGACCTTTGTGACCGACAAGGAGAAGGCGGCGTTGAACGGCGTTTCGACTGAGTTGGTAGCGCAGACGATGAGGCTGGCGCTTGACGGCATGGGCGTGGGGACGCTTCACGTCGCCAGCGAGGTCAATCCGCTGATGATCGAGGTGAGGCTGCCGCGCGAAAGCCGTTCGGGGGCTGAGGAACTGAAGCGGGTCTATGTGAAGGGGATGTCGGGTAATATGGTTCCGCTGGCGGAGATTGGGGATTTTGAAGAAAAGATCGAAGACAAGACGATCTATCACAAGAATCTGGAGCGCGTGGTTTATGTTTTCGCCGAGATGGCCGGGCGCGCGCCGGCCGAAGCGATTCTCGACATCCAGGCCGACCGCCGGCCGGCCGAAGCCGGACTGGCGGGCGCCGTCGG
>Ga0315274_10000711_pt1 | contig 51638 bp, 40 predicted proteins | sample YL17G02_20_MG_FD_203700 | JGI IMG/M metagenome (GOLD analysis project Ga0315274, IMG submission 203700) | Sediment microbial communities from Yellowstone Lake, YNP, Wyoming, USA - YL17G02_20 | ecosystem: Environmental > Aquatic > Freshwater > Lake > Sediment | place: USA: Wyoming | collected... | reverse complement strand
TACAATTCAATTACAAGTCCTGTTACCATTACATCAGGTTCATCATATAAAGATATTTATGTGAATCCGAAAGATGACACGTCTGTAGAAGGTAATGAAGATGCGGTTTTGACATTATCGAGTAATAGTGCTTATGATATAGGTTCACCGAGTAATGCAACAGTGACGATTCAAGATAATGATTCAGCCAAGCCTATTGTTACAGTGACAGCTCCAGATAACATTGCATCGGAGCCTGGGACAAATACGGGTTATTTCAGAATTTCCCGTACAGGTAGTACTGGTTCAAATTTAACTGTTTACTTTACTATAGGTGGGTCGGCGACAAATGGGACAGATTACAATTCAATTACAAGTCCTGTTACCATTACATCAGGTTCATCATATAAAGATATTTATGTTACTCCAAAAGATGATATATCTGTAGAAGGTGATGAGACAGTAGTTTTGACATTATCGAGTAATAGTGCTTATGATATAGGTTCACCGAGCAGCGCTACTGTTACAATCCAGGACAATGATTTATCATCAAAACCAGTTTTATGGATTACAACGCCTGATAATATAGCTTCAGAGCCGGGGTCAAACACAGGTTATTTTAAGATTTCAAGGACGGGTTTTACTGATTCAAGTTTAACAGTATATTTTGGGATGAGTGGGTCTGCGACAAATGGAACAGATTACAATTCAATTACAAGTCCTGTTACCATTGAAGAATTTTTATCATCCAAAGATATTTATGTTACTCCAAAAGATGATACATCTGTAGAAGGTGATGAGACAGTAGTTTTGACGTTATCAAGTAATAGTGCTTATGATATAGGTTCACCGAGTAGCGCTACTGTCACAATTCAAGATAATGATACAGGAGGCAATGAATTATATGATGACTTTGAAGATGGAGTGATCAATACTTCGTTGTGGTTAACTGGTGGGGATGCAGTAGGAATTGCATTTCCAAGTCCTGGTAATTACTCATGGTCTCATGAAGAGGTAAAGGCGAGCGATGGGTATTTACGGATTAGGATTACTGGACCACAATCAGGTGACACTTATGGGGCAGACGCTTGGTTAAGGTCAAAATATAATTTTAATAGTGGGCAAGATTATATAATCAATTTTACTTGGAGTATTGATATTAATGCTTCTCATATAGATGAATTTGCTATTCAAATTACAGATGGTACTGTTGGTGCGAATGGAAGCACTGATTGGTTTTTAAATGATAGTACTAATTGGAAGAATCTTTATGTTAAGTCAGGACAGACAGATTTATCTAAAACTACGTGGTCTATTTCTATTACTAAAAGTAATAATACAGCTCGATTATACTTAGGACCGAATCTAACCGGAACTCTGTATAGTACCAAACAGCTTGATCCAAGTAAGTCTTGGTATTTAAGATTTATCCATCTTGATGCTACAAGTGCTGGTTTTCCTGGGTCTGATAATTCCATATATCTTTATTATATAGGGAAAAGTGAATCGCCTGCTGGTCCTTCTGTATTATTCTATATAGCTTATGAGGACAATCCCTCTACATTGTATAAACCACCAGATGGTTATGTATGTAAAGGGTCAATACATGCAGGTACTGGGCGTGAAGGAGTTATATATGCATATGACTTTTTTGGAAATAAACTTGATGCTGGATGGATTGGTTTGGCTTATAAATCAGATCAACTTAATAATCCTCCCTATAAATTATATGTGGCACGTGATGATAATCCTGGAATAAATTACGGACCACCTGCTGGTTATGTAGGCAGAGGAGCTATTCATGTAGGGAGTGGTGTAGAGGGTGTTTTTTATGGATATCCATTTTCTGGTACACCACTTGATACTGGTTGGATCGCTTTTGCTTATCGGACGGATTTAATAAATAATCCTCCTTTTAAATTGTATGTTGCACGTGATGATAATCCTGGAATAAATTACCCACCACCTCCTGGTTATGTAGGCAGAGGAGCTATTCATGTAGGGAGTGGTGTAGAGGGTGTTATTTATGGATATCCATTTTCTGGTACACCACTTGATTCGGGTTGGTTGGGTTTTGCCTATAGAAAAGACTTGGTTCAATCACCTTATAATGTTGATATTAATGAATCCTTCTTTGAACAATTAGCGAATACTTCTGTTGATTCCTGGATGATATATTGATTTCAGGTATGATTATTGATCTTATTAAATAGTCCAAGATTGGAAATTAATCTTTTTGACAGGATTAACAGGATTTACAAGATAAATTATTTAGAATAATATTCAGATAATCCTGTTTATCCTGTCTGAATTATGTTCTTCTTTGTGCTCTTCGTATTCTTTGTGGTTAGATAGTTCTTCCTTTCGTGGTCAATTTATTTCCTGCCAAAAAATTTCTTGATGAAATCAAAACCCTATTGGATTATTTTTATAATTTCTTATGGTAAAGAAAATGTTCAAAGAATTTTGTGTTTTTTCAGATAATGTAAAACGAGCTATTGCGGAAAAGAAGCCTGTTGTAGCTCTCGAATCGAGTGTTATTGCTCAGGGGATGCCATTTCCACAGAATCTTGATACCGCATTGGATCTTTTGAAAATAGTTAAAGAAAATGGCGCAGAACCAGCAGTAATAGGAATAATTAAAGGCAAAATAGTAGTAGGGTTATCTGAATTCGAGATAGAATTTTTAGCGAAAGGTGAGAAGTTAGTTAAGGTATCAAAACAAAATCTTGCATATACAATTGCCAATAAATTGAGCGGTGGAACGACTGTTAGTGCATCTATATTTGTTGCGAGACAGGCAGGTATTGATGTATTTGTTACAGGTGGAATTGGCGGTGTGCATAAGGATTTTTCAGAGACATTTGATATTTCGCAAGATTTGGATGAGCTTTCAAAAACGGATATTATTGTAATCTCTTCAGGAGCTAAAAGTATTGTTGATTTGAGAAAGACAGTTGAATATTTAGAGACTAAAGGTGTATTGATATTGGGATATTGCACCGACCAATTTCCAGCATTTTATTCCAGAGAGAGCGGTATAGAAATTTCCAATAATGTTGAGACTCCAAAAGAAATTGCTCACATTTTTAATCATCAGAATTTGTTAGGAATAAAGTCTGCAATTTTAGTAGCGAATCCGATTCCTAATAAATTCGATATTCCTTATCCTCAGATTGAGACAGCGATTGAGAAGGCAATAGGTGAAGCAAAAATCAAGGGAATCAAAGGAAAGGAACTGACCCCATTTTTACTGAATAAAATTTCTGAAAAGACAAAAGGTAAAAGCCTTAGCTCGAATATTGAATTGTTGAAGAATAATGCGAGATTAGGGGCACTGATTGCTAAAGAAGTGGCGATAGTAAAAAAATAATTACAAATTGAAATCTCTGGAATACTGACAGAAAACAGTGAAAAGCGAGATTCTTCGCTTCGCTCAGAATGACAGAGACCTTAAGATGTCATTGTGAGGAGGCGAAGCCGACGAATCAATCTTGTTTTTAAGTTACTATTATTAGTTTTTCAGAGATTTCAATTAGTAATTCTTCTAACATTATTCTTGGGAGAATTGAATCTTAAATAATTGTTTTTTCAGTAGTTGTGTCAAAGAAATGAGCTTTACTTATATCGAATATTAATTCTTTATCAGTATTAATTTCGGTTTGAATGTGTCCATCGAGACGTACTGTAAAGAGCGATTTTCCTGTTGTTAGATATAAGTAAATTTCGGATCCCATCGGCTCAACAACTTCAACAAGAGCTTTGATAGGCGCTCCAATTTTAATGGCATGAGAATACTGTGAGTCATAGATATTTTCAGGTCTAATACCGAAAATTATTTCTTTATCTATGAAACGTTCAAGAGGTTTGTTCATAAAATCAGGTAATTTGACCTGAATCTTACCTTCATCAAATATGAGGCTTTCACCGCCTTTTGTTAATCTTCCATTAAAGAAATTCATTGGTGGACTGCCAATAAATCCTGCCACAAATTTATTAACAGGTTTTTCATAGAGATGTATGGGTTCATCGATTTGTTGAATAAGACCATCTTTTAACACAACGATTCTGTCGCCCATCGTCATTGCTTCAACCTGGTCGTGAGTAACATAAATCATTGTAGCTTGAAGCTTGGTATGCAATTTACTGATTTCTGTTCTCATCTGGACTCTTAATTTAGCATCCAGGTTGCTTAAAGGCTCATCAAATAAGAAGACTTTAGGCTTTCTGACAATTGCCCTACCGACAGCGACTCTTTGTCTCTGACCGCCAGATAATGCTTTTGGTTTTCTTTCAAGGAGTTCAGTTATTCCGAGAATTTCGGCGGCTTCTTTGACTCTTTGGTCGATTTCTGCTTTGGGATATCTGCGAAGTTTTAAACCAAAAGCCATATTTTTATAAACACTCATATGGGGATATAGTGCATAATTTTGAAAGACCATTGCTATGTCTCTATCTTTGGGAGGAACATCGTTAACAATTTTGTCATCGATACTAATTTCTCCTTCAGAAGCTTCTTCAAGTCCTGCAATCATTCTAAGAGTGGTAGATTTACCACATCCCGAAGGGCCAACAAGAACCACGAATTCTTTGTCTTTTACGTCAAGATTAACATCTTTAACAGCAACAACATTTCCCGGGAAAATTTTGCTGATATTTTTTAAAATTACGTTTGCCATTAAATAAACTCCTTTAAGCAATTTAAAGTTTAATATTTGAATCTTTTTAATTTCAAATTTATTTTGTATAGTCAAGTAAATTGTGAGTCTAAGGAAAATCTTATTCAAGTATTATTCTTGGATTATGTCGAGAATGAGATATATATTTTTTATAGATTTTGACAAGAATAAAATGGAATCTTAAATTCAAGGATTAAGAAAAATATAAACTTTAAGATTGATATTTATAATAAAGTGTGTCGGAATAAGTTTTGTTAAAGATTTTAAGTGTGGGAAGATAAATATGAATATTACCGTCTTAGGTGGTGGGACATGGGGATTAACCTTAGCGGATTTATTATATCTGAAAAATAATCGGATAAAAATCTGGGAGATATCAAAGGAAAATATTGAGAATATACTTAGTAGAAGAGGTCATCCAAGATTACCGGCTCTGAAACTCTCAGATGAAATTGAAATAACAGATAATATAGAAGAATCTATCGAGGAATCAGATATTATATTAATTGTAGTTCCAGCAAGATTTGTTCGCGAGACTCTTAATCGAATTAAAAACTTAGATTTATCTTATAAAACTTTTGTTATATGTTCTAAAGGGATAGAAGAAGATTCGTTAATGTTACTTACTGATGTTGCCATTGATGTCTTAGGGGAAGCAGTAAAGAAACATTTAACTGTGTTATCAGGACCAAGTCATGCAGAAGAAGTTTCAAAAAAACTTCCTACAACTGTCGTTGTATCCGGTTATGATATTAGCACGATGAAAAGGGTTCAGGAATTATTTATTACTCCTTATTTTCGGGTATATACTCAAAAAGATATAAAGGGAGTTGAAATAGGTGCTTCAGTAAAAAATGTCATTGCCATTGCCGCAGGTGCGTCAGATGGATTTGGGTTTGGTGATAACACAAAGGCGGCACTAATCACACGTGGACTGACAGAAATAGCAAGGCTCGGATTGGTTATGGATGCTAAACAGGAGACGTTTAGTGGTTTAGCAGGTCTCGGGGATTTAGTCGTAACTTGCAACAGTAAATATAGTCGGAATTGGACATTTGGGAATTTGCTTGCCAAAGGTTATTCTATCGAGAAGGCTTTAAATGAAATTAATATGATTGTAGAGGGCTATTACACTGTCAAAGCGGCTTATCAATTAAGCAAGAAATTTTCTGTTTATATGCCGATAACAGAAGAAGTTTATAAGGTTTTGTATGAGAGTAAAAATCCGAAACAGGCTGTGGTTGATTTAATGACGCGTGAACCTAAACCGGAAAATATTAATTTCCAGGGAGTTTGATGCTGAAATCGAAATCTCTGAGAAACTATCATTTTGTAACTAAAAGCGAGATTGCTTCACGATAAGACTGTTCCCAATGACAGATACCCCTCTCCTTAATCCTCTCCCGCAAGGGGAGAGGAAACGAAAGGTGTCATTGCGAGGAAGCTGAAGGCGACGAAGCAATCTCGTAGTTTGAGACCTCTGAAAAACTGATAAACTTTACTGTGTCATTCCGAACTTGTTTCGGAATCTCAATTGGGATGCTGAAACGAGTTCAGCATGACAGATGAAATAATCTTACTTTTGAAGTATTTCAGAGCTCTCAGTTTGAGATTACATAGTATTTCAGTGATCTGAAATTATGAAAATAAAATCAATAATACGGTTTATTTTGTTTACAAGCATTTTATGTTATGTGATGGAATTGTGGGGTGAATCTTTTATTAATAAGGAAAAGAATTTCACTCTCGAATTATTTGGAACAAAAGTGGGGATTTGCTCTACTAAATTTACTGAAAATCAAAATGTGCTTAAAGGCAAATCCATTATAACGATGAAGCTTTCTCAGAGAAATAGGATTGTTAATGTCAAATATGAATCACTAACAGATTATAATAAAGAAACCCTGGAGCCGTTGAAATACATTTGTAGAATAACAACTGAGGATGAAAAGACTTCGATAATAACTGTGAAAATTGAGAATAAAAAAGCAATTATTCAGTTTACGAGTCCTACTCATAAATATGATACGGGCATTGATTTGCCTGGGGAATTTTTTATCCTTGATGATAATTTTGTGCTTGATCAGTACGAAATATTTCTCAAGAAATTAAATTATCCTTCTAAGAGTACAGATAACGGTTCTTTTAAGAGACAATCTTTTAATATCCTTGTCCCTCAAACAACATCTGTTACTCCCCAAACTAAAAAATTAATTGTCTCGGATATTAGTGAAGAAAAAATTAAAATCGTAGATAGAGAAATTGATACTTATAAAGTAAGTGTAGAATTAGGAGATGATTTAATAATCATAATGTGGGTAACAAAAGAAGATAAAGAATTGCTGAAATATGAAATACCATCACAAAAAGCTACAGCTATTTTAAAATAAATTAATCAATAGTTGAACCTAACATATATTTATTACGTCATATATTAAATGGAAAATTCAAACTGAAACTCATATTTAATATCTGTAGGGGAGTTTGGGAATCACCCCTACAATTATTTTTAATTGTGTATTCTTGCGTGGTTGATTCATTAATTAATTTGAATATATCAGCCGTTGTGTTCGTATAATATAATAGAAGACATAGGGGTCTTCCCTTACAATAAAAATTGAGGGTGTCAATTATGAAACTAACAAAACTGAATTGGAAATTATTTTTGGTGATGACCTTGTTGTCATTTTTTCTGATTAGTTGTCAGGGAAAAAAGGAAGTGCCTGGTGTCCAAACTAAAACTGAAGAAAAAAAGGTCAGTGATGAAAAGAAGGGAATTAGTGATGAAACAAAAGAGATAGTTGTAACTTCAAAACAGGATGTCAAAGCAAATAATCGCTTTGAAGGAAGAGTATTTAGTAAAAAAACTAACGAACCTATAAAAGGTGTAAAGGTTGAGTTACTTGAACAATATAAAGTGGATAGAGATACTTTTACAGTTGAGACCCCGTTTAATCCTGAAGAGCCCGAAGTTGTTTTTTCAGCAGTGACGGATGATTCCGGGTATTATAGAGTCAAGAATGTATCATCAGGGATTTATTACGTCAGGTGCAAGGCTGATAATTACGCAACGTTATTTGAGAATCGTCCAGTTTGCATTAAGAAAGATTGGCAGTACAATGGTTTTGATTTTGGAGTAGAAGAGGGAAAAACTTTAAAGATAAAGATTGTGGATAAAGACAATAAACCAATTATTCCAGACGAGAAATCGGGTGCGCAAAATATTATAAAGGTCTATCAAAAACCAGAAGAATATAGTTTGGCTTATTATTGTAAGTTATGTTCTGACCAAAATGGAACGGGGACAATCAGACTGATTCCTAATATTAAATATGATGTTTATGTTTTCAATAAGGAATTCACTCCCAAATTTCTAAAGGATATTATTGTTACCAATCAAGATATTGAAAAAGTCATTACATTAGAAAAAGGAGAATCCTTTTCATTAACAGTTAAAGACAAAGATGACAAAATTATACAGGATGCAATGGCAATTGGTAAAGTCGTATGCCAATCGGAAGAGCTTTCCTACTTAACTGAATGGGAAAAAGCGGATAAGGATGGTATCATTAAATTCAAAAATATGCCCATTTCAAAGAATAATGAGAAAGACAAGGTAACTAAATTAAGTATCATTGTTAAAGCTCCTGGATATTCTGCACAATCAATTAATGATAAGGAAGTAAGAGAAGGTGAAAGTAAGGAAACACAAATTAAATTAAAGAAAGGATTTTCTCTTAAAGGTAAAGTTGTAAATGAATCTCAAAACCCAATTCAATCAGCAATTGTTAGCGCTAAAAATAAAGATAAATCTTTCTTTTTGGGCATATATGTTTTTACAAGTGAGATGGGGGAATTTGTTTTGGATAATTTATCTGATGAGGATTATACAATAATATCTTGGGCAAATGGTTATGCAAAATCAGAATTAAAAGATATAAAAGGAGGTTCAGAGAATCTTGTCATTACTTTAGAGGAAGGCGCCACTTTGTCTGGCACCGTTATGGATAAAAATACCAATAAGGGAATAATGGATGCGACGTTGAATTTATGGGATTTTAATAGAACGTTTACAAATTCTAAGGGGCAATTCTTCTTTCACTTTATTAAGTCTGGTAAATTTTCTATGAATGCTGAACATATTGATTATGCGAAAAAGAAGATAAAAGAGATTAATCTCGGAGAGAAAGAGGAGATAAAAGATTATAAAATTTATCTTACAAGTGGTGGGACAATATCAGGTAAGGTAATAAAAAAATCTGATAAATCACCTATTGCTGAAGCGAATATGCGGGTTAGGGATGAACAATGGTTGAGTAATAATTCTAAGACGAATGACAGGGGTGAATATGTATTAAATCACGTGATGCCCGGTAAGGTTTTTGTTTCAGTAGATGCCAAAGGTTTCAATAAGCCCGATGAATATGATTTAATAATCAAAGATGGAGAGGTTAGAGAGAATGTAAATTTTGAATTATCTCAATCGGGTTCAATCAGTGGTAAGGTTTATAACAAATCACAAAAACCTGTTGAAGGTGCTGAATTATGGATGGTTGAACAAAAAGGAATGCAATTTACTGAGATGTTCGGTGGGCAAATGAAAACTTCAAGTGATGCTAATGGTTCTTATACAATTGAGGATATCAAATCAGAAACTTTGTTGAGTCTTATGGCAAAACATAAAGATTATGCAGAACGGCGAAAAGATGGAATTGTTGTTAAAGAAGGACAGCGTCTTGAAAATATTGATTTCATATTAACAGAGGGAGGTTCGATTTCTGGTAAAGTTACTGATGCGGAAAATCATCCTCTTGAAGGTGTAAAAGTTGGGAATAGGAAACAGGGTTCAGGATTTATGGGTAAATATATGGCTTCTTTAGCTATAGGACGTGATGAATCTGAACTAATTGCCACTGACAAAGAAGGTTTATACAAGCTATTACATATTTCTCCTGGAGAGTATACAGTTATTGCAAGTAAAGATGGATATATTTCGGAGAATATCCAGAATATTAAGATTAAAGAAGGGGAAGTTAGGAAGGATGTAAATTTTGTTTTAAAACCTTCCTATATAATCTCCGGTCTCGTAAAAAATGAAGAGGGAAAACCAGTTGAGGGAGCACATCTGATTTGCTTTGGATTTAATTTCAAAACTCCAACTTTTGCTGAAGCCAATTCTGACTCTACTGGATATTATGAACTTAAGAACCTGCAGAATATAGAATATATGATTAATTTAACTGCTGAGGGGTATGTGAAAGATAAGAAGGAAAAAATAAAAGCTCCCGCGACAAATGTGGATTTCGTTCTGACTAAAGGTTTTTCTATTAAAGGGAAAGTAATCGATAAAAGTAATAAGAAACCTGTTCAGGATTTTGAGATTGAAATATCAGAAAAACAAAAGACATATTTTGGATTCGGAATGAATGTACCGCAAGAACCAGGCAGGAAGGAGTCTTATCATAATGAACAGGGAGAATTCACCATTGCGAATTTAGCGGAAATAACTTATGATTTTAAAGCTACTGCTATTGATTATGCACCTTCAGTACTTTCGGGAGTTGCAATAAAGAAAGAAGGGAATAAAGACCTTATTTTCGAGCTTGGTCATGGTGGTTCTGTGTCCGGTAAGGTTTTAGAAGAAGGGACAAATAAAGCTGTATCAGGAGCTACCGTTTCTTTAGATGCTGGAACGGAGTTTATGGGTGTGGATTTTTCTGAAATTCGAGGTGAAAAAAGTGGAATTAATGCAACCTCAGATAATGAGGGTAAATTTCAACTCAAAGGTTTGGTCCCCGGTTCGAGAATTATTAAAGTTACTCATCCTGAATATGTGAAACAGACAAAGATTGTTAATATTGAGGAAGGGAAAGATACCTCAGATGTTGAAATATTTATGCAAATAGGTGGGAAGGTTGTTGGGATAGTTGTTGATAACAGTAATAATAATCCAATTTCAGGTGTTAAGGTCAATATCGAAAAAAGTGGCTTGCTTGCGATGTATATGCCTGAATTTGTTGGTGGTGGGACGATAACAAATTCGGAGGGGAAATTTGAGCTTGAAAAAGTCCCAAACGGAAAACAGAAATTTCGTCTGACTCATAGTGATTATTCAAGCCTGACTACTGATGAAGTAGAAATTAAGGCTGGTGAGGAAAAGGATTTGGGGATTTTGAAGATGGGTAGTGGCGGAAAGATAGCCGGAACGGTCTGGGATACGGAGGGAAATACAATATCCGGTGCGACTATATTCGTGGTAGGTTCTGGAGGAATGAATAATACTGCAACTGATGCAAAGGGTGAATACGAAGTGGATAAATTAATGCCGGGGCAATATGAAGTTGTGATGATGGAGACTACTGAAGGACTTACGGCCTTTGGTGGTGGAAATCAACAAACTAAAACAGCCACTGTTAAAGAAGGGGAAACGACAATTGTAAATTTTAATCAGAAAACAGGATTTCGATTTTATGGAAGTGTATTAGATGGGAATAATCCTATCCCGGGTGTTATGGTATCAATTAGCAAATCAGATTTATCTCAGGGACAAGAAGGCGGAAGTGCTGTAACAGATGAATCCGGATTCTATGAGTTGAAAAATTTAACAAAAGGTGAATATGATATTTCAGTTATGAAGGTGGGACAAGGAACATTTCTACCAATTGTAATGAAGGAGAAGGGCATAATAGAGGACCAAGATGTCAAACGTGATTTTTTCATACCTCAAGGAGAAATCAGTGGTGTTGTTATCGATAAGGATTCAAAACAACCAATTAGTGATGCAAAAGTGAACTTGAATCTTGTTAAGACAACTCAGTCTATTGAAGACCTTATTCAAAAAGGAATCTGGCAGGGGATTTTTACGAATACGGATTACGAAGGGAAGTTTAGTTATTATAATGTGATTGAAGGAACTTATGACCTTAGTGCGGTAAAAGAAACGTATAGTCAGAAGTCTATGGAACTCAATATCAGCAAAGACCAGAAGGTAAGTGGTGTTCAATTTGAGTTGGAGAAAGGTGAAAAATTGATTGGAAAGGCTTTTGATAAAAATTCCCGAATGCCATTAAGAGATTTGTATATCAAGATTGATAATCAGAGTGGTGGTGAGGCTTTTATCGGTGAAATAAAAGCGGATAGCGATGGTGTTTTTCTAATAGATACATTAAGTGTTGGTAATTATAATTTGTATGCCTGGACAAGAAATTATGCACCTATTTATATTAAGGGCTTGACAATACAGGAAGCTGAAGAGAATCAGATAGAGCTTGCATTCGGGCAAGGAGGAAAAGGGATTCTTTACGTCAAAGATTCTGCAGGCAATCCTATTGAAGGAGTAAAAGTTGAGCTTTTGGATTATAATGGTGAAAATATAATTATTCCTCCGATATTGAGTAACATTTATGATATTTGGAGTTCAATTATAACGGATGCTAATGGTAAAGTGGAACGAGACCATCTCACTCAGGGACAATATACAATCAAATTGACAAAAGAAGGCTATCAGGAAAAACAGGTTGATATTTATGTTGAGGATGAACAAACAACCGAAACAACTGTAATAATGAGTAAATAAGATTCATTAAGAAATGAGTGTGAACTGAGACTACTGAAAAACTACATAAAACATAACATAGAGGACGTTGCCGAAGGCGTCCTGGTCGAAATAGGTGGACGGTTGTCCGTTGTGACGGTGGTCTGTGCCATTACATTGCCCAATCTATCATAATGATACCATTTGTTTGTAGGCGTTCCACCGGAATAATCTCTTTCAGCTATGATAAATCCAATATCCCCACCACCTAATGTATAAACCTTACTTGTAGTCCAGGAACCTTGTGCCGGCTTTGTCTTCTCTAATATCACTTGTATTCCATCATAATAATATTTTCTCTGAGACCCATCAGCATAAGTCTTGAGCAAGGATCACAAGTCAATCTCAAGGATTAAACCCATATTTATTTTTGAACCAATTATTCCAAGCTATTGAATCATTAGATATATTTTCATCTGTCAATTTTCTTAGTTTAGAATATGCAACTTTTTTGGATAATTCATTAACTTTGTCTAATGAATAAATATATATTTGTATAGCACACTCTCTTTCTTTAGTTTCAATTGGTCCTAATAATGCAGAAAAAGCGTCTAACTGATAATCCTCATCTTTCGTGTCTAATACCTTTTTAAAAGATTCAATTGCTTTTTCTTTATTAATTAATGCCAATTTTTCTAAAGGCATTATTAAGAATGTATTATATTTAATCTGCGGGGGATTATTTAAATACCTATCAATCTCTATAAAAATTATATCTGCACTTTCATTATTAATTAAATGTTGGGTTAAGATATCAATAAGAATAAATCGTTGATATCCATTAATGTTTTTATTTAGAAAATTCTTAACATTTATTATTAAATTAGGTTCATTTTTTATAATCAAATTAATTTTTTCCTTTATGTTTCTAGATTTTTCAACTTTTGATTCATAACCAACGAATTCCGGAACTTTGTAAGAATTTAGTAAATTAAGATAATAAATTAACTTTATCTTATTGTTTCTCATCAACAAAGTTAATATTATCAATAATACTGCTAATATTATTAAGATTATTGGTAATAATGGTCTCTTAGTCTTCATTTTTACGCCTTTAGTAATTTTTTATATTGATGAAAAAGGAGCATCATAAAATGAAGCTCCTTTTTTCTAAATTATTAAGGTCTGCCTCCTCTCGGAATTAGAGGAATTGGAATACCCGGAGTTCCGGGAGGAGTATATGGTATAGGAATAGTGGGTGCACCTGGATTAAACCTACCAGGCTCTAAAGCTTTACCACATTCAGCTAAAATACTTGCCTCTGTTCTTTCTGAAGCACATTGGCGCCTACATGTTTGTACAAATATACCAGCACCAACACCAACTCCTTTGCCATCATTAGCCGCTTGATTACATAGTGTAACACAACTAGCACAATCTCCACTCTCAGTATTGTTATCTCCTAACATTTTAACACATATTTTATTTAAAACTTCTGAACAATCTTCTTCTGTCATCAAACCACTTGGATCGGTTCTATTTGCTGGATTATTTTTACAATAAACATATCTGTTAACTGATCTAACAGGGTCTACTTGCGTAAACCTTCCCAATAATGGATCATACCAGCGTTGATAGAAATAATACAATCCAACATCTGTATGATTATCTTTAGTTGTGAGGTGATAGCCACTTGGTGAACCGTCTGTTACATTACCAAAAGCATCCTGGTCGGAGTATGTTAATGGTGTTCCACCGGAGTTTGAGAATGCCATAACATTGCCAAGCCTATCGTAATGATACCATTTGTTTGTGGGAGTTCCACCGGAATAATCTCGTTCAGCAATTATAAATCCAATATCTCCACCACCTAATGTATAAACCTTACTCGTTGTCCAGGAGCCTTGTGCAGGCTTGGACTTCTCTAATATCACACGAATTCCATCATAATAATACTTTCTCTGACTTCCATCAGCATAGGTCTTGAGTAATAGCTTCCCATACACCTCATATTCAAAACAGTATGAAAGGAACTATTTCATTTGTCAAACTATAACTATCTAACTATCCAGTCCTATGGATTCACTTTTAATTCTATATTTTTTTATTAATAAATTATTGAATTTAAGAAATTTATTTGATTCCTTAAGCGCTTTTAAAACAGCTACTTTTTTTGGACAAAGCAATTGTTCTTTGGATTTTCTCGCGGAGTTAATTATAAATTTATTACAAAAGTTTTCTATGCTTTCATATTCTCTTTCAATAAATTCTTCTGCAAATTTTTTTGTATTTAAACCACCAATAGTTTTAGGACCGTATTCTAATAGAAAAAGAAGATCTTTATATAATTTGTTTTTTTTTAAATTTTTAATTTCTTTAATAGTATATTCTAATAATAGACTAGTTATATTAATTTCAATATACCAGACAATATTATATAAATTTTTTTCCCATTTTTGATTTGAACAAATTCTGAAAAACATTTCTATTAGCCCTCATTTTTAAATTTGTTCATTAATAAATAATTTCGTTATTATAAACAACATGCAGCTGGTATCAATACTTCATCTCCCGGAATAGGATCAAGAATTATTATTATAATTACCCCACCAACAATAATCTTTTTTGCATGAGCCCGGGCTAAACACACAGAATATTCACCCGCACATTTTGCATAACACAAACATCTTTGAGTCTTTGCTAGTGTCCCACTACCCGGATACATTCTTTGACAGTTTTTATAACATAAATCCCATTCATCGTCACACTCTTCTGGGGTAATTAAACCTTGGACGTCATATTTAATTACAGGATTATTTTCACAAAATAAATAAGGATGTTCTGTATCCGGTCTATATGGACTTTTTCTTATAAAAATTCTAAGCAATGGATCATACCAACGTTGACAGAAATAATACAATCCAACATCTGTATGATTATCTTTTGTTGTGAGGTGATAGCCAGTGGATGAGCCGGAGAGGACATTGCCGAAGGCGTCCTGGTCAAAATAAGCGCTTGGCCAACCAGACGAGTTTGAGAATGCCATAACATTACCAAGTCTATCATAATGATACCATTTGTTTGTATAATTTTGTCCAGATATTTCTCTCTCTGCAATGATGAATCCGATATCACCTCCACCTATAGTATAAACTTTATCTGTTACATATTCATCATTCCCTGATGCCATAAACTTCTCCAGTATGACCCTTATTCCATCATAATAATACTTCCTTTTACCACCATACTTATCTGTTTTCAACAATAGTTTGCCACCTAATTCATATTCAAAACCATAAGTATCATCTTCATTAATAATCGCCTGAACCATTCTGTCATCTAAATTATAACTGAAATGTCTAAGGTTAATACCTAAATTTTCATTAGTCATATTTCCATTATCATCATAAGTATAAGTATAAGGTGCCCCTCCAACTGTTCTTGCTGTGAGCTGATTCAGACTATTATAAGTATAATTCGTTGTGACCGTCTGCGAGCCATTGTAATTGACCATACTTGACCTGTTACCAACAGCATCATAGGTATAATCATAGGAATATTGTAAAGTTGGAGTGCCCATTGCAATATAATATTCTTCTTCTGTCAACCTGTTCAATTCATCATACTCATAGGTCTTATACAAATCAGTACCCTCAATCATTATATCAACTCGGGTTACATTAGAGCTATTGTCATAAGTGTAATCAAAATACTTGAATACCCCATTATCACTGGCATAATGAGTAATTGTGTTTACCCTGTTCAAATCATCGTAGGTAAAAGTTGAATAAGCCTCATTATCATAATCAACTCGTGTCAATTCCTTATTATTGTTTGATTTTAATTTTAGATAGGAATATAATACAATGAAATTTAAAAGTCAAAATAATTTTTGTATTTTTCAACATATTTCTAATAATAATATAAAACTAATTCTTGAGTAATCAATTTATAGGCACAAGGAAAAATGGGAAAAAGAGGTTTGGGTATGTGCTTATGTTACATCGCGAAATTTGAGATTAGAAAAATGTTGACATCGGAAAGTTGTTTTGTTCAAACTGTTTAGTAATGATTGTTGAGTTGATAATTTTTTGAAGTGAAATTCATTGTGTAAAGCGACATTTATGTCTGTTTTTACCAGAGAAATTGTAAGATGAAAAAAGAGATTCCTGATAAGTTGTATTATAAGATTAATGAAGTAAGTGAAATCACAGATGTTAAACCATATATTTTGAGATATTGGGAATCTGAATTTAATACTCTGAAACCTGAAAAGGATGCGAATGACCAGAGGAGATATAAGAAGAAAGATATCGAGACAATTCTTCTTATAAAGCAGTTGTTGTATGAACAAGGATTCACGATTTCCGGGGCAAAGAAGAGAATTAAGGAATTAAAGCATAATCCTGAGGAGTTACTTAAGAGTGAAGTAACCTTAAGCTCTATTAAAGAAGATATAAAGGAGATTATAGATTTAACTGATTCGTTGGATTTTAAGGTTAAATAAATGAGAATGTAGGGGCAGACCACTGTGTCTGCCCAGTAACACACCCCTAATTCCTCTCAAGAGGAGAAATTGTAGGGAACGCATATATGCGTTCCTATTAAGGGGAATATACACCTCGTCACCTTTGGTGACACTCTTCTCAAGATGGGTAATATGGGATTGCAAATGTGAGATTGGAAATTTTAAATTTGAATTTTCCAATTTTCAATTTCCAATAAAAGTACGTCAGTGTTTTAGAGATTTCAATTAGCGAAGATTAGCGAGATTTGCGGTTAATTATATATAAAGAAATCGGGGCGTAGCGCAGCTGGTTTAGCGTACTTGAATGGGGTTCAAGTGGTCGGCCGTTCAAATCGGCTCGCCCCGACCAGTTTTATTTAATGCAAGATTTTTTAACCACGAATTGCACTAATTTATGAATCGGAGTGAGTATATAAGACTTTTTTGATTTATTTGTGATTTATAAAAAACTGAATTGTATACACGAAATCAAACCAAATTTCACTATATGGGGAATTGTTGTGATTGTTTCTTACGATGTAAATATTTCATAGATTTTAAATTGATATATTAGAAAATTTAAGGCGTTCTATTGAATGAGTGCCTTTGAGATAATAAATATAGTGATAATGTAATATGAAGCAACGGATTTACATAGACACATCAGTTATTGGTGGATGTGAAGATGAGGAATTTGCCCAATGGTCAGTTCAATTATTCAAGGAGTTTCAACAGGGTATGCGAATTGCTGTTATATCCGATTTAACTCGTATTGAGCTTGAAAGGGCTCCTGAAAGTGTAAAGAAAATATTATCATTTATTCCTTATGCGGATGATGAGAATGCTTTTTTTATGGATGAAGCTGAAAATTTAGCTAAGAAATACATTAGTGAAGAAATAATAAAAGCAAAGAATTTAGTAGATGCACAACATATTGCGATAGCATCGGTGGAAAGGGTGGATGTTTTAGTTAGTTGGGACAAGCATATCATAAATCTCAAACACAACAGTAATTTTGATTCAGTCAACGTGAAATCGGGTTATCCTATTCTTGAAATTAGGAGGCCGGAGGAGTTATTCGTGAAAAAAAAATTTGATGCGGTGAAATTTCAGCGGAAAGTTCGTGAAGAATTAAGCAAAAAATATTATACTAATCGTGAAGTATTTCTTCGTGAACTCAAAAAAAAATACGGACATTTACAAGGACAGAAGGTAGGCACACATATCAAATAACAATGTATATCTGACAAAGGTATTACAAAATATTATTATGATGAAAATTTTCGTTTTTAAGTAATCGGAGTTGATTGAATTGGTTGAGAGTAAAGATAAAGAGAAAATACCGAAGATTCTTTATGTTAAGGGGACAGAGATTCCTATCTATAAAATCATAGATATTCTTTCGTGGGGAGGGGATGTGAAGACAATCATTTCGGAGATTCCGAAAATTTCTCAAACTGATTTAAGAGCTTCATTTGCGAATCTATCTCACTTTTTACAAAAGTTTGGAACTGCTGAGGTTGAATTACCTGATTTAAAGAATATTGTTAAGCCTAAAATTGACACAAGCAAAGAAGTAAAACCCAAATTAATGGAAGATAAAAAAGAGTTGGTGGGCGTAAAATTGTCTTCTGATTCTATCAATGTTTTTGTTGATGGTTGTTCAAAGGGAAATCCCGGAAAGGCAGGGATTGGAATTGTGTTTTTAAATTCAGATGGTGATGTTATTGATCAAATAGGTGAGCAAATAGAGGATACTACGAGTAATCAGGCTGAATATATTGCTTTAATTCGTGCATTGGAAATTGCGAAATCAAAAGGGTTTACGAAATTAAATATTTTTTCTGATAATGAATTGATGGTTAATCAAGTAAAGGGGAAATATAAAATTAAGAGTGGGGATTTACAGACACATTATGATAAGGTGAAGTTACTATTTAAGGATTTTAATTTTGTTCAGCTTTCTCATATAAGTCGAAAGGATAATAAGATAGCGGATAAATTATCCTACCAGGCAATTTCTAAGTAGGGACAGAACAATGTTCTGTCCCTACATCTATATTTTTCTGCGTCAGATTTTCCCAACCATCAATTATTTCATAAATCAATATGACATTTTGACTCAAAAACCTGTATCCAACCACGAAGGGCACGAAGAAAAAAATGTATTGTATCGGTATTAAGTAGAGTCCTCTGAAAAACTAATAATAGTAACTTAAAAACGAGATTGATTCGTCGGCTTAGTTCCTTCACTTCGTTCAGGACAAGCCTTACAATGACATCTTAAGGGCTCTGTCATTCTGAGCGAAGCGAAGAATCTCATATTTTAGTCAGTATTTCAGAGATCTCAAGTAAGGAACAGGCATACCTGTTCCTTAAAATAAATTACTATATCAAAATGGTATATAAATTGCTTGACTTCATTTGAATCATTCCTTTTATTTTTACCACGAAAGATAATTTAATCAATTTCACGCAGAGAACGCAGAGTTCGCTGAGAAATTTCAAATATTGTTTTATATTATGTTTTAAGATAACTATTATTTAAGGGGATAAGAAAGATTCTATCTGGAGGAAAATGAATGATACAAGTATTGGGATTAACAAAATATTTTGGTAATTTTAAGGCATTAGATAATGTTTCTTTTACTGTTAATAAAGGAGACATACTTGGGTTTTTAGGTCCGAATGGTGCTGGTAAAACAACCGCTATGCGCTCCATAACAGGATTTTATCCCATATCTGAAGGTAAAATTACTATTGGCGATATAGATGTGGCGGAGAATCCGATCGAATCGAAAAAGAAAATTGGTTATTTGCCTGAGGGGAATCCACTTTATCAGGATATGTATGTAAAACAATTTTTAAATTTTGTTGCGAATATTAAGGGTGTATCAACGAAAAATAAAAGGGATGAAATCAGTAGGTGTATTAAAGATTGTGGATTGGAAGGTAAGGAGAACGATGTGATAAAACACCTCTCAAAGGGATTTAAACAAAGGGTAGGATTAGCACAGGCATTAATCGGTGACCCTGAAGTGTTAGTTCTTGATGAACCGACTTTAGGATTAGACCCTGCTCAGGTTATTGAGATAAGAAATTTAATTAAAGAGATGGCAGGTAAAAAAACGGTTATATTGAGCACGCATATTTTACCTGAAGTGAGCCTGGTATGTTCGAGAGTTGTTGTGATTTATCAGGGGAAAATTGTGGCAGAAGGAACTCCTGAAGATTTATCTCCTGAGAAAGTAGATAAAAAACAAATCAATGTGAAAGTTAAAGGAAATAAAGAAGAAATTGTGAAGAAGATGTCTAATTTGGTTGGGGTAGAAAGTGTAATGGTGGAATCAGAAGATAAAACTGAGAACCTATTAAACTTGAAACTTATAACCGCAAAAGATGAGGACATATTGAATTGTGTGGTTAATGAGATAATAAGAAATGGATGGACGCTCCTTACGATTTCACCTCAAAGTGTTTCATTAGAGGATGTATTTGTAAAATTAATCACAACGGAAAAAGGAGTGGAATAGAAGATGAGAAGGTTTCTATCAATATTCAAGAAAGAGATTCAGAATTATTTTCAGACACCGAGTGTGTATGTGATGATGGCGATTTTCTTTGTGCTCACAGGGTATTTTTATTTTAGCACGATGATTTATTTTAGTGAATTGTCAGGCGCTGCTTATCAATATATGCAATATGGTCAAACACCGGAATTGAACATTAATCAGATGATATTGGGGAATATTTTTGGCAATGCGGCTGTGATAATGCTGTTTGTCTTTCCAATGTTGACGATGAGACTTTTTGCTGAAGAGAAGAAATCAGGAACGATGGAGCTTCTTTATACGTATCCGATAAAGGATTGGGAGATTATTATTGGGAAATTCGCTTCAGCTTTATTTGTCGTTATTTTAATATTAATCATTTCATTTTTCTCAATTTTGATTACAGATTATTTATATTTCACATCTCAACCCGAATACACTCCGAACATTTTTACCTATCTTTTCAAGCACTTTCCATCCGTAGTTGAACCAGGCGTTATTTTATCAGGATATTTAGGATTAATTCTACTTGCATCAGCATATATTTCCATCGGGATGTTTACCTCATCAATTACTGAAAATCAGATTATTGCGGCGGTATTAACTTTTGGTGGTTTGTTATTATTTTATGTAATTGGATTTTTGGGTGAACTTCAGGGTGGGACATTAGAAAAGTTTTTAAAAGAGGTATCTTTTGCCAATCATTTTCAGGATTTTAGTAATGGAATTATTGATGTAAAGAATATTGTCTACTTTTTAATATTTTCAACTTTCTTTCAGTTCATTACTGCCAGGACATTAGAATCTAAAAGATGGAGAGGTTAGTTATGAAATCATTCCTAAGGATAATTGAGTTTATAATTTTAATAATCATTATCGGTTTGTTGTTATTTGTGTCAAAGGTCGAATACAAGGGCGCCATTATCATCTCAATCTTTTTAGCTGTTCTAATCAAATCATTAATGTCATTGCCAAAGAAATCGACGAGATATGGATTTAATACTGTTATATTTATCCTCATATTTTTTGTGATACTTGCCATCGTTTATAAATTGGTTGCGAATCATAATTACAGGGTGGATTTGACGGCAAACAAGGTTTATTCATTATCGCCTCAAACGATGAGTGTTCTGAAGAATCTCAATAAAAAAGTCAATATTGCTTCGTTTGCTGAAAATAAAAATAGTTATGAGCAAATTCGCTCACAGTATGTTTATTATTCGAAAAATCTTAATTGGGAGATCTACGACCCATATCGAGAAAATATCAGGGCAAAGAGATTTGGTGAAAATGTATCACCAGGCGATTCTTATATTTATATTGAAGATGAAAATCATAATATTACTAAGAAAGAAAAGATTGAGGGGACTGATGAAGAAAATATTGTTAATGCTCTAATAAAGATTACCAGGGACGTTCAGAAGAAAGTTTATTTTCTGACCGGTCACGGAGAACACAGTATTAATGAAGACTATTCGATGTTTAAAAAATTGATAGAAGACGAAGCTTATAAAGTGGAAGAACTTACTTTGTCGAGAGTTTCTGAAATTCCATCTGATTGTGAAGTGTTGATTATATCGGGACCTAAAGTTGACCTATTCAATACTGAATATGAAACAATTGAGAAATATCTCGAAGCGGGAGGAAGGCTTTTCATATTGATAGATACCTATCTTGAAAATAAAATGAATGCAGAGAATATGACCAAGTTCCTGAAGAAATACGGTGTTGAAGTTGGAGATGATATTGTCGTTGATAGTAATATAATAGCGGCATTTGGAGGAGGCAATGAATTAACTCCATCGATTATGAATTATACCGAACATCCGATAACAAAGGGTTTTAGTAATGTATTATTTATGTTGCCGGGTTGCAGAACTGTTTCTAAATTAATTCCTGTTCCTGAGGGAGTAAAAGTTACAGAGTTGATGAAAACTTATCCATCAAGCTGGGCGGAAAGAAATTTTGATACGTTGATGAAAGAAGGGAAAATGGTTCAGGATGAAAATGAAATGAAGGGACCTTTGTCTGTTGCCGTTGCAGTAGAGAAATCTTCTCAGCAGGATAAAAAGCAGATGCGGATGATTGTTATAGGTGATTCAAATTTTGCTGAAGATAAATATCTCAAGGAAGGTGTGTTGCAAATCATTGGAAAGAATTTGTTGATGAATTCGATTAATTGGCTTGCAGGTGAAGAGACTTTAATTTCTATCAGACCAAATAAAGCAAATTTTACACCGTTGACATTGTCGGCATCAGATGCAGGGAAAATTTTTATTGTTTTCGTTGTATTGATTCCTTTGATAATTCTTATTGGAAGCACATTTCCACTTATAAAAAGATATACTTTTGGAAAAGTGCTTACTATGCTGATTGTGATAATCAGGTGGGTTGTTTTGTTTGAGGTAATAAGATTTTTATTCCAAAAACAGATTTTGTTTGTTCTGGACAATGTTATTAAATACCTCATTACATAAAAATTGGAAATAGATCGATGATAGTTCAGGATATTCATCCTGAACTTATATTGAAATGGGACCCCTGCCCCAACAAATCTTAGGTTCAGGATACATATCCTGAACCATCTCTGTGTTCTCTGTGGTCAAATGCATTTATTTTATATGTTTAGGAGTAATAGGATGAAACTGAAGAAGACATTATTATTTCTTCTAATTCTACTCATTCTTGTTGGGATTTTATATTATGATAAATTGAAAATTAGTGAAAAGAGTAAAAATGTTGAATTGGAGAAACGAATAATCCCCATTCCGCAAGAGGATATAAACAGAATCGTAATCAAAAACAGTGAGATGCAGGCTGAGATAAAGAAAGAGAATAATGATTGGAAACTTGTCAAACCCATTTCAACTAAAGCTGATAATGAAACCATTTCGTCTATATTATCCACAGTTGTAAATGGCACAAGGAAAAAGACTCTGGATAATGTAGCAGAGAAATTAGATGAATTTGGCGTTAGCGACAATTCAGATTATATTGAGTTTGGTTCTGATAAAACAGATTTACCGATAAAATTGATGTTTGGAAATCAAACCCCTGTTCCATTTGAAGTTTATGGGAGACTTAATAATGAGAAAAGTGTGTTTGTTGTGGATGAATCAATCAAGAATTTAGTCAATAAAAACCTTTATGATTTGAGGGATAAGACCATTATTGCCATTGTTCCTGAAGATGTGAAGATAATGACATTAATTAGTTCAGCAGGAGAAATTGTTTGTGAGCAGGAAGAAAAGGATAAGATTTGGAAAATAATTAAACCTGGTGAATATCAAGGTGATGGAACAAAAATAGAAGACGTAATTAGAAAAATTAATTCATCAAAGATAAAAAAATTTGTTGATTCAGAAGAAGAGTTGAAAGAATTGCCAGAGGTAAAATCGATGGAGATTGATTTGAGCAAATATGGTCTGGGTAAACCGTTGACGACAGTTGAATTAGTCAAAAAGGATGATTCACAACATAAATTACTACTCGGAAATATTGATGAGAAGACAAAAAATTATTATGCGAAGATCGGAGCTTCAAACCAGATATTTGAAGTTGAGGAAAGTCTTGTTACTGAATTGAGTGCAAGCTTAACAAAACTTAGAGATAAGACGTTGTTTGATTTCGATGTTGAAAATGTTGATAGACTTGTCGTTAAATCAGCGAAAGGATTGATTGATGCTAAAAAGAAAGAAGAGAAGTGGCTATTAGCAAGTTTGAATGATAAAGAAGCACGGGATTATAAAATTGCTGATTTCCTAAATGAGATAAGACGTTTGAAAGTGGAGGAATTTACAAACAAGAAATTGAATGAAATCGAAAATTCAGGACTTGATTCGCCATCAATTAATATTCAGGTTTTTACAAACACTTCAGGAGATGAAAAATCTAAAGAGAAAAAAGTTAGTTCTAATACTTTAAAAATTGGCAATGTTTCATCCGATTCGAGTAAGGTTTATGCAAAATACGATAAGATTGATGAGGTTGTATTATTAGATAAAGGAGTTTTGGATAAGTTTAGTAAGAGTTCAGAGGATGTTCTGGATAAACGAATTTTAAAATTTGAACCGACAAATGTTCAGAAATTAGATATAAAATCAAAAGATAAAGAAATTAAAATAGAGCAAAGAGATTCTAAATGGATTGTTACATCAGAGGGAAATAAGACGGCACAAACGGCTAAAGTTATGGATGTGTTATGGAAGTTAAAGGATTTTGAATATATGGCTGAGTATGACAAAGAGTTAAGTGATAAATTTGAGGATTATTGCACCGTTTCAATTCTTGAATCACAGAGCAAAGAGCCTTTGGAAATGAATTTGAAAGTTAATAAGGAAAATCCTGATGAAGTTATAGCAATTGTAAAAGACAAAAAATATCGTGTTGTTCCGACAATAAAAACTGATGTCTCTCTAAATGCTGACTTTTTCTTTGATTCAAAATAATATTTTAGTTTATTTGAAGCGAGTCATTTTAAAAATCTTTAAATGATAAGTTTAGTTGATTGTTAACTTTTAAGTATTCTCAAGAATTTAAGTAAATGATTTACAATTCCTTTTTCATAATAGCAAAACGTCTTGTTATATTCATTCCGAGTCTGGCGTAGACGCCCTTTGCGGCTTGTTCTCCTGTCCATACAACCCAGGCGGAATGACATCCTTTTAGTCTCATTTGATAAAGGGTCTTTGCAAGTAAAACAGAGCCAACTCCCTGCCCTTGAAATTCATCTATTACTCCAAAAGGTCCAAAATGCTCTCCTTCATACTGACAATAGCCGATGATTTGATTATCTTTCAATGCAAGGAAAATAGAGTCTTCTTCGAAGTTGCCATAGGTTAACGCAATGAGGTTTCTACGGGCATCTTCTAACCACGGTTTGGGCATCTTGTCGTCCATAAATTCCAGATAATCATACAAGTCGCTTCTTTGATATTGCCTTATAATTACTCCTTGTTTCTTTAATTCTTTTTCTTTTCCAAGAACTTTTTCTGGGATTTCAAATTTTGTAATAATTCCATCCATTGATATGGCTTCATAGTATTCTTCAAAACCGAATTTCTGAAAGAGTTTGACTCCATCCGGGTATCTTTCTTTATCTATACCTGGAACAAAATAATTTATTGGATAAGGAGCTATAGTAATTAATTTTCTATTTCGTTTCTTAAAAAATTCAATAGCTTCTGTAAGAAGCTTGGAGCCAATACCTTGTCCTTTGTAATCTGGATGAATAGCCATAACGGTGATGAATCCACGCGTTGTATCGATTGGTTCGGTGCCTATAGGTCTTCTATAGACGATACAAAATATAAATCCAACTATTTCCTTATCTTTCTCAGCGATAATAAAACCTTCCTTTTCTCTGTTACCGTCAAGTATAATTTTTCGCTCAAAAAGATTGTGGGTAATTCCATCTAATGGTAAAGCTTTGTTCCACAGATCGATTATTTCATTTGTATCTTTCCCTTCGAAATATCTTATTTTTACCATATCTGTCTCCTGTAAAGGGTATTTAGTTTCTTATAATAAATGTAGGGGCGTATTGTGCTATACGCCCCCGATTATAGTTGTAGTGCGAGATTTATCTCGCACAAGCTTGCGACATAAATGTCGCACGACATTTTATGTAAATAGAAGTGAATGTTTTGTCTTCATTGAGATAAAGATTTCGTTAAAGACGATTGCCAATGCACCCATAAGAACAGAATCTTTTCCAAATTCGGAATATAAAATTTTAACATCAGAGTGAGTGGATGCGTGATTTTTATTAAATGATTCAATCAATTCATTGTGAAAATTTTTGTCGATTGTGTAGACACAACCTCCAATTATTACAGCACCAGGGTCAAATAAATCGACCGCATTAGCGATGATTCTCCCCACTTCTTTTGCAATGAGATTTTGTATCCGGACAGCGATTTCATTGTTTTTCTTTGCGAGGTCAAGCAATTTAGAAAATGTGATTGAACCCTCAACTTCTTTATAAAAAGAATTAAAAGGTTTTTTCTTTAAGAGATTTTCAAGCATAAAATTAATAGATTGATGTATTTCACCTGCTTGCCAGTTGATCCCGTGAAAAATCTCGTTGTCGATAACGATTCCACAGCCGATTCCGATTAGATTATATTTATATTTCTCGTCTAAGGATTCATGAATAAGAATGTAAATAAGCGTATCAGAATTTAATTGCTGATTAAAGTAAAGCTCACCAAGAGCGGCTGCATTAGCATCATTTTCAATATAAATGGGAATATTGAATTCTTCGAAAAGGGGTTTAGCTATCGGTATGTTTTTCCATTTGAAATATTCGTTATAAATTATTATTCCTTCATCTGAATTGATAATACCCGGCGCTGATATACCAATACCAAGTATTTTGTCCTTTTTATCTTTATGTTTTGAGAGAACCTTAGAAATAGCTTTTTTAAGGTCGGACAATGGATCAGATTTATCAATAAGGGGAAAAGAATACTTATTTATGATTGAGCCTTCTAAATCGGATATTATTGCTACTATTTTAGTTAAATTGATTTCTATCCCTATAATAAAGCTGTTAGAACCATTAATCTGTAATAGGATGGGTTTTCTTCCGCCGACTGATGTGGATTCTCCTTGTGAAACTTCTTTGACGAGTCCTTTTTCCAGAAAATCATTTAAGATGTAGGTAACGGTAGCAGGGCTCATATTTGTGAGCTTTGCAATTTCAGCTCTTGATATAAAGGAATGATTTTTTATAATTCCTAAGACGAGTGAACGATTGAGCTTTGCTGAACTTTTTGTATTGAACTTATGCAGGTATTTTAGAGATTTTTTACTCATATAATTATTGTTAATAATCAATTTAAACCAATTAAACCAACAATGATGTTTTATTAAGAAGATTAATTCAATAAAAAAATTAATATTTTCTAATCGAATTAAGTGGAAAAGACCTGTTAATCAAAAACAGGTCTTTTCCCTTGCACCAAAATTCCCTTGCCATTGGATTAGTGCTTGGAATAACTTATCAAGATTTCAAATCAGAATCTAATATTTTCTTACATATTCGTCTGTATATTTCTGATTTCTTTCTATATCGCCGGCACTAATAGTGCCATTTGTTGGGTCATAAGTAATTTCTATATAGGGGGAATCGTCTCTGCCTAAGACCCCATTAAAAATAAATCCATCAGGACCACAAGAGGTTATACGCCACCAACCATATAGATTAGTACACCAGTTTCGTGTTGCCCCTGTACAACGAGAATCATCAAAGTTACGATAGTAGAATTGATGACTCCACCAGGCAAGCTTTGGTCTGTGAGTTCTAAAAATATCAATCATTGTTTGTGCACTTGTTATATATGTTATTGGTGTAGTTAGGTATCGAGGATTTAAAGCATTTACATCATCCCAGCCACCAAGTGGGACGTCGCCAAATGGGGGATAGAAATTGGTGTCAGTTTTATAGGATTCTAAAGCGGTTGCAAGAGTCCGCAAGTCATTTTTGACCCTTGAAACTTTTGCTCTTGTTTGCGCTTCTAAAAAGTTTGGCACAGCAATGGCGGCAAGGATTGCAATTATGGCTACAACGATTAAGAGTTCAATAAGTGTAAAGGCTTGTGTTTTTTTCATAGCAACACCTCACTTTTATTTAAGTTTTTTAATATAGTTCCCACTATGACATAAAGTATGTTATAGATGGTATAGGAAGGGAATTATAAACATTCGTAAACTTAATTTAATAATATGAAAAATAGGTTATTAATCTTGTTGATTTATTTAATCAACGAACATTTTGGGAAATACATCATCATAAAGATTTGTTACTGATAATTATTGATAGATTTCCCAACTGGATGCTTTTGCTACCGGTGGATTGATGCGAACATTGTCAAATGCAAATTGTGAGCCTGCTGAGCCTCCGACATCCCAAGGAACACAAGCTGTTCCTATGAATGCACGGTATGTAGTGTCACCAACACCTAACGGTGGAAGTATAACTGTAACAGATACTGTGGTAAAAGTATCAAGTGTTCCATCTGTATCGGGTGTAACGAGTGGAACTACATCAATTGATCCACCCGGGACAATATCCCAGGTAGCACCAGATAAATAAAACCCAAAAGTTAGTCTTGTCCAGGACGCATCTATTGAGATGTCGGCATATAAAGTTACTTCTTGTCCTTCAGCAGCACCAAGAATAACTTGTGTTTCAGACATATAAGTAGAAGTTAGAGTTACTAATCCGCTTCCACTGGTAGGATTGATGTCGAAAGGTGAGTTGATAGAAGCTTGATAGGTAAAGGTAGCGTTATAAGGTCCATTTTCTCTACCCTCACCACTTGTGATATCCCAACCAACTCCACTAACAGCTAAACTTCCGTTCTCAATAGATTGGGAAAAGAGAAGAGATGAGAGTAAAAAGATTACTACTAAGATAAGAGTTTTTTGAAACATAATAAATGACCCTCCTTTTCTTATATTATATTTATTCAATGAATGAACTAACTAAATAATTTATATCGTGTCAAGTATTTTTTTTAGGTGCTAATATTTTTCTTTATAACATTAATCCCGGCACGGATTTTTGCTAATAGGTCGGAAAGCGATTTGATTGATAGAAGTTCTTTTAGAATATATTTGGGTCTCAAGTAAAATGAATTCATAGCATATTTTTGATATTTAACGAGTTGCTTTGGTGTCATAGTTTCTGTCCGAATTACAGCAGATCCTTCCTCTTCATAATCATCCCAGTTATTTGAAATGAGAAGATTATTGTTTTTTGCATAATCATAGAATTCAGTGCCAGGGAAGGGAGTTGCAATATGAAAATTGACATAATCAGGGTTAATCTTTTTTGCAAATCTGATTGTTTTTTTTATGGTTTCTTCAGTCTCGCCAGGCAATCCAATTATAAAATATGCGAGTGATAATATATCAGCCTGACGAGTCAATTCCATCGCTTTAATTGAATCTTCAAGTCTAATGTTCTTTTTTGCTTTATCAAGAATGGATTGGTCACCAGATTCTACACCATAAGAAATTAATTCACAGCCAGCTTTTTTCATTAAGTCTAACATTTCCTTATCAACAGTATCAACACGTGAATTACAAATCCATCTGAAAGATAACTTTTCTTTAAGTATTTCATTTAATAGTGCTATTGTCCAATCTCTTTTAAGAGTTAACGCATCTGTCATAAAAACAATATTTCTGATGTTGAGTTTATAAATGACATCTTTTATTTCCGCAACAATGTTAGAAGGCGTTCTAAAGCGCGGTTTTGCTCCCCATACCTTACCAGCTCTGCAGAAAGTGCACTTGAAAGGGCAACCACGACTTGGTATTATCGTCACGAAAGGTTTTCTATCGAAAAATGGCATAGTATATTTAGCATTGGGGAGAAGTTCCCTTACAGGAAAAGGAAATGAGTCAAGGTCAGGATAGATTTCTCTTGGTGGAGTTATAATAACTTCATTATTTAACTTTATAGCTAATCCATTTATTAGTTTCAATTTATCAATTAAAGAATCAGGGAAATGCTGAGATTTTGAAGAATCATTTTTTCCTAATTGGTAATTATTTAATATATCAAGCAACTCCTTCAATGTTAATTCTGCTTCACCGACGAGTATAAAATCTGCTTCACTTTGCCTTAATGACTCTTCAGGCAGGACAGTTGTATGAGTTCCGGTAAATCCGATAAGGGAATTGGTTATCTTCTTAATTTCTGAGATTATTTTTATATCATTATTAAAGGTTGGGGTTGAAGAGTGAACGATGATTAAATCGAATTTCTCTTTCTGGATTAGCGCAATCAGATTGTTCAGTGAAGTTGGTGTTGCCATTGCATCAATAATTTTTGCTTTATGACCTGATTGAATCGTAATAGCGGCAAGGTAAGCAAGACCTGTCTGGGGCCACAATTCACCAGCGACACTTTTTCTCCCGCATCTTCCAATTTCTTTCATAAAAATTTCATTTTTTAATGAGGGGGGATTTAGAAACAAGACATTCATTTATTTCGACCTCTTTGTAATCATATCAGCAAGAAGTCCGATCACTATTACTTGTATTGAGGCAATAGCAAGAACTGCAACCGTCCCATCCATTATTCTATCAAGATATTTTGAACTGTAAATTAGAACTCCGATAGATGCTAATGCAAGTATGAGACTTAATGGCAGGCATATTTTGAGAGGATTGAAATACATTATTGTCCTGAGGATTGTGAAAATAAAATTTTTTGTATCTCTAAGCGGTTTAATTTTTGATTTACCTATTCTTTTATGATAATCAATCGGAATATACTCAACATCAAGTCCATCACAAAGATAAGCAAGTGTAACCGTCATTGTTAAAGAATAACCATTTGGGATGAGATGTAGGTACTGCTCAATACTTTTTCTGGTAAAGGCACGTAAGCCGGAGTTTAAATCGGGTATTTTGTATTCGGAAAGATAGTTGGCTAATTTTGAAAAGATGAATTTTGCAGGTTTTCTAAGAAAGGGGATTTTGACATCTTTGCCTGTTCTTGCACCAACTATCATATCGAAATCATCGAGTTTTTCTAATAATTTGGGTATTGCGCCTGGAGGATAAGTTCCATCAGCATCAATGATAACAATTAACTCGCCATCGGTATGTCTAATTGCTTTTTTAATAGCGGCACCATATCCCTTATTTACTTTATTTCGGATGACGTTGTGACAAAGGTCTTTAATCTTATTATAGGAATTATCGGTTGAGCCATCATCGACCACCGTTATCTTGAATTTGAAATTAGAATCGTTGAAGGTGTTTTTGATTTCTTTTATTACATTAGGCGCAGACTCTTCTTCGTTGTAAATCGGGATTATGATGTCCACAGTTTTCATTTATTATTACCGTTAGAGTATTCTAACTTTTATGAATAATAATAGAAGCTGACAGATATTAATTATCAGAACTTAGCTTTAAATAAAAGTTTAAAAAACCTTGAAGTGTCAATAAATTTGTTTATGTATTGAAAAATTGAGAAGAGCTTAAATCTTAGTTTTGTAAACCATTTCATAAAATAAGTGAGGTCAGCTGGGGATTAGCTGACCTCTTAGAGGAGAGAGAAAAGCTTAATAAAATAAGACTATTAAGCAAAGCTTTTTTATCAATATTTGTACGAGATAATATGTAATATGGGTTACAATTATAAATTTTCTTAATTTTCACTTTATAGGAAAGTCCCATGGTTTTTTAATTAATGCCATAAATTAAGACTTCTGAAATGCTATCAGCTATAGACGATCACTCCGTCATTTAATGCAGGTGAGGAAACCTCGCTATTATATGTAATAATATTTAAGAGCTCTCAAATTGTTTAATACAGATTGACAAATGAATTAATTTATTTTAGGAGGATTAAAGTAATAATTATTTCTATTAAGATTTAAGGTACATAGTTCAAACAAGGTTAATAAGAGGAGATGATTGTTTATGAAAACAGGGGAAAAGTATAAATGTAAAAAGTGTAATTCCGAAATAGAAGTAACAAAAGGTGGTAAAGGCACACCGGTCTGCTGTGGAAAGGAAATGCAAAAGCTTCCTAAAACGGACGATAATCCAATTAAGATAAAAATGAGTAAGGACTTTGAGGAATTAAGAAAAAATCTATTGGATATGGTCGAATTTGGAAAGGATGCTTTTTTTAAAAAGACAGTTTTAATAGGTGATTCATCAGAAGTGGAACTTATCTGTCTTAAAAATGTGCAAGTTACACCTGAACATACACATAAAGATTTAGAGCATATTTTATTAGTATTGGATGGGCAAGGACAGATTAGATATGCGGATGAGAAATATGACATAAAGATGGGAGATGTAATTTTAATACCTGCAGGAGAAAAACATAGTTTAATCAGTTTAGAAGATTCTCAATTGATTGTGGCTTCTATTAATTTTTTAAAGCAGAATTCAATTTGATCGGATTATAGTCTTAAATATGTTGGTTTAATGATTGAGATTGCCGAAATATTAACTAAGGACGAGATTGCTTCGTCGACTATCGTCTCCTCGCAATGACACTTATAGGCTTTTCAGGAGCGTTTACAAGCCTGACTCAGATGTCATTCTGAGAGACGCATTATTTTGCGTCTCTACATTAGATTTTTATCTTTATTCCTATTCCTCATTATGATTGTGATGATGAGAATCCTTAGATCCTGTTTTGTTCGATTCGTAATGTTTTGTTGGATCGAGGATATTGTCCAATTGTTTTTTAAGGTCCTCTTTTTCAGCTTCAGTTAGCGTCTTTTGCTCAGTAAGGTGTTTTTTTGTCTTATTTAATTCCCAACCGATTTTAGGTTCCTTGGGATATTTTTTATAGAGGAGTTCCCACACATTGACAGCATTTTCAAAATCTCCGATCAACTCGTAAGAGAAAGCGAGATACCGATGAACCTCCTGGAAGTCCTCATCATCTTTTATTTCACAACCTGCTGCTTTTCTAAAATATTTATTAGCGCTCACAATATCTCTCTTTTGTGTAAATAAGATTCTTCCTTTCATAAAATAGAGTTGGTAATTATCCGGATTATTATAGATACCTTCGTTGATGTATCTCAAAGCAATATCAGCTTTATTCATATAAAATGAGAGCCAATAGGAGCCTATAGAATAAGCCCTTGTATGATTTGAATTAATTTGGGTGGTTAACCAAAGCCAGGGTAGCATATCTTTGGCATTTTGTAATTTGTGGGTATGTTGAGGAATAAAAGGTTTGAAAATTGTTTTTTTGTATTTTACATCTTCACTCCATCCGCCATGAAAAACGATGTTGGCATAAAGCCAGGTCAAATCAGATAATGTAATTCTCAGCTCACCAAATGAACTATAAATCAGTTCGTCAATAGAGTCGATGGTGTGTCTCTTATATTTTCCATAACCCATATTTTCTCTTATATTCTGAATTAGTGAATGGAAAAAAATTGAGCATAGAAAAAGCATGATTATAATTAAAAATATAATTTTAATATTTCCCTTTTCACGCATAAATGTGCTCAAAGCTCCTTATTGGAGAAAATAGCTCCAGCAAGCATCAGGAAGATGGCAATGTATATTATTGCATAAATCAAAAATGGAATCAGAATGATGAAAGATTGTTCGGGATAATCATAAATTACTGCAGAGCTAATATTAAAGTAATCAAAATGGGGAGGTATCCAGAAAAGAATTTTTAAAAAAGTTTTGTATAGGGGATTTGTACTTCCAATTATAATTTCATTTAGTTTGGGTCCATAGGAATGCAATAATACAAATAATAATAAACTCAATACGATATTTGCAGCGTGAGATAAAATCGTAGAGAAAAATAGGACTATTGAAATGTAAATGGCTATTTGAATTAAGAAAAGTAATAGGCATTGAAAAAATGTGGCGGTAATTGAAATACTTTTCAGGAGAATGAAACTTAGGAATATCAGTGATATGATGAGCATACTGAACCAGGTGATGACAAGGACGCCTAAATATTTTCCGATGATATATTCCCAGCGAGAGATAGGCTTTACGAGGAGGGGATGAATTGACTTGTCTTCTATTTCATTTGGTAATTGTCTTGCTGAAGAAAATGTCGCGACAATGACACCAATGATGGGAATGATGAATATGGAAATATTTTTTATGAATCGCGTTTGCTCCTTCATTTCAAAGAAATTTGCAAGGCTTGTTAATATTATAACCAATATTCCAAAAATTAAAAGGACATAGAGTTGTTTTTTTCTAATCGATTCTCTTATGGTCGTTATAATAATGGCAAATAAGGTATTCATAATTATTTAGTCCTATGTAATGGAATTAAATATGTTATCTTTTAGTGGTTAATTTTATGCCACGATTTTATTTGATAAATCCAATCACTACTATTCAAAATTATTTTTCTAAGATTTATTTTTCACCGATTGTTATCATAAAAGTCTCTTCAAGAGTTGGTCTGATGCGTCGAACAGATATTATTTTCCCATTAAGATTTTTTATGGTTTCTATTATCTCATAAGGTAATTCTAAATTTTCGATTGTGATTTTGATTTCACCTGTTTTTGTTTTTTCAGAGGAGAAAGTGTGTTTACATCTCTCTTTAAATTCATCAATATTAAGTTCATAAACTATAAATTCATATCCCTGTTTGTAAGGAATAAGTTCGTTTAACAATCCAATTTTTAGCAATTCGCCCTTGTTAATAATTGCTACTCTATCGGAAAGGGTTTCAACCTCAGTTAATTCGTGAGAACAAAAAAATATTGTTTTGCCTTTGTTTTTTAGCATTAGTATTAAATCCCTTATTTCTTTTCTACCAATGGGGTCCAAACCTGATGCGGGTTCATCAAGTATCAATAAGTCTGGTTCATTTAGTAAGGCTTGCGTAATTCCAACTCTTTGAATCATTCCTTTAGAAAAAGTTTTGATCCTTTCATCGATGTGTTTATCCATTTTAACTAAATATAAAAGATCATCAATTCGCTTTTTTAATGTTTGTTTATCAATATTGAAAATTCTTCCGTACATTGTCAGAAGCTCTCTTGGAGTAAGGTAATTATTATAGGTTGAAAATTCAGGTAGGTAACCTAAACGGGATTTTATTTTTTTAGAGCCGATTTTTTCATCAAAAATTTTAACATATCCGGATGAAGGTTTAATCAGGTCAAGAATTAATTTAATTGTTGTGCTTTTCCCTGCACCGTTCGGACCTAAGAATCCAAAGATTTCTCCCTCATAAATCTCTAAGCTTAGGTTTGAAAGAGCTTTCTTGGGTGGTAGAAATAGTCTTGGTTTGTAAATTTTGGTTAAATTATTAATTTGAATTGCGACATTCATTTTTTCATTCCCTGTTAATTATTAATTGATATCTCTGAAAAACTGACAAAATGACATCTTTGTTTGTAGTCCCCACTTTAGTGGGAATAAATTTTACCTGCTAAAGCAGGGACTACAAACTGGATTTAGTAAATCAATAGTAGTATTTAAACGATCACCAATCATAATTCAGCTATTTTAAATTAAAGTTGAAAGTTAGTATATTGTTTTATTATGATTTAAGAGTTAATATATAATTAAGAAATATAAGATTTCAACCGTTTTTTGATTTCGCAACAGGTAATTTAAAGATTGATGATGAGAACGACACTTAAACGTAGTTTTTTCCGTTTTAGAAGAACAACATTATGGCTTAGTATCATTATGTTCATCTTACTTGTGGCATTGTTTAATGTTGTCGGTTGGTATCTTTATTTTGTTGTTAAAAATTCAAAGGAAGATGAATTAGGTAACAGGCTTATTACTGTTGCTAATATGGTATCATCATATTTGGAAAGTGAAGCAGTAATAATTTCCTTTACGGAAGGGGATGAGCAAACGGATTGGTACAAACGTCTTAAGGAATATTTGCTGGAAGTCAAAAAGAAAAATAATTTAAGGACACTTTCTATATTCAACACTGATTTTCAATGGATGATTGGCACAGATGCTGATATGAAAATTGGCACGTATTCTTATCTTCTCAAAATTGATGAGGAAGAAATTAAGAAAAGTATAACTCAAAAGGTGAGTACGCAAAGCTATTTGTATTCATTCGAGGATATTCAGTATAAAAGGGCGTATGCACCGATTCAAGGCTTTGATGGGACGATTGAGGCTTTCGTAAAAGTGGAGGCAAGTAGAGACTATTTTGTGGGTTTGGCAAAATTAAGAAATAGTCTAATATTTCTTGGATTATTTTGCATCGGTGTAATAGGGATTTTGGTAATTATCTTTTACAAACTTGTTAATGCATTAATTAAAGCGGAAGAAAGCTCTGAATTGAATAATCGATTACAATCACTCGGGACAATGGCTGCAGGAGTGGCTCATGAAATAAGAAATCCACTCGGGATTATTAGGAATACTGCAGAGATATTAAAGGCTGAGCTTTTATCAGAATCGGATTCATATTCCTACGTTGATAGCATTTTAGAAGAGGTGCATAGACTTAATAATCTTGTAACTCAATTTTTACAGCTCTCAAAACCTTCGGTTATTGAGAAAAGAGATTGCGATATTAGGCAACTTATAGAATCGACGATTTCATTCGTCAAATATGATTTCGAAAAATCTGGTATTAAAAATTTTTATGATAAACCACAACATCCCGTGAATATTAAATGTGATGAGAACTCGATTAAACAGCTTTTACTTAATCTCTTGATTAATGCAAAACAGTCAATGAAAAATGGTGGCTCGGTTAAGATTGACCTTATAAAGAAAAAGAATAAAATCCTTATTACAATTACTGATGAGGGAAGTGGAATAAGTGAGATTGAAATTAAAAAAGTTTTTGACCCATTTTATTCAACAAAAGATGCCGGTATCGGATTGGGTTTAACCATTTGCAAAAATATCGTTGATTCGCACAATGGCACCATTGAAGTTTTTAGTCGCGAAAATAAAGGAACAAAAATAATAGTGAGCTTACCGATTAATTAAATAAATATATTTTATCACATTTTTCTGGAAAGGACTGCTGATGTAAATGGCGAAAGGGAATATTTTAATTATCGATGATGAAGTGAAGATGGGAACAATCTTAAAAAAGGCTCTGAATAAGGATTGGAGCAATGTTGAAGCCTTTTCCGATTCTCAGGCGGGTATAGAATATTGTTCAAAAAATCCTGTTGATATAGTGATTACGGATTTGAAGATGCCTAAAGTTGATGGAATAGAAGTCTTAAAGCGAGTTAAAGAGCTTGATAATAAAATTGAAGTCATAATGATGACAGCCTATGCCACGGCACAAAGTGCTATTGAGGCAATGAAAGCCGGAGCTTATGATTATATCATTAAACCATTTTCAATTGATGAATTAAAAATGATTGTTCAACACATAATGGAAAAGAAGTTACTTGAGCAAGAAAATCTGCAACTCAGAGATGAAGTTCAAGTCAAATACAAGATGGAAAATATCATCGCAGAAAGTGGTGCAATGCAGGAAGTGATCAGGAAGGCACAAAAAGTTTCAAAAAGTAATGCAACTGTTTTATTATTAGGTGAGAGTGGAACGGGTAAAGAAGTTTTAGCTCGTGCAATTCATAAAAATAGTTTAAGGGCAAAGATGCCATTAATAAAAGTTGATTGTGGTGCTATTCCAGAAGGATTGCTTGAGAGTGAATTATTTGGACATATCAGAGGTTCTTTTACAGGGGCAATAGAAGATAAAATTGGACAGTTTGAATTGGCAGATAAAGGGACAATGTTTTTAGATGAGATAGGAGAGTTGTCACAAAATCTTCAGGTGAAACTATTACGAGTTTTACAGGAAGGAGAAATTCAAATTGTAGGTGGAAAATATCCGAAAAAAGTTGATGTGAGAATCATTGCAGCAACGAATAAAAATCTTGAAGAGTGCGTGAAAGATGGAACGTTCAGACAGGATTTATATTATCGATTGAGTGTCGTTCCGATTTATATCCCACCATTAAGAGAGAGGAAAGCGGATATCCCGGCTCTTGTGGAATATTTTCTGAAAAAATATAGTTATGGGAAAACGCCTAAGAATCTTGCTCCAGGAATAATAGATTTATTTATCAGATATGATTGGGATGGAAATATTCGCGAACTTGAGAATGCCATTGAACATTCTGTTGTTATGAGTGAAAAAGAAATGGTGGAGATAGAAGATTTGCCTTTACCTTTACAGAGCTTGTCAATTTCAATTTGTAGCCCTAACTCTTCTATCAAGGAAATGTCATTCCGAACTTGTTTTGGAATCTCATCAGAACAAAAACAAGAGATGCTGAATCAAGTTCAGCATGACAATATGAAAAAGATTCCGGGCTACAATCTGGGTGAAAGAAGCGCGTCTTCTGTATCACAACTTTTACAGGACATTACATCAGGGAAAATCCCTATTAATTTTGGTGCAATCCCGCTTGAAGACCTCGAAAAACTCAGCATTATCCAAGCCCTCAAAAAAACCAACAACAACCAAACCAAAGCAGCTAAACTCCTCGGCATCACAAGAAGAACACTTGGGTATAGAATTAAGAAATATGATATTAAGATTTGATTAATTCGGATTTATTTTTATTACAATTTGATTTTTCAATCTAATTAATTTATACACATTTTTTTGAATTTGAGGTGCTGTAATATATTGAAGTTTTCTTGTGGCACAATTGGGTAGTGTTTTTCTCCTGAATTTTTATTAACTCATTAAAGTGGCATTTTCGGATAATTTTACCACTTCCACAAGGACAAAACAAATGTCCCCTTACACCCTTTTTCCCTGTTTTAGAAACATATTCAATTAATTTAACTATAATATCTGATTGTTCAACACCTGTTAGTTCTTGAAAGTATTCTATTATACCTGTCCGACCATGAGATCTTTCACCATGTGACCATGATATTCCTTTTTCAAAGCAGCATTGCATTAGAAGAAAACTTCGGATTGGACCATCAAGAAAATCTATAAGAGTTGAACCTGGTGGAAAATATTGCCACCGTTCAAATTCAAGAAAAAGACACGCAGATCCATCTCTAACATTTATATGACGCTTTAAAATACGGGGTATACGTCCTCCAATTTCCCATACTCGTGGAATTGAACGTGGGTAATTTAGGGGAATCTCAATCCTTATTACAAAACGATCTATTTCTTGTTCATTATAATGAATAGGAAACGACCCTTGTAAGTAAGTAACTTTTTTATCGTATAATATATTTAATGTAGGATACTTTTGTTTGACTGTTAAAATTTCTTTGTTAAGCGATTCCAGATTATGAGTTTTCTTTATATTTCCAGCCATGGTTTTAGGGGCTTCTTAATAGATGATGCAGCATTAGTTATTATATTAATATTTTTTTCTTCATTAATATCCTTTAGTGATCCAAATACCTCAAGCCATCCATGAGACTCAATGATATTAAGGGTGTTCTCTGCAAATGAAGCCAAATTATGTTGAATTCCACTATTTAAAAGTTCAGAAAGGTCATTACCATTAGGATTAGCCGGATCTTGTACGGTTAGTTTACCTTTTTGTTCAATTAATTGTTCCAAAATATAAATTAGTCTTTGGTCTAATTCATTAATTTTTGTATTTTCAAGCAGTTTTAAAGTAAGAAGTTCAATGACAAAAGTTTTTACATCTTGCAAACCATTACGTATTTTCCAAAGCTTTAGTAATCGAATTTCATCAAGTAAACCACTATTTTTTATACAATTGATGTGTATTTGTGGATTTGTTTTTATATGCTTTTTATCACCCATTGTTTGGTGTAAAAATGCATCCTCTTTTTTATCATCAGAATATCTTCCCGGAACAACATCTATGTGAAGGTCAATATGATTATTTAGATCAAGTGTTTGTATTCGAATAGCAGAACGTTTTTCTTGAGCATCATATTTTGTTGCCAGAACTTTTTGGACATTTTTATAAATTTCTTCTAAGTTTTTACCTCCAGAATCATCATCATATCGCCAAAAGCATATGATATCAAGATCATATAATTCCCGTATCATTGTGTTTTTAACCATTGACCCGCCATACTTTATTATAGGTTTGGCGCCAAATTCATCACGAAGTAAAGATTCTACCTCGCTTCGTCTTAGATTAAGATTCTCAATCTCATCACTATCCTTCTTTAGTGTTTGAGACTCAAGAATTTCATCTAAATATTCAAGTGTATCAGACATTATTCTATCCTCCCTACTTTTATATATCCCCCTCTTTTTCTATTATAATTATAGATTACTAATGGAGCATGTGCATTGGGAAGACGCTCCCTTCCACAAAGCACTGCAATAGGAGCAGGAACGGCAAGAAAGAGGTGAATTTCAAGTAATTTTGGATGTTTTCTATGAATTTTACTAATACAATAAAGATACTTCTTTTTAAAATTATTAATATCTTCCTTTGAACGAAGAAAATCTGGATTGGGCTCTAACGTATTAATAGTTATCTCATAAACGTACATATCTTTTTTAATTAAATTAGGAAGATCGCTTACGTGGATTTTACCACTAAGAGAAACAATTAAAGCAACTTTATTTGAATTAGCACCTTTTCTTATTTGACTAAACAGATACTTAATTGATTCTCCGTCATTTTTCCAAGTCCATTTTTCTGTATCTCTATGTCGTTGATATACTTCGAGTGGTATTTTGCTACTCATTTTACTACCAAGATACACCAATAAAGGGATAGGTGCTAATGCAAATAATGAAACATGTTGTGTTTTATCAGCATCCATTCCCGGTTCATAAATTCTATCAATATCTCTTGAGATTTTTTTAAACGCTTCTTTGTAAAATGATTTACTGTCATCATCAGTTAGATTTGTAAGATCAATAACATATCCTTTAGGATCAACCGGATAGCGTGGGTAAACGGCTTCAATTACATGATTAACTGGAATATCAACAACTTGCCCTCTAACCATTCCCTTAAGCTGTACTACTGTTGTTTTATTCTCGGGATTAAGTCCTGTTAAATAAAAAATTCGTTTTTGATGTTCTTTCTTAAATTTTCTAAGAATTGAAACAGGGTGTTCATCTTTATTTTTATCAATTTCTTTGTGGCAGGTACCGCATAGCAATATAAGATTATCTACGTTATTTAAATATTTATCATCTGGTCTTGTTCGTTTATTCCCCCTTGGTCCTTCCTTGCTAAAAGCATAAATATGTGCCATTTCACCAAAATTTCCCCAATTATGAGTTAGATGATGTTTCATAAGGTAACAATTACAATTATGAAATTCACATCGACCTCCAGCACTTACATAAAGGAGTAATCTTGTCTGTGGTTTAATTTTTCTTGTTGGTGGCTTAAATAAAAGTGATTCATTCTTATATCCAGATTTGGATTTTTTGTTTTGATATACCATAATTTATTAAATAAGCAATAATTATACCAATATTTTTCATAACTTTAAACAATTGATTCTATTTAAGTTATAAAAATCATAGAAAATATTATTTAATATAAAATTTATATTATGTATTTTTATGATACAAATTAATACATAAATTATAATTTATGTATTTTTATGATACATTTTAATTAATTTTATATTATTTGTGATTATTTAAAAAGTATTATAGGTTGAATGGTAAGAAAAAGAATAGGAAGTAATCTTATCATTTTAGTAAATAAATGGGATTTTTTAACAATCACTTGTAGTATATATTATTGCTGTTCGCGAATAATCTGTTCAATTGATGATTTTAATGGCGGGACATCATTTATTGCTGTTTTCCATACAACTTCTATGTTAACTCCAAAATAATCGTGGATTAGTTTATCTCTCATCCCTGCCATTTCACGCCAAGGAACTTCTGGGTACTTATTTTTAATTTTCTCAGGAATCTTTTTAGTAGCTTCACCTAATATTTCTATTGCGCGAATAACTGCATAAATAGTTTTATCATCCTTTTCAAATTCTGAGAAATCCATCCCTTTAATGAATCTACTGATTTTCGTAATTGAGTCTAATATGTCATTGAGGTAATCAATGAAGTCTCTTTCTGGTGTCATACAGGTTGAGCCTCTTTTAAGATATATTTTCCTATTCGCGGTTTTAATGAGTCTTTCATTACCAAATCAACTTTGACTTTTAATTTATCTGAGAGATAATTTTCTAATTCTAAAAATTTTATAAGTCCGGGATTCTCTGAAAATGTTATCAACAAGTCTAAATCACTTTTGGATTTTTGCTCACCACGAATATACGAGCCAAAAACCTCAAGAGATTTTACATTATATTTTTTCATTAGAAGAGGAAGTTCCTGCCTCAATAATTGAAGAGTATTTTCGATTTTGTTTTCCATATTTATAAACCGATAAAAATTTTTGTAAGTGAAAATTGTTCTTATGTATAATTATAATATCTGAAATATTTTATGTACACACCTCTTACCCCTCTCCTTAATCCTCTCCCACAAGGGGAGAGGAAACGAGGATTGTCATAGCCGTGAGGTGAAGTCCCAAGTGAAACGAGGGAACCATTAGTAACAAAGAAATCTCGATTTTGAGTGTTTTTAAACATTCAATACAATAATAATATAGCAGAGTTCAGTTTTAAGTCAAGTGAGAACTCTTTGTAAAGTTATTAAATCTTAATAAATATTTTCTTCTTATACAAAATCCACATCAATGCACACCAGAGGATGACGTAAGTAGTTCCCCACATTGCTGAGGAGATATAATCACCGAAAAGATATGGAACCCAGTTTTTGTAAATGTGGTCATAGATGAAATATTTTAGATAAACAGTTTTACCTGCGGCGTCTTTCCATCTTATCCAGACTGTTAAATAAGCCATAACGCTTGCTCCGAAATAGGCTGTGATGGCGTTTGTTCCGTAAACAACGAATGGTTTTGACCAGGCACGATAGCCTTTTATGTCTATAATCCAGTAACAAACCGCAAGACTCAATAATCCCCAGCCTGTTGTGTGAACAACATAGGAAGGTGTCCAGATATTTTTATTGAAAGGCATATCATATTTCCAAAGCGCTGCAATAATAACTAAAAGTGCTCCGACTACAGCCATTCCTGAAACTTTTTCGAAATTATCTTTGTCCTTACGACGAAGCCAATGTCCACACAAAACGCCCGCAAGTGTTGAACTAATCGCAGGAATCATCGAGAGCAATCCTTCAGGATCGTGTCCAATGTTTAATTTATCATCCCATTCATAAACCGACGTTCCCATTATTTTTGTGTCTATATAATCCGAGATGTTTGCATATTTATCAAGAACACCAGAACCGTGACCAGGCACAGGAACAAATTTTAATAGGAAATAATAGACAGCTAAAAATAATATTGTCCAGAAAGCCTGTCCTTTAATTCCTGAATTCAAAATGATTATTGATGAAATGAAGTAGCAAACCGCAATTCTTTGCAGAACGCCCACATAGCGGAAATGCCCTAAATAAGCGCCCCAGACAGTTATCATTATTCCACAATTTAAGATATAAAGGATGATGGTTCGTCGAACAACCTGTTTCATTAATTTACCTTTAATATCACCTTGTTCAATTCGTTTAGCAAAGCTATAAGCCATCGCGACGCCCATAATGAATAAAAAGAATGGGAAAATCAAATCTGTAGCGGTGCAACCGTGCCATTCGGCGTGAGCTAATGGTGGGAAGATGTGACCCCAGTCACCGGCATTATTGACGAGCAACATCGCTGCGATTGTAAGACCGCGAAAAGCATCGAGAGAAAGTAGACGTCCTGTTTTTATTGGTTGTAATGGTTCGGTCAAAATTTTCTCCTTTGTGGTGTTTTTTAATTTGAAATAAAGCAAGTTAAAAAGATAATCTAATAGAAAGAATGTGGATTCAAGTGAAAAATATGTAACCATGAATCACACGAATCTACACGAATTGATAAATATCTTTTTATTTGAGATTTCTGAAATACTGGCAAAACTACGAGATTCTTCGCTTCGCTCAGAATGACAGAGCCTTTAAAATGTCATTGTGAGGAGCCGAAGGCGACGAATCAATCTCGTTTTTGAAGTTTTTCAGAGAATTCTATTTGTGTTGATTCGTAAAATTCGTAGTTAAATTATTTTGTTTTTCTATTTACTTTTTGTTGTGAATAGAATTATTATCCAAAATTAATTTTTATTAAGGAGATGTGAAAAATGTTACCAGAAATGTTAAAAGGTGTGATTTTACCTCTTGTGATAGGTTTTTTGATATTTCTTATTTTAAGAGAATTGATGTGCTGGTATTGGAAGATTAATTCGATTGTTCGGTTGTTAGAAGACATAATTAAAAAGATGAATGAAGTTGCTAATTTTCAGGTCTATCACATTGTAGATAATATCAGAAAAGATGTGCATTCGTTAGTGAGTGAGAAGAAAGAAAAATAAAATTTGTTATGAACCGAGACCTCTGATAAACTACGAGATTCTTCGCTTCGCTCAGAATGACAAACGTGCAGGGGCGTATCAAAATACACCCCTACAAGTCCTGTTAAGCCTGTCTGTGAGGTTGTTATCTTACCATTGTGAGGGTGAATAGGGTTTTGTTAATGGATGACCATCGAGGGGTGGTTCAATTTTTGTTAAATCAACATCAAATCTATCGAGAATAGTTGGAGTAATATCCTCACGCATTCCACGACGAATGACTGTTTTGTCATTCGTTGCCAAAAAGACATACGGCGCATCCTTATGACCTTTCATTCCCTCATCAAATCCGTGGTCGGCGGTTACATAAATTAAGGTCTTATCATATAGATTTAACTCTTTTAATTTTTCTATAATCTTCCCTGTCCAGAAATCTGAGGATATTAATGCATCATTATACTCTTTAGAATTTTCTCCAAAACCGTGTCCTTTATGGTCGACTTCTGCAAAATGCACAAAGAAGAAAAATGGTTTGTCTTTATATTTTTCCATTAATTCAATGGCTTTTTTACCGACCACTTCATTTTCTTTTAGATCATTGATAAAGAGATCCATACCGTCTTTAGTATTATAATATGGTTTACCGGGGATAACGAGATATTTAACTCCATTTTCAGTGATGATTTGCCCTTCCTGATTCTTTTTTTTGTTCACTTGTTGTTTGTTCATCACATCAGATTTCTTCTTTGATTTTTCTTTAGAGGTATCTTCCGTTTTTCCTTTCTTTTCTTTTTTAATATTTTTTCTTGTTGTAGCTTTTTGTTCTTTTTCTTTCTCTTCAATACGAATCTTTTTTGGCGCATCATCATCCACGTGTCCTTTTTTCCCTATAACTGCCACAGTAATAATATTTTCAGGTCCGAAAAATTTTTCAAGACGTTCAAAAACTGTGTAACCTTTCGGAATTGGCTGATAGCGACCGTTATCGAATACACCTGTAATTTCAGGCTCATAGCCTGTGAGGATTTGAGTCCAACCAGCTTTTGTGTCTGTTGTTCTTAAGATATCGATGGCAACAATCGTTCCTTCAGAGGATAATTGTTTCAAGTTGGGGAGTTCATTGCGACTCAAACACTCCTTGACGTGATTTCTCTGAGCACCATCCCAGCCAATTAGGATGATATTTCTTGGGGTTTTCTCCTTTTCATTTTCTCCATAGATAGTATAAGTTGTCATAATAAAACAAATGATTAACAACCAGAGAGGAATTTTACGCATTTTCACATTCCTTTCATTTTAATTTAATGACTTTCTACAATTTAGATTTAGGTTAATTGTTTTTATTAAATAAAGATTTCTGAAAAACCACCGTTTCATAATTCAAAGCGAGATTACTTCATGACCTGCTTATGCGATGCACACAGACAGGAAAGACTGTTCGCAATGACGCATACCCCTCTCCTTAATCCTCTCCCACAAGGGGAGAGGAAATGAAAGGTGTCATTGCGATCGAACAAAGTGAGCAAAGCAATCTCATCTTTGAAGTATTTCATAGTTCTCAATTGATAATTCAAAATAAAAATATCTTGAAGTTTAAAAATTTTTCATTTTAGTTAGACATTCATAATTTTTAATGAATGTTTATTCGATTATGTTGAAGGGAGAAATTATTATATGAAACCATTTCGTAATTATCCCAAATTATTTTATTGTTTTATTTGGATTGCAGTATTTTCCATTTTTCTTTTCCCATCCGTGCTTATGGCACATATGCTCAAAGGTGACCCAACAGCGATAGATGAACTATTGTTCCATAGCGAAAAAAAATTCTGGCAAACTGGTTCCAATTCTGAAACTGAGATTGGTAAACTCAAAGATAATGATGTTATTGTTTTAAAAAAACAATCGAATGGCATTTATCCTTTAAAAGGTTATTATGAAAGTCCTGAATATAAATTGAATTTCTTGTTTATAGATATATTGCCGTCCTGGAATGTTGAACTTCCAGAGGCTACAGGTTATGCTGTTCAGATTGCTATTAAGAAAGAGGATGGTGATTGGTCAAAATGGTATTATCTTGGCGGGAATGAACCAAAAGATAAATATCCTTTTGAGAAATTTACTGAAGATGATTTGGGGAAAGTTGACACCGATTACATTGTTACAAAAGAACCTGTGAAATATATTAAATATAAAATTTGGCTTTTCTCAGATGATGGGAAAAATACACCAGCATTAGTGCGATTTTTTCTCGCTCTTAGAGGTGCACAAAAATTAAATCCTGATTATGTACGGATTAAAGAAGAGTCTGCTAAAAAGTTGCCTAAAAAAGTTAAGATGAGAATTCCCTTCCGTTCGCAGATAGTTCTTCCAAAAGAATTGCGTGGACAAGCCTGTTGTCCCACTTCTGTGTCGATGGTTCTTGCGTATTATAAAAATAAAATTGAGACAGAAAAAGTTTGTGACCTTTGCTATGACCCAATTGAAAAGATGTATGGTGTATGGCCTCGTGCGGCACAGACTTTGAGTCAGTTTGGACTTGTCTCTTATGTCAGACGCTATAGAAATTTCGATGAAGTGCGTGAGACTCTTGCAAAGAAAATACCTATTATTATTAGTATTAAAGTAGGAAAGAAAGATTTGCCTGAAGTCCCGGGTAATGCTCCAGGACATATTATCGTTATTGCGGGTTATAAAGATAAAGATATATTTTACATAAATGATCCCGGAACACATCATCATAAAAGAGGTCATCAGGTCAAATATAGTCCCGAAAGACTTCAAAAGGTATGGTTAGATAATGGAGGAGTTGGGATTCCGGCTTATCCTGAAGACAAAAAGATGTAAATTTTATAACCACGAATTTCACGAATCTTCTGGAATTTTACATAGAAAAATATTTTGAGTTCGGACGGCTGTAAAATTCAATTGTAATGATTTTTCTTCGTCCTTATTTGAGACCTCTACTAACTATATGCATTGTGTCATTCACACGAAAGTGGGAATCCAGAGATTATTTACACAAATTTGATAGGATTCTGGATTCCCGTTTACCAGTATTTCAGAGATCTTTATTTAGAATCAAAATAACTTCATTTTCGTAATAATTTTTAAATTTCAATAATATTTGGAATAAGTTTTTGAGTTTTTGTATTTCACTTGTGTTGTATTCCGTTTTATAGATGATAATATATTTAATATTTAAAGTTTGAAATTCAATGTTAAAAGTTTCAAGGGCATCAGGATTGTTGAGTTTTTCTATATTTGTGGTGTTGATTTGATTGAAGGTATTAAGTAAAGAAAAGCTATTAAAGAATTTTTCGATTTTGGATGACCCTCGTGAGACGAAGCAATTAATCATCGGGTGATTATGAATGGTTTGTGTGTAAAGATAAGCGGGTAAATTCCCGCTTAAAGGTAAATTTAAGATGGAAAAATTTTCTTTATCCTTTGCTATTTCTTCATAAATTGTTGGTGCGATGATTTTTTCTGGATGAGTGGGGATTTTGAGTTTCTCGACAAGAATTAAAATTATTATCAATCCTGTTAATAAAAATCTCATATTTTGATATATATTTTTGTAGGGACGAACTCCTGTGTTCGCCATTCCCCTCTTGAGAGGAGTTAGGGGTGTGTTATCAGATGGGCAGACACATAGGTCTGCCCCTACAATATTCTGTAGGTTTGTCCCTACAATTTTCTGCGAGTCATTTCCTGCAATTTTATTCCACAATATGCAGTTGAAATTTATTCCAATAAAGACTGCGAGAGAAAAAATTGTCATAATTCCGAATCGTGCAAAGACCCTGATTCCTTCAAATACAGGCAAACTGCTTATTAAAATTCCCGGAAGAAAAATGCCTTTGTTAGGCATAAAATCGGGTTTGATAATCCCATTAAATTTGAGTCCTGGACCGAGTGATAAGATGTAAAAAATTATTAGCGGAAAAAGCCAGAACCTTCCATTTTTCCCCTTAAATAATCCGATAATAAATAATAAAATTGTTGTGTATCCAACAAATAAACTGAATTCCCCATCCGTTCGGAGCCTATAAAAATTTTCTTCATCAAATTGAAAAGGAGATTTGTGGAAAAAGTAAGTAAGGGGTTCTGCGGAATAAAAAATTTTCGATGGGAAGGGCATCGCTTCAAGAATATCTTCAACTTCCGTCTGCTTATAATATTCAATTATGTAGGGTGACAACAACAAAAATACAAGCAATGCAAAAATCAGAATGTGGATTACGTCCTTATTAAGATTTTTTGTTTTTCTTATCGTGTAGAGGATAATTAAGACATATAAGAACAGTATTCCAATTAAAATAAAAAGAAATTCAATAGTAAATTGCATTAAAATAAAGAAGAGAATAAAAAGAGCTATGTATAATGGTATCAGTTTTCTTTCTATCTCTTTGAAACGAGCGCTTTTTAATTGAAAGATTTTATAAAATAAAAAGAGACAAAGGAAAATAATTAGAAAGATAAAATAATACCAGCAAGACAAGGCACTTATTACAAAGAAAATTACTGATAAAATTGCATACTTAATCTTTTTTGTCTCAGAAGTTTTTAAAATGAATAGAACTGTAAGAGGAATCCATTCTGTGCTTAGTAAATTCAGATGTGAGTAATGAGCCTGGTGATATAAGGTAAATGTGAAAATCAATCCACTTATAAATCCAGAGAGATGAGATTTGGTGATATATTTTACTAATAAATATGTGAAGAATCCAGTTAATGTTAGAGATAATATAATAAAGATATTGTAAATTGCAGGTAGTGGCAAAAAATATTGAAGAGGAATACTCAGGGTACTATTAAACTCTGAGAGTGTTGAATAAACGAGAGTTGTTCCTATTGGATGAGCTTGATAGTAAGTGAATAGAGGAGAAGATTTTAATTCAACGAAAGCTTTTTTAAACCACCAGAAATTCCATAAAAAAACTGCAGAGTCATCCGCTGGTAAATTATTTTTTGTTAGTGCGATTATTGAGTCTGTGAAATGGAATATGAGGGGATAGGTAATGAGAATGGATAAAAAAAGATAAGTGGTTAATATTGCGATTGATATTATGGAGTCTTGACAGATAACTTCTTTCTTGTATTTTGGCTTATCTCCTTGTGATAATTTTGTTATACTTGCCATATTAATAATAACGCATCGTTACCGTTCGATTGCATCTACCTCAATAGTGACTTCAACATTTAATTTTTCTCTGAGTTCGCTTTTTATTTTAAAAACCATATCATCAGCATACTTAAGTTTTGTTTTCCCCGGGAAGCGGAGATGGAAAGTGATTTCTTTATGCGGTCCATATCTGTGGATATGGACATGATGCAAATCAAAAGTGTCTCCACTTAGATTATTAACAATTTGCTTAATCTTATTTATAAGAAGTGCATCAGCTTCTTCTCCCATTAGAATATTAGAGGTATCCTTGAAAATATCATACGCCGCTTTTAGGATGAGGAGCGATACAAGTATTCCTAATACTCCATCAATCCACCAAAAGTATTTTCCCAAGATACCTCCAACAACAATTAGTCCAGAGGCAATGGCATCACTGCGATGATGCCAACCATCGGCGATGAGAGATTTCGAGTCAATTTTTCTCCCTGCCCACATTGAGAACAGGGCGAGTCCTTCTTTGAGAAACACGGAACAGAGAAATATAATGATTCCTGCAATCCCAAAAGTAACAGATTTAAAATTTCTTAAACGATGGATAGATTCAGAGAGAAAGTGTACTCCTACAGTTGCTAATAAAATGCTGATGACTATAGCAGCGATAACTTCGGCTCTACCATGCCCGAAGGGATGTTTTTCATCCGCAGGCTTTTTTGCTATCCAGAATCCGAAAATCACAACAATTGATGTTAGCGTATCAGACAGTGTATGCCAGGCGTCAGCAACCATTGCAACAGAACCACTAATAATACCGACCCATATCTTTAATGCAAAGAGAATATTGTTGAGGACGACTGATACCCAACCCTCAATAAATCCAAGATTTTCATCTTTAAATTTCATTACGATTATTCCCGGTGGAGTAGATAAATAATAAAATTTAAAATGTAAAACTGACAACTGATAATTTAAAATGTCATCCTGAACTTGTTTCAGGATCTCTTGTTTCCTTCATTAAATAGATTCCGAAACAAGTTCGGAATGACAGCTTGTCCCTGTTAAAATAATGAATAATTTTTATATTTAGTTTAAAATTTTCGGTTGTCGGTTTATAATTGTCAGTTTTAATTAATTTTATGCCTTCCATTTCTTTGTAGAAAGGCTATTGGCAATGATTATTGAGCCGACAATTGTGATTCCGATAAGGATTAGGCCCATTATGTGAGAGCCGAAAATTAATTTACCTATTCCGAGCAAAGCACTGTAAAGAGTAATAACACTTAATATATAAAGACCAACATTCTTCTTGTTGAATTGTTCACCACCTTTGACTTCAGGAACCATTGCTGCAATTTTTTTCCAACCGGGTCCTCCAGGTCTGACCCGCTTATAAAAATCTATTAATCTTTCTTTAGAAACTGGTTTGGTGAGAAATGTTGCTGTTAACCAGATGGCAAGAGAAATGGGAACTGTGAAAAGTAATGTATCCGGGAACTTGATTTCTAGCCATCCCCAATATTTATGTCCAATTGCAAGCATAGCTATTACGCCTACGCAAGATAGTAATCCTGTAATTTCCGACCAAGCGTTGACCCGCCACCAATACCATCTTGCGAGATATACGATACCTATTCCCGCATTGATTGCGGTAAAAAAATACCAGGCTTTTTCGATAGAGGATAAAAATAATGTAACAATAATACCACCCAATGCCATTATAAAACTGAATAGTATTGACATTCTAACATAATGTTTTTCTGTAGCATTTTTCTTAATGAAAGGTCTATAAAGGTCATTCAATAAATAAGAAGCTCCAAGATTGACTTGTGTAGCGATTGTAGACATATATGCAGCAAAAAATGCTGCTAATAATAATCCCAAAAGTCCTGTTGGTAAAACATCTTTCATTACTTTAATATAACCCAGTTCAGGATCATGTAACTTCCCCATTGCGTTTGGGATATATGGATACCAAACAGCCGCGACCATTCCTACAATGAGCCAGGGCCAGGGTCTTACACAATAATGACAAATGCCATACCATAAATAAGCCAAAAGAGAATTTCTTTCATCTTTTGCAGCAAGCATTCTTTGAGCAAAATAACTTCCTCCATCCGTATACCCAGTTGTCCACCAGAGTAATGTGATATATAAGAAAAATCTACCAGAAACGATTAAAGAAGTGAAGGGAATTTTAATAGGAGATTCCAATGTAGTATCTGCTGCTGATGAAATTGGAATGATTTTCATCATCTCTGAACCTTTCGTTGCACCATAGATTTCTTTCATTTGTGATATAACTTTTTCTAAACCACCAGCACTATGAATTGCAATAATGGCTAATAGGATTGTCCCCCCCGTCGCCGGGTGGGATTGGGTGACGTCGGTTTTGTGGGCGCCGCTTGTG
>Ga0315274_10000709_pt1 | contig 51800 bp, 48 predicted proteins | sample YL17G02_20_MG_FD_203700 | JGI IMG/M metagenome (GOLD analysis project Ga0315274, IMG submission 203700) | Sediment microbial communities from Yellowstone Lake, YNP, Wyoming, USA - YL17G02_20 | ecosystem: Environmental > Aquatic > Freshwater > Lake > Sediment | place: USA: Wyoming | collected... | reverse complement strand
CGCAGTAGAATTGATGCTGTTGGGTGTAGAATCTCATGCTAAAGGCCCTCCTGTTTGGAAAGTGATGATTGTCAACCTTAAGCCTACACGCGTTGGTAGGCTCAGGGGGGCCTTGATGAGTATCAACGCAGTCCAGCGGCCGGCCGGGGTCCGCTGCAAGGGTTGAGCCATCCCGTAGGGCACGAGCCGTGGTGATTATCGGCCGCTGCTGAGCGCGAACGTTCGGCTGTCCGGTTAGCCCTTGTGGTGTTCGGTTGAAATCTACACAAATTGGTGTAGGATGAGCTGATGAAGCGTCGTGATCTTGAGAAGAGGCTCCGCAATCTCGGTTGGCACCTGGACCGCCGCGGAGCGAGGCACGACGTGTGGGCTCGAGGTGAGTGCGAACTCGTTGTCCCAGGCCATGTTGAGGTCAACGAGTACACTGCCAAGGCCATCCTACGTGAGGCCCAGGGAGGTGATTGATGCGATTCGCCGGGCGCGTTTTCCGAGTCGGAAAGTACTGGGCAGTGGAAGTACCTATCCTTGACGTAGTTAGCCAAGGGCGAACCAAGAAGGACGCCCTCGAAATGATTGCCGATGCGGTCGAGTCTCTCGTCAACAGGCCGGGGTTCAAGCTTGACGTGTTTCCGGGAACGGGGGAGCACTTTGAGGTTGGCTCTGCGGATCAGGCAACGCTTACTGCCTTTCTTCTTCGTCGTGCCCGACAGCGGGCCGGATTGAGCCTAGCCCAGGTCGCAGAGCGTCTTGGTGCCACATCGATCAATGCCTACGCCCGATATGAGCAGGGCCGATCGGTCCCGACCGTCCAGAAACTGTCGCAGCTATTCGCGGCGGTCACAAATCACGGGGACTTAGTGCTCGTCGAAAGCGAGGCATGATCCTGGAGGCAGCCGAACCACTTGTTGCAGTGGCTGGCCGGCGCCAGCCGCGTCGGTGGAAGTTCAGGGCCGGGGGTGGCGCCGGCCACCACTGAACAACGCGTTCGGCGAACGAAATGCTGTCGGGCTAATGGCTGTGTCGTGCTAGATTAACCCAATGGACTTTGAAATCGTCGGCCCGGTGCGTAACATTGAGACAATTGCCACAGGGCCCGCGATTCAACAACTGAGACGGTTGCGCCGACGATATGGCAAGGGGCGGTGGCGGAAGCGGAAGGGCCTCGCGACGGTCCGTCTTCAGGATGGAACGGTCCACACGGCCGAGGTCCATTGGTACGAGGCGCACGGAATTGGCTGGCGGGAGATGAAGATAAAGTTTCCGCTGCTGGACTGAGAAATGAAGAGAGCACATATATCGCGAGTGCGGTTCGCTGTATGCGTCAGGAACAAGGGCTATGAGGCCTCACTTGAGGTCGGAAAGCTGTATCGCGTCATTTCCGATGAGGAAGCCGAAAGCCATGGCTATCTCCGGATCGTCGACGAGAGCGGAGAGGACTACGGCTATTCCGCCGATCGCTTCTTCTCCATTGAAGTGCCTAAACCTCTGGAGAAGGTCTTACTCAAGGCCGCATCCTGACAGAGCGTCGCCGAACATCGCGTTCCACCCGACGGGCGGCGCGAACTACCTTTGGATGTTCCCATCACGGTTGCCCTGCGCCGCCCGCGGCTGAACGCGAACGTTGGGCGGAATAGACAAGGAGACTTCTCATCAAACCGTTCGAATCAGAAGTTTCTGCGGTGGGACGCTCTGTCTCAACCGGAAGCAAACTGTTTGTTTCGGGATCGGCGCTCGCAGTGTCCTCGGTGCTTCTATATGCGCTTCTTCAAGCTGGCATGGTCAAAGATTCTATCAAGCCACCAGGCTTAGAGGTTTCGCTTCCGGCACCTTTTGCACTCGTTTTTCTCGTCATTATTTCGTCGGGCATGGGATGGGCCGGTTGGGCATTCCTCTCGCAAGCGAGAAGGCTTATGTATCGGCTCGAATTTGATGTTGGTATAGACACTGGGACGATTAAGGCCGTTCTCGCGGGTTCCTCTCTAATTAGCGCAAGCGTATTGCTGGTGAAATCATTATGTCTATTCGCGTTTTTCTCGTTGGGCATAGCCACAACCAACGTTTGGTTTCCACTTTCACTTCTGATTTCAGTTCCATATTTTTTGGTAGTACTTAGTCCACGCACAAGGTATTTCAACCCGGATAACTGGTCGTCAGCCTCCTTCTCATTGCTATTTCGGTATCCACTCAATCCTAAGCTTCAAGAAATAGCTAGAAAAATCCGTGTTGGTAGGGAATCCGTAATCGGTGTACAACCGGCGAAAGAACTTGGGCTGTGCGATCCAGTCAAGTTGTGGGAAGGCATAGACAAGCTATTTTCGCAAACTATCCCACCGGCTTTGGCGATAGCCGTACACACCGTAATCCGAAAGCACGGTATAAGCCTCTTAATTCACTGGAAGCTTATGGAGAAAACCCTCTGTGCCTATGATGATGAGACACCTACCCCCTGGTAAATTAATGTAGAGGGTGGGGAGAGAATCTGAAATGGGAATAGCAGCAACAATGATGAGAGAGACGGGGATGGTTGCCCCGGAGCGGAGTGAAGGCGAGCGTAGCGAGCCTTCGCGGAGCGGAGGGGCAACGATCGCCGTGGCGGCGACCGGACCCGGCGGGTCGGGTCCGTCCACCGTCGACCCAGAGGTCAGCACCAAGGCCGTGCGTAGACGTTTCACGGCTGCGTACAAACTTCGCATTCTGCAGGAAGCGGACCGATGTAATCGGGGAGAGATTTCCGCACTCCTGCGACGTGAGGGCCTGTATTCGACGCACCTGACCACCTGGCGCAAGCAGCGCGAGTCGGGTGAGATCGCTGGGTTGGAGCCCCGTAAACGCGGCAAGAAACCTGTTTCTCGCAATCCATTGACCGCCGAGAATGAGCGTCTGCGCCGTGAGAACCAGCGGCTGCAGAAGCGCCTGCGACAGGCGGAAACCATCATCGACGTCCAAAAAAAACTCTGCGATATTCTGGGGCTGACGGTTCCCCCGATCGAGCAGAACGGGAACGACGAATGATTGCATGTCGGGATCTGTCTGAGGAGGTTGGGACGTCTGCGGCCTGCCGATCCATGGAAATCGCTCGGGCGACCTACTATCGGCATCTCGACCCAGCGACGGAGGACAAGCCGATGAATCGACCGGCGCCTCCACGGGCACTCAGCGCTACGGAGAAGCAGGAGGTGCTGGACGTGTTGCACACGGACCGCTTCGTGGATCAGACTCCGGCCGAAGTCTACGCGACGCTCATGGACAAGGGTACCTACCTGTGCTCGCTTAGGACCATGTATCGTGTCTTGGCGTCGGCTTCGGAAGTGCGGGAGCGGCGCAATCAGCTCCGGCACCCGAACTACAAAGCGCCCGAACTGCTCGCGACCGCTCCCAACCAAGTATGGTCCTGGGATATCACGAAACTGCTCGGACCAGCCAAATGGGTTTACTTTTATCTCTATGTGATTCTCGATATCTTCAGCCGCTACGTCGTCGGCTGGATGCTTGCTGACCGTGAAAGCGCCAAGCTGGCCAAGCGGCTGATCGAGGAGAGCTGCCGGAAGGAGGGGATCCAGGCGGGCCAACTAACCCTACACTCGGACCGGGGACCGGCAATGGCCTCGCATCCGGTGGCGTTTTTGACCGCCAGGCTTGGCATTACGAAGACGCATAGCCGGCCTCACGTGTCCAACGACAATCCGTTCTCGGAGTCACAGTTCAAGACGTTGAAGTATTGTCCCGAGTTCCCGGAACGATTCGGGTCGATCGAGGATGCAATTTCCTTTTGCCGCGAATTCTTCCCCTGGTACAACCATGAGCACCGTCACAGCGGCATCGGGCTGATGACGCCAGCGGCAGTCCACCACGGCCAGAGCGAGACCGTCTCACAGGTTCGCAAGGAGGTTCTGGCAGCAGCGTTCAAGGCACACCCGGAACGCTTCGTTCGGGGAATGCCCAACCCTCCAGCGGTACCAAAAGCGGCATGGATCAACAAACCGAAGATTGAATGCAAAGATGGCGCACCTGCCAAAACCGCCCTGATTCGGGGGGTGGTGTGGGATATGAGCCAGTCAGAGATCGTCGATCCTGGGCCATCCTGGAGGCCGACTTCTTAGATCCGGTCACTGAAGTGACCGGGAGCAACACTAAATTCGAGTCAGAGGTGTCTCAAAATCATTGACACGTTCCGAAACGCTTGACGTCATGTTTTCCGAAATCATTACGAAAGCGCTAAATGACTTCTTAGAGAAAGAGCTTCCAGAAGCAACATCTGAGGCACGCGCTGGGCTGAAGGGCTTTATTATGGAATTTATAATACTCCCTACCCTAAGAACATGATTTGATGTTTTTGCAATCCTGACCTGAGATGCGACCGCCCAACAATCGCGTGAACGCGGACTGCCAACTTCGCTACGCTTCGTTGGCAGCCGGTTACGCAAGGCGTTGAGGCTGTAGAAAAACCCAAGTCGACCTTTACGGATTAGCCAATTTCGAAAGAATCGGCTGCCTTTTTTTAAGAAAGACACGCTTCCGTGAGGGCCATTCGGACTTTTTCTGCAGCCTCGTTGGGCAGGCGAGTGGCTTCTTCCCAGGGTACCGAGGGCTTGACGCCTGCCGCAGGGTGACTATAATTCTGGTCGATGGGACGCCGGACCCGGTTTGCGATCATCTACGCGCCCGAGGTGAGCCGTCATGTCGACGCCATCTCACTCAAGTTGCATGGCGAGATTCGCCGGACGATCAAAGAGCAGCTGTCCTTCACGCCAGGGGGGCCGACGCGGAATCGCAAGCCATTGGAGGATCAGCCCGGTCCCTATGGAGCGACCTGGGAGCTTCGGTGCGGGGCCCGGAATCAGTTTCGCGTCTTCTACGAGTTCAGCTCCCAGACCCGAGAAGTCTGGATCTTGGCGATCGGCTTGAAGGATAGAGACCGGCTGTTCATCGCCGGCGAGGAGTTTGTACCGTGAGAATCGTGAGTTTGGCCGAGGTTAAAGCGAAGCTGAGCGCGTTCCTGGACGAGGCGGGGCAGTCCGGTCCCGTTGTGATTACCCGCAATGGTCGAGCCGTAGCGGTCCTGCTTGCTCCTTCCGACGATGACGATCTGGAGCGACTGTTGCTGTCTCGCTCGCCCCGGTTCCGGGCGCTTCTCTCCAAGGCCCGTTCGAGCATCCAGGCCGGCCAGGGGATTGGACACGCAGAGTTCTGGAAGGGAGCATCAGATAGGGCTGCCCAACATCCGGTTGAACGCGGCGGCCGGCGCGGAACGCGCTGAGACAGAAACCGATCCAAATCGGCGCCGGCCGCGCGCTAACCGGCGCGTTAGGGTGTTCATGCGATCGGGCAACTGCGAATTACGCCCCGAGTGATCTGCCCAGATGTAATTGATCGCTATTTCCCGAAGGATGTCGCGGAAATATGGTCGGAAGAGAACAAATTCCGGACCTGGCTGCGGGTTGAGCTGGAGGTGTGCAAGATCCTGGCTGAAAAAGGCTGGATTCCCCAGGAGGCGCTCGCCAGAATCCTTGAAAAAGCCGATTTCTCGCTCGCCTGGATCGAGGAGATCGAGCAGATTACGCATCATGATCTCATCGCCTTCACGACGAGTGTGGCCGAGCATGTAGGACCCGACTCGCGCTACATCCACTGGGGGATGACATCCACCGATGTGGGCGACACTGCCCAGGCTCTGCAGCTTCTCGCTGTGAACGAGCGGATCCTTGCCGCCATCGACGAGTTCATGGCCGTCGTCACAGCGCGCGCCGATGAAATCTGATCGGTAGTCAATCCCCAACTCCAGCTGTTGAGGCGAAAGAATCTTGCTTTCAAACGCTGGTAACAATAAAATCTATGGTTTTGAAGTCTTTCTGCCGGAGACACATAGATCATGAAAAGGACGTTTCAGCCCAATAACAGCAGGCGCAAAAGAACCCATGGGTTTCGGGCGAGGATCGCGACCAAGGGTGGCCGGCTGGTGCTGAAAAGGCGGCGGGCAAAGGGTCGGAAGAGGCTGAGCGTGAGTGGCTAGGAAGGCGGACGAGAGGTTTCCCCGGCAACGAAGAATTGTCCGAAACTCGGACTTCCGGGCGCTGTACAACACCGGCCGGAGGTTCGATGCCGGGACGTTCGTACTTTTCGCACGGCCCAATGAGTTGGGATATCATCGACTGGGACTTACGGTCTCGCGTAAAGTCGGCTGTGCGGTACTGCGAAACCGTGTCAAGCGCTTGTTCCGGGAGGTCTTTCGCAGATTCTCTGCCGACATCCCTTGCCATTTTGATTTCGTCGTCAATGCCAAGCGCGAGTGCGCGACAGTTGGGTACGCAGTCCTGCGCGATGACTTTCTTTCCGCGGCACGAAAAATCTGCCGGTGAAGAAATCGGGCGAGTTGTACCAGGAGGATGCCCGGTCGGGTGAGCGCGTATGAAGAGCGTGATGCTCTGGCTCCTGAGGGCTTACAAGCATTATGTCTCTCCGTGGCTGCCTCCCTCCTGCCGGTTCGAGCCTACGTGCTCGGTTTATGTGTATCAGGCAATTGAGAAGAAAGGAATCTTGACTGGACTGTATCTGGGCCTGAGGCGATTGTTGCGGTGCCATCCTTTTTGTGCCGGCGGCTTTGATCCGGTGCCCTGACCTTCTGAGCTGAAACATGGAAAAAAGAGTGGTAATTGCCATAGCCCTAGCGATTGCGATACTCTTCGCGTTTCGCTACTTTGAAGAGCGCCGCTTGGCTCAGCTTGCCAAGCAGAGGCTGCCGACCACCCAACAGGTCCCCGCGAATCGGCCGCCAATCGCACCGCCGACAGCCCCGTCACCGGCGAAACCGGTCCCACCCGCGCCGCTCCCGGTCGAGGCACGCGTTCCGGAGTGCCAGGTTGTGGTCGATGGAAGCCTGTATCGCGCAGTGTTGGACAATCGCGGGGGTGTCCTGACCAGCTGGCTGCTGAAGCAATACAAGGCGGCCAATGGGGATGCCTTCGACATGGTTGCCGCCACGCATCTGGAGCAGCGGCAGTACCCGGCATCCCTGATCTTCGAGGACCCGGCTTTGACAGCCTTGGCGAACGAGGAAAACTACAGCGTCGAAGTCAGCGGCAGTAGGAGCGCGGATAAGACACTGACGCCGCCCGCAACGGTTGTGATGCGGCTGCGCCGCGGCGACCTGGTGATCGAGAAGCGCTTTCATTTCGAGCCCGCGAACTACCTGGTCGATTTCTCAACCACGTTCCAGCGCGGAAATCAATCGTTGCGCGGACGGTTATATCTGGCCCAGGACATAGGACCCGAGCAGGAGCACCTGCTGAACCGTTCGGTCCAGCTGCGGGCGGTTGCCTACCTCGGCGGCAAGGTGCAGCGATACACGGCGCCAAAGGATCAGAACCAGGTTCAGACCATCACCGGCGATGTGCGCTGGGTTGGTCTGGACATGCAGTACTTCGCAGAGATAGCCGTCCCTGCCCCGCCGGTGCCGGCCTTCGAGATCCAGCGCAGGCCCGTGCAGGCCGTGGATTTGGGAGGGCACGAGCTGGCGCGCGACCTCATCCGGCTCACAATTCCGGCAGACGGGTCGGCCAATTATCGAATCTATCTCGGCCCGAAGCTCCAGTCTCCGCTTGCGGCCGTGCCGGGCGCCGACCTCGCCGGCGTCATCGACAACGGCTGGTTTTCCTTTCTGGTAACGCCGCTGCTCGCGGGCCTCAGGTTCATCGACCAATACACGCACAATTTCGGCTTTGCCATCATCCTGCTGACTTTCGTCCTGACGCTGGCGCTGTTTCCCCTCCGCCTGAAGCAGGTGGTCTCGATGAAGAAGATGCAGGTGCTGCAGCCTAGGATCAAGGAGATCCAGGAGAAGTACCGGCGGTACAAGAAGACCGACCCAAAGCGCGCCGAAATGAACCAGGAAATCATGGCGGTCTACAAGGAACACAAGGTGAACCCGCTCGGGGGCTGCTTGCCGCTGATCTTGCAGATGCCCCTGCTGTATGCTTTTTATCGTCTGCTGGCCAACTCAATCGAATTGCGTCAGGCTCCCTTTCTCGGTTGGATTCACGATCTTTCAGCGAAAGACCCTTACTTTGTCCTTCCAATAGTCATGGGGGTCACCATGCTGATCTCGCAGAAAATGGCGCCGATGGCGCCCGGCGCGGATCCGGCGCAGGCGAAGATGATGCTGATCATGCCGTTCCTTTTTACCTACATGTTCTTGTGGCTCTCCGCCGGCTTGAACCTCTATTTTCTGTGCAGTAACGTTTTTCAAATCGCATTCCAGAAGATTGCGGAAAGGTGGGTAGGTGACAAACGATCAGTACGCAAACCAAAGGGCTGATGCTGCTTCCGCGGGGGATGCGGTGGAAGCAATCGCGTGCTTCTGCCGTAAGCTGATCGTCGGTCTCCATCTGAATCTGCACCTCGACGTGCGCGCGGACGGAGGTGTCGTATTGGTGGATCTGTCGGGCCCGGACCGCCCGATTCTCCTCTCGAACACCGCGGTTGTGCTCAACAGCATCGAGTACCTCGTGAACAAGGCGTTCCGGACCGGAAAGTACGAAAAGATCGCCACAATTATCTTCGACTCGGAGAACTACCGGCGGCATCGGGAAGCTGAGTTGAAACTGCTGGCGCAGATAGCATCGCAGAAAGTCATCGCGCAGCAGCGTCCGCTCAGCCTTCAGCCGATGACTCCGAGAGAGCGCCGGATCGTGCATCTGGCGTTGGCCCCGATCGAAGGGGTTCGCTCGCAGAGCGATGGTGAGGGGGACAATCGCAACGTCACCATTTATCCGGCGGATTAAGAGCTTTCCGCATGACGCAAAGCCGCGATAGAAATGGTCGATCTGAGGGATACTATTTGCGCCCTTTCCTCGGCGCCGGGGCGCTCAGGAATCGCCGTGGTACGGTTGAGCGGCCCCAGCTGTTTTGGGATCATCGCACGAGTCTTTACGCCCCATCGGGCCGAGCGGGAGATGCCCGCGCGCCGCGCCGTCCTCGGACGCGTTTGCGATCCGCACACCGGCAGCGAGCTGGATGAGGCCCTGGTTACCTGCTTCCGTTCTCCCCACTCCTATACCGGCGAGGATGTCGCTGAGGTGTCGGTCCACGGCAGTCCCGTAGTGGTCTCGCATCTGCTCGAGTTCTTTTGCCGCGAGGGCGCGCGCCTGGCCGAGCCGGGCGAATTCACCTTGCGCGCCTTTCTGAACGGGCGCATGGATCTGGCACAGGCCGAAGCGGTGCGCGATGTGGTCGAGGCCAATACGCTGTATCAGCTGCAGGTTGCCGCGAGGCAGCGGTCGGGAGAACTGTCGCGGCAGCTCGGGCCCGTCAGGCGGCAGCTGGCGGACGTGATCGTCAGCCTCGAGACTGCGGTCGAATTCGTGGAGGAAGATCTCGCAATCGAGTCGCGCACGCTGCTTGCTGGAAAGCTCGAAGGGGTTCTGGAGGAACTTTCGAAGTGGATAGATTCTTTTCGGCGCGGCAGGATTGTGCGCAACGGTTTCAGCCTTGCCATCATGGGTCGGCCTAATGTGGGTAAGAGCAGTCTGTTCAATGCGCTGCTGGCAGAGGAGCGCTCCATCGTCACGGAGATGCCGGGCACGACACGAGACCTGGTCTCGGAGTTCGCCAGTGTTGGGGGGATTCCGGTGCGGCTGATCGATACTGCCGGGTTGCGGGACGGCGAAAACAAGATCGAGCAGATCGGCGTTGACCGCAGCATGAGAGTGATGGCGGACGTGGATGCGATTCTGCTCGTGCTCGACACAAGTCGGCACTGGTGCGAGCAAGACGAGCACCTGCGCACGCGGCTGAGTTCCCTGTCGTGTGTTGCGGCTTTCAATAAATGGGATCTGCCGTCAGTATGGGTGCCGGAACAAAAAGCCGAATATGCAGCACTCTGGCCGTGCATTGACGTGTCAGCGCTGACGGGCGCCGGCATCGAATCGCTACGACTGGCAATTCAGCAGCATCTTTTCGGGGATGGTGCCGCGGAGCGCGACGGATTGCTTGTGACAAACCTGCGGCACTGCCGGTGCTTGGAAGCTGCGCGTGAAGCGCTGACCTCGGCTGCCTGTACTTTGGGTAACGGCTTGTCTGAGGAATTTGTCCTCGTCGATTTGCACCGTGGACTCAGGAAACTGGGCGAGATCACCGGTGAAACCAGTGTCGAGGAGTTGCTCGGCGAGATTTTTGCACGCTTCTGCATCGGCAAATAATCTAACCGCAAAGACCTTTAGGACCGCAAAGGACTTGAGGTAATTTCTTTGAGGTTTTTGAGGTCTTCGTGGTTCAGGTTTTGGCTTATGGGTGAGTTTCAGGAATTGTTCGACGTGGTCGTGGTCGGGGGCGGACACGCGGGATGCGAAGCCGCTAGCGCGGCGGCTCGCATGGGAGCAAAGACGGTTCTCATCACGTTCAATCTCAACCTGATCGCGCAGATGTCCTGCAATCCGGCGATTGGCGGAATCGCCAAAGGCCACCTGGTGCGCGAAATCGACGCTCTGGGCGGTATCATGGCGGAAGTGGCAGACAAAACTGGAATTCAATTTCGCTTACTGAACGCCAGCCGCGGTCCCGCAGTGCAAGCGCCGCGTTGTCAATCTGATAAGGCGAGGTATCGCAAAGAAATGCGAGCCAGGCTACGGTCGCAGCCGAATCTATTGCTGCGGCAATCGGAGGTAATTGGAATCCTGGTCGAAGAGAGCCAAGTGCGCGGTGTCGAGCTGGCAGACGGAACCCGCGTCGGCGCTCTCGCGGTTGTGGTCACGACAGGGACGTTTCTCAACGGCCTGATCCATATCGGGGATCAACGCACTGCCGCCGGCAGGAGCGGGGAAGCGCCTTCGATTCATCTGGCTCAAGACCTGAGGCGACTCGGGTTTCGCATTGGGAGACTGAAGACCGGCACGCCGCCGCGGCTGGACCGTCGTACGATCGATTACACTCAGTTCGAGGAGCAGAAAGGGGACGCGGAGCCGACCTTTTTCTCGTTTCGAACCAGAACAGTGTCTCTTCCCCAGGTATCTTGCCATGTCGGCTACACCAACGAGCGTGTACACCACCTCTTGCGCAGTAACTTGCAGCGATCTGCGCTTTACGGGGGGGCAATTGTGGGAATCGGACCTCGTTATTGCCCGAGCCTTGAAGACAAGGTCGTCAAGTTTGCCGATAAAGAGCGCCACCAGATTTTTCTGGAGCCGGAAGGGCTGGACACAGACGAAGTGTATCTGAACGGGATGTCGACCAGCATGCCTGCCGATATCCAGCAAGAAATGGTGCGCGCGGTCCCGGGCCTCGAGCATGCCCGGATTGTCCGTTCGGCCTATGCGATCGAGTACGACTTTGTCGATCCTACCGAACTGGAGGCGACGCTCGAAACCAAGCGCGTGGCGCGCCTCTTCTATGCCGGCCAGATTAACGGAACGACGGGGTACGAAGAGGCGGCGGCGCAAGGAATGGTGGCCGGGATCAATGCGGCGCTGCGCGCCGATTGCAAGGAAGGTGTGGTCTTTCCACGGACCGAGAGCTACATCGGCATTCTGATCGACGATCTGGTAACGCGAGGCGTCGATGAGCCGTACCGCATGTTCACGTCTCGCTCGGAACTTCGTTTGTTGTTGCGCATTGACAATGCCGACACACGGCTGGCTGCGATCGGCCACAGGCTTGGGCTCGTCTCCGATGCCGACTACTCTGCCTGCCTGAGGAAGTACGAGGAAGCGACGCGGCTGCGCCGCTTCCTGCAGGAACAACGGTGGGATCCGGCAGCGCTCCCATTGCACGGCGTGGACCCGGCGACGGGGAAAGGCCTTAGTCTGGAGCAGTTGCTGCGTCGCCCCGGCATTACGCTGGACGAATTCGAGCCTGTCATGCGCGCTCGCGATGTTTGGCTCTCAGAGCCAGTGCGCCGCTCCGTGGAGATCGAGGTGCGCTACCAGGGCTACATAGAGCAGCAACGGCGGGATGCTGAGAAAATCCGTCATCTGAGCCTGCGCCGCATCCCCGACGACCTCGACTACGCCTCCATCAGCGGCCTGAGCAAGGAAGTGAAGGAGAAGCTCTCGCGAGTGCGGCCCAAGGATCTGGCGACGGCGGGGAGAATTCCAGGCGTTACGCCCGCTGCAGTCTCTATCCTTAACATGCAGCTTGAGTTGCGCCATGAGAGACGCCGCATGGAGCATTAGCGGGACTTGGGCGCGGAGAAGGAACGCAATGAATTCTGCCGATGGATTGCGCGAGTTGATCGCGCGCCATGGTATTAGAGAAGGCTCCGAGGAGGCGCGGCGTCTCTTCGCCTATCTGGCGCTCCTGGAGAAATGGAACAACGGCATCAATCTCACGGCTTCCACCTCATGGTCCTCACTCGCACGGTTTTTCGAGGAGGCGCTGTGGGCAGCACGGCTCTACCCGCAGGCGAGGGTTACGCATATCGACATTGGCAGTGGGGCCGGTTTTCCCGCCGTGCCCATGCGCATCCTGCGGCCTGCTATGCGGCTACTCTTGGTGGAGAGCCGCGCCAAGCGCGCTGTCTTTCTCGAGACCGTGACCAAGGAACTGGGTTTACACGGCACGGAAGTAGTTTGTCGGCGTGCCGAGGAATACCTGCGCTCGCAGCCGTTGCCGCAGTTCGATATCGTTTCCTGGAAGGGGCTGAAGCTCAGCTCTGAGGCCTTGGACGGGCTGCTGGCAGCGAGCAAGCCCGAGACCCGTCTCTGGCTGTTCCACGGCGCAGAGCTACCATTAGAGGAGCCTGCAACGGCTCTGAAGTCTCTTCGATTGGTGCAGCGAGAACATTTTCCCGGCCGCCTCATCTGGCAGCTGTCCATCTATGAATTCCTGGCAGAGTGTTTCACGTGAAACAATGGACCCTCTGCGTTTCACGTGCAACAAGACACACTCTCCTGACGGCAGGCGGGAAGCAATTGGCCGTTGATGCCGAAATCTCCGTACTGCCGATTTCCCACTGCCTGTCGGTTTTTTGGTTTGAGGCGCGCAAATCTCTTGTGCTATTCTGCCAACCGTTGTGCGTACATCTGCCAGAACGATTGCGATCACGAATCAGAAGGGGGGGGTCGGCAAGACAACCACGGCAATCAACTTGGCCGCAGCGCTGGCCATGGCTGAAATGCGTGTGCTTGTGGTCGACACCGACGCCCAGGCCAATTGCACCAGCGGTCTCGGTGTCCTCCGGGATTCGGTCCGCAAGAGCATCTACGACTGTCTGATTCTGGGCGAACCGCTGGCGCATGTCATCCTCGACACCGACCTCGACAGCCTCAAGCTCGTGCCGGCAGACCGCAATCTAACGGGCGCCGCGATCGAGATGGTCGAACTCCCCGACCGCGAGTTCCTCCTGAAGCGTTTGCTGGCACCAGTGGCAACGGATTACGATTTCATCCTGATCGACAGCCCCCCGTCACTGAACCTGCTGACACTGAACGGACTGGTAGCGGCACGATCGGTCCTGGTCCCCATACAGTGTGAGTATTTCGCCCTGGAGGGGATTTCGGAGCTTCTCGACACGGTGGCACGAGTGCGTCGGAGCTATAATCCCGAGCTGGCGATCCAGGGAATCCTTCTGACCATGTTCGACGAGAGAACCAACCTGAGCGCGCAAGTAAGAGATGACCTCAGGAGCTTCTTCCCCAGAGAGATGTTTGCCACCATAATCCCTCGCAATGTACGCCTGGCAGAGGCTCCTAGCTTTGGTAAGCCTATTTTTTTCTATGATATACGTTCCAAGGGAGCAGAGAGCTACATCAGCTTAGCCAAGGAAATACTCAACCATGAAAAGAAAGGTGCTGGGTAGAGGACTGGAGGCGCTGATACCGGAAGCGAGCCATCCGAAGCCGGTTCCCAGCGAGATCGACATCGACCAGATTACTGCCAATCCGCATCAGCCGCGGCTGGAGTTGGATGAGAAAAGTCTGAACGAGCTTGCCGACTCGATTCGCACACACGGCGTTCTGCAACCGGTTCTCGTCCGTCCCCTGGGCAATGCGTATCAGCTGGTGGCAGGAGAAAGACGATTGACGGCAGCGCAGCGAGCCGGCCTGTTGAAGGTTCCGGCCCTCGTACGTGATGTACCGGACAATCGCCTCCTGGAGCTATCTCTTATCGAGAACATCCAGCGGGAGCAGCTCAATCCGATCGAGGAAGCCCAAGCCTATCAAAACCTCCTCGATACCCTGACGACCACTCAGGAGGAGCTGGCAGGGCAGCTTGGGAAGGAGCGGAGCACCGTCGCCAACGCCCTTCGCCTCCTGAAGCTCCCTCCGGCAGTCAAGCGTTTGGTCGCCGAGGGAAAGCTATCGCCGGGGCACGCCCGCGCTCTGCTTTCGGCGGAAGTCTCCCCTGCAGAAATGGTCCGGACAGCCAACGTCATGGTCAAAAGGGGATGGTCCGTGCGCGACGCCGAGCGCTGGGCAAAGAAGAGCCAATCGGCGTCGGCTCGATCCCCCAGTCGGGAAGACCCGAACATCACGGCTGCGGCCGATCGTTTGCGCCTGCTGCTGGGCACCAAAGTCGAGATCCTCGGAGGGCGTGGCGGGCGACAGGCGGGGCAGATCCGCATCTACTTTTTCAGCCAGGAAGACCTTGTCCGTATCTATAGTATTATCACTGAGAAACGCCGTCATGATGGGGGTGTGCGATGAAATTCAAGAGCGACAGTGCGGATGAAATCGTGAGTCTTCTGGGGGAAGGGGCAGAGTTCCAAGGGGAGCTTTCCTTCAACCATGGGATCAGGGTGGACGGCATCGTCCGAGGGAAAGTCCGTTCAGAATCCTCCCTCGTCATCGGGCCCAAAGGGAAAGTGGAAGCCGAGGTTGAGATTCGACGTGTGTCCATCAGCGGAGAGTTTCGCGGCACCATCCATGCATCCGACCGGGTCGAGATTCATAAGGAAGGAAAAGTGTACGGCGATATCTACACGCCGTGCCTTATTATTGAAGCGGGTGCCGTTTTCGAGGGGAAGTGCAACATGAATGAACACATGGCCGTTCCATCCCAAAGGGCCGAGACCGGTGAAGCAGCATCGTCTGCTGAGGCCAGAAGCGAGGAACGTGCCTGAAAGTAAGAGACTGACGGAAATGGCATCAGGATCAGGCTGAGCCGGGAAGCTGTGCATGAGCAGCCTGATCCAGGTCCTGGATCAAATCCCGAAATCGATGAATCCTGACGTGCTTGTCGGCTTTGAGACGGCAGATGATGCCGGTGTCTTCAGGATCGATGACCAAAGAGCATTGGTTCAGACTCTCGACTTCTTCACTCCCATTGTTGACGATCCCTATCTTTATGGCGCCATAGCTGCCGCCAATTCACTCAGCGATGTCTATGCGATGGGCGGTACCCCCATAACCGCCATGGCGATCGCTTGTTTCCCCGACAGGCCGGACGAATTGGAGATTCTGGCCAGGATCATGGTCGGCGGCGCCGATAAGTTGCGCGAAGCGGGCGTCGCTCTGCTCGGTGGCCATACCGTATCCGACCCCGAGATCAAGTTCGGTTACTCCATCACCGGGCTCGTTCATCCCGGGAAAGTACTCACCAATGCTGGAGCGCAGCCCGGCGACGCCTTGGTCCTCACCAAACCGCTCGGCATCGGGATCATCACCACTGCCATCAAACGCGCCCAAGTGGGCCAGGAAGCCGTGCGCAAAGCCGTCCAGGTCATGACTGCGCTGAACCGCTCTGCTTCGGAAGCGATGCTCTCCTTCCGCTGTCACGCCGCCACCGACATCACCGGCTACGGTCTCCTCGGCCACGGCTGCGAGATGGCCGAAGCAAGCCATGTCACTCTCCGCTTCCGCGCTTCCTCGGTTCCGTTTCTCGCCGAGGCTTACCCTCTGGCAGAAGCCCGTGTGCTCCCCGGCTTGGTTGCCAAGACCTGGAAACTCCTGGCGCCCAAGATCGCCGTCAGCGCCTCGGTCGCGGAGCCCTTACGGAACATTTTGCTGGATCCGCAAACTTCGGGAGGATTGCTCACGGCGGTGCACCCGGATGACCTGGACCCTTTGCTTGAAGACTTGTCGTGCCGGGGAGTGAACGCAGCCTGTGTGGGAGGCGTCGAAGCAGCTCAGGATGTGAAAATCATCGTGGAGTAGGGCGGGGAACTACCCCCCTACATCTACGGCTATCTTCAATGATTTCAAGAACTTGGCATCTTCAGAGGTAATGCGCAGGCGCACCGGGTCCTCTACTCTCGGAGCTGTGGAAATGATCTCGTCTTCGCCCTTCCCCCTGCGGTTGAACCCGATGGTCGCATCGATGATCAGGAAAGCCTCATAGCCAGCTTCGTGAATGCAGCGGATGGAATCGTTGATTCTCGCAGACTCACTCAGGGTCTCGTTGATTGCCTCCTCCAGGTTTTTCATGAGGCGTCTGATTTCAGCGTCCGGCATCTGGCACTCCCGAACCCCGCGCCAATATTTTTGATATTTCGCAGGGATCGATGGCATCATGGCTGCGCGTGCCACCATCTTAGAAAAGCGCGCATGTGCTGTCAAGAAGGAACATCGAATGGAGCAAAAGGACATGTATCATCCTCACCCGCACTGGGGTGAGATCTCGGAGAAGGCCGGCGAGTACCCTTTCACGCGCGGCATCTACCCCAACATGTATCGCGGGCGCCTGTGGACCATGCGGCAATATGCCGGCTTCGGCTCTGCAGAGGAATCCAACCTGCGATACCGCTACCTACTCGAGCACGGCCAGACGGGCCTCAGCATTGCTTTCGATCTTCCCACCCAGATCGGGCTCGATCCGGACCATCCGCTGGCGGCCGGCGAAGTAGGCAAGGTGGGCGTCTCGATCGCCTCGTTGCGCGACATGGAGACCCTGCTGGGCGGCATTCCCTTGGACCGCGTCTCGATCTCCATGACGATCAACAGCACTGCGGCGATTCTTCTGGCGATGCTGCTCAGCCTCGCCCGCCGCCAAGGCGTCCCTTGGGCTGCGCTGCGAGGAACGATTCAGAACGATATCCTGAAAGAGTATATTGCGCGCGGCACGTACATCTATCCACCCGCCCCCTCGCTGCGCATCACGACCGACATTCTCAGCTTTTGCTGCCGGGAGATTCCCAACTGGAACCCGATCTCCATAAGCGGGTACCACATCCGCGAGGCCGGCTCCACCGCGGTGCAAGAGGTTGCCTTCACTCTGGCCGACGGCATCGCATACGTTCAGAGCGCGCTCGATGCCGGCCTGCGGGTCGACGACTTTGCCGGCCAACTCTCCTTCTTTTTCAATGCCCATAACAATTTCCTGGAGGAGATCGCCAAGTTTCGCGCAGCGCGCCGCCTCTGGGCCCGGATCATGCGCAAGCGCTTCGGTGCAGAGAACCCGCGCTCTTGCATGCTTCGCTTCCACACGCAGACCGCCGGCAGCACGCTCGCGGCGCAACAGCCCGAGAACAACATCGTGCGGGTCACAATTCAGGCGCTCGCCGCCGTCCTGGGCGGGACTCAGTCGCTGCACACCAATTCGATGGACGAAGCGCTGGCCTTGCCCAGCGCCACGGCGGCACGCACGGCGCTGCGCACGCAGCAGATTCTGGCGTATGAAAGCGGTGTCGCCAACTCCGCCGATCCGGCGGGAGGATCCTATGCCATCGAGCAGATGACGGACGAAATCGAAGCCGAAGCAGCGCAGTACCTTCTCAAGATAGACTCGATGGGCGGAATGCTCCAAGCCATCGAGCGCGGCTATGTCCAGCGCGAGATCCAGGAATCGGCCTATCTCCTTCAAAAGCGAGTGGAGTCGTGCGAGAATGTCATCGTCGGCGTGAACCGCTTCGCCAGCTCCGAATCCCACCCCATTGAGATCCTGATGGTCAACGAGCAGGTGGGCCAGGATCAGTGCCGCCGGCTCGCGCAGTTGCGCACGGAACGTGACGGGGCCGCGACGCGGCGAGCGCTCCACAGGCTGCGCACGGCAGCCTGCGGACCCGAAAACCTCATGCCCCCCATCCTTCAGGCGGTCGAAGTGCTGGCCACGGTGGGCGAAATCTCCGATTGCCTTCGCGGCGTCTTCGGCGTCTACGAGGAATCTGTGACTCTTTGAAATCAGTGTCGAGTGACGACGGACGAATGAAGAATGACGGAGGCATACTTGCCACTCTTCATTATCGAATCAGAATCAGCTCCCTCTGCGGTGAGGAGAGGTACTCTGCGCCCGATGCGGTCACAACGACCATCTCTTCGATCGTGGCGATGCCGCGGCCGGGAACCGTCAGCCGCGGCTCGATGGTAAATACCATGCCCGGCTCGAGGCGCGCAAAAGGCTTGCGCGCATACTTTTCCCACGCCGGACCCAGAAGCGCTGTGCCGTCGTGCGCAAAACGCCCGACCTGATGGCCCAAGGCATGCGGGAACTCGGCATAGCCGGCGGCGGTGATCCTGCCCCTGGCGACCGCATCGATCTCAATCCCCTGCACACCTGGCTTCATAGCCTTGCGACTGTGCTCGATCGCATCGACGAGCGTCTCGAATCCCTTCTTTACCTCCGGCGGCGGCTCGGCTTCCCTCTCCTCCAAGACGTAGAAGGTTCTCTGCAAATCCGAACAGTACCCCTGGTATTTCACTCCGAAGTCCATGTTCAGAAGATGTCCGGTTTCGACGCGACGGTCCGTGGGTGCGTAATGAGCGCCCGCTGTTTCGGGTCCGGTAAAAACGGCAGGGCAATGCGACGGCTCCCAAGCGCACTCGAGCTCGGCCCGATCCACCTCGGACTTCATGAAAGCGGCAATCTCACGTTCCGTCTTCCCGGGTGAGATGAATCCCGCAACCCTGGCAAAGATCTCTTCGGTGCTCTTGATGGCTTGCCGTATCCATGCCAGCTCTGTTGGAGTCTTCCGCTCCCGCAGCGCGGATACGATCGCTTCTGCCGAAATGACGCGATTTTCGCATCCCAATTCGCTCAGGAGGCTGATGAGCGTGAGGTACATGCCGTGCGTGATGCCGTCACAGATCTCGCTTCCCTCGGAGTAGTTGACGGCTATGGAGGACGGGTTGAGTCTCCGCATGAGGTCGAGGAATGGCTCACGGATCCCTTTCACGAATCCGACGACCTGCCGGTAAGCCCCCGTGTCCTCGATAGTCCTCCGATCGTACTCGCCGCAGATCACGTACGCTTCCCCGGCAGAGGTCAGGATCACCGCCGTATGCCAGGTGACGTCCGCGCTGAGCAGATAGTCAAGGGCCGGATCGCCGTTGATCGCGCTCTCTCGGACGAACGTTATCCAACAGTCGATGTTTTGCTCCTTCAGGATGGCGACAGCCTGCGCAACCTTTTCCTGGATCAGCATCATCTTTTTTTCTCCCAACCAAACGAACCGCAAGGACCGCTAAGGCTCTGTAGACCAGTTCCCATAAGATTAACACAGGACTGCCATGGCGGAGTTGCGATTCCTGTTTCCCCTCATGCCATGTAAAATCATTGCAAAAACTCGGTGACAGGCACTGAATTGCCTGAAGAAGGCTGCCTCCGCGCAAAACCAATTCCGCAATTCGGTGCCTGTCAGCGAGTTTTTGACCGATTTTGGCGCCCGGGCGGGGGATGGGGTAGTTAATTGAAACCTTTTTCGGCCGCATTTCGTACTAATGGCGATACTGCTGGAGGCGTTAGATGAGCAAGAAAAAGAAGATATGGATCGTCTGCAGTGCGGGCGTTGCGCTGGTCCTCATTGTATTTTTCAGCATCCGCGCCACACGCACGGATGATGTGCTTGTGCAAACTGCCAAGGTCATCCGCAAGGATGTTCTGAAGGCACAGGTTTCTGCGAGCGGCCAGATCCGCGCTAAGGAATACGTCGACCTTCAGGCCGAAATTGCCGGAGTTGTGACCGATCTCCCGGTGCACGAAGGCGACAAGGTGAAGAAAGGCGACGTCCTGCTCAAGATCGATCCTGTGCAGAGCGAAGCGGTAACCAACGCCAGTCAAGCGCAATACGACGCTTCCAGGCAAGACCTGCGGGCGCAAGAGTTTCAGATTGCGAATGCCGCGCACAACATCGCCAATGCGAGATCTCAGCTGACATCGGCCCGCGCACAGGCGGAGAGAGCCCTGGCCGATTTGGTTCGGACCCAGAACAGTTTTAACCGGAGCCAGCAGCTCAATGAAGATGGCCTCATCTCACGTGAGGAGTACGAGCAGGCGCAGAACAACCTGAACGCCGCAAAGTCGCAGTATGCAGTGGCCAAGGAGCAGGTTGCGCAGATGGAGACCCAGATCAAGATCTCGGAGAACAGTCTGCAGCAGATGAAAAACAACAATGACGCAGCCCAGACCCGATTGCGGACACAGGAAGCGAACCTGGACCAGGCGACCGACAATCTGAGGAAGACCACCATTCCATCTCCTCTAAGCGGCGTTATCACCCAGCTGCTGGTCCACAAAGGTGAGCGGGCAGTGCCCGGCACCCTGAATTCTCCTCAGGCAACCCTCATGACCATTTCTGACCTGAGCGTGATTCAGACGGAGCTCAAGGTGGATGAGACCGACATCGTCAGCCTGGCCATTGGGAATGCCGCGCAGGTTAAGGTGGATGCGATTCCAGATGTTGTGTTCGATGGGGAAGTCACAGAGATTGGAAACAGTCCCATCAAGGCGGCTGGGGCTGCGCAGGAGGAAGCGAAGGACTTCAAGGTGATCGTGACGGTCAAGAGCCCGTCTGACAAGATTCGGCCCGGAATGTCGTGCACCGCAGACATCATCAGCGATACCAGAACCAACGTGCTGGCGATTCCGATCCAGGCGCTGACGATCCGGGAGGTTGAGGTGGACAAAAACGGCAATTACATCGAGCCGGATCTCAGCAAGCCGAAGAAAACGGAATCCATTGCCCAGGCCGATGCCTCACAAGGCAAAATTAACAAGAAAGAACTCGAGGGGGTCTTCGTAATTAGTAAAGACAATCGTGCAAGATTCCGTCCCGTAAAAACGGGGATAACCGGAGAGTCGGAAATTGAGGTAAAATCGAACCTGAAGGAAGGGGAGGTTATCGTATCAGGGAGCTTTCAGACTTTACGCACTCTCAAGGACGGAGCTTTCGTCAAAGTCGAGACCAGCACCAAGCCGGAGACAACCAAATCGCCAAGCTGAGCAATGGCTATAGCGCTTCGAGGAATGACATGAGTGGAAGCAACGGAGACACGAAACAAAACAACGTTTTAATTAGAACCGAAGATCTTGTGAAGATTTACCAGATGGGCACCGAGCAGGTCCATGCCTTGCGCGGCGTAACCTTTGAGATCTATCGTGGGGAATATGTGGCCATCATGGGGCCGTCCGGTTCCGGGAAATCCACGATGATGAACCTGATCGGATGCCTGGATACGCCGACGAAAGGGAAGTATTACCTTAATAGGCGCCTGGTCTCGGAAATGAACGACGACGAACTGGCTTATATTCGCAACAAGGAAATCGGCTTCGTGTTCCAGACCTTCAACCTGCTGGCACGCGCCAGCGCGCTTCACAACGTGGAGCTCCCGTTGATCTACAACGGCACACCGGCGCACGAGCGCAAGGAACGCGCCATCAAAGCGCTGCAGTCGGTCGAGCTCGGTGAGCGCATGTACCACAGACCAAACGAGTTATCCGGAGGTCAGAGACAGCGTGTCGCCGTCGCCCGCGCCCTTGTGAACAATCCCTCCATCATTCTGGCGGACGAGCCGACCGGGAACCTGGATTCGGCAACCAGCATGGACATCATGCGACTCTTGGACCTGCTGCACGAGAAGGGTCACACGATCATTCTGGTCACCCACGAGCCGGATATCGCGCTGCACGCCTATCGCGCGATCCGGCTGCTCGACGGCCAAATATCCAGCGACGAACCTGTTCCGCACTAGCACTGGCGAACATACCAGCCCATGATACGAAGAAGCGGGCGGCCCTTGCGCGCACTTGCCGAGGGACGCCCGCTCTTGTTCGCTGCCGGTTGCGTCTTGTTAGGGTTCCTGAGATTCAACAGAAATCATCGCAGAGATCGCCGCAAGCACTCACGGAAATAATAGTTCCTACTCCGCAGTAACATCTCGTTGCCTAACTCAGGATTGCCCAAAACCCCATTTTCAGCAGAACCCACAGGATCCATAGACCTACAATGGGAATCGCGGCTTTCCGCGCCGTGAGCTTCTTCTCCGACACCGCTGCAAATCCCAGCGATAGGAGGACAATCGTCCAGATGGAGAACAGGTCGACCGAGGAGAGGAGGCTGTTCAGTACGGGGTGCGTATTGAAATCCACCAGCAGGCCGAGATTGCTCACTACGTTGTTGACAGGATTAACATCTAGATCCGCGGGATTTTTCACAAACATAAAGAGTATGCTCAGCAATGTCACCACAATCCCCGGCGGGCCCATTCCCCAGAGGGCTGCTGTAAACGATTTCCGGAAGGAGATCCCTGCCCCCGTCACCAGGAAGGCGAGCAGGAAGATAACAGCCACCAGAAGATACATGACATAGATCATCAGGGGGGTAAACACGATTGGGGAATACTTCCGCCAGAAGGTGCGTGGCTGCAATGCCTGTTTCTCGGCTTGCGCCTCGGCTTGCGCCATCTGCTCCGCATTCAGGAATTTCTTCAGAACGGGTTCGAACATGGCCAGGCCTTTTCTCGCGGCGTCGGCAGGGTCCATACGCCACTGCAGCGTATAGCTCGCGCCGATGGCGACAAGGCTCATCAAGAGAAAGATGCCGAGCCATGATCGTTTCCGGCTGATGTCTTCAAACGTTTTGGCCGGCTCGAAATAGATGCCCGACAGCCGTTGAAAGAAGCTCATTTGAGCTGTGCCGGCATCGGCAGCAACGCTCGCATTTGTCTCAGGGCTATCCATGAAATCCTCCTTCCAAAGATTTGTCACATTTGTACGACAATTCCCTATCTTCCGTATACAAAAAACACGCCGCCTTCCCAGTTTGGCTTAAACGAAGCGCGGGGCGTTCCTCCCTGCAGCGGGCAAACACCTTCGGGCAGCGCGGATGGAAGGGGCATCCCGGAGGCGGCGCGGCAGGGGAAGGCACGTCACCGACTAAAACCGGTTTCTTGCTGCCCTGCTCGGGATTCAGGACCGGTATGCTCTCGAGCAGCGCCTGGCTGTAGGGATGCATCGGTCCACGGAAAAACTCCGCCGCAGGAGCTTCTTCGACGATGCGGCCCAGATACATGACGGCGACGCGTGTGCACAAGTACTGAACCGTGGGCAGCGAGTGTGAGATCAGGATCAGTGTAAGTCCGAGGCGCTGTCGAAGATCTCCTAGAAGGTTCAAGATCTGCGCCCGAACGGAGGCATCCAGAGCTGAGACCAGTTCGTCGGCGACCAGCAGCCGAGGCTTGAGTGCCAGGGCCCGCGCGATCGCGACGCGCTGCTGTTGTCCTCCGCTTAGTTCCGCGGGGCGACGGTCGGCCAGGCTGCGGTCCAGGGCCACTTCGTCGAGCAACTCCAGCGCCCGCTCCTCACGGCTAGGCCCACCGCTCAGCCTGTGAACCTCGAAGGGCTCCGCCAGAATTTCGCGCACCCTCATGCGTGGGTCGAGGGAGCCGAAGGGATCCTGGAAAACCATTTGAAACTCGCGGCGCCGGGCGCGCAGTTCAGCCGGCGAAAGGCGGAGCAGATCGCAGCCGTCGAAGAAAACGGAGCCGGCATCAGGCATCAGCAGGAGCAGGGCGCAGCGGGCGAGCGTTGTCTTCCCACAGCTGGATTCTCCCACCAGCCCCACCGTGTTGCCCTGCTCAACCGTCAGATCGACACCGGCCAGGGCGCGGACACTGCGACCTTTCTGAAGCAAGCCCGTCCCAAAGCTCTTCCGGAGACCTCGGACTTCGAGGATAGGCACCATTACGAATCCCGTGTCGGTTTCAGGCATGCGGCCCAGTGGTTGTCGGAGATCGTTGCGGGTGGCGGCACGCTTATGGTGCAAGCGGGGTCCGCTTTTAGACAGCGAGGCGCGAAGCAGCATCCTGGCAACTCCTGCCCACCCGCCGGAGGTGAACCCGCGATGGCGGCCAGAGGTTGCTGATCCCACCGGTGATACAGGTCCGCCTGGCACCGAATCAAGGACGCGGCATAAGGATGCGCAGGCCGTCTGAAAACGTCCAGTGCTCTGCCGGATTCGACCAGGCGACCATGGTACATGACCGCCACGCGGTCCGAGACCTCGGACACAAGGGCCAGGTCATGACTGATCAGCAGCAGGGCCAGACCATAGCGTTGCCGCATCTCACGGAGAAGCTCCAGTATCTGCGCCTGAATGCTGGGATCCAACGCACTGGTGGGTTCGTCCGCGATGAGAAGCCTGGGCTGATTGCAGATTGCGATTGCGATCGCGACCCGCTGGCACATGCCACCGGACAGCTCGCTCGGGTACCGGCGCAGATAAAAGCTGGGCTCAGATATTCCCACGTCGGCAAGCAGCGCAGCCGCCGTCTCGCGGGCGGCTTTCCTGCTCATCCGTTGATGCGCGCGCAACGCCTCCGTCAATTGGGAACCGACGGTCAATATCGGGTTGAGCGCACCGCGGGTGTCCTGAAAGACGATCCCGATCTTTCTGCCGCGCACCGCATTCCAGGAGCGCCGATTCGCCAGTGAAAGCGGCAATCCTTCAAAGCGAATCTCGCCGGCTGCGGCCCGTCCGCTGCTCTCCAGCAACCCGAGGAGTGCAAGCGCGACACTCGATTTGCCGCTCCCGGTCTCGCCAACGAGGGCGAGCGATTCACCTGCTGCCAGCTCGAGAGAAAGATCGCGCACGGCGCGGATCGGCCCCGAAGCAGTGTGATAGAAGACTGAGAGTTTTTCGACCTCCAGAAGAGCCATGTCGCTTTCGGATCGCGGATTCGAAACCAGGACCGAGGCCGCGCACCGCAAAGGGCGCAAAAAGCTCCAGGAGATTTCCTCAAGTCCTTTGTGGTCTTGGAGGTCCTGGTGACCTAAAAAAGCTGGCTGCCCAAGAAGCGCGCCTGGCCCCGAAGCTCACCTTCGATGCGGAGCAGCTGATTGTACTTCGCCACGCGATCGGTCCGGCTGGCAGATCCGGTCTTGATCTGTCCCGCGTTGCAGGCGACGGCAAGATCGGCGATGAAGGCGTCCTCCGTCTCACCGGACCGGTGCGAGATCACCGTGGTATAGCTGTCGCTCTTTGCCAGCTCAATGGTATCCAGCGTTTCGCTTACCGTGCCGACTTGGTTCAGCTTGATCAGAATGCTGTTTGCTACGCCGTCGGCGATGCCGGCCGCGAGGCGCTGGGAGTTCGTCACGAAGACGTCGTCACCCACAAGCTGAATTTTCTCGCCGAGTGCTTCGGTCAGTGCAATCCAACCTTGCCAGTCGTCTTCGGCCATGCCGTCCTCGATCGATACGATCGGGTATTGCTGCGTCCAGCGCTCGTACAGCTGGATCATCGGCTCGGCCGTCAGACGTGCGCCGCTGGACTTCCTAAAGAAGTACTTTCCCTCTTCGTACATCTCGCTCGCGGCAACATCGAGGGCCAGATAGATCTGATTGCCTGGCTTATATCCTGCTTTTTCGATGGCTTCCAGCATCATGTCGAGGGCTTCCTCACATGATTTCAGGTTGGGTGCGAAGCCGCCTTCATCGCCGACGCTGGTTGAGTATCCCTTCTTCTTGAGAACACCCTTCAGGGCATGGAAAGTTTCGACGCCCATGCGCAGGCTCTCGCCGAAACTCTTTGCACCGGCAGGCACGATCATGAATTCCTGGGGATCGAGGTTGTTGTCGGCGTGCGCCCCGCCGTTGATGATGTTCATCATGGGCACGGGGAGGATGCAGGCGTTGGTGCCGCCGAGATAACGGTAGAGCGGCATCCCGAGCGCCGCTGCGGCAGCGCGGGCGACGGCCATGGACACACCCAGGATGGCATTCGCACCCAGACGGCCTTTATTCGGCGATCCGTCCAGGTTGATCAGGATCTGGTCGATGGCCCTTTGCGGAAAGGCATTCTCGCCGATCAGGGCCGGGGCGATGATATTGTTGATGTTTTCGACGGCCCGGAGCACGCCCTTGCCCGAATACCGAAGCTGGTCGCCATCGCGAAGCTCCACCGCCTCATGGACACCTGTGGAGGCGCCGGAGGGCACGGCAGCACGGCCGCGGAAGTCTCCGTCGAGCGTGACGTCCGCCTCGAGCGTCGGGTTGCCTCTGGAATCCAGGATCTCTCTGGCTGCAATCGAACGGATAGGATTTATCATTTCTCGCTCCCGGATGAAAGCGGGATCTGCCCCGATGGTTGTTTCTAGAACTGCTACATATAGCATAGTCAACGGGTGCTGCATCTGCAACATTCAAAATCCCCAGCGGGGCTTCAGACACTCTCGCTTTGACAGCGGCGGGGGGCTGTGTTAGTTTCTGCCTCATCTGCCGGAGGTGCTCATGAAGCTATCATCCCGGTTAGTGGGCGAGGTCACGATCCTTGACGTGGAAGGGAAGATCCTTCTCGGCGAGGGCGACATCGAGATCAAGCAGGCGGTGGACGAACTGCTGGCGCACGGGCGGAAAAACTTCCTCCTGAACTTGGCTAAGGTCCCCTACATCGACAGCGCTGGCCTGGGCCAGATCATCCGATGTTTTACGGCCATCCGGAAAGCGGGCGGGGCACTCAAGCTCCTGTCCCCTAACCCAAGAGTGATAGATCTCCTCACCGTCACCAAACTGGTCAACGTTTTTGACTGGTATAATCAAGAATCGGGTGCCCTCAGCAGTTTTGTGTCGAAATCGACTTCGTGAGGCGCCCCGGCATCCACTGTTTCGGATCTGATCCACAAAAAGATGTTTGCCAATAAGCTGCGTATCTCTGCCGTGGGCCTCGTGCCCGCAACACTCGTATGGATGACGGTATGCTGGTGTCATCCTTTTCTTGCCCCGATGCTGATGGCCCAGCGGATGGATGACAGCCTTGTGGCAAAACACGTGCACATCCGCATCCCGGTCGAGCGCCAGTGGCTTGGGAGAAGTTCCATCAGCGATCTGGAACGATCTTGGGAGTTCATCCGGGCTGCAGCCGGGGGACGGCTGCCGGGCCGGGTTTTGATTGTGATTGAGTGGCAGGACGACACGGCGTCTGTCGACTCGGAGAACAGCACCATCTCGATCGGCATGAGCAATCCGGCTGCTGCGACGGACATGAAGGGCTTTCTCCTTCACAGTGCAACTCGTGAACTGGCCCGCTTGGCCCTGATCAACCTCTCGGGCAACGGCGCTTCCAGAGAGGAAAACCGTTTTCTGCTGGAAGGAATGTCGGAGATGCTTGCGCATGAGTTCTCCCATTCGGTCAAGAGGCTGGGTGCGGCATGGGCAATCTGCTATTACCTTGACCGGATGAATCCTCTTGGATTGACGCAATTGTCCGGCAAGCCCGAACTATCCGGCAGTAACCATGATCTCCGCGCCGCAGCGCCCGGGATCACGCTGCTCACGGTCTGCCATGAACTTTACGGGCGGCAGCGGGTGTTGAAATTGTTCGAGTCGCTGGCCAGAAAAAACCTGGAAGAAAGTCTGGCTGCCGCTTTGAAGTCTCCCGCTGCCGTGGAGACTGAGTGGCTCAATCGAGTGCGTAGCTACAAGCCGGCTGATGTCTCCATTACAACGGAGGACGAGGCGCCGGCGCTGGATCGAGTCGTCTTCGTTCCGGACCGCGGGAAGCCCGGCTCGCCTCTCGCAATGCAGCTTTTCACGCATGACCGCTCTAACGATCTTTCTGCGGCAGGAATCTTCGTCATCGATGAACCGAGCGGCAAGGTATTGCAGGGGCGTGAAGCCAGAGCAGCGGAGGGCCAGTGCACGCAGTTTGAGATTCCCATCGATGCGGCGCGCCAGGAGGGGCAGTACGGGCTGCGCATAGTCGCAATAGACGAAGGAGGAAACGTCCGCAACTGGGAAGCCTTCTATTCAGTGGCGCGCTAGCTTCTTCTTCATCTGGTCCGTGACGCGGGCAATCGCCTCCTTCAAGGCGGGCGACGGACTCAGCTCATTGGCTTTCTGGTACGAGTTTGACGCCAGACCCCACTTCTTCTGCTTTTCATAGACGAGACCCAGCCGCTCGAGGATACCTGCATTGCTGGGCAAAAGACTCAGGGCTTGAGTGTAGGCTTTTTCCGCTTCGGGATACTTGTTCAGGAAAAGATAAGCTTCGCCGGTATTGTAATACACATAACCGTCGTTCGGAGTGTACGTTCCGGCTTTGGCCAGCAAGTCGAGGGCCTGGCTGTACTGCTTGGCCGCCAGGGCCGAGGCGCCCTGTTTGAGGTAGATCTTCCCAAGGAATCCGGTCGAAAAGCTGTCGTCGGGCTTGATCGTCAGTGCCTTCTGCAGCGCCTGAAGGGCTTCATCGTAGCGATTCAGGTTGTAGTAAGACACGCCGAGTTGGTAGTAATCGGCCCAGTCGGTGGCTTTGATGCGGATGGCACCCGTGAGATCGTCGATCGCCTGGTCATACTTCTGCTGGCGGAAATACGCCGCTCCCCTTACATGGTGCAACATGTAGAGGTCGTCCGATTCCTTGGCGAATTGCTCCCCTTGGTGGAGGCTCTGGATGCAGTTGTCGGGTTTATCGCTGTTGAGGTAGGCAAGCGCCAGGCCTTGATACGTGGCGAATTCCGTGGACTTGAGCTGAACGGCGCGGCCAAACTCGGAAATAGCCAAAGCGTTGTTTTTCAGCTTCAAGTAGCAGAGCCCGGCGAGGCGATGGCCGGGTTCCCAGTCGGGGTTCTTATCGAGGTCCGGCTTCAACTCCTGAAGCGCCTTATCGAATTGGCCTTGCTTGTAGTACTGGACTGCCTTTATGTAGTCCGCCCTTGCCGGCGACGCTGCGAGGAACACGCATACAGCGACAGCAATCCATACGCAACAACGCACATTTTTCATTGGCCACTTTCCCATGCAAAAACTCCCCCAACGTAATGACGACACGTACATCGATTTCTCCCGCTATAAAGAGTACGGCAGCCGCCCCCGGGTTTCAGCGGCGCAGGCTCGCGGCTAGAATGTATTTACCACCGTGAGACAAGTCAAGCAACCCTGATGCAGTTGACGATTGACGAATTGAGGGTTTTCATTCGTCAATGGTCATTCGTCAAGCGTGAGGCGGTCAGCGAGGTTTGATTCTCAGGCGTTTCAGCTTTTCGCTGAGGGTTGTCGGATTGACCGAAAGCAGCTCCGCCGCCTTCTTCTGATTCCAATCCGTCTTTTCCAGTGCGGTCATAATCAGGGTCTTTTCGAAGTCCCCCACGCGTTCTTTCAGGGGAAGATTGTCCTCGAGAAAAGCGCTTGAAACACGCGCTTGGGCCGTGGTGACGTTTTTGGGGAAAAGATCCCCGCTGATGACATTGCCGGGGCAGAGGACGACGGCGCGCTCCAGGACGTTCTCGAGCTCCCGTACGTTACCGGGCCAGTCATAGTCCATGAGAATCTTGATGGCTGCCGGATCCACGGGGCACAGGCCCTTGTCGTTTTCATCGCAATACTTCTTGATGAAGTGATCGACGAGCAGAGGAATATCCTCAGTGCGCTCGCGCAGGGGCGGCAGCTTGATCACAATCACGTTGAGCCGATAGTAAAGATCGTCGCGGAAGGTCCCATTGGCGACTGCCGCCTGCAGATCGCTGTTCGTGGCGGCGATGATGCGCACGTCGACTCTTATGTTCTCCAGTCCGCCTAAGCGGCGAAACTCCCGCTCCTGGATCACACGCAGCAATTTGGCTTGCATCTCGAGCGAGATGCTTGCGACCTCGTCGAGGAAAATCGTTCCTCCATCCGCTACTTCGAACAACCCTTTCTTGGCACTCGTGGCGCCCGTGTAGGCGCCCCGGACGTGGCCGAAGATCTCGCTTTCGAGAAGCTCGGACGGGATATTTCCGCAGTTGATCGCTACGAAAGGAGCATCGGCCCGGGTGCTTGCGGCGTGTATCGCTTTGGCAACCAGCTCCTTGCCGGTTCCACTCTCCCCCTGAATCAGTACGGTACTGCGGCGCGGCGCCACCTGAGAAATGAGAGTGAAGATCTGCTGCATCGGCGCGCTCTTGCCGATGATGTTCCGATAGCTGAACCGCTGTTGCAGAGAGTTCCTCAGCCTTGCGTTTTCATCGCGCAAGCGGCGCTGCTCTATGGCATTCTTGACCGCCACCAGGATCTCATCATTCTTGAACGGCTTGGTGATGAAGTCGAAGGCTCCGAGCTTGGTGGCACGCACGGCCTTCTCGATCGATGCGAAAGCCGTGAGAACGACGGTCGCCGGGCTGTTTTCTCTGCTCTGAAAAGCCTCGAGCACCTGCAAACCGTCTATGCCCGGAATCATGAGATCCAGCAGTACAACATCGTAGTCCCCTTCCTGCACCATTTCGAGCGCCTGGGTGCCGGTTTCCGCCAGATCCACGAGATACTTCTCTGCGCTCAGCAGGGTAGAGAGGACGTCGCGCACGACCTCCTCGTCATCGACCACGAGTATGCGGCCTGTGTCGTTCATTGCTGCAGTGCTTGCCGGGTGGGCAACCTCAGCCTGAAATGGGTTCCTTTGGCTGGGACGCTGTCGACGGATATCCTGCCGCCATGTTCCTGGACGATGCCGTAGGTTACGGCGAGGCCGAGTCCCATGCCCTTGCCGGCGCTCTTCTTGGTGGTGAAAAACGGATCGTAAATCTTCCGGATGTTTTCGGCAGTGATGCCGACGCCTGAATCGTGGATGTCCACCACGACCATTCCATCATTTTTTGAAGTTTCGACTTTAAGTGTGCCTCCGGATGGCATGGCATCTTTGGCGTTGAGGAACAGGTTCACAAACACCTGCTGCAGCTTGCCTACGTTTCCATAAACCGTCGGGATGGATTCGTCGGGGGAATACACGACATTCACATGGTTCAGCCTGAACTGATGTTCCAGTAGGGAGAGGCTTTCGCGAATCAGGCGGTTCAGATCCAGGTCCTCGAACTCGCTCCCGTTCATGCGGGCGAAATTCAATAGCCCGTTTACGATCTCAGCGGCCCGAAACGTCTGCTTCTCGATCTTTTCCAGAATCGGCTTGCGGGCGTCACCGGCAGGGGTTTCTTTCAATAGCATCTGGGCATAGCTCGATATGCCCGTAATCGGAGTGTTGACTTCGTGGGCGATGCCGGCGGCCAGCAGCCCAATGGAGCTCAGTTTTTCTGCCTGCAGCAACTGGGCCTCGAGACGAACCCTGTCGGTAATGTCGTCCATCACGATCAGGCAGCCGGAGTTCAGATCCATGGAATCGAGCAGTGGGATCACGCTCAGGTCGACGATCAGTTTCTCGCTTCTGCGGTTTTCGACGTATTGCTTGAAAATGTTGCCGGCCGACTTGAGTTCCCAGCCTGTTGTTCCAGCAGCCTCTTGCATTGAGGCGACCACATCCCTGCCCAGCAGGTCCTCGACATGGCAGCCGGCAGTCTGCTTGCGGCTGATCCCATAGAGCTCCTCAAACGCCCGATTGCAGGAGGTGATCCTGCCGTCCAAATCGAGCGCGAGCACCGCGACGTTGATGCTTTCGATGATATTTTCCGTGTAAATCTTGAGCCGTTCGAGCTCCAGTGCCTTGGTTTCGACGGAGCGGTAGAGATTGGCATTTTCCAGCGCGATGCTCGCATAGCCGGCGAGGGCATCCAGAAGGTCAAGATCCTCCGTCGAGAAATGCCCGTTTTGCGGGAGCTGTCCCAGGCCGATCACACCGATGCGCCTTCCCCGCAATCTCAGGTCCTGGAAAAAGTGCAGCCCTTTCGCGGCCAGAGCGGCGGGCGCCCGTCGCAGGCTGTTTCCTCCTTGCGCGAGATCCAGGTCGTCCGCCAGCGTGCCAAGGCCAAGATCGGCTTCTTCCAAACACCATGCGTCCGCCACAGGCGTGTGCAGTCCCATCGCGTCCGCCAGGCGAAAGCGCTCGCGGCTTGCAGGATCAACGAGGAACAAGGCGAGTTTGTCGATTTGAAAGGTCTTGGCAATCCGCTCGAGAATCCTGCGGGTCAGGTGCGGCAAGCTGATTTCGGTGCTCAGCGTGTGAGCGAAATCGAGGAGGCTGGCCCGATCGTCGAACTGCTCTTTGTAAAAAAAGCGGTCCAGCCGCCCCTGAATCGAGTTTCGGAGCGGCGCGAACATCATGGCAATTGCCAGAGCGGCGATGCAGACGATCGCGAAATCGGCTTCGGGAACGATCGACTCCAGCCATCTTCCCAGCACCAGTACAAAGACCAGATAGAGAGCCAGCAAAAGTGAACTGGCCGCCAGGTAGGCCGCGCTGCGGCGCACGATCGCCTCGACATCCAGCAACCGGTAGTGAAGAATGGCGTAGGCGAACGACAGAGGAATCAGGCCTAGAAACAGTTGCGAACAAAGCATCGCGAAGCTGGCGCGCGCGCCGACGAGCACTGGCAACACATAAATGACGACAAATGGCACAATACCGGCGAACGTCCCGTAGCTGACCCACTTCATCTGCTGACGTGTCGTCAGATCCTGGGCCGCCAGCTTGCGGCGCAGGAGAATGAATGCTCCGATCAAAAGGCCGGCGCATAGGTAAACGAGGTGAATGCGGTCGATGAGCGCACTCGAACGGGCGTTGCGCGGCAGGCCAACATTCGCCAAATGGCCGGTCCACCATAGCACCTGTATGATACCCAGGACGACAACCGGGACATAAAGAAGCGGCGCCTGGCTGCGTGCAGGTTTGGGATCGACCGGAAAACGCAGGCAGAAGTGGAGGAAAAGAGCCGGAATCAGCAGTATGGCTAAGACCGACAGCGCGTAAACCAACACGTCCAGAAGCCCAATTCTCGCCGTGTAACTGTACAAGTACAGGACAAAGGCAGTCACGCAAATGAGGTAGAAATGGAATGCGCGCGACAGGCGGCCACCGCGGCTGATAACGAATATTCCTATGCCCAGGTAGAGAAAAGCCAGAACAATCCGGAGTGCGTCCTGGGGTTTCAGAGATGCCTCGGGAGCCAGTTGCAGCGTTACCTCGTGCATCCTGGAGCCGGACATCAGCCCGTAGACGAGAGACCCATCCGGTCCCGTACGATACAAACTGTCAGAGTATTGGCCCAGGTTGACAATCGGACTGCCGTCAAGAGAATACAGTATGTCCCCCGGTCTGATGCCCGCCGTTGCGCCCGGGCCGCCTGGAGCTACCTCGGCCGCCTTCAATCCAGACTCCGACTCCACCCAGAAGACACCGTCGGTCGGGTCCTTCCAGGAGGCGCGATCGCGCAAGTTCAAAATGCCAATCGTCACCATAAAGATCGTCAGCAGTGTTATGGCGACGGTCTTGAAGGGCACGGGGAACGTATTCATCTTGAACTCTGGTAAGCGGGTAGACAGCCCAAAGTGTCGATAAGCAATATTCATACCAGGACTGGAGTGAGCCCATAGGCCCGCGCTCGCCCTAAACATTGATGATGCATGAGTTGCTCATAGGAGCCAGCGCAAGTTCTCGGCCCAGTCTCGCAGGACTTCAAGTGTTTGGATTGAAATCCAACATCTTGGATGCCAAGATCCTTGTCAGGACAAGTATAAAGCCATTGAATAGTTGGAGGCAAGAGGGGGCCTACAGGTGCCCTGAATCAGACAAAGGGAGAGAATTGGCGCAGAGAGCGAGACCACGTTACCAACGGGCGAGTCTCCATAAGCGCTAACTTAAGCCACTGCCTCCTCGTGGACTTGGACTTAGACTTGGACTTCGACTGGGATGTTCTTGTACTCGACACATTTCAGAGAGCATCCTAACGGTGGAGAGAATAAGCTGATCGGCTTGCTCGGAGCTAGAAAAAGTTGAGGTTTAAGCCGAAACGAAGGGTGCGCGGGTCACGGGTCAGGATGAGTTCCCCATCACTGGTTGGGATGTGGTTCCCCCCTTGATCGAACGGATTGCGAACGTAGATGAGAGCCTCCCACCGTCCCGGACAACCCATGAATTCCGGCACCGGTATGGCCTGCCTGAGAGAGAAGCTCATTCCTTTCGAAACGGCATCCATCCTGTCTGCGAACAGGTCGATAGGGCTGATCGGATTCCCGGGATACCAGCGCAAGGTTGCCTGCACGTGTGTTCGTGTCTGCGGGATCTTGGCTTCCAGTTGGCTGCTGATCGAGTGATAGTAAGAGCGTTGAATGAAATCCAGCAAGCGCGTCGCCATAAAGTCGCTTGGCACCAAGCGATTAAGGCTGGAGAGACCGGCTGCGGTGCCGTAATCGTAAGTGACCGAGCCTCGAACGGAGTCCATCAGCACGCGGGCAAAACCGATCCTGAGACCCTGCTGCGCATCCTGGTCGCCCTGGAGTTGAGCCGCACTCGACTTTTCGCCGTTCTTGGTGTTGATTGTCATGAGGAAGGGTGTGCCGGGCCCGTCCGTACGGTCGCGGTAAACCGATACTTCCAGAGTCGTATCTTCGGCCAGCTTCCTGGCTACCGAGAGTTCGGAGTGTCTGACTTGACTGATGCTGATCTGGCTGTTGATCTCGGAAATGTGCGCGGGCTCCAGGAGATTGATCGTCTCGCCGTCCGGCAGCTCAACGCTGTTATTGTCGCTGACGCGCTGGGACGTCATCAGGGTCTTCAGGAGCCAGCCATGATGCGGAGCAACGGCAAGCTGAAAGTAGGGGCTCCAGACGTTTTTTGTGGAGCCGTAGTTGATGTGGGACAAATCAAAGCCATATTCTAGCGCAAGCGTGTCGGAAAACCCTTTGCTGGCATGAAACCCCACGGCCAACGTTTCCACCCCGGAATCGCGCAGGGCGGGATCCTGATCGAAAAACACCGCGGGGCGAGCCAACGCTCGCATGCCGAGGCCCCCGAGGTTCAGACGACCATAGCCGACCGAAAGCTTCCAGTCCTGGTTCGGATCCGGGCGATAGTCAAAAGTGTTGCGCACTCTCCAGAGCGAGTCAGAGCCGGATCTAAGCTGCCCGGAAAAGATGATGCGGCCGCGCTGGCTGACCGGTTCGACAAAGGCGAAGTTGGAAGCGATGCCGGTGTCGCCACGATTTGGGTATTGTGCGTAATTGTTTTCGCCCAAAAGCTCGCTGGAAACAATGTTAAGAGTGCCGCTGCGATGGAAGACATCGGCGCGTTCCTCGGCCGTTGCTACTCCCGGAAGATCGCGAAAAATCAGGCGGCGGTCAGACGTGCTCCGCATCACGGTCTTGAGATCCCAGTTGCGCGGATCGTTGCTTGCGGAGATGAAGTCAAGCAACTGCTGGAGCACGAAATTAGCGGTTGTAGTCTTGCCGGAATCTATCGTCACACGGGGTGAATTGAGCACCTGGTAGCCGTATCTGCTTACCCGCATTGAATAGGAGCCGGGTGCGATATCGTTGAGGCTGTAAATCCCGAGCTGGTCGGATTTCGCAAGCGAAACGATCGCGCCGCGATCATCCTGTTTGAACAGTGCAATTACGGCGCCAACAAGGCAGCGACCCTCGGCCGTCATGACCGTTCCCGCGAGCGCTCCGTTTCCTTCGGCCGCGGCGGCGAAAGGAGCTGCTGCGGTGCATGCCAGAATAATCAGAGCGAGGGTGAGGGCAGATCGTCTCATAAATCTCTGTCCTGGCTGTCCCGGGCCACAAGGTTCGCGGACCCAATCTGGACAGCAGATTATCATGCAGGCACGAGCATGTCAACAAGCGCAACTCTTTCGGTCAGCTCAGATAAAGCCTGGCGGCGAGATGGTTTTCCAAGGGCTGCGGCGGTGAGCGCGCATCGCAACATGAAATCTCCAACCGCACCAAGATTCGAAGAAGTCTCTTCGCGGCCTTCTGGTCAGCGTCAGATGCTCGCGCTTGCGCGAACACAGGGGTGCAACCCGGATCAATGACTCGCGGCGGGGCCCAGATCGGAGTAGAGGATGCTGATGCGGCAGCGCACGGTGTCGTTAGGAAGGTTTTCAATAGCCATATCGTTCACGGTCAAAGTCTGACCGGGTTGGATCGTTTCGGGCACCAGTCGGGTTCGAGTGTCGATGACCTTTCCGTTGCCCCCGAGGCACGTCAGCTTCAGCATGATGTCACGGTAGGCGACAGTGCCGTGGTTGCGGATCACGACGTGAGCGTGGGCGCTGCGCCCAGCGGTTTTCGTCTGCCCCCGGCCGGAAGGAATAATCTCCACACGGGATTCTGTAGCATCGAGATCCTTCGGGCCAATTGCGCGAGTGGGGCTCAACCTAGCCGTCCTGACGATCTCAACAGGCGCTCGCGCCGTCTGTGCTTCTTCTTTGCGTGCCTTGAGGATGAGCCATACAAGCACGGCTCCGAGCATGAGCATCAAGCCCAAGAAGATCGACTTTCTAAACATGCGAATCTCCCAAAGTGATTGGCGAACGACCAGTGACGAGTTCTTCGCTTGTCATTATTTAATCGTCTGCAGGCCTGGCCCCTTTGTCCAGACGAGTTCGCCCTGGACTATGGTGGCGAGGCACTCGCCGGCGCCCTCCAGAAGTTGCGCCACCACGTTACGGTCGCTCACGTTTTCAGGCAGCCGAAGCACCGTCATGTCGGCCCAGTAGCCTCTTCTCAGGCGGCCGAGCACGCCGCCGAAATCGAGCGCAACCGCGCCGTTCAGCGTAGCCATGCGCATGATTTCGTCGCACTTCAAGTCCTTGCGGGTCTGGAACAGGAAGCGCATTTCATCCAGAATGCTCAAGGAATCGTTGCTGGCCAGCGAGTCGGTGCCCAGTGCTACGTTGATCCCCATATCCAACAACTGCCGCACCGGATGAGGCTCGTGGCCGAAGAAGGCGTGGCTGCGCGGGCAGTAGACGACGCTGCAGCTTCGGCTCAGAATTCGAGACATCGAATCTCCGTCCAGATAGTTGCAATGGACGAGGATGGCAGGGCGCTCGAGAACGCCGAGTCCTTCCAGGTAAGGGACAGGAGCCAGCCGCGGTGGCGCCCATCTGTCGGGCAGTGCGCCAAGTCCGGACAGAAAATCTCTGAACTCCCCGGACCCGTGTTCTAGAAACTCCAACTCCTGTCTTGTTTCGGCGACATGGGTAGCCAGACGCACGTTCCGATGACGCACAAGGTCAGCCACTGCGCGGTACAGTTCGGGCGAGACGGAGTAGGGGGCATGCGGCGAAACGCCGGATGATAGAAAACCGTCGGGTTGCGCATTCTCAAGCCGGGATTTCAGGACAGATAGGGTCTCGTTCACCTTTTCCGGCAAGAGCGAAATCACTTCCTCGAAGACTACTTTTCGCAGCTTCTCCGTCTTGAGCACCTCCCAGGTGATGCCGCTGGCCGAGATGTCTCCCAACAACGTGGTGCCTGAGGCCAGGGACGCCTGGGCGCCCCGTCTGACCGATTCGAGGCAGTCCTCCCTTGTCCATTGTTGCTTTTCCCGCATTACCATGGAAAGCCAGCCGGTAAAGGAAGCAGGCCTGCGGCCCCGCTCGTGCAGCCCGGTCAACTCCAGGTGAGCATGAGCGTTTATCAGGCCTGGAAGTATGATCGCAGAACCCCAGTCGACAACCCTGGTTTCCAAGTTCGGCGGCGGACTCTGCCAAGGCTCCAGTCTTGAAATGCGTCCCGGGTCAGAGACGTGGACGGCAGCGTTCCGCAACACCATTCCTGCCTCAGCGAGGACGTACTTGGCGATGTGGATCGTTCGGATCATTTTTCAGCAATGCTTGATAAGCCAGATTCAGATGGGTGCAGACACGAAGAGCCCGAGTGAGTTGCCACATGACCAGGCGCTCCAGCTTTGCTGGATTATGCTCTTTGGCCGTAGCCGGCATTCCTGACGCCCCCGCTCGAGGGTCCTAATGCGGGTACTTGGATCGGCATTACCCTCTCGGGCCAACTAAAAGTATATCTCCGGGGTACCCAGCATTCAACTGGTATATCCAGGATTCGGAAAGTGACACGAAGAACTCCTGCGGGCTGCATCGGAGAACTGCAAAACATACGGAAGTTCTTTCGGGCATTGCATAGTTCGAATAATCTTTGCTTGGACAGGGAGTTCGGGTTCAGTATAGTGAAGGCTGTAACTGATTTGCAATGAGTGTGAGGCCTGCGGTTCACTATCGGTGAGGGACGTTCATGGCAATTCTTTTACGCGAATCTGATGTCAAGAAGCTCGCGACTATGGAGATGGCGCTGGAAGCCGTTGAGGAGGTGTTCCGGCTGCAAGGGGAAAAGAGGACCGAAAATGCGCCCAGACGCCGGTGCCGCCTGGAGCGCGGCTTGCTGCACGTGATGAGCGCATCGCTTCCGACACTCGGCCTGGCCGGGCTAAAGAGCTACATAACAATCGACAGCAAGACGAAATTCCATATCCTCCTTTACGGCGGCGAAGAAGGCCAGCTTCTGGCCATGATCGAGGCCGAGTTGCTGGGTCAATTGCGCACGGGGGCAGCCACGGGCGTCGCAACCAAGTATATGGCGCGGCCCGACTCATCCAGACTGGGGATCTTCGGCACCGGCTTCCAGGCTCGCTCCCAGCTTGACGCAGTCTGCGCAGTTCGTCCCATCAAGACTATCGTGGCTTTCGGGCGCAACCAGGAGCGCCGCGAGAAGTTCTGCCAAGAGATGAGTGAGATGCTGGGAATTCGGGTCGAGCCGGCCTCCAGTCCTGAGCAGGCCGTGAGGGATATGGACATTGTCATTACGGCTACCACCTCCAAGGAGCCGGTATTTAACGGAGAATGGCTCGCCCAGGGGACCCACATAAGCGCCATCGGCTGCAACCATCTTAGCAGGCGAGAGATCGATGTGGAGACAGTGCGCCGCAGTGCCTGTGTCGTGGTCGATTCGGTCGAACAGTCAATGCTGGAGTCCGGCGATCTGGCAAGCGCAGTCGAAGCGGAAGCGTTCTACTGGGAGGATGCCCGGGAACTCGGGTTGGTTGTCGTCGGCGAATTTCCTGGGCGCGAGGACGACAGGGAAATCACTCTGTTCAAATCCAACGGCATAGCATTGGAGGATGTCGCCCTCGCGGGCAGAATCTACCAGGCTGCTTCGAAAGCGCACCTTGGCGAATCCCTTGCATTATAAATGACGAGCGAAGAATGACGAGCGAGACAGAGCCTAGCCGCAGGCCGGCCGCTGCCACATGCAGACTGTAGAGCAGCAGCTGCTTGACAATGATCTTGTTCACTCGTCATCCGTCACTTGTCAGTCGTCACCTTTCTTGGGCTATCGATGATTGTGATGAAGTTCGGCGGAACGTCCGTCGAAGATGCGAGTTCCATCGAGCGTGTCACGGAAATCATCCGCGCCCGCCTGTTCTTGAAGCCCGTGATCGTGGTTTCCGCCATGGGCAAGACGACACGGAAACTGCTCCGCGCGGCAACTGCTTCGGCCGCCGGAGACAGCCGGACTTGCGCCTCCCTTGTTATTGACCTGAAAGCGCGGCACAAGAGCGAAGCGCGCCGGCTCTGCCAGAACGGGCGTGAGATCTTTACCCGCATCGATGAGTATTTCGGCGAACTCGGCAAGTTGCTCGAAGGCTTGGCCATTTTGGGGGATGTGCCCCCGCGCGGGCTTGACAAGATCCTCTCCTACGGGGAACTCATCTCGTCGGCAATCGTGGCCGACGCGTTGGCCGCCAGAGACATTCATGCGCACCTCGTGGACGCGCGTGAGTTGATCAAAACCAACGACTGCTACGGCGCCGCCGCTCCGATCTTCGACATCACGAACCACAACATCTGGACCAAGGTTGCCCCGGTTCTCGATCGAGGCGCGGTACCGGTCATCCAGGGCTTCATCGGCTCAACGCGCAGCGGTGCGACGACCACGCTTGGTTTTGAGGGCTCCGACTACAGCGCGGCGATCGTAGGGGCCGCGCTCGAGGCTTCCGATATTCAGATCTGGAAGGACGTTTCGGGTCTCATGACCGCTGATCCGGCCATGTTTGCCGGCGCGCGTACGGTGAAGTTGTGCTCCTACGCGGAGGCAGCGGAGCTTAGCTATTTTGGCGCCAAGGTGCTCCACCCGAAGGCAATCTATCCGGCGGCGCAGAAGAACATTCCAGTACACATTTATAATTCCAAGCGCCCGGAAGCCACCGGAACGGCGATTTCCGCAGAAGTGCCGGCGTGCGCCAATCTGATCAAGTCTATCGCTTATAAGCGGCCGATCAAGGTCCTCCATGCTCATGCCGGGCAAGACCAGGGCGGAGCAGGCGACCTGGCGCCCACGGACTTGATTCAATCCTTGCTGGGGGCCTGCGCACGCCAGGGGGTTTGGCCGCTGATTACCGCCTCGTCGGCTTCGAGCGTGGTTTTTGCCGTCGATGCGGACTCTCTGGGAGAAGAACGTGAGCGCGACCTGCTTCAGCAGGTTTCGCGTTTCGGCCATGCACGCGTCGAAGCGGACAAGGCTGTTATTTCGCTCGTCGGCAGGGAGCTTTATCGGGATACCTGCGTTGCGGGCCGCGTATTCAGAGCGATCGAGGATCTTCGCCCAGGGATCATCCTGCACGGGACATCGCCGATCGTGATGAACCTCGTGCTTGCCGAAAGCCAGGTGGCGAATGTCATCGCCCGCCTTCACGAAGTCTTCTTTGAGCAGATCGATCCCACAATCTTCGAGTGACGAGCGGAAAGTGACGGGAGACAAATTAAAAACTCGTCACTCGGCATTCGTCAATTGGCCTTTATGGCGCCGATGAAAGCGAGCGGCTCGCCCGCACTGATCGGAGGGGTGCTGATGACGTAGAGCACCTCGCCAGCAAAGGGCGCTCGGAGTTCGTAGATCTGCTTGCCGAAAAAGTCGGTGACGACACCGAGGAGCGTTCCCTTCTCAACCATCTGCATCTTTTTAACCTTGGGGTAGAAGAGACCCGCCTTATCCTGGAGTGCCGTGGGAAAGTAGAAAACCTCAGTTGGGTCGTACCATGTGAGCTTGGCCGGCGGTTCAACTTTTCCGTCGGCCATTTTCAGATGGCGCATCAGGTTTTGCACCCCCTGTTCGATCGGGCTGATTTCGCTCTCGTCGCTGGCCACTCCCACGCCCCCGGATTCAATCGTCAGCGCGGGCTTTCCCCGCGTCATGGCCGTGTTCGAGCAGTACATGCTGGCATTAGGGTCTTTGGGCCGGCCGCGGTCGATCACTATGTGATCGAGTCCGAAAACCATAGCCATCTCCCTGGCCGGTTCATCCACTTTCGGATTTCCGATCGGCATCCAGTAGCTATACGGGCGAAGCGACTCGTTGCCGTCACCGCAGTGCATGTCTACCAGGTAGTCCACGTGCTCAATCACCTCTTTGGTGATTACGAAAGCGATGCGCTGCGAGATGGTTCCGTCCTTCTTGCCTGGAAAGACACGGTTCAGATTCTGGCCGTCGATCGGGCTGTAATAAACGGTCCGCTTGAGAAATGACGGCATGTTGGCGACCTGCACGATGATCACGCGCCCCCGGAGCTTCTGGGGTGTAATGCTCGCGGCAAGTCGCTGTGCCGCCAGAACAGGCGGGTATTCATAGCCGTGAATTCCGGCGATGACGGCGAGAGCCGGACCGGGCGCAACGCCATTGATTATAGTCACTGGGATCTGTGTCTGTCCGTCCGGCCCACTTGGGACGGCCAGGAAACCGGACCGCGTCTGGCCCGGCGGCACTTGCAGCGATCCTACTTGGAACGTTTGCGCCGGCACCACGCCGCAAGAGAGCGCAAGCGCAACCAGCGGGATTGCGAACAGCTTTTCACTCAGGCAACTCTTTTTCATGACGACCCCCCTCGGAATGATCTCGGTTGAACACCTTCTTACCATCAAGACCGGGCCTTCGCCACATCTCATTTCATAAAATTCTGCGGTAATCCGTCTTTACTGGAGACGGTCTCCGTTGTAAAATGACTGTTTTTTGACGAAGCCGGTTTTCCGGAGACCGGGGTCGCATCATGAAGAAAACTGAACTCAAGAAATTCAAATCCATATTGGAAAGCAAGCGCGACGCGATTGTTTCTTCCTCGACAGGGAAAAAGACTCACTGGGAAAACATGGAGAACACGCGTCATGGCGACTTCGTCGACCAGGCGAGCGACGACAACGAAGTGCACGTGAATATCCGGCTGCTGCAAACGGATGCCAAGCTGTTGCGCGCCATCGAGTCGGCGCTGAGTCGCGTCGATGACGGCAGCTATGGCGTGTGCTCGATGTGCGGCGGGAATATCAGTGTCGCGCGACTCAAGGCAGTGCCCTGGACGTCCCTCTGCATTAGGTGCAAGGAAAAGAAGACCGCCTGACACCCTGCAGCCGATGCGCCAGGGAAGGCGCCCGGCATGAGGGGAGCACCTCCTTCCTTCTCTTTCAACTGCTGGCTTCTCGCGATCCATGTTGCTGCTTTTGCCGAGACCTGCCGCGAAGATGCAGTATACTTCCCATTCGCCGGGATGAAGTGACGATGGGCGAGTCCGTATGGCTGCTCGACCCAAGTAGTTATCTTACTGCCTGCTATTAGGTCTCGGCCTATGACAGATGTCTGAGGTCGGTGGCCCGAGGTCCGATGTCGGAGGTCAACATATGACGAGGATCTACACCAAAACCGGTGATGGTGGCACCACGGGCTTGATCGGTGGGAAGCGTGTGTCCAAGGATGCCCCGCGCATAGAAGCCTACGGCTGTGTCGACGAGCTGAACGCCGTTTTGGGAGTGGCCGGCGCTTTTCCCTTGCCGGAACAAGTGCGCAGAACCATACATCGGGTGCAGGATGACCTGTTCAGCATCGGCGCAAACCTCGCGCTCCCGGCAGGGATGGAACGCAGCAAGCGGGGTATTCCTTCCATTGAGGATGGGGACATCCAGGCTCTCGAACAGGAGATCGACGATTGCCAGGCATCCTTGACAACGCTGGAGCGCTTCATTCTTCCTGGAGGCAGCGCTCCCGGGGCTCTGCTCCACCTGGCCCGGACGGTTGCCCGGCGCGCTGAGAGGCGATGCGTCACACTGGCACGCGCCGAACAGGTTGACCCCCAGATTATCCGCTATCTCAACCGGGTCTCCGACCTGTGCTTTGTGCTGGCTCGCTGCGTGAACCAGGTGAATTCCCAGCCGGAAATCCACCCCTCATTTGGCAAGCGCGATACAGATCTACTTGGACCCGATGCGGGAAAAGGCACCTGACCCTTGCCGGCCTTAGGTGCGTAGTACCCCTTCTTTGTTCTGGCTACGAGCCCTGGCCGGTTAACTTTCACCTGTACATTGCGGAATTTCCCGTCGTGCTTGGTGTTGGTCGAATAGTATCCGATGCTGTACTGGCTCGCCAGCTCCCGAGCGATTTGCGCAAAAACGCTTTCCAAATCTTCCGTCTTGAGCGCGTCGTAATTCATTCCGCCGCTGTATTCCGAAAGCTTCGAGAGATAGCTTCGCGCCTCCATGTATTCTGCCGAAGAAGTGCCCAGACCGGGAATGCTGGGCGGCACTATCACCGGGGGCGGGATTCCGCCAACCCTGCCGCTGCGTCTCTGCATCGAATCCACGTCGCCTTCCGTGTTGAAATAGATGCAGTAGATGGTGGCTTTTGTCTCCTTGGCTAGTTCCAGCGTCTCTTTCATCGACGCGCGGCGGCTGGCGGTATCGACACCGTCGGTAAACAGCACCAGCGCCTTGCGCTCATTGATAGGCTTGAGCACTTGTTCCAAGGCCAGCCAAACCGCCTCGTAGATCGCCGTGCTCCCGCCCGCTCTGGTTTCCTTGATGCCATAGGCCGCACGATCACGGTCGATGCTGAAGTCCTCCAGGAGGCTCACGTCGTCGGCGAAGGACATAATGGCCACCGAGTCATCCGGATGGAGCTGGTCTACAAACCGGATCGCTCTGTCTTGAACGAGTCCTAGCTTTCTCTGCATGCTGCCGCTGGTATCCAGCAGCAGGGCGACCGAGATCGGCTCGTCCGTGGCAGCAAATCCTGCGATTTGCTGAGGCACTTTGTCTTCGAATATCTCAAAGTCTTCTTTTTTCAGGTCGGTGACCCGCTTTCCATCCTGGGTCGTGACTACCACGGGCAATGAGACCATTTCGACCTGGACCCGAATCGCTTGGTCGTTGGTCTGCTTCGGCTTCTGAGCCTGCCTCAACGGGAACCAGAGAAGCGCCCCGATGGGCAGAAAGGCAAAGAGCGGAATGCTTCGTTTGATGGAAGGCATGTTCTCCTGACACCCCCTGCTACCGCATATGATACCGCACGCGGCTTCATATAGAGCACTTTGCTTACGCGAGCACCTCTTTAATTGATGCGCGTGACGCCTGATTGGATCATGGAGTCCAAGAGACTATAATTGCGCCTTCAGGCTCGCTGAGGCGACTCGTCCCGGCTGACGGCTGTTGCCTCTTCCCCTTGTGCCGATAAGCAGCGAGACGAATCTGGTGTTCACGGAACCTGACGGAGGAATTTGATGGAGAGACATTATGTCGTCGACGAGATCAGCGCCAGCGAGTCGTGGCGGCTGTTCCGCATCATGGCCGAGTTTGTTGAGGGCGTTGAAGCACTCTCGCGCATCCAGGCCGGTGTCTCCTTTTTCGGGTCGGCGCGCAGCTTGCCCGGCAGCGAGCAGTATCAGATGACCTATGAGATGGCCAAAGCGGTTGCCAGCGCCGGATATACGATCATTACCGGGGCAGGACCGGGGGTGATGGAAGCCGCCAACAAGGGCGCCTGTGAAGCGGGGGCACAATCCGTCGGCCTGAATATTGCTCTTCCCGCGGAGCAGCGCCCCAATCCCTATATCAAGACGCTGCTGAACTTCCGGTACTTCTTTGTGCGCAAGGTGATGTTTGTCAAATACTCGCGGGCGTTTATCATCATGCCCGGAGGGTTTGGCACGCTTGACGAGTTGTTTGAATCGGTTACCCTGATCCAAACCCACAAGATCCAGCCATTCCCGGTCATTCTGGTGAGCCGTTCTTTCTGGGCGCCTCTGCTCGGCTGGATCGAAGGGAGCCTCATGGTCCAAGGCTTGATCTCGGATAGCGACAGACAGATCCTGAGGCTGGCAGACACGGCGGAAGACGTACTTGCCATACTGAGAAACAATCACCACCCCGAGCAAGTCTCCTGAAAATGAACATGACCTCGGCTGGATTGATCCTCAAACAAATCGAGATGGGTCCGATGATGAACTTTGTTTACATCATCGGATGCGAGGAAACCCGCGAGGCCGCCGTTGTTGACCCTGCCTGGGATGTGTCTGCCATCCTCAGGACCGCCGGGGAACTCGGCCTCCGGCTCCGACATATTCTGGTTACCCATGGGCACCCCGATCATGTTAACGGGCTCGAGGAACTGCTCGATGTTACGGATGCAAAGACTTATCTGAACGAGGCTGAACTAGGATATTTGAGCGAGATGGGCAAGTTCTTTCAGGTGTCTGTCGATTTTCTAAAACGCCGCGCTGGCAATATCCAGCTTGTTTCGGACGATGAAGAAATTCAGGTGGGAAAGATCCTGGTTCGCTGCCTCCACACCCCCGGCCACACCCCCGGCTCCCAATGCTTTCTTATTGGGAAAACTCTTTTCTCGGGCGACACGTTGTTCGTCGACGCCTGCGGCCGCGTCGATTTGCCGGGAGGCGACGTCGAAAAGATGTGGTGGAGCCTGAATCGGAAGTTGCGGGCTCTTGGAGACGATATCATCCTCTATCCGGGTCACAACTATGGGCGCCAGCCGACCTCGACCCTGGGGGAGCAGAAGCGGAGCAATCCCTATATGCAGTTTGACTCCCCGGATGAATTTCTGCGAGCTATGGGGGCCTGTTAGATCGGCGTCGGAATCGGGGTCGGAATTGCGGTCAGGAATCATGGCAACCCCAGGGCCGACGGCGCTGCCGATGCCGGCGGATTGGGCGGACAATCGAGACGTGTTCGACCGTAGCTGTTAACCTTTTCCCTTTCGCGGTCGTATCAATCGTTCGAATCGGTTCGCTCAAATAATTGGGGAAGCGACGCGCATGCAACTGCTTGAGGGGGTACTGGTCGCGCTCGAGGCTCTTTGGGCCAATAAGCTGCGGACTGTACTGACGCTGCTCGGCAACATCGTCGGGGTTATGTCCGTCATCGCCGTCGTCAGCATCATCGACGGCGCGAACTCCTATATCAAGAACCAGGTGGCCGGCCAAGGCTCGGGGGTTTTTTCGTTACAGCAGGTTGACAGCCTCGATATCCTTTCGGATTTTGAGAAGTTCCTGAAATCCCTGCACAACCCGAAAATCACGCTCTCCGACCTCGCCTACCTGCGCGAGCACGTCACGCTGGCAGAATATATGGACGCGGTTTTGGGAACCAGCGGTGAGGTGCACAACCGCGCCCTGAATGTCAAGTCGGTCCCTATCCAGGGAAGGTTGGAGAACTACCCTCTGCTGGGGCGATGGGACCTCAAGGATGGGCGGCATTTCTCCGGCCAGGACGTCCAGCGTAGCAAGGACGTGGCTGTAATCGGCTCCGATGTCGCCGACCGCCTCTATTCCGGCGTCGATCCGATCGGCAAGGAGATCAGGATTGCGGGTTTGCCGTATCGCATCATCGGAGTTCTTGCCCAACAGCCCAGTGGACTGGGCGGCAATCCCAACCTGAGAATCGTCATTCCCGTTACTTCCTTCCAGAAAATGTTCGGGGCCCACCGATCCTTGACGGTTGCAATAAAGCCCGCAAACCTCGAGCAGGTTGCTGCTTGTGTAGATCAGACCCGCATGGCTATGCGGACCTTGCGCCGCTTGGGGCCCAAGCGCGAAGATAATTTCGCGATCGTCACCCAGGACAATTTGCTGAAGCTCTGGAGTTCCATCAGTTCGAGGATCTTCCAGGTGCTGATCGGGATCGTCTCCATCAGCCTGGTCGTCGGCGGAATCGTCATCATGAACATCATGCTCGTGTCGGTTACCGAACGCACGCGGGAGATCGGGATCCGCAAGGCCGTGGGCGCGACGCGCATGAACATTCTCTGGCAGTTTCTGGTGGAAGCGGTCACGCTTTCGAGCATCGGCGGAATTCTTGGCATTGCGGCGGGCTTCGTCATCGCCGCTACCATCGCTTTGCTGTCGCCTCTCCCGTACGCGATCAAACTGTGGTCCATCGCGATCAGCCTGGGCGTAACCTTCGCCGTAGGCGTCTTTTTCGGGGCTTATCCGGCCGTGCAAGCGGCCAGGCTCGACCCAATTGAGGCATTGCGCTATGAGTGATCGCAAACGAGCAGGATTTATCGGCGAAAGCCTCCTGATCGCAGTCGACGTCCTCCGCGCGCACAAGCTGAGGAGCGGGCTGATCATCCTTGGGGTCGCGATCGGCGTGGCGTCGCTGATGGGCATGGTCTCGATTCTGATCGGCCTGAAAGAAAGTATTACCAAAGACATCAGCAGCTCCGAGCAAACAGTGCTCCAGGTGCAGAAGTTCGATGTTTTCGTCGGCGGATTCGACGAGTCGATGCTCCACCGCAAAGAAATCACCGAGCAGGATGCGCAAGCGATACGCGAGCAGTGCCCATCCTTGGGCCATGTCGTATTTGTCGTCGAGCCGGCGGGACTTCCGCCCACGCTGCGCTATAAAGATGAAAAGAGCCGCATGGCCCAAGTGATCGGAACCGAGCCCTCACTGCTTTACATCCAAAGCCTCGATCTGGAGGAGGGCAGGATGTTCACCGACGAGGAGGTCTTCCATAGCGCCAGGGTAGTCGTTCTCGGTCACAGCCCGCGCCGCGACCTGTTCCCCAGTGTCGACCCGATAGGAAAGAAAATCAGGATCGCAAACGACAACTACACGATCGTCGGGACCTTCGCCGAGCGCAAGACCTTGTTCGGCAGCATGGGCGAGAACTTTGCCATGGTCCCCTACACAACTTTCAAGGCCACCATGGGGACAGAGCGGGATACGCACGTTGTAGCAGCCGCCGTAAGGGAAGGAATTCCCGTCGATGTGGCGCGCGATGAAATCATCCGGGTCATGCGCATGCAGCGGAGACTGAAGGCGAACCAAGACAATGATTTTGCGGTCATTACGTCCGATGCCGCGCTTCAGTTCATCAGCGAGATCACGGATCCGATCGCCGTCGTTCTCTCGGCAATCTCGTCCATCGCGCTCCTGGTCGGAGGCATCGGCGTGATGAACATGATGCTGGTCTCTGTCACCGAGCGCACCAGCGAGATCGGCATCCGCAAAGCAGTGGGGGCCAGACGCCAGGACATCCTGTGGCAGTTTCTGATCGAGGCCGGCGTCCTGACGGGCTTCGGCGGCATCGTCGGCATAATACTCGGCCTCTCGGCCGCATTTAGCGTGTCGCTCATGACCGGGCTTCCCTTCAGCCTGTCTCCGATCTACATTACGCTGGCCGTAATGTTCTCGGTTGCAACCGGCATGTTCTTCGGTCTGTATCCTGCGCATCGCGCAGCGAAGCTGCAGCCCGTCAACGCCATCGGCTACGCCAAGTAACTTCTCACGGCTGCGAGCGCAGAGAAAAACTCCCGTTTTTATGCGTCCCGTCCGCCGCCTGCGGTGATATTTTATTAGCGATGAATTGGAAAAGGATAACGGCTGAAGCTACTGTCCTGATCATTGCTGCGGTTCTGGTTGGGGCCGGGACGAACTACATTCGCCCGGAAGCCAGAAAGCTCGCATGGGTGGCCGACTACCGCGCGCCGGAATCGGGATCTCGAACGCCCGGATCCTCCAACCCGGGTCGAGAATCCGGCGTGCCGGCACTTGAGAATCCGGCTGCGCTGGCCCCTCCCAAGGATCCAGGCCTCCTATATCTCGATATTTCCAGCGAGGTCGCGTTGCGCCTCCATAGCGCAGGAGCAATATTCATCGACGCCCGCCGGAGCAGTGCATACGAGCAGGTCCATGTCGAGGACGCGGTCACCATCCCGGTCTGGGAGCGTGATGCCGACAGCCGGATCTCCGCATTCCAGGCAAAGGGAGTCAAGCCCGATGCTGTGATCGTAGTGTACTGCTCTGGCGGCGCCTGTGAAGACTCGGCCATGCTCGCGCTGAAGCTGGCACAGGCCGGCTTTTATAATATCTATCTTTACCGAGACGGGTTCTCCGTCTGGCAGAGCAGAGGGTGGCCGGTCACGCGAGGGAAACAGCCATGAGCAGGCTCCTGGAGACACGTTGGCTGTCGCTCCTGGTGCGGGTTTTCTTGGGGCTGATCTTCGTCTACTCGGCCTGGCCGAAAATCGCCGATCCTCCCGCCTTCGCGCAGATGATATGGAACTACCGGATTTTGCCGGCCTTTCTGGTGAATGCTCCCGCCGTGGTGCTTCCCTGGCTGGAGCTTTTTGTCGGCCTCGCGCTCATCTCGGGATTGCTTCGCAAGGGTGCCGCGCTGCTGGCCGGGATGATGCTGATCGTTTTCATCACCGCCCTGGCGACAGATCTGGCGCGCGGGATAGCGATCGACTGCGGCTGCTTTTTCATCACCGCACAAACAAAGACCCCCGCTGAGCTGGTGGCCGGCATGAAGCTCGACCTGCTGCGCGACAGCGGCCTGTTGCTGCTCGCATTCCAGGCCCTATTCTCGCGCACTAGAATCGGCGGCAGGTGACTACTTCACCATTTCGGTGCCGCGAATTTGATGAAGGGTTGCGTCGGCGGTCTTCGCCTGCTGCGCGAGATAGAATTCTTCGCCGGGATAGTAATTTGCGTTTCTTGGTGAGAGCAGGATAACATCGGTCGAGCCGCAATTCATGGAGAATTATCGCCGCAGCGGAGAAAGGAGTCAGCAACGTGAGTGACCGCAGAATTGCAGCACTGGCTGCGGCAAACGTTCCACGGCCACCCGTCCGCGACGAGTTCTTTGAGGATTTCACGACCGATGTCATGCCATACATCGAAAAGAGCTACCGGGTGCTGGCTGGCCAGTCGAACCGTGCGATCGCCGATCTTCAAGGAAAGCCCCGGGGCGCATACCTGGATCAACTGGCGCAACTACCTTAACGAGTTCGCGCAGCAGTTGTTCCGGTGACTGCCGAGGCGATCGCGAGCGAGGAAAGGGGAGATGGCGGCTGACAGTGAGGTTGGCTATGGCTCGGGCCTTTCGGTCGAACAGAACGGCATCAACGTCATCAGCGAGTCCGAGCGCAAAGGCCTTCCGCGCGATCTGTTCTGGCCGTGGTGCGCGGCGAACATCGCGGTGCTGGGTATCTCCTACGGATCGTTCCTGCTCGACTTCGGGATCTCCTTCTGGCAGGCGACCATCGCCGGCGTGATCGGCACGGTGCTGTCGTTCTTGCTGGTGGGCTTCGTCGCGCTGGCCGGCAAGCACGGGTCGGCGCCGACCCTGGCGCTGTCCCGGGCGCCCTTCGGGATCAACGGCAACGCGCTGCCGGCGTTCGTCTCCTGGCTGTTGCTGGTCGGGTGGGAGACCGTGCTGGTCTCCCTGGCCACGCTGGCCACCGCGACGGTCTTCGGCCGGCTGGGCTGGGGCAGCGGCAACGGCGTGAAGATCGTGGCGTTCATCGTGGTGGCTGCGGTGATCGTGCTGGCCGGGGTGCTCGGCTTCGATCTGATCATGCGCTTGCAAGCGGCGCTCACCGTTGCGCTGGCCATCCTCACCGCCGGCTACATCTGGCTGACCATGAGCCACATCCACTGGTCGGTAATCTCAGCGATCCCGGGTGGCTCGGCGCAGTCAGTGATCGGCGCGTTCATCTTCGCGATCACCGGATTCGGGCTGGGCTGGGTGAACAGCGCTTCGGACTACTCCCGCTACCTGCCCCGCTCGTCCTCTGGCTCCGGGGTGGTCGGCTGGACCACCTTCGGGGCGAGCGTGGCGCCGGTGATCCTGGCGGTGTACGGGCTGCTGCTGGCCGGGTCGGACAGCGACCTCAGCAAGGCGATCGCCGCCGACCCGATCGGGGCGCTGACCACCCTGCTGCCCGCCTGGTACCTTATCCCGTTCGCCCTGGTGGCCATCGGCGGGATCATCGGCGGTGCCGTGTTGGACATCTACTCCTCGGGGTTGGCGCTGCTTACCCTGGGCCTGCGCGTGCGGCGCTGGCAGGCGGCCCTCATCGACGGGGTCCTCATGATCATCGGGACGATCGTCGTGGTCTGGGTGGCCAAGAACTTCATCGGCCCCTTCCAGGGCTTCCTGATCACCTTGGGCGTGCCCATCGCCGCCTGGTGCGGAGTGTTCCTGGGGGACATGGCGCTGCGCCGGTCGGACTACGCCCAGGCGGAGCTGTACGATGCGCGCGGTCGGTACGGAGCGATGAACCCGGTGGCGGTCGGTGCCATGGTGCTTGGCACGGCGCTCGGCTGGGGGTTGGTCACCAACAGCTTCGCGCATTGGCTGTCCTGGCAGGGCTACCTGCTCGGCCCCCTGGGACTTGGCGGCAAGCAGGAGGCATGGGCCTACGCCAACCTCGGCGTGCTGGCGGCACTCGCAGTCGGTTTCCTCGGCCAGCTCCTGCTTGCCCGGGGAACGGTACGCCGGCAGGAATCGTTGACCGGCGCCCAGCCCCCGGCGGCAAGCAGGTAACCGGTGCCGGCTGGGTTTCCCTGCGATTAGCGTTCCGACGGTCAACTTCGATAACAACCAGCACGGGGAGAACGAAAACCTGCGTCTCGGCCACTTCTGGGATGCGATCGTGACGCTGTCCGCTCTGCACACGATGTGATTCTCCGGCGGCGGCTGTTCGACCCTGTCTTGGATTACCGCACTTGGTCTTCGCCCGTTAGCCGATCGAGGATATTGACCTGCTGCATCAACAGAAGCTCCTGATCTCATCCTCCGCATGACTTCGTCTATGATGCGAATTTCTTCCGTGGACTGGCCGAGTGAGGCGGGTTTTCCTGCGCTCGCCTGATGGTTTCCGGTTCAGGCCGTGGGCGAAGCCTGCCGCATGCAACGCCCTGGCACAAGACTTCGCCTCCCTGTTTCCACTG
>Ga0315274_10000706_pt1 | contig 51940 bp, 47 predicted proteins | sample YL17G02_20_MG_FD_203700 | JGI IMG/M metagenome (GOLD analysis project Ga0315274, IMG submission 203700) | Sediment microbial communities from Yellowstone Lake, YNP, Wyoming, USA - YL17G02_20 | ecosystem: Environmental > Aquatic > Freshwater > Lake > Sediment | place: USA: Wyoming | collected... | reverse complement strand
TCCCCCTCTGTCCGGCATCTGGGCAACATAATCTGCCTCCTTCATCAGTGGTTTTAACCACCTATAGCAGATTATGTAGCGCAGTGCAAGCACTTCCTCACTCAAGTGGCGTTGTAGGGATAAGCTCCACTCCCGTTACCGAGCCCAGGATCTCCCCTTGGGCCAGGCTCGCCACGGAATCATGGTCCGCGAAGGCAATAGCCTTCAGACCCAGGGAGGCAGCCACTCCGAAGATCTCCCCCGGGGTCCATCCCCCATCCTCACTGGCAATCGTATGAATGCGCAGATCGACTCTTCCTTACAAGCCCTTCCGCCCCTCGGTCTTTATAGACCAACCCTGCCCTCTCGTCAAGAGGATTGGTGGGGGGAGGAGAGCTCTCCCGCAGGTTTTCTCGCAATGTGCTCGTGTTAGGCCACCCTGGACAAGCCGCCCGGAAATAACCAAGCGAAGGGCCCGATCGAATTGCCCCTGTTTTTGGCTTGACAGCGAAGCAGGTTTCCGTATAATAGATCTACCTCGGAAACACCAGTCTTACAATTTTCGGGCGAATAGCTCAGGTGGGAGAGCGCTTGCCTTACAAGCAAGAGGTCACGGGTTCAAATCCTGTTTCGCCCACCAGTGAGTATGACTTTCCGATCCGCGGGGTCGTAGTTCAGTTGGTTAGAACGCCGGCCTGTCAAGCCGGAGGTCGCGAGTTCGAGTCTCGTCGGCCCCGCCAATAAATCAAGGGCTTGGAGGAAAATCCAAGCCCTTTTCTTTTTGTCCAGTAGATGATCAAAACATCCATTGCCAAGAAACCCCCTATCTCTTTAGAATAGGCCCCTCACTTTCTCTTCACAGAAAAGGAGCATACCTGTGGATCCTGAGACCTTTCGTCGCTTTGGTCACGAGGCGGTCGATTGGGTAGCCGATTACCTCCAGGGGGTGGAGCGCTACCCGGTCCTCTCCCCGCTCTTTCCTGGAGAGGTGTGTGGGAAAATTCCCGCGAACTTTCCCCAGACCGGAGAGTCGATGGAGGCCATCCTCAAGGACTTCCGGGAGATCATCCTCCCCGGGATCACCCATTGGAATCATCCCCGCTTTTTCGCCTATTTCCCGGCTAACAACAGCGGCCCCTCGATCCTGGCCGAACTCCTCTCCGCAGGTCTGGGCGTGAACGCGATGCTCTGGCAGACTTCGCCCGCTGCCACCGAGCTGGAGGAGGCGGTCATGGACTGGCTCCGCCAGATGCTGGGGCTGCCCGAAGGCTTCCGTGGGGTCATTCAGGATACCGCCTCCACCGCCACTCTCTGCGCCCTGCTCTGCGCCCGGGAGCAACTCTCCCAATTCCAGATCAACGCCGAAGGTCTCTCCTCCTGGTGCGAAAGGGGCGCGCTGCGGGTCTATGCCTCACAGGAGGCCCATTCCTCTGTAGAGAAGGGGGTGAAGATCGCGGGCTTAGGGGCCCGGAATCTGGTCCCGATCTCGGTGGATGACGCCTACGGCTTAGACCCAGAGGATTTGGAGAGGCGGGTCCGGGAAGATCGCGAGCGCGGCTTCCTTCCCTGCTGTGTCGTCGCCACGGTAGGGACCACTTCCTCGACGGCCCTGGATCCCTTGCAGCCGATCGGCGAGATCGCCCGGCGGCATGGCCTCTGGTTCCATGTGGATGCCGCCCTGGCCGGGAGCGCGGCCATCTTGCCCGAGATGCGTTGGATCCTGGAGGGGATTGAGCAGGCCGACTCTTTGGTCTTCAACCCTCACAAGTGGCTTTTTACCAACTTCGATTGCTCTGCCTTCTTCTGCCGCCATCCCCAGACCTTGACCGCAACCTTCTCCATCCTCCCCGAATACCTCAAGACCGACCTGGATCGCCAAGTGACCAACTTCCGCGACTGGGGGATCCAGTTGGGCCGGCGTTTTCGCGCCCTGAAACTCTGGTTTGTTCTCCGCTATTACGGGTTGGATGGCCTGCAGGAACGGCTCCGGGAGCACCTGTCCCTGGCCCAAGAGTTCAAGGGATGGATAGAGGAAAGCGCCGACTTTGAGGCCCTGGCGCCGGTTCCCCTCAACACCATTTGCTTCCGCTTTAACCCGAGGAAGGGGGCGAGTCAGGCCGCCCTCTCCCCGGAGGATCTGGAAGGGCTCAACAAGGCCATCCTGGATGAGGTCAACCGCTCGGGGAGGATCTTCATCACCCATACCCGGCTGAAGGGCACCTTTTGCCTTCGCCTCTGTATCGGCCAGACCCAGACGCGACGGGAGCATGTGTTGCAGGCATGGGAGGCGCTGCGGGGAAGTCGGGTGGTTCAGGAATGGCGTTAGTTGCCCCTCAGGCATAGAAGGCCATGCTGGCGAAGGTTACGGTTCCCTGGGGATCAGGCCATTGCCCATATTTGAGAAGCCTTCCCTCCCCTGCCGCAATGGTGCTCAGCAAGGCGTAGATGGCAGAGACCCCGCAGACCTTCCTTCGATTCCTCTCCCTCTGAATCTCCCGGTAAAAGCCCTCCCCGTCCATCTTTTCTATATGCCGGATTAACTCTTGATCCTGGTAGGCGATCAAACTCCAATCCGAGCCTCCCAGGGGATATCGGTCCCCAAACCGGGGTCCCAGGTGGGCCAGATCCACACTGGCCAGGACGCAGATCCGCTCTCCCGCCTGCGATACGGCCTTCCTCAAAGAATCCAGGAAGGAAGCGATATGGGGATCCTCGAGGGGCGATAGGTCTTTTTCGATGAGTTCGTGGAAAGAGGAACAGAGGATGGGAATTACTTTAATGGGTCGGAGACCTTTGAAGATGTAGCGCAGAAAGACCATCTGCAACTCCAGGGAGTGCTCGGCCCGATGGGAAATCTCCTCCGCGAAGAGATCATAAGGGCATTCCTTTTCCAAGGAGGCGATGAGGTCCTGATCCGTTTCGAGATCTCCCAGAGGGGTGGAAAATGCCTTCTTGGTGAGGATGAAGGGGCCCTTTGCCTCTGCGTGTAAGGTCCCTAAGATCGCAAAGGTATCGGCATTCGAGGACTTTGCAATCTCGTCATATGCCCAAGCATAGCAATATCCACCCCGGGTAAAATCGATGTGAGGGATGATCGCCCCCTTCAGCGATTTAGAGATGGTCCCCCTGTCTGCTGCGATCTCTGGCAGTTTCCCTGGTCCCTCGGGACTCAAGAAATAAGAACAGAGTTGCCCGGCAAGCTTTTCTGGATCGGCCTCGTAGCTCTTGCCCGCCAGCGTACACACTCGGATCGGGGAATTGGCGAATTCCTCCTCCACCTCCCTCTTATGCTGGGCAAATCTTTCATTGTCTAAGAGCAAATGATCGTCCAATTGCTGGGCGATGTCGTTGATCTTTTCTTGAAAGAGAAGATCTCCATAGCGGCGCATATATTCCGCCTGGATGTCCAGGAGGGAGTGGTTTCCATCAAATAGGCTGATCACGAAGAAGGTGGGCTCGGGAACCAAGAGGGTCTGCTCCGTGTACAGGAGGGGATCGCGGAGGCAGATCATCCGCCGTCCGGAAATCTCAGCCGGAAACGCCTCGATATTGCGAATCTTTGGATGTGCCACAGAATCTTCTCCTTCTCCTGGTTATCCTGATACAAAACCGGAGCCTCCTTTTTCTACAGGCACACTTCTCTTTCGTCAAGACCCTATCTGGTCCCTCCTGCCCAAACCTTCTTGACCGGAGGTGGTCAGCATGGTATAAGGGCCTCGATTAGGGATTCTTCCCAAATGATCCATGGCATCTTGTCCATCCTGCCCAGAAGGAGGTTCGGAGATGAAAAAATGGCGCTGCACAGTGTGCGGTTATATCCATCAGGGGCCGGAGCCGCCTGTGACCTGTCCCGTGTGCGGGGCCTCCAAAGACAAATTCGTCTTAGTGGGATAAGGAGAGCGATCGATGACTGAAGCCCAGATCAAGAGGATCGCGGTATTGACCGGAGGGGGCGACTGTCCTGGCCTGAATGCGGTAATTCGAGCGGTAGTGCGCACCGCGATCGGCAATTATGGCCTGGCGGTCACCGGCATTGAGGATGGCTACGAGGGCCTGATTGTACCGGGAAAGACCCGGGACCTCACCCTAAACGATATTCGAGGAATCCTCCCTCGGGGAGGCACCATCCTGGGCACCACCAACCGGGCGAATCCCTTCGCCTGGAGGGTGGAGAAGGAGGGAAAGGTGGAGTTTGAAGATGTCTCCGCCAAGGTGGTCTCCCATATTGAGTTTCTGGGCCTCGATGCCTTAGTGGTGATCGGAGGGGATGGCTCCCTCAAGATCGCCCAAAGGCTATTTCAGATGGGGGTGCCCCTGGTGGGGATCCCCAAGACCATCGATAATGATATCTCTGCCACGGATGTTACTTTCGGTTTCAACACGGCGGTCACTACCGCCACCGAGGCCCTGGATAAATTGCATACCACCGCGGAGAGCCATCATCGGGTGATCATATTGGAGGTAATGGGCCGGTATGTCGGATGGATCGCCCTGGAGGCGGGGATGGCTGGAGGGGCCGATGTCATCCTGATTCCCGAGATCCCTTTTGATCTGAATCGGGTCTGCGAGAAGATCTACCAGCGGAAAGAGAGGGGATCCCGGTTCAGCATCGTGGTGGTCGCCGAAGGGGCCCATGCCATCGGCGAAGAGGTCGTGGTTAGGGAGTCCGCGGTGGGGGCCAAATACACGGAGAGGTTGGGAGGTATCGGTGAGAAGGTGGGAGATTCCATCGCCAAATGCACCGGCATGGAGGTCAGGGTGACCGTCCTGGGACACATCCAGAGGGGTGGGTCCCCCACCTGGTTCGACCGCAATTTGGGGTCGCGCTACGGCGCCGCCGCGGTGAAAGCCGTGATGGAGGGAGAATTCGGCAAGATGGTCTGCCTGCGGACCCCCCACATTCAGCTGGCTACCCTGGAGGAAGGGGTGGGGGTGATGAAGTCCGTGGACCCGGAGGGGGAATTGGTGTGCACTGCAGAGACCCTGGGCATCATGATGGGGCGTTAGGGAAGGAATGGAGATGAAGGTCGATTTCGATCGGGTGAGGAAAAGGATCGAGGGGTATCGGGACGAGATGATTTCCCTGCAGGCGGACCTGACGGCCATTCCCGCCCTGGGGCCGGAAAACGGCGGGGAGGGGGAAAAGGAAAAGGCCGAGCGCCTCCGACATTATCTACAGGGCCTGAGGGGCATTGAGATGCAGGAGGTTCAGGCCCCGGATGCCAGGGTTCCCTGTGGCTTCAGGCCCAATTTGATCGCTCGAAAAAGAGGGAGGACCCCCCGCCCCGCCATTTGGGTGCTGACCCATATGGATATCGTGCCAGCCGGGGAAGGCAGCCTCTGGACCAAGGATCCTTTCTACCTTTGGATCGAAGACGGAAAGATCTATGGGCGCGGCGTGGAAGACAACCAACAGGGAATGGTTGCCTCCCTCTTCGCCCTGAAGGCCTTGTGCGAGGAGGGGGCCGGACTATCCCAAGACATCGGTTTGGCCCTCGTGGCCGACGAGGAGACCGGCAGCCGTTTTGGCCTCCAGTACCTTTTGCAAGAGCATGCAGGCCTTTTCGATCCTCGGGATCTCATCCTGGTGCCGGATTTTGGGGATCCGGAGGCGAGGCAGATCGAGATCGCCGAGAAAAGCATCCTCTGGTTAAGGATTCAGATCGTCGGAAAGCAGTGTCATGCGTCCAGGCCCCAAGATGGCATCAACACCCTGCGCGCCGCTTCCTATCTGGTGGTGAAGCTGGATGCCCTCTCCCGTCTGTTCCCGGCAGCCGATCCCCTCTTCGACCCGCCCAGCTCCACCTTTGAGCCCACCAAGAAGGAGGCCAATGTTCCCAACATCAACACCATCCCGGGGGAAGATGTCCTATACATCGATTGCCGCATCCTTCCTGAGTATCGATTGGAGGAGGTGGAGGAGATGATCGAAGGGATAGCAAGAGAGATCGAGGGGGAATTTGGGGTGAAAATCCACCTCAGCCTGGTGCAAAGGGATCAGGCGGCTCCTCCCACTCCTGCCGAGGCTCCGGTGGTGAGAATGGCAGGGCAGGCCATTCGAGAGGTTTATCAGAAAGAAGCCGAAATGGTAGGGATTGGAGGAGGGACCGTGGCTGCCTTCTTTCGCCGGGCAGGCTATCACGCCGTCGCCTTCTCCAAGATCGATCGGACCGCCCACCAGCCTAACGAGTATTGTCGAATCGAAAATATGCTGGGTGATTGCCAGGTCTTTGCTCATTGTTTCCTGCAATCCGGCCAGGCATGAGACCGGACAACTTACTGGTATCGGCTACAGGGAAGGAGGGAAAGGATGGATTGGGAACGCATCGGAATCATCACCCTGTTATTCGCCTTGGGCTTCCTTGTCAGCGTGGTGTTGGCCGGACCCCCTTCCGGCAAGCTGGCTGATCCGCAGGACCCCTTCTTCCCCTCCCGCCTCTCGGCTGCGGGGGGCAAGGCGATCAAGGCCTCGGATTTCGAACCTCCAGAGGACTGCGGCGAGTGTCACGACCAGATCTACAGCCAATGGGAAGGTGGAATGCACGCTAATGCCTGGAAGGACCCTGCCTATACGGCCCTCCATGCCCTAGCCAGCAAGGAGACCCGTGGCCTCGCAGACCGCTATTGCATCGCCTGCCATGCGCCGGTCGCCGTCTTGTCTGGAGAGGTCCAGCCGGGAAAGGAGTTCAATGTGGGGGAGCTCTCCCAGAAGGGGGTGCAGTGCGATTTCTGCCATACCGTTTCCGGAAGCTTGGGAATCGGCAATCTGCCGGCGGTCTCCTCTCCCGGTCCGATCAAGCGTGGTCCCTTCAAGGACAGCCAATCTCCTGCCCACGAGGTGGCCTTCTCCCCCTTCCATACCTCCGCCGAATTCTGCGGGATGTGTCACGATGTCTACCATCCGGCCAACGGCCTCCCCTTGGAGAAGACCTACACGGAATGGTCTGAGGGACCCTATCCGAGCCGGGGGGTAAAATGCCAGGATTGCCACATGACCCCCGGGATCATTAAATTTCAGCCAAACCCCGGGGCTGCGGCCACCATGGGGCCCGCGCGGGAGCATATCTGGACTCATAATATCGTGGGGGCCAACGCCGCCATGGCCTCCCACCTCGGGTTCAGGGGCCATAGCGAAATGGCTTTGAAGCGGCTAAAGTCGGCAGCGAGCCTGGAGATCCTCAGTCCAACGCAGGCCAGGGCCGGGGAGGTCGCCACGGTTAAAGTCAAGGTGGCCAATGTGGGCGCTGGCCATTTCCTGCCGACTGGATTGACGGAGAGCCGGGAGATGTGGCTGGAGGTCACGGTAACGGGGCCGGGGGGAGCAAGGCTCTTCGTCTCCGGAAAGACCGACGAAAAGGGAGAGATCGATCCGGATGCCGTGCTCTACCAAACGGTCTTCGCCAATACCCAAGGAGACCCAGTGGGGGCTCGGGTCTGGGAGGCCGATCATTTGCTCTGGGATCACCGCATCCCCCCCCTCGGCCATTCCCTGGAGCGGTTCAGCTTCCCGATCCCAGCGGGGATGAAGGGCAAGTGCCAGGTGGAGGCCAGGCTGCTCTATCGATCCTTCTCGCAGGGCGTGGTCAATCTGCTTCTGGGAGAAAAGGCCCCCGCCTGGCCCATCTATGAGATGACCCAGGCAGCGGGCTCCTTTGAGATTGACTGATGGCTGGGAAAATGAGAATGGAGGGTGAACCTAAATGCAACCTCGCGTGGGATTCATTGGCCTGGGAGAGATGGGGAAGTGGATGGCCCTCAATGTGGCCAAGGCCGGCTTCCCGTTGACGGTCTACGACCTCCGGCCGGAGCCGGTAAGGGAATTAACCAAGCAGGGCGCGACGGCGGCGGCCAGCCTAAGGGAGGTGGCGGAGAAGTCCGATTGCCTCCTGTTGAGCCTGCCCGATACCGAGGTGGTGGAGCCGCTCCTCCTCGGGGAAAAAGGGCTGATCAAAGACTTGTCCTCCGGGCGTATTGTGGTGGACACCAGCACCATCCATTATCACGCCACCTTGAGGATCGAGAAGGCGTTGCGGATCAAGGGGATCACCTTTATCGATGCCCCAGTCTCCGGGATGGAGGCCCGGGCGAAGGAGGGAACCCTGACCCTGATGGTGGGAGGAGACCCTGAGGCGTTGGAGAAGGTGCGGCCCATCTTGAATGCCGTCGGAAACAACATCGTCTACATGGGAAAGAGTGGCAATGGGCAGCTCACCAAGCTGATCAATCAGCTCTTTCTCAATATCTCCGCCGCGGCCACGGCAGAGATCCTACCCATGGCAACCAAATTGGGTTTAGATCCCGAGGCAGTCTATAAGGTCGTCTCCACTGGCACGGGCCGCACCTTCGCCTTCGAATTCTTCACTCCTAATATCCTCGAAAACGATTTCACCCACGGATACCCGATGATCAAGGCCTACAAGGATATGATCTGCGCGGCGGAGATCAGCGCGAGAGAGAAGATCCCGCTGCCAGTGTTTGCCGGGGCCATGCAGACCTATCAGCTGGCATTGGCCCAAGGATTGGGCCACGAGAACAAAGGGGCCATGATCAAGGTGTGGGAGAAGGCACTAGGAGTGGAGGTGAGGAAGAAGAAGCCGGGAGAAAGCCGATAATCAATCTCTCAAGGCAACAGGGACCCCTCCCAGGACCGCAGGAGGTCCTGGGCCTGGAATCCCCAGGGCCAGAGCAAGGTTTCGGCAGCCTTGGCCAGATATTCCAGATATTTGGAAAGGTCGTACCCCACTTCCTCCTTCCATGGAGGGACCTTCACCCTCCGCCCTTTCTCCTTTGCCTCCACCTCCGCGAACAGGAATTGAACCTCCTCTCCGGGATGTAGCCTCACCCCCTGCCGTTCTAATTCTTGGCTCGCCAAGGCGGTCCAGTTGTCCTGGAGATAATCCTCCGGCCTGTGGGAGAGGGTGCGGCAAATCAGTAATTCCTCCCGATCCACCTCCCCCCGCTTGAGCCTCTCGGCATATCCTTCCGCGAGGGCCAATATCCAGGGAATCCTTTCCTCCAGTTCGCTGCCACCTTTGGCCGAGGCCATCACCTGGAGCATCTCCAATTGGGCCCTTTGGACGAAAAGAGGGATATCTCCTCGCCGCAGTTCGATGCCCCTCGCCTTGATCTCGCCCGAGGCAAAGACCCCAAAGTAGCGATTCGCCACGGAACGGGAGTTGTCCAGGCGCGAGGAAAGAAAGGCGATCCAACGATAGATGCCCTCCAGACTCAAGGGGATGCCGGTGACCTCCCCGATCCGGCGGCAGAGCTGCAGAAGATTCGCCTTCCTCATCCCCTCCTTCTGCACCCACAGGGAATCCACCAGGGAATGGAGCACCCGAAACCCCGCGGCCTCCGCGATCTCTTTGGCTTGGAGGAGCTTCTCGCGTCCAAAGGCGGTTACCGCCTCGTGGGCCTCGATCCTTCCGAATCGGGCATTGCGGTATCCCAGATAGCCGAAGCAGGTGACCAGGATCCATTTGAGGGCCACCTGCCTTCGATCACTGACCCCCCCTTCCTCCCCCTGAGCCTCCTTCATCCGCTCCTTATATCTCCTTCGCTTCTCCAAGATGGGCTCCAGGGTTTTCGGCACCAATCCCCTCCGCCTCTGGCAGAGCACATATCCCACCTCCGGGACCCTTTCCCCTTGCCCCCCTCGACAGCAGGCGCAATCCACCGTCTCCGGGGAAATATTATGCCTCACCATGATGGCCGGATACATGGAAGAGAAATCGATCTCTCCCACTCCCTGGTGCAGGCCGAGGACAGGTTGATAGACCAGGCCTCCCTTGTCGGCCACCAAGAGCTGCGAGGCGCTTTTGAACCTCTCTGGCTCCCCCTTATTCCAGGGGATGAGGATGCCGTCCTGAAGGACTCGATCCATTTGCATGGAGGTGATGCCGGTGCCCGGGGAACGCCGGGCCATCCTTTGCAGGGAGATCTTGGTGAGGCGCGAGAGCTCGATCAACCCTTCCAGGCCAGTCGCTTCCCAGAGGAAAGAGTTGCGGCGATCTATATGCCAACGCCCGAACAGGGGATAGGAGGGGGCCTGAGAAAGGATCCGACCGTAAGAGAAATAGGAGCGCCTCCTCCCAGGTAATGGCCCTCCTCACTCGCTCCCGGTCCAGCTTCAAAGGGATGCCCAGGCGCTGGGCCAGAGAGAACAGAGAGGGAAGGAGGTGGGAATCCCCCCAGCTACTCAGGATCAGGTCAGGATCGTAGTGGCTGATCAAACCCGCCACTCCCTTGATCAGCTTCTCCCCATCTCCTCCCTTCCACATCCAGCATTCTCCCCCTACCTTGACCTGGATAGAAGGAAGCCTCCCTGGAGGCAGATGGCGAATCTCCTCCGCCGGCTCGACCTCCATCTGGCGCCGAAGATGACCCCCCCTCCTCGATGAGCCAAAGGACGATCGTGTTAGCAGAGGGATAGAGGTCGAAGATCCAGCCCCTACCTCTTTTCCTTCCCATCCTCCTTCTCCTCCAGCCCTTGTACCCTCAGGCTGAGTTCTTGGAGGGAGTGCTGATGTTCCAGAAGAATGGACATCAGAATGGCCTCCAGGGGGACGGCCCGGGAGAAGTAGCTGCATTCGGCCACATGAAATCGGGCAGCGTTGAAGAGGGCATCAAAACTCCGCTGATATTCACGGGCAAGGCCCTACGAAATTTCTTCCAGGCCTCATATTCCCCCTCGATGACCCGGCTAAAAGGCAACACGGTTCTTCCCATGGCGATCCTTACCCTTTCCTTCAGAAGAATACCTAACATATATTAGAGTTTCAAGGGGAAAAATGGGTTCCTCCTCTGGGCACTGGCTCGAAAAAAGTTTTGCAACGGAGTCAATTATGATATAGTCGGCCGGCCCATCCCGGCCGGCCAGATAGGACCTTCCACGCAAATCCCCCACCGGACAGGGGAAGAAGATGCATTGCACATCAATCCTCGCAGCCAGCTTTAAGGTCAGCGAGAGAATATAAGAGGAAAATCCTCATGAGGCTTCAGAATAGGGTGGCCCTCATCGTTGGGGCAGCCAGGGGAATCGGACGGGCAACCGCCCAACTATTTTCCCGCGAGGGGGCCGATCTGGTTCTGGCGGATATTCAGGAAGAGGAGGTCCGTGCCTTAGCCGATGCCCTCCGGGACCAGGGCAGAAAGGCCTTGCCCATCCAGGTTGATGTGTGCCTCAGCCAAGAGGTAGGGGCCCTGGTGGATTACGCCATCAAAGAGAGGGGACGGATCGACATCCTAGTCAATAGTGCGGGGGGCGGCAAATACGTCCCGATGGTGGAAATGACGGAAAAAGACTGGGATGAGATGATGGATTTCAACCTGAAAAGCGTATTCTTATGCTGCCGTTCGGTCTTCCCCCACATGATCTTGCAACGGTACGGGCGGATTATCAACATTGCCTCGTTGGCGGGGAGAGGGACCAGCGAGACCGGAGGGGTTCACTATACGGCGGCGAAGGCGGGCGTCTTGGGGTTCACGCGCCACCTCGCCCGAGAGGCCGGCCCCTACGGGATCACGGTCAATGCCGTGGCCCCTGGCCCCACCCTCACCGAGAGGATCCGGGCTAAGCTCTCTCCGGAGCGCGAGGCGGCCATCGCAGAGCGCGCGCCCCTCGGGCGCCTGGGAAAGCCGGAAGATCCGGCCTGGGCGACCCTCTTTTTAGCCTCGGACGAGGCGAGTTTCATCACCGGTGCCACCATCGATGTCAATGGCGGATTGTTGATGATGTGAATGAAAAAGAGGTGGAAGAAAACCAGAGGAAAGGAAGAGCTGAGATGACAGACGAGAGATTCGAGGGCAATTCGACGGTGGAAAGCATGGACAGCGGCAAGGTAGAGAAGGTGGTGGTGGCCAAGATCAAGATGGGGGTCAGCCTTCTCCGGGCGCTGGAGGAGATTGCCCTTCGCGAAGGTATTCAGGCAGGCCTCATCCTTTCTGGGGTGGGGGCCCTGAAAGCGGCCGTCTTTCGCAACCTTAAAGAATTCCCTCAAGAGTTCCCGGTATCCCCCCAGAACCGCCTCTATTTCAAGCGCGAGCAACCCCTGGAGATCCTTTCTCTCACCGGCCACATCTCCCGTACCTCAGAGGGAAAACCGGAGATCCATGCCCACTTTTCGGCCTCGGCCGTGGACGGGGACAAGATCGTCGCCTTCGGGGGCCATCTGACCGAAGAGGCCATCACCTATGTGAAGGTGGTGGTGGCGATTGCCGCCCTCTCCGGTATCTCCATGGTCACCCAAGTTGATCCCGCTACCAAATCACCTGACTTAGTGGTGGGAGGCTGATGGAAGCAAGGGGGCATTCCAGATATGAGGCCGAGCACCACCTTGCCTGAGACAAGTTTCAAAATCTAATTGAGACTGTCTCCAGTAGCCTGGCCCTGAGCGAGGTCATCCAGCGTCTGGCCGACGGCGTGGTCAAGGACCTGGCCTATCCCGTCTGTTATGTCAACCTCTATCATCCGGAAGAAAACAATCTCTCTATCGTAGGCTTCGCCCCGCGAGGAAAGCTTCTGGCGATGGCAGAGAAGATGCTGAATCTGCGGGTCGATGAGATCCGTTTCCCCTTTAAGGCAGCAGTACCCGCCTCTGCGCGCATCTTCCGGGGAGAGGAGTTCGTCATCAAGGACTATGGGGAATTGGTGAGTCCCTACCTCCCTTCCTCTGTGGCCCACGCCTCACAAAAGGTCTTCGGGGTCAAGAGCATCCTGGTGGTCCCCCTGCACAGCAAGGAAGAGCTCCTGGGGGTCTTCCTGGTGGGCAACACCAACGACGATTTCTCCCCCGAGGAACGGGAGACCATGCGGATCGTGGCCCGACATGCGGCCATCGCCATGGAGAAGGCCTTGCTCTACGAGGCACTGGAGCGGGAGAAGAAAGAGGCGGAGGCGATGGCGGAGATCGCCAAAGACCTCTCCACCTCCCTGGATCTCCGCCGCACCCTCCGCACCATCGTGAGATATGCCCGAACCCTCTGTCAGTGCGACCTTTCGGCGGTCGCCCTCTATCACAAGGAATTGGGCTGTGCAATGATCACCGAGTACGAGGGCGCCCGGACCGATGTTCTGAAAGACCTGAAGATCTATCCGGGAAAGGGGCTGGGAGGAAAGGTCCTGGAGACTGGACGAGTGTGGATCACCGATGATTTCCTCCATGATCCCCGCCTCACCCGCGACTACGACCGTGAAGCAAAGACCGAGGGCCTCCGCACCAATTTGGCTGTTCCCATCTTCTCCCAGCAGGAAATCGCCGGAATCCTGTAGGTAGTGAATCGTTCGCCCTCCTCCTTCACGCTCTACCATCAGAGGATTCTACAAAAGCTATCGAACCAGGCGGGGATTGCCATACTCAATGCCCAGTTCTATGAGGGTTCCAAACAGGCATTGCAGAGACAGAGGTCACTGGTGGAGATCGTGGCGGCCATCAACGCCTCACGGGATCACAAAGAGATCCTGATGATCATCGCCCAATTTGCCACGGAGTTCTGCCATGGAGACGCAGCCGCGGTTTATGGCTTGAATGAGGAGGGATACCTGATCCTGCAGGCGGGCCATAACCTCTCTCCCCTCTTCGCCAAGGCCGTTGAGGAGGCAAAGATCCTTCCGGCAGAGGCGGCGATCAACAAGACCATCATCTCCGGCTTTCCGGTCGAGGTCTTCGATCCCTGCACTGAGCCGGACTTTCCTCCCAAGCTGATCGCCCTCCTGAAAAAGGATGGCCTCAGAAGTCTTATCACCATGGCCCTTACCAGGGGGGGGAGGGAGATCGGGGCCCTGACGGTCTTTCGCCGTCAGCTTCAGCACTTCAGCTCCGAGGAGCTCAACCTCCTGAACATCCTGACCCAGCATATCGCCGTCTCTCTGGAAAAGAATCTCCTCTACCGCGAAATGGAGGACCGCAGCACTCGACTCGCGGTGCTGAGCGAAATCGCCAAGGCCATCAGCACCTCTTTGGACTCGGAGCAGATCTTCCACGCCATGCTGGCGGAGATCGACCGCATCATCCCCTGCCAAAGGGCGGCCCTTTATCTCTTCCAACCAGAACGAGATGTCTTCATCCTCCAATTCCTCTACGAAAAACACCCCGATCCCGAGCACCTGAACCACAAGGAAAGGCCCGCCTCCGAAACCCCGGCCAGTATCTCCTTTTTCTCCAAAAAGCCCTTTTATGTCAAGAATACACGGGAATCCGATCTGGCTGTCGTCCAGGAGTTGAAGGCCCTGAACTCGATGGGAATCCTCTCCGTGCTTTACATCCCTATCCTGGGAGAGGATACCTGCCTGGGGGTCTTGAGCCTGGGGAGTTCTGAACTCGCGGGGTTCCGTGAGGACCAGATCCGCCTCCTCAGCGAGATCTCGCCCCACCTAGCCCTGGCCCTGAAGAATGCCCAGCTCTATGCGGAGCTCAGGCAGACCCTCTCTGAGCTGGAAAGGACGCAGGAACAAGTCCTGCAGGCGCAGAAACTCAAGGCCCTGGGGGAAATGGCCTCGGGAATCGCCCACGATTTCAATAACCTGCTCGCCACGATCCTGGTGCGGGCTGAACTCCTCGAGAGGAGGGTCACTGACCCTGAAACGCAAGAGTGGGCGCGAGTCATCCAGAGGACAGCCCTGGATGGAGCGGAAACCGTGAGAAGGCTACGCTCCTTCTATAAGGAGGAGCCCAGTCTGGAGAAAGGCCCTCAGGATCTCGATCAAATCCTCGAGGAGGTCATCCGTCGGACCGAACCCAGATGGAAGGATCAGGCCCAAGTGAAGGGAATTACTATCGAGCTGGAAATGGACCTGCAGCCGGTGCGCCCCATACTTGGCAATGCCTCCGAGCTCCGGGAGGTCTTCACCAACCTCATCTTTAACGCCACTGACGCCCTCCCCCACGGAGGAAAGATATCCATCTCCACCCGACTGCGGGATGCCGGTTTGCCCGGGGAAATGGTTGAGGTTTCCGTGTCTGATAACGGGATCGGCATGTCGGAGGAGGTATTAGAACGGGCCTTCGATCCCTTCTTTACCACCAAGGGGGCCCGCGGCTCGGGTCTGGGCCTCTCGGTCTCTTACGGCATCATCAAGCGCTACCGGGGGAAGATCTCTATCCGCTCCCGCTTGAACCAGGGCACTTCCATCCTGATCCAATTTCCTTCCACGCTGGGAATGCCCGAACAAAAGCATTTTCCCTCCCATGAATTTGACCTCCCCCCGCTGAGGATTCTGGTGATAGAGGATGAAAAGGAGCTCGCGGAGGGCCTCCAACAGATGCTCTCTCTCTTTGGCCACCAAGTGGACCTGGCCTTTGGGGGAAGGGAGGGCCTCCATCAATTTGCGGAGGGCACCTACGACCTGGTCTTCACGGACCTGGGGATGCCCAATCTATCTGGCCTGGATGTGGCGGAGGCCATCAAGACCCAAACCCCTTCCATTCCCATCTTGCTGATCACCGGCTCCGGGAATCATGTCGATCTCTCCGAGGTGAAAGGCCTCGGCATCGATGGGGTTGTGGCGAAGCCGTTCCGCATTGGAGAGATCGTGCAGGCCATGCGCCAAATCACCTCCCCTTCCCACTGACCTTCCCCACTCCCCCGACCAACCCACAGACGAAGGCAGCGGCACGAGAGAAACCACGAAGTCGCGAGGAGCCCCCTGTCGAATGGGAACTTCAAGGACCTGAAGGCGATTCCTTCAGCGGAAGCGGGTTAAACAGGGCGGGGCTTGCGGGGAACGCCCCGGTCAAAAGGTAAGCTGCTCACAGAGACAGGCCCCAAAGAGTTCCTTGGGGCGGTTGAAATAGCCAATCTCCAAGGCTGGAAACTCCCGCCGCAGGAGCCGCAGCATGTCCCTTATCCCAAGGCATCGATCGGTGGAGGGAGGGAGGGCTTTCAGGTAAAGATCCGGATCGATGGAGAGGTTGCGCATCTGAATCATGTCCAATCGGGTCTTCTCCACCAGCCTGCATAATCCTTCTACCTCCCAGCTCTGGTCGGTCACCCCGGGAAAGACCAGTAGGTTGATGGCCGTGAAGGCCCCCCTGGCCTTTGCTCGGAGGACGGATTCCACCACCTCATCAAGCCTGTACCCGCGGGGCCGAAAGTAGGCATCGTAGAGGGAGGCATTGGTGGAGTTGAGGCTGACGCGGATGGAATTCAGGCCTGCCCGGCAAAGCCGCTCCACGGCGAGGGGATCACTCCCGTTGGTGTTGAGATGGATCGTCCCCCGGTCCGTTTCGCGCCTCATCCCCTGGATGGACTGCTCCAACAGGCCCGCCTGCAGCAAGGGCTCCCCCTCGCAGCCTTGGCCGAAACTGACGATCCCCTGCTCGGTCGCTCCCAGATGAAAAACCGCCACTTCTACCACTTCCTCCACGGAGGGCACAAACTGGATGCGCTCCTGCGAGGCCGGGCAGCAGTCGGAGGGTTGAAGGGAGATACACCCTAAGCATTGAGAATTGCAGGAGGGAGAGGTAGGAAGCGGGGCCTCCCAACGATTGAGAAAAAGGTTCTTTGCGGCAAAACAATGATATTCGGTGGCGCAACGGGCCAGTTGGTGCAGGAGGCGGTTTTGCGGGGACTTCTGCAGGCGAGTTTCTATCCCCGCCAGCACTACCCGATCGTCATAGTGGGCCACCTCGGAGTGATCGATCGGATCGGTCCTCACCGCGGCCGCCACAAATCCACCTTCAGCCCAGCCCACCGCGGTATAGGACCACAACGGCAGGATCTTTTCCCCTCCCCCAGGGCCTACGGCCGGCAACAGGATTCGAGTGTAGGCCGGGGGAAGGAAGGCGGAAACCGCCAGGCCATGCCACCGCCGGTCCCCCAGGGAGGCCGTCCGGGTGCCCTCGAAGCCTCCTGTGTGGGAATCCCAGCCCAGGGCTTCCTTTCCCGGGAGGAGAAAGAGGCGGGAGCCTTCGGGGAGGGGGATGAGGTCTTCCTCTCTCACCCTCACTATTCTGCCCCCGGACCTGCCCGCCATTTCCAGGTGAGGATGATCATAGATGCGGCCGGCCTTGTCGGCGAAGACTGCAGAAATCATTGCTGACAAATTGAACCCTTTATCCTGCTAACTCTCGCCCTTCCCCTGCCTGCTTTCCAGGCCCAAGTCTTCCTTTACCTTCAGGATCTGATCCCAGGTGAAAGGGTCAATCAAAACCCCTTCCTGGATACGCTGCCTTTCAGTTCTCCATTCCAGCTCCCCCGGGAGGAGGATCTCCTGACACCCTGGCCGCAGGCGGGAGGTCTTGAGGTGTCTTCCTAACTCTGCCACCTGAGAAGTGAATAGCTCTCGGGCCACGAAATCCTCCACCCTGATGGCAAACAAGAAGAGGCCCTGCAGGTCAGGACTCGTCTCTCTGCGGCTGTAGCCCGCCCCGGTCAAAATCCCGGCCAGGGCCTCCACCATCACTGCCAGGCCGTAGCCCTTGTATCCAGCCATGGGAAGGAGCGTTGCCGGAGGGGAGGCCTCCAGAGCAAGAGGATCAGAGATCAGGTTCCCCGCCACATCCTGAAGCCAACCCAGGGGCAGATCCTCCCCTCGATTCCGCCTCACCGCCACCTTGCCCATGGCCACCACTGAGGTTGCAATGTCCAGGCAGAGGGGGAAAGGCCCCGCCGGAATGGCAATCGCCAAGGGATTGGTGGAGAATCGCCCCTCCAGGCCTCCGAAGGGTACCACCACCTGATTGGCTCCACTATCATTGGCAAAGGCGAAGGCGGCCAAACCCTGTTCCGCGGCGAATTCGACATAGTCCGCCAGCCGTCCGACATGGTTGCACTCAAAGGCAGTAACAGCAGCAGTGCCGCTCCTTAATGCCTTGGCCACGACGATCTCCGCCGCAAAGCGGCCGGTCACCTGCCCGAAGGCCTTGCGGCCATTGACCTGGGCAGTGGTAGCTCCTTCCGTCGCCACTTCTGGCCGGGCCCCTGGCTGGATCTGCCCCCTTTTGCAGGCCTCGAAATACTGGGGGATACGAATGACCCCGTGGGAGTCGTGCCCCCGCAGGTTGGAGCGCACCAAAAGATGTGCTATCCAGGCTGCATCGTCGAAAGATGCCCCCATGGCCCCCACGATGCTGGCGACCTCCAATTCCAGTTCCCTCTTCGAAAAGGCAGGCAAGTCTCCTCCATCTTAGAAATGCAGAGAGATGGAAGGGCGGGGTGTTTTGGGTTCAGCGATCGGCGGCTGGAAAAGCACGAGAGGGTGGATTTCCCTTCAGCGGGCGAGGTCTTGACCCAGGGTGTAGGCTTCTTCCATCTCTTTTGCCTTCTTCCAGATCTCTCCCTTGGCCCCTACCCCCGGGACGATCAAACGATGTCGCAGGCGCCATTTCAGATACTCGAAGGAACGTTGAAACATCTCCAGGGTAGCATTCGCGGCCTGAGGATCCTCCTCCTCGAAGACCACCACCAAGGCTGCCTCCCGGCCCTCGATCTTGCCTCGCTGTTCTCCCCCACAGTAATAATACAGGCGATCCCAGAAAGCCTTCATTAACGCCGTGGGGCCATACCAGTAAAGCGGGGTCCCAAAGACGAAGCAATCGAAGTCGAGGAGACGGGAATAGAGCCCTTCCATATCATCGCCCTGCGGGCAGACGCCGCTCTTCCAGCAAAGGTTGCATCCATCGCATTCCGCGATCTTCAAATCGGTAAGGAGGATCTCCTCACAGTAGGCGCCCGCCTCCCTCGCTCCCTCCAAGATCTTGGAGATCAGGACATGGGTATTCCCATTCCTTCGAGGACTGCCCATAATGCCCAGGATCCTTTTCACTCGCCCGCCTCCTTCTGGTCTATCAATCGGATGTGGAAGGGACATCCGCCTCTTGCGCCTGCTTGAGCTTCAGCTTCTTCACCAGCTCCGGATAGGAGGAGGACAAGAGGATCTTGTTGAACTGCACCCGATAGTTGTTCACCAGGCTCACCCCTTCGATGCTGACATCGAAGATGAGCCAATCGGACCCCTTCTTGCGCAGCCGATAGTCGATGGGAACCTCCACCTCTCGTTGGGTGATGACCTTGGACTCCACTGTCGCGTAGTCACCCTCGATGCTCTCCTTGACATAGAGGATCTTCTCATTCTTGTAGCCTTCGATCTTCCCCATGTAGGATCGATCGAGAAGGTCGCTGAAGATACTCACAAATTCCCTCTTCTCCTCCGGTGTCCGCTCAGCCCAGTGCAGAGCCAGAGACCGTTTTGCCAACTCCTCCCAATCGAAGCGGTCATCGGCTATCTTCCGGAGGAGCCTTCGTCTCTCCGCCGTCTTGGATTTGGCCTTTAGCTTCGGATCCTTCAGGGTCTCCAGGATCTTATCCGTGCTCTGCTTGAGCAAGTTGGTTGGCTCCCCTGCCCGGGCAAATGGGCTATACCACAACAGGAGAGTCAGAGGCAGCAGTGCCCCCAGGAAATACCTGATGGTCCGGTATCGTTTCACTTCTGTCCTCCCTTAGCAAGCTGGGTTGAGGGTGCACATCCAGGCGCCTCAGGGCGTCTTGAGGTATCCTCCCGTCGCCTGCGTGAGATTGGCCCAACCCATCTTTTCGTTGTAGATTGAACGATAGTAATCCGCCTTCATCGTTCCATAGGCCACCACCGCATCTGCTAAGTCTTTGGCCTCTCCAATCCCCAGGTCGTAATTGGCCGAGGCGGCCACCATCCACTTGCGGGCATTTTGGTAGGCCCCTTCCAGGGATTTTATATTCTTCCTCGCCTCCGCCAACTCCTGATAGGCCTTGCTGACCTGCACTGGGATCCCCATCTCTGCCTGATCTTTGAGGGCCTGCACCTTGCGATATTCTGCCCTCGCCTCATTCACCCTTCCCGAGGTGATCCCGAAATTGATGCCCAGTCTCACCCCTATGACCACCCCGCCCCACTCATGGTAGAGGGGATCATAGACGAAGGGATTCTTGACCCAGGATCGATTGGAGGCGGCGGCCCAGGAATAAAACCCTGCGAGGAAGAGTTGGGGAAAAAGGTCCGCATAAGCGGAGTCTACCAGTTCCTTTTTGGACAGCAGGCCCTCCCTCGCCTGTGCGAATTCGGGGCGGAGGCCCCTTGCCTTGGCGATGTAGGCCTCCAGGGGTTCCAGGGGGAGATCCTCGAAGACCAGCCTCTTTTCCGCAGGCTCCAGATTGACGCCCCACTCATAGCCCAGGGTCGCCTTCAAGGCATCCTGAGCCAGGGCAATCCCCTTCTCCGTCTCGTGCAGGTATTTATCCACCTGACCCAGGTAGGCCCTCATTTTGAAGAGATCCACCTCATCGACTCCCGAGGTCCCCGCATCGAGCTTCTCTTGCAGGCTCCGCTCGGCCCCCCCCAGCATGTCTTTGAGCTCCAGGATATGATTGCGCACCGTCTTGGCCAAGAGAAGGCCGTAATAGAGCTCCTTCGTCCTGAGAATAATGTCCCCCTTCTTCTGGTCCACCTTGGCCTCCGCATAATTGATTCCATGATGGGCAGCCCTGCGGAGGCTCGAGATCTTGCCAAAGGTATAAAGGGGCTGGATGAGATTGACATCTGCCCGACCAAAGACCCCGTCGATATGGAGATCTGTCTGTTTGTCCGGGGAATAGACCTGGTTGCCCCGGGCCCGATTGGACGGTCCGCCCATGCCTAAAAGCTCGATCTGGGGCCACAAGGCCGCATCAGCCTGCTCTTTCTTGCTCTGGAAGATCTCGATGTCATACTGGGTCTCCCGGATCTCCGGGCTAAACTCCAGGGCCCGTTGGATCGCCTGATCCAGGCTCAGGATCAACTGCTCTTCAGAGGCGGCCCCGGAGGGCAAGAAAAGCGTAATCGCCAGGGCGGCCAATCCCCAGAACAGGAAAAGGGGCCTTCTCCTTCTATCCTCCATGATTCCCTCCCGTATCGCGGAGACTCGTAATCTTCGCCCAGGATTAAAGCTCGATTAAACCTTTCCGTGAATGTACTTGGACAAAAGCTCCTCCAAGTCAATGGGGGCCTCGGTCTCTCGCACCCATTCTCCAGGGGCCAGTAGCTTTTCCGACCCTCCCGGAGAGATGGAAAGGTATTTCTCGCCCATCAGGCCCTTGGTCTTTACGGAGATGATGGCGTCCTCCTGGATTTTAATCCCAGGTTGCAGGCGCAGCACCAACTTGGCCTGATATTGATCCAGGCTGATCTCCTTTACCCGGCCCACCTGCACCCCCGCAATCTCAATCACCGATCCTTTTTTCAGGCCTCCGGTATTGGATAGCTTGGTATAAAGGTCATATCCTTGATTTCCCACGATTTCCATCTTCCCCAAGCGGATAGAGAGGTAGGCCAGGGAGACTAACCCGAGGAGCACGAAGATCCCCACCGTTAGCTCCAGGTCAAATTTTTTCATGCGACCCTCCTTCACTGGCATTCTATTGGCCCCTCCGTGGCCCCTGAAATGAATTGAACCACCTCGGGATGAGTTGAGGCCTGGATCTGGGCGGGTGTTCCCACTTCCACGATTACCCCCTGGTTAAGGAGTGCCACGCGGTCCACAATCTCAAAGATCCTGGGGATTTCGTGGCTGACGATGATCCCCGTGAATTTGAGCCGCTCATGGCAACGGTAGATCAAGCGGTGGATCAGGCTGGCAGTGATGGGATCCAGGCCGGTGGTCGGCTCGTCGAAGAGCATGATCTCCGGCTCCATGATCAATGCCCTCGCCAAGGCAACCCTTTTTTTCATCCCCCCGCTCAACTCTGCGGGGTACTTATCCACCGCTCCGGTCATGGCCACCTGTTCCAATTCGAAAAGGACCCTCTCTCTGATCTCCGCTTCCTTCCTCTTGGTCTTCTCCCGCAGGGGGAAGGCCACATTCTCAAAGACGGTGAGGGAGTCAAACAGGGCCCCTCCCTGAAAGAGGAAGCCAAATCGGGTCCGCATCCGCTCCAACGCCCTTCCCCGCAGCTGAAAGATATCCTGATCCCCGATGAGCACCTGACCTCGATCTGGCCTCATCAGGCCTATTACATGCTTCAGGAGCACGCTCTTGCCAAATCCACTCATCCCGATCAGGGCAAGGACCTCCCCCTCCTCCACCTGCAGGGAGACGCCCTGGAGCACCTGGTGTCCATCGAAGGACTTGCAAAGCCCGTGGATCTTGATCATTCCCGCCTCAGAACATGAGGGAAGTGAGGAAATAGTCCCAAGCCAGGATCAGAACCGAGGATAGGACCACACCCTCGGTGGTCGCCCGGCTTACCCCCTCTGCCCCGTACCCGGTGAAAAACCCCTTGTAGCTGCATATCCAGGTCACAATGACCCCAAAGGATACTGATTTATAAAGCCCGTCCAAAATGTCCTTCATATCCACCAAATTCTGCATCTCCCCCCAATAAACACCAGGGCCTAACCCCAGCATCTTCACCCCGACCAGATACCCCCCATAGATCCCCACCACATTGAAGATGGAGGCCATCAAGGGAAAGGCGATAATCCCGGCAATGAGGTTGGGAACGACGAGGTAGCGATAGGGATTCAATGCCATCGCCTCCAGGGCGTCTATTTGTTCGCTGAGCCGCATAATTCCAATCTCCGCAGCCAGGGCTGAGCCTGCCCTTCCGGTCACCATGAGGGCCGAAAGGACGGGCCCCAATTCCCTCAGCAGCGAGAGGGCGATGGCTGGACCCAACATGCTCTCTGCCCCAAACCTCCTCAGGGTGTGAAAGAGCTGCAGGCCCAACGCCATTCCGGTAAAGGCCCCGGTGAGGACGATGATCAGGGTCGATTTCACCCCGATGAACCGGATGCGATTGACGATCTGCCTGAACCGAAAAGGAGGTATAACGGCCCAAAAGAGCGCGGTCCACAGAAAGGTGACCGTGCGCCCCATCCTCTCCAGAAGCTGCAGGAATAATGCCCCTAACCGTCTTATCCAGGCGATGATCATTCAGACCCTGCCCTTACGCCATTATCCTGGCGCCTTCCGCATCGATTCCGGTAATCAATTGGTGGGACTCCAGTCCCTTCCCTCGAAATGCCTCTGTCATCGCCTCTCCAATCGCCCTGGCCTTCTCCTGGTCCTCGGTGATGGAAAAGAGGGTGGGACCAGCGCCGGAGAGGGAACAGCCCTGGGCACCCGCATTGAGGGCCGCGGCCTTGACCTCGTAAAATCCCGGGATCAACTTAGCCCTCTTCGGTTCGATCACGCAGTCATCGATGGATCGTGCCAAAAGATCCAGGTCCTGCCGATAAAAGGCAGCTACGATGGCACAGCTATTGGCCATATTAGAGACGAAACCCGTGAGGGGGACCTTCTGGGGGAGGATGGCGCGCGCCCTCCTGGTGAGCACCTTTAGACAAGGACGCACCAGAACGATGACTGCCCGGGGAATGGTCCCCAAGGAGATGACCTCCAAGGGGTCGTTGCACCGGGTCAAGGTAGCCCCTCCCAATAAGGAAGTTGCGGTATTGTCCGCAAAAAAACCCCCGCTCACCCTGGCCTCGGCGACGGTGGCGACCTGGATCAAGTCCAAGATGCTCAGCTGGGAGCCAAAGAGATGGTTGACAGCGAAGGCGGAAGCCACTGCACTGGCAGCGCTGCTTCCCATACCGGAGCCCGGCGGGATTTGTTTATGCAGGAAGAGTTCCACTCCCTCATTTCGAATCCCCAGCAAATCCATCGCCTCCAAGGCTGAAATGCCGGCGGTGTTCTTCTGCACGTCCCGGCTCAGGCGGTTGGTGGAGCCGGTAATCTTCGTGATGGTCACCCCGCGCTCCCTTTTCCTCCTCGCCTCAACGATATCCCCTACCCCTTGCAGGGCAAGGCCCAGCACATCAAAGCCTGGTCCCAAGTTCCCGATGCTGCCCGGTGCAAACGCCCTCACCATCTCCACCAAGGATATCCTTCCCATGGCCCATGTCGGACCAAGTCTGTGCCATTTAATTAAATAGAAACCTTTTACCCAACTCCACCCAGAAAGTCAACTACCACTCTAAGAGGAAATGATCCTCCCTGGCCAGGTCTTCCCCTCTGCTGGCCGGCATCCTCCCCCATAACGGACCTGCTCGCTTCATCTCGCCCCCAGAACAGCACACCCCACTAAGGCCGATCCTGCCCAGCTTGGCTCTTCCATAGTTGATGGTGCTGGACAAAGACGGATTCGAGGGAGGAACAAAGGTGATTGAATAACCCTTGAATCCTGCAATATTGCTCATGGAGGGAAGGGTCAGGCTCGCAGCGGTCCTCTGTCTTCTCTCTGACCATCCCGGCCACAGCCCCCGAGAGGTCTTTATAACAATCGAGCCCTATGGCCGCCATGATGGCTGCACCCAGCGCTGAGGCCTCCTCCACGGCCGTTTTAAGCACCGGACGACCCAGGATGTGGGCGATGATTTGTCTCCAGGCCGGCGACCGAGACCCGCCTCCGCCTAATACGATTTCCTCCACCGGAATCCCCAGGGAGCGCATTCGATCTCCCACATTCTTATAGATCAGGCCCACCGCCTCCATGATCGCACGGATCACATGCGAGGGGGTGTGGGGGTAGTCGAGGCCAAAGATGACCCCGGAGGCACCCGGCCCTTTCAGGACGGTGGAGCTGGCCAGGGTGAAATAAGGGAGGAAGAGCAGACCTTCGCAGCCCGGGGGGGATTGCTCGGCCATCTCCGTCAGCGGATCATTACTTTCCGCGTCCCGCCGGGCCCCCTTCCTTCCTGCCATCTGGCAGAAGCCGTCACTCCACCATTTGAGCACCCTTCCTGCATCTGCGGTGATGCCGGTCTGCACAAATCCATAGGGCAGCAGGCACTTGCAGTCTAAGGTCTTGGTCGGGTCCAGGACATAGCGGGGGGTGAAGGCCCGCATGGCGGCCCCAGTTCCGATGTTGGCGCCGATCCTGCCGGGAGAGACGGCCCCCAAGCCGACTTGACTCATGCATCCATCATCACCCCCGATGACCACCGCAGTTCCTTCCGCCAGTCCCAGGGGCGAGGCCACGCTCCCTGAGAGCCTCCCGACGATCTCGGTATCATCAACTAGGGTGGCCATCTGGCTCCTCCGGATCCCCCCCAGTGACAGAAGCTCCTCGTCCCAGTCCAGCTTCTCCAGCGAGAAGAGCATCGAGGTCTGACCCAAGGATTTGTCGATCACAAAACTCCCTAGAAGCCGATGGAGCAAATAATCCTTCTGTGAGACCATCACCTTTCGGGCCTTGCCCAGCACCTCCGGCCGATGTTTGGCAAACCACATCAGCTTGGGAAGGGTATCCCCTGACGCGGGGACACCAGTGCGGGCATACAGGTCCAATCCCGACTCTCGATAGAGCTCATTGGCCCGTTCGTCCCTCCAGGTCATCAGAGGGGTGAGTGGGCGATCCTTCTCGTCTAACAAGAGCAAGCAGCCCTTGGTGGCACTGAATCCAATCGCCCGGATATCTCGCGCCGAGGGGGCCGAGGAAGCGCATTGGCGGATTACGGCCTGGGTGCAGGCCCAAATCTCCTCGGGATCCATCTCGCTATGACCGACCCTGGGGGAGTAATTGGGGATGGGTTGATTGGATTGGCTCACCATCCTGCCCTCCAGGTCGAAGAGGGCCGCCTTGATGTTGGTGGTCCCGGTGTCTACTCCCATGAGATAGGTCCTGCGGGCCGCGATTCCCATCTCTTAAGTTCTCATCCTCTCCCATGCCTCGGGATTGACCAGAAACTTCGGCCTCCGGCCCTCCAGGGCATCCAGGACATTCTGCGCGGCGACCTGGCCCATCTGGGCCAGGGCCTCGTGGGTGTGCGCCCCCATGTGCATGGTGGTCACCAAGCCCTCCAGGGCGAGAAGGGGGCTGTCCACCGGCGGCTCCGCTGAATAAACGTCCGTAGCCGCCCCGGCGATCCATCCTTCTTCCAGGGCCCTCTTAAGGGCCGCCTCATCCACTACCCTCCCCCGGGAGACATTAATCAGGTGGGCCGTCTTTTTCATCTTCCGAAGGCGGGGCTCGTCGATGAGATTCTCTGTCTGGGGCGTCAGCGGGCAATTGAGGGTGATGAAGTCAGATCGTCCAAGGAGCTCCTCCAAAGAGAGGGACTCGATCCCCTCCCTCTTCAAAAAATCCTGTTCCGGGAAGATGTCAAAGGCAAGCACCCGCATGTCCAGGGCTTTCGCCTTCCGGGCCAACGATTGTCCAATCCTCCCCAACCCCACGATCCCCAATACCTTGCCTGCCAACTCGCTCCCCAGGCACTGACCCCACTGGCCAGACTTGACCTGCCGGTCCGCAAAGGGGATATGCCGGGCGGAGGCCAGCATTAACCCCAGGGCCAACTCTGCTACCGCATTGGTATTTGCCCCCGGGGCGTTGCAGACCAAAACTCCCCGCTCAGAGGCCGTCTTCAAGTCGATGTTGTCCACCCCCACCCCATGGACCGAGATCACCCGAAGCTCGGATCCGGCCCCGATGGCCGAGGCGGTAACTTTCTCGCCCCCCACAATCAGCCCTGAGACCCCCTGGAGAAGGACCTTATATTCTTCTTCCGTCGGCGGCCGGCCGTGGGGATTCCAGACCAGCTCATAGGCAGACGGGGAGAACATCCCCAATGGCTCCTTCGCATGCTTGCCAAAGGTCCTGGCAGTGATCAGTATCTTCTTCTTCAAGAGTCCCTCCTCCTCATTCCCCCAGCTCGTCCTCCCTGATTCCCTTGAGCGCCTTCCAGTCTGCCAGCGAATGCTCATAGAGATCAGCAAAGAGCCCGTACCCTCTCCGGTAGCGCTGATGGGAGTCCCCATCGGGGTGAAGCACTTTTTCTATCACTACCCGTTCCGTAACCTTACAGAGATCGGAAACGATCCCCATTCCCAGTGCCGCCATGGCGGAAGCCCCCAAGGCAGAGGCCTCTCCCACAGCAGGAACCAAGGCCCTCCGACCAAGAATGTCACACATCATCTGACCCCAGAGAGGAGAGCGGGTAAACCCCCCGGTGAAACGGATCTCCTTGACTCCCCCACTGATCTCTTCCATGGCCTGAAAGACCCTGAACATCTGGTATCCCAACCCTTCCATCACCGCCCGCGAGAAATGTGCCCGCTGGTGATGGGAACCGATCCCGAAAAAAGCCCCTCGCGCCTCGGTCCGCCAGTTTGGCGACCTTTCCCCGGTAAGATATGGCAAGAAAATGAGGCCTTCGCAGCCCCGAGGAACCGACGCGGCCCATTCATCCAGCAGCGCGAAACGATCTTTCCCCCGCTTACCCCCTGGAGGGGATTTTCCCCAAAAGCTCTCCCAGAACCACTGCAGGACCATGCCTCCGTTGTTGACTCCCCCCAAGATCCAGAGGTCCTCTTTGAGCAAATAGCACCAGGTCCGCTGGGCAGGACAAAGCCTTGGCCGGTCCAGGATCATGCGCAGGATCCCCCCGCTTCCGATGCTCAGGTTCAGCTGCCCTGGTTCAATCACGCCGGCCCCGATATTAGAAAGGGGCCCATCCCCACCTCCCGCATAAACCGGAGTCCCCTCCAGGAGTCCGGTTCTCCTGGCTACCTCTCCTCGAATCCTTCCCAGACAAGATTGGGGAGGAACGGCCTGGGGAAGGTAGCTGCCGGGCAAATCCAGGAGGCTCAAGACATCCTGATCCCATCGCTGCTGGTGGATGTTGAAAAGGCCACTGGCCGAGGCAACGATGTAGTCGGTGATGAAGTCCCCTCCAGTCAGATAATGGGCCACATAATCCTTGATGGAGATTAACTTGTGGACCCGGGCGTAAAGGGAGGGAAGCTCCTCCTTGAACCAGAGAATCTTCGCCAAGAGGTACATGGCGTTATTGCGGCACCCGGTCTTTCGATAGAGGTCACCTTCCCGGAAGGCCTCCTCCAGCCGGGAGGACTGTGCTTCTGCCCGATTGTCGGACCACTGAATGGGGGGATGTAGCGGTTGGCCCCGGGCATCGACCGCCAGCAGGCTGTAAAGGACCCCGCTCAATCCTATGCCCAGGATTTCTCGGGGGGATATTTCGGTCTTTCGCAGACAGGCCCGAATAGCACGGAGCACACCTGTCAGGACCTGATCGGCGTCCTGTTCCGCCCACTGAGGATGGGGGACCTGGAGCGAAAGACTGACCGCCTCCTTTCCTCTTACCGCAAAGCCGAGGTCGAAGATCACCGCCCGACAGGCACTGGTCCCAATGTCGATTCCCAAAAGGTAGCTGATTGCCCCCGCCCTCCTATTACTCCCGCAGCCACCACCAGCATCGGCGGTAACCTACAACATTCCCTCCTCCTGCAAGCGGGCCTTCATCTTTTGAGACACCTCAGGGGTCAGGGGAAGAATTGGTGCCCGGGGGATTCCCGCATCGATGCCGCGCATTTGAAGAATGGCGTGGATTCCAGAGATGGCGATCGGGGCCAGATGCATGATCTCTCGCACCACCAGGGTCTTCTGTTGCAACACCGCAGCCGCCTCAAGGTCTTTAGACCTGCAGGCCCTATAGAGGTCCACCACCAGCTCCGGCAGGGCATTGGCCAAGCCCGCGACGCATGCGGAGCCTCCCACCACCAATGCCGGAAGCGCCAGGGCCTCAGTGCCAATGATGAAGGTGAAGTCCGGCTTCTTGACCATGCGCAGATAGGCATAGTAAACCAGGATGTCGAAACTGCTATCCTTGATCCCGGCCAGCCCCTGCTCGGCCAGCTTCGCCAAGAGCCCGGGGGAGATGCTATTCCGCGACAGCTTCGGGTTATTATAGGCGAAGACTGGGATGGAGACCGCACCCATCAGCTGCTGGAAGTGGTACTCGATGGCCCGGTCGTTATGCTCATAATAGAAGGGGGCGATGGAGGCAACGGCATCGGCCCCGATCTTCTCCGCATGGCGCGCCAAGGCGACAGTGCTCTTGGTATCCACACAGCCCACATGCATGATCACCGGGATGCGGTGGGCGACCTGTTCCACGATGATCTCGGCAGCCCTTTGTCTTTCAGAGAAGCTCATGCCCGGGCCAGTGCCATAAGTGCCTACAGGGTAAAGGGCCTGCACCCTCTCCGCCAAAAAATCGATCAGCCGGCGAAGGCCTTTTTCATAGAGGTTCCCCTCGTCGTCGAACGGGGTAATCATGGGAGGGATGACCCCCTCCACCTGGAACTTCGGCATCCTAAACTCCTTTCGCCTTGTGATATGTTTGCTATGCCCGCCCTAAAGCCCCATGATGAGCCTGGCAAAGGAAAAATAGGTGTAAACCAGTACCGCTGCGACGATCCCCAGGGTGACGATGATCCCTGGACGGAAGACCTTCCGCACCTCGGGGGAGACGAGTTTGGGGAGGACATAGTAAAGCCCCAGGAGCACAAAGATCCCTTGGATGGGGATCAAGAAAGCCCCCTCGAGCGTAGCCGCAATCTGCACCAAGAAAACCGGCCGCCAGTGGAAGGTGTAGACCAGGATCATGTTGGTAAAGGCGAAGAAGATGATCCAGGCCCGGTACTGCTTGTGCCAGGGTACCTTCTCCAGCTTGGGGAAGAGCACCCGAGCACAGTCGCAGAGCAAGCGGGGCCAGCCGGTAAAGGCGGCGATCTCCGTGCTGAACAAGGCGGCAAAGGCCCCCAAGAGAAAGAGGTAGTGCCCTGCCTTTCCAAACATGGAACTGAAAATCTCTGCGCAGTTTAAGGCCACTGCGGCCCCGGCCGGGAGGATCTCCTTGGGGTGGAGCACCCCGGCCCCCGAGGCGACAAAGCCGATGATTACCACCACCCCGATGAGGCTGGCCATCAGGGTATCGGCCCTCACCATGCGGAGCCAACCCTTCACCTTCTGGGCATCCTTCACCGACATCTGCTTCAAAAGGGACTCCGGGGCACTTTTCCCCTGTTGGCCCAAACGGGCCATCCCATATCCGGCCCCCAAGGTCCAGTAGGTATACCAGCACTGACTCGCGAAGCCTCCTCCAGCCCAGCCCAGGATTGGGATCATCTCGCGGAGGGAATTGGTCACCTTGTATTTCTCCATTGCCCAAGTCGGGACCTCAGGGATCTTCATCACGAAGATGCCGCTGATCAATGAGCCGAAGCCGGGAATGAGCCGGTAGCCGGTGTATAGGACCCCCAACACCATCATGGCCACCAGGACCGTCATGATCACCTTGAGTCGATCCACGGATCCGGACCAGATGAGGTAGATGATGACCGCGGAAAGGATCCACCCCCAGAGTATTGGTGAGATGAAAGGTACTAAGGCGTTGGCAAAGGCCGTTCCCGCGGTGATCAGAGCCCCGATGGAGACGGCACCGGCCAGGAGTTCCACGATGCCCACCACCCATACCCCCCATTTTCCGGGAGGGATGCGGCCGATCATGTCGATCATCCCTTCCCCGGTAAAGGTGGTGTAGCACGCCCCCCCATAGCCGATGAAGGCCTTCAAAACAATGGCCCAGACGGCAAGCCAAACGATGCTAAAGCCGAACAGGGCACCCAGGCGGGTGGAGAGGATAACCTCTCCTGAGCCAATATATTCGGCTGCCCAGATGTAAGCCGGACCCAGCATCCCCAAGATCGTCAACCATCGCCGGGGGGCCTCCTGGATCTCCTTCATTTTTGATTCCTTCCCCTTCTCTTCCATGGCTTACTCTCCTCCTTTCTTCATGGCCTGTCCGCGACTCTCACTCGATTAAACCGCCTCCCTCTTGAGACCAAAACGCAAAAAAAATAGGCGATCATCGCCTCTCTCCAAAGGCCCTGGCCCCTCCAAGGTTCTTCTATTATCTCATTTGACAGGAAAAATCAAGCGGAACAACTCCCAATTCTCGCTAAAAGCCCGGGGCCAGAAGGTCGCCGCGAACTATTCCCCTTCTGAGACGCAAACCGGCATAGAGGCGCCCAGCACAAAAGTGCTTGACACGAGAGTCCTTTCTCTATAAATTCTCAACGGTTATGATTTTTTGAGATGCAGCGATTTTCTCCTCGGGTCATATTTTTCTCGATGCGGACCCATCCCGGGCTTGAGATCTCACCAAAAGCCAAATCCCCAGACGGGGCCAAAGTAAAGGGCAACCCGGCCTTGGCCTCCGGGGGAGGCTTTTAGGAAGGAGGGGGAGATGAACTTCACCATCGGCTGGGTGTTGGGAATCATCGCCATCCTGCTGGCAATCATTGCCCTGATCGCATGGGCCAATGATGCCCGCTCCCGACGCCAGAAGGCTTCAGCGGAAAAAGGCTAAAGACAAAAAACTCCGCATCCTGCAACCGATCGCGATCGCTCTGGCCCCACACCCCGGCCATAGCAAGATGGACAAGGCAAGCCCGGGCTCATGCTTTGCCGTCCCCGTTCCATGGAAGTGGTCTGGGCAACGAATGCCGGGGCAAGGGACGGTGGGGTGTGCCCCTTTTTGGCCCCAGCCCTGGGGGGTTCTGCGCTTCGCCTTGAATTGTGCCGGAGTGGGAAAGTTCAGGATTCTCTCCCTATCCCACGAAAGGAAGATGCCTTATGCCCGAGCTGCGAAAAGATCTGGTTACCCGTGAATGGGTCATTCTGGCAAAGGAGCGGGCAAAACGCCCATCTGATTTCTTGGCCGGGGAAAACCTACCCCCCTCTGGGCCCGAACGCGACCCCCAATGTCCATTCTGCGAAGGGAACGAAGGCCTGACTCCTCCGGAAATCCTCGCCTATCGTCCGCGCCACCTACCCCCCAATAGCCCGGGATGGCGGGTTCGAGTGACGCCCAATAAATTCGCCGCCCTGCAGAGCGAAGGGGAGCCCGACCGGCAGGAGGTTGGCATCTACGATGTGATGGAGGGGATTGGTGCCCATGAAGTGGTGGTGGAGAGTCCGCAGCACAACCGATCATTAGGACAGATGGAGGAGAGTCAGGTGGAGAGGGTCATCTGGGCCTATATCGATCGTTTCAATGTCCTGCGCGAGGACCCCCGCCTCCGCTATATCTTGATCTTCCGGAACCATGGCAAGATTGCAGGCTCCTCTCTGACGCACCCCCATTCCCAGATCGTGGCGACTCCGGTCATCCCGCAGAAGGTTTGGGCCAAGATCAAAGGGGTGGAGCAATACAGAGAGTACCGGGAGAAATGCCCTTACTGCGACATCCTGGAATATGAGATTCGCGCCCAGGAAAGGATCATCTGCGAAAACGATAGCTTCGTCGCCCTCACGCCTTATGCCTCCCGTTCACCCTTCGAATCGAGGATTATGCCCCGGAGTCATCAAGCCTGTTTTGCGAATATGAGCCGCATTGAAGTGCGGGAATTCGCCCAGATCCTGAGGGAGCTGCTGGGACGCCTTGGCTCCTGCCTCCAGGATCCCCCTTACAACTTCACCCTTCTCAATATCCCCTGCACGCCGGATAAGATCTATGACTTCCACTGGAACTTAGAGATTATCCCCCGCTTGACCACTCCCGCGGGCTTCGAGATGGGAACCAGTATCTACATCAATGTGACCTCGCCGGAAGAGGCGGCACGATTTCTCCGCGAGGCCTCCTGCCCCATCTCCTCTTAAGTGGGCCCCTGCCTATGGACCTTCTTATTTCTTCCAGAGATACTCGATAATATTGATGCCCAGTTCTCGGGGAAAGACGGACCGCACGATCTGCCTTCTCTCGGCCTCCGAGGCAAGGGCGATTATCTCCCCCTCCACTCTATTGCCCTTTGCATCGCGGAGAAGCTCCACCCGGGGAAGGTGAAGGAATTCGGGATGGGGGCTAACCTCCACCACGATGCCCACCTCGCCCGAATCAAAAAGGAGCAGCGTCCCCCGGGGATAGATCCCGATGGTGTTCACAAAGACCTTGAGCAAGAGGGGATCGTAACCCTTCCCTCCTTCATCCATCATGATCGCCAACGCCTGATCCGGGAGAAACGGGTTGGGACGATATACCCGGGCCGTGGTCATGGCATCGAAGGAATCGGCGATCCGAATGATGCGCGAGAAGAGGGTCAACTTCCTCTTCTTGGATAGTGGTGGATAACCGGAAAGGTCATAATTGAGGTGGTGCTCAAAGGAGGCAATCATCGATTGCAGGACCAGGTCATTCAGCCCCTTGAGCCGCATCAGGGGAAGGACGCCATAATACGGGTGGAGGGCTACAATCTTGAACTCGTCCTTTTCCAAAGCGGTGGGCTTATTGATCAATTCCTCCGGAATCCGAACCTTTCCGATATCATGGAAGAAGGCCGCCATCCCCAATTTGAACAGTTGCGACTTCGTATATCCGAGGCGCGATCCCAGGGCAGTGGAGAGGATGCTGACATTGACCGAGTGGTTGGCCGTGTAATCATCATAATTCTTAATGGAGGTGAGGCCCAGGATGAACAAATCCTCGGACAAGATGAGGTCCACTAGGGATTGCACCACTCTCTTGCTCCCCTTCATGTCAATTCGGTCCGAGGTGGCCGCCTGATCCAATACGCTCCGGATATTGGTGATGCCCTTGAGGAAGGTGACCTTCGCCAGTTCCCGGCCTTTGGAATCAGATCCCCCGGCTGAATAACGGGGAGCAACCAACCCATCCACGGCAATGCGGGCAATCCCATTCTGGATGAGCCGTTCCTGTAAGATTTGAGAGGGATTTTCCGCCTGGGCCTCCAGACCCAGCAGCAGGGAGATGAACTGCTGGAGATCTTCCGCCTCCACCGCCTCCCGGAAAATCACCGAACCGATCTTGCGCCCCTTGAGTTCCTCCACTAGCCTGCTGTAGCTCAGGTATCCTTCGATGTCAAACCTGAGGCGTTGGTCATTGACAAAGAGATAGGAATCGACCAGACGCAGTGAGACCTCTCCTTCCAGGGGAAGCAAGGAATTAAGGACCTCGGCCAATTTGTGCAGGGGGCGAAGGAAGGCCTCATTGGCCAATCCATACATCTTGGCGCTCTTGAAGGAGACATAGAGGAGGCTCACTAGGCTCTTCATCTCCCGGGCAATGCGCTCATCGATCACCTCGGTGAGCTTCACCCGGGAGTCCGCTCGGTGATCCCTCACGCCGAATCCTCCCATGTACTTTGCGCCGAGAGCCGAGAAACCCGCGACAGGGCTGCCCGACATATCTGGCTGATCGCCTTGTCGGCTCCTCTCGCTCCTTCCCGCAACATCCCTTTGGCCGCGGGGGTTCCAATTAAGGCCATGGCGATGGCCGCTCCCTCCCTCATCTCCTCTATCCTTCCCCGGTGGAACACGCTCTTTTTGAACAGGATCTCTCTCAGCAAGGGGAGGACCTGATCGGAGCCCAACTGACCGACTGCCTCCAAAATCTCCCTCTTTTCCTCCTGGCTCCGGTTTCGGAAATCCCTGTCCTCTACCATCTTCAAGAGAGGAGAAAGGGCCCTTTTTTCTCCCAGGCTCGCCAGGGCCCGCGCCGCTGCAACCTGCAGGGGGGCTGGGGAAGACTGGAGGCAAACGAGGAGATAGTCGCGTGAAGCGAGGTCTCCAATGGCCCCCAGGGCACGAATGGCCTCCTTCCAGACCCGAGACTCCCCGTCCTTCACTAGCTCCTTCAGATACCTCACCCCCTGGGGATCCCGCATCAAACCCAAGATGTAGGCCACATTCCGGGCCACAAACCAGCGCGAATCTTTGACCGCCGGTCCGAGAAGCTCGACATGACCTTGTGCCAATTGGGCGATGGAATCACAGAGAATGCGCCGTGCCTTCATCTGTTCAAGCTCCCCCAGAACCTCGCACAGGGGGAGAATTGCCTGGTGGTCAAGGAGCGAGACATAGGACTGAAAAGAGCGAAGTCCCCCCTCATCCGCACGGTTTAAGACCTTGGGTAGCCTCCTCAATCTCTCTGAACTCCCCATGCGCTTGACCGCCTCCCGGATCAGGCCTCGGCGCTCTTCAGACAGATTCAAGGGGAGGTCCATCAGTTGCCGCAGGTCCCTCAAAATCTGGTATGCCTTGAGGAAATTTCCTTGTAGGCAATAGGACTCGGCGATCCGCTCCACGATGGCCAAGATCTCCTTTGATCCCTCAATATCTTCCTTGGCCGATAGTATCTCCAACAACAGGGCTATGAACTCCTCGCCCAGATCCTTGTCCTTTTCCATCCCCATCTCCGACTTGACTCTTTCCACCTCTTCCTCCGCGAGAGAGAAGATGGGAATCCTTCCTGCCGGGGCCGGAGGAATCAAGTCGGTGTAAGTCGGGAGGGAGTCGGCCGCGCCGGCCTGGGCCCCGGGGGATTGGGTATCCAAGGGGGCCTCCAGCTCAGCCTTTCCATGATCCAACAAACCCTGGGAGAGCGAGGAGAAGTCAATTTCCTTCTCCTCCTCCGCCATCACATCCACCACCATATAATCGATGTTAGGGAAATCCTTCTCCCAGAAAAGGGTAGCCAGATCATCATCTGCATCCGGCTCATAAATGCTGGATTTGAGGACTTCCAAGAAAGTCTGGATCTCTGAAGGCTCAACCCCTTCGAAGAATCGGAGCCGGCGCAGGCCATCCTTATGCAGGTGAAAGGCCAAACTCTCCCCAGGGTCTCGATTTTCGTAGACGGTTTGCCCCTCGTAGTCGATCCGGAATTGCCCAATATTCCAGGTCATCACCGGCTGGGCCGTCAGGAAAGAAGCGAGGCTGTTGGCCAAATCCTGGAAGAGCTTCTGATAGGCGGGATTATCCGGATGGTAAACCCGGCTGGCCTTTAGGGCCTTGCTCAGGGAGAGCAGGACATCTCGTGCTGCCTTAAGCTCCAGGGCATCAGGCCCTGGAGCCCCTCCCTGGCTCATAGCCCCCTTTTCCTGCTGCGGCAGATGCGAGAGTCCGCTGTCCGGGGGGTTCGATGTGGCGTCGTTTGGGTTCATCCGCAATAGCCATCCTGACCCGGGGTCTGATTTGTTACTCAGGACCCATTATAATAGATGGTCAAGGAAGACCTGTCAAACTAAAAGGACATTATCCTCCCCCTGGGAGGGTAATGGGCTGTAACATCCGCCCAGGCCTTGCCAAGCCTTGGTTCCTGCCTTTTCAGATCCTGAGGCTTTGAACCCGATCCTTGCTCAGGCGAGGGGGCCGAATCCTGCCCTCATGGGCCCCTTCCACCCATATCTCCGGGATCTCGCCCGTGGCTGGAACATCAGCGAAAGCCGCGCAGATCCCCGCGGCCTGAAGCAAGGCCTCCTCCGGCGCCCCACCGCACACCAGGGCGACTGGCCCGGGGACATGCTCGGCCGAAAGCAGGATATCTCCTTTCCTCGCCATTCCCTTGATCTGGTGATTCTCCTCCCTATCCCTTCCCAAAATGACTTTGATGCCCCCTATGCGGAAGTGGCGACCTACCCTCAGGAGCTTCAGGTCCCGGAGATCGAAATCCCCCCTCCCCAACAACTCTCTCAATTTCATGGAGTACCCTCGATCGGTGAGGAGACAGCCACCGGCGGGCGTGCCGAATGCTGTCAGGCCATAGCCCTCGGCCAGGGCGAGCTGCCTCTTCCGGGACCGACCTTGAAGGTCGAGCAGCCCTTCCCGGTCGACCATCCCCTCCCTCTCTGCCCTGGTTTCAGGCAGAAGCCTGGCGCTCAAAGGACGGAGGAGGAGGTCTGCATAACCAGATAACTTCGCCACCAACGACAGGGATTGCCGGTTTTGCGACATGGGCCGCTCATTAAGGACCTCCCCGGTGAAAACAAAATCATAGCCTTCCGCTTCCATCATCTCCCCCGCCTTGCGAATCATCAGGGCATGACAATCGATGCAAGGATTCATGGCGGCGCCATATCCGTGGGGGGGATACATCACGATCTTAAGGTGCTCCTCGGTGATGTCCAGGACTACCAAAGAAATTCCCAGCTGACCCGCTGACTGCCTGGCTTCCGCCGGTCCAAAGAAGGGCGTTTCAAAGGAAAGCCCGAGGAGCTCGATCTTTTGATCCAGCAAGATCCTGGCTGCCAGGATGCTGTCCAATCCACCCGAAATCAGGCCAATCGCCTTCGACATAGTGTAGTCATCTCCTCCAGGAAGGGGGTTTTGGAGGACTTCCCTAACTCCCCGCCCCTCCGTCTTATTAATCATACCATAGAACGAGAAGGAATGCCGATGGATTTTGCTGGCCGCCGCTCTGGTGGGCCTTGCCATCCGCCCCTCCAACCCCGCACCAGAGAAGGGTCTGAAAAAACATTCGATTTTTTCCTTGACAAACCAACCCCAGATGTGGCAAAAAGCGATCTCGTTTGTCCAAGAAAAGGAGACCCCATGTTTGCCTGGCTCTTCCATCGTATCAGCGGTCTGTTCCTAATCTTCCTCTTTGGCATTAAGATATTCAGCGGGTTTTTCCTCTTTACCAAAGACAAGAAGCCTGATTGGGCCCTCCTTCTTCACCGACAGCCGATCGTGGATCTCCTGATCCTGATCCTCTTCAGTTTCCATGTCTTCTATGGGATCAAGACCATCCTCTATGATCTGGGAATCCGCCGGGAGAAAATCCTGTTCTGGGCCTCTACCCTCTTGGGAGGTATAGTCTCCATCCTCCTGATCGCAATCTACTTTAGAGTTACCTAATCCATGACTGAGATCTTTCGTCACCAGGTAATCATTGTAGGAGGAGGTTTGGCCGGGCTGCGTGCCGCAGTGGGCCTGGCTGACTCTTGCGATGTGGCGGTGGTGTCGCGGGTTCACCCCCTCCGATCCCACTCGGTAGCGGCCCAAGGCGGGATCAACGCCGCCCTGGGAAACCATCCGGAGGGGCGAGACGACAGTCTGGACCGCCATGCCTTCGACACCATAAAGGGGAGCGATTACCAGGCCGACCAGCCGGCCGTGGAGCTGATGTGCCAGGAGGCCGCCCCTGTCGTTTATGAGATGGAACACTGGGGGGTCCCCTTCTCTCGCTTCCCTGACGGAAGGATTGCCCAACGCCCCTTTGGCGGCGGGGCCTTCCCCCGGACCTGCTACGCTGCAGATCGGACCGGCCATGTCCTCCTTCATACCCTCTACGAGCAGGCCGTCAGAAAGAGGGTGAAGATCTACGACGATTGCCATGTGCTGCGCTTGGTGGCCTCTGATGGACGCGTATCCGGGTTAGGTGCCCTGCACATGCCCACGGGAAAGGTGGTCGGGTTTTCCGCCAAGGCGGTCATTATGGCCACTGGAGGCTATGGGAGGGTTTATCTCCGGTCGACCAATGCCCTGATCAACACCGGTGCGGGCATCGCCCTGGCCTATCGGGCCGGGGTCCCAATCAAGGACCTGGAATTCGTTCAGTTCCATCCCACTTCCCTTTACGGGACCAATATCCTCATCACCGAGGGGGCCCGGGGAGAAGGCGGATACCTGATCAACAGAGCCGGGGAACGGTTCATGGAGTGCTACGCACCGGGCGCCATGGAATTGGCCCCCCGGGACATTGTGGCTCGCTCCATCCAGACAGAAATCAACGAGGGACGCGGATTCCAGGACGAGTATGTGTTACTCGATCTGCGACATCTGGGCGCGGAAAAGATCAAGAGCCGCCTTCCCGGGATCCGGGAGATCTGCATTGATTTCTCCGGGGTGGACCCCATCGAGGCCCCGATCCCCATTCAGCCCGGGCAACACTATTCCATGGGGGGAATCGATGTGGATCAGGATTGCCGCTCTCCGGTGCCGGGCCTCTATGCGGCCGGGGAGTGTGCCTGCGTCTCGGTTCACGGGGCAAATCGCCTGGGCGGGAATTCCCTGCTGGAGACAATCGTCTTCGGAAAGGTGACCTCAGAGAAGCTGCCCCCGGACCTGGAGACGCTGCCAACGGCAGAGCCGGAGGCGGTCGAGGCCGCAGTGAAGGAGATAGAACAGGATCTTGCGTGCCTCTCTGATTCTCGGAGGGACGGAATTCCCTATACCGCCATCCGCGACCGGCTGCGGGAGGTCATGTCGGAAAAGGTTGGCCTTTTCCGCACCCGGGAGGGCCTGGAGCAAGCAGTGGCCATCCTGAAGGAATTGAAGGAGGGGGTCAAGAGGGTGGTCGTGCCGGGGGGCGCCCCGAACCGGCGATTCCACCAGGGCCTGATCAATGCCTTTGAGGTGGGATTGATGGTCGATCTCGGGGAGATCATTGTCGCGGGAGCGCTAAGGCGCGAAGAGAGCAGAGGTTCTCACTTCCGGACGGACTTCCCCCACCGGGACGATGCTCGCTGGCTCCATCACACCATGGCCAGCTGGACGCCGGACGGGCCTTCCTTTTCTACCAAGCCAGTGGTGATTACCAAGTACCAGCCCCAGGCGAGGACCTACTGATGGGGAGCCAAGAATACACCTTCCTGGTCTTTCGCTTCGATCCGGAAAGAGATAGGGAGCCTCGATTCGATTCCTATACCCTGCAACTGGACGAATGGCAGAGCGTCCTCGGAGCCTTGATGGAAATACAGGATCGCCTGGATCCCTCCCTCTCTTTCCGTTACTCCTGTCGGGGGGCGGTGTGCGGCTCCTGCAGCCTATCCATTAACGGCTCCTTAGCCCTGGCATGCAAGACCCTCCTCTTTCGCCTCCCCGGGGGAACGATCACGGTGGAGCCCCTCCCCAACCTGGAGATTCAAAAAGATCTTGCCGTCAACCTGCAGCCTTTCTGGAAGGCCTATCAGGAAATCCAACCCTGGCTTCACACCGCAGGAGTCCTTCCCGAAAAGGAGTACCAGGTGTCGGAAAGGGAGAGGTCCCGAATTGACCAGTTTGTCAACTGCATCCTCTGCGCCTGCTGTTATGGGGCATGCCCGGCGATCGGACGAGACTCGGACTACCTGGGCCCTGCGGCCCTGGCCAAACTCTTCCGCTTCGTGGGAGATGTCCGCGATCGCAGGGAGGAGAGCCTCCTGCGAACGCTGGATGACCAGCACGGGGTCTGGGGCTGTGACACCGTCTTTCGCTGCATCGATGCCTGCCCCAAGGAGGTGCGTCCCACCGATGGCATCGCTGCCCTCCGTCGCAGTTTGATTGCGAGCAGGTTCGGGAGGAGGAGATGAGGCTGAAAGAATCGTATATTTCCCGGCGGGCCTTTCTCTCCCGCCTCCTCGGAGGTTGGCTGGCAGCCCTGGCAGGCCTGGTGGTCTACCCGGTGGCGAAGTACCTGGCCCCGGCAGAGGCCCCCGATCCCCCCTTTATCTTGCTTCCGGCCAGAGACTATCTTTCCATCCCTGCCAACTCCACCAAGACCTTCTCCTGGGGGCACAAGATGGGGATCTTCATGAAGGCCACTGACCAGAGCCTGCGGGCCTTCAAGGGAACCTGCAGCCACCTCGACTGCAATGTCGCCTACAAGCCGGCTGAGCGGCGTTTCTTCTGTCCCTGTCACGACGGCTGGTACGATGAGCAGGGACAAAACATTGCCGGCCCTCCACCCCGGCCCCTGGACCGGCTGGAGGTCCGAGTGCAGGGGGAGAAATTGATCGTCCACCAGCCCGGGGTGACCCTTCCGCCGGAGGTGCTCGCATGACGAGGCTGAGGGCCTGGCTGGGCGCGCGAATCGATCTGGAGAGGATAGAGGCCTACATGCGGTCCAAGACCGTGCCCCACCACCGGCACAGTTATCTCTACTACTCCGGGGGGGTGCTCCTCTTCCTCTTGGCCATCCAGGTAATCACCGGCACCCTCTTGCTCGCCCACTATCGCCCAGGCGAGGACAGTGCCTTCGAAAGCATTGTCCATCTCGTGTCCAAGGTCCCCATGGGGGTCTACATCCGCTCGGTCCACTCCTGGGGGGCGAACCTGATGGTCTTCTTCCTGTTCTTCCATCTCTTTTCCATCCTCCTGTATCAGGGGTATCGTCAGCCCCGGGAGCTCACCTGGATCGGGGGATTTCTGCTCCTCATCCTCACCCTGGCCTTCGGTTTTTCCGGCTATCTGCTCCCCTGGAACCAACTGGCCCTGACCGCCACCAAGGTGGGAACCGACGCCCCCCGGGCCCTGGGCCCGCTCGGGTTGTGGTTCAGCCTCCTGTTGCGCGGGGGAGAGGACATCACCGGAGTCACCCTGAGCCGTTTCTTCGCCCTCCATGTGTGGGGACTTCCCCTGCTCTTCTTTCCCCTTCTCGGACTGCATCTCTTCCTCATCCAACTACAGGGGGTGGCGGTCCCGCCCGGAATCGAGAGGAAGGAGGAATACAGCGAATTGCCCTTCTTTCCCAACTTCCTTTATCGGGACCTCTCTCTGTGGTTGGTGGTGTTCGGCCTAGTGGTGAGCCTGGCGGTGCTCTTTCCCTGGCCGGTGGGGGAAAAGGCGGATTTTCTGGCCCCGACCCCTGAACACATCAAACCGGAGTGGTATTTTCTTTTTCTCTTCCAGCCCCTCAAGCTCTTTCCGGGAAATATCCTCGGGGTCTCCGGTGAGACGGTGGCCATGATCCTGATCATTCTGGTCGGGCTGGCCGCCTTCCTTTACCCCCTGATCGATCGCGGGGCTCACCAGGGAAAAACGCCCTTCTGGCTCCGTCTGCTTCCCTATCTGGCCATCATCTATTTTTGTGCAATGACCCTCTGGGGGTTCCTCTCATGAGCGTCTGGGCCTGGTTCCTCTCCCTGATGACACCTGCGGTGACCTTTGCCGCCACCCCAGAGGCGCCCCTTCCTCTTCTCCTCGACCCCCTCCCTGACCGCCTCCTCTTCCTGGTCATCCTCTGGGTGTTCATCATCGCGTTGGTAATCGTTCTCCGCTGGAAGGTCTCCCTGGCCGACGCCCTATTCCGCATGATGCCCCTAAACCAGAGAGGCTCACGGAAGAAGGTTAAGGTCGGGGAGTCGAATCGAGATTCCATCCCCGGGCCACCGGGGAGAGATTGAGCAGCCCCACAGCCCGCGCGGCTCCACTATTCTCCTTCCATCTTCTCCACTCGCCTATCTGCCCAGGGTATCCCAACCCAGCAAGATCCATAGCGAGGGCCTCCGCAAAAAAGAAGCCCCGCTGCCTCCCTTGATAATTCGGGGCAGGGGGCTCAAGAGGGTTGGCTATATCGCTATATCTATCACTCGTGGGAAGGCGAAAGGGGCCTATTACCCTTCGAACCGCTTCAGGATCAATGAGGCATTGGTGCCACCGAAGCCGAAGGAATTGCTCAGGGCATATCGCACCTCAGCCTTTCGTGCTCGATTCGGGACATAATCCAGGTCGCACCCCGGGTCGGGGAACTCATAATTGATGGTGGGGGGGAGGATGCCATCCTTGATGGTCAGGGCCGTGGCTGCTGCCTCAACCGCCCCCGCCGCCCCCAGCAGGTGGCCAATCATGGATTTAATCGAAGAAACGGGCAACCTGTAGGCATGGTCGCCGAAGACGGCCTTGATGGCCTGGGTCTCGGCCAGATCATTATAACCGGTGGAGGTGCCGTGGGCATTAATATAGTCGACCTCCTCCGGCCCCACCCCCGCGTCCTCCAAAGCAGAGCGCATGCAACGCACGGCCCCCTCTCCCCCCGGGGGGGTCGCGGTGATGTGATAAGCATCCCCGGACATCCCATAGCCAGAGACCTCGGCGTAAATGGGGACGCCCCGGGAGAGGGCATGGTTCAGCTCTTCCAGAATCAGGATTCCTGCCCCCTCCCCCATCACGAATCCATCCCGCTGGGCATCGAAGGGCCTGCTTGCCATCGGGGGGTCGTCGTTGCGAGCGGAGAGGGCCCTCATGGCGGAAAATCCGGCGAGCGCCAGCGGGGTGATCGCCGATTCACAACCCCCTGCAATCATGACATCAGCAGCCCCCCGCTGGATGATCTTGAAGGAATCACCAATGGCGTGGGTGCCCGTGGCACAGGCGGTCGCCACACAGGAATTCGGGCCCTTTGCCCCCAGCCGAATGGAGATCTGTCCGGCGGCCAGGTTGGTGATTAAGGAGGGGATGAAGTGGGGACTAATGCGACTAGGGCCGCGACTCATGAGGATCTTGTGTTGCTCCTCGATGGCCCACAGGCCTCCGATTCCGGCTCCTACCAGGACCCCTATGCGATGGCTGTTCTCGGGGGTAACCTGGAGCCTGGCGTCCTCAGCGGACATGAGACCCGCAGCCAAGCCATATTGAATGAATAGGTCCATCTTCTTGAGATCCTTCTTCTCCAAGTACTGGAGGGGGTCGAATCCCTTTACCTCAGCTGCGATCCGAACGGGATAGGAAGAGGCGTCGAAGCGGGTGATCGCTCCCACGCCAGAGATCCCTTCGCAAAGCGATTTCCAGAACTCCCGGGGGCCGATTCCCACCGGGGACACCACTCCCACTCCAGTCACCACCACTCGCCTCATTCCCTTCGCGCTCCTTTCCCTTCCTCCTCGCTATCCTTTCTCCATTCGCGATTAGGTATGATCCTTGATGTAATCGATGGCATCCTTGACGGTCGCAATCTTCTCGGCATCCTCGTCAGGGATCTCAATACCAAACTCCTCCTCCAAAGCCATCACCAACTCCACGGTATCCAAGGAATCGGCTCCCAGATCCTCGACGAACTTGGCCTGGGGTGTTACCTCGTCTCCATCCACTCCCAACTGGTCGATTATGATCTGCTTCACCTTCTCCTCTAACTCTGCCATAACCTACACCTCCTTGATTGATAATGATGCCGCCTCGCTCTCACTGCAACAGAAAACTTCCGCCTTCTCCTTGAAGGGACAAGGGCCACCGGATCGGGCACTTCACATGTACATCCCCCCGTTGATGTGGATCACCTGGCCGGTGATGTAGCTCGAGGCGTCCGAGGCGAGAAAACTCACTACCGCGGCCACATCTCGGGGTAATCCAAATCGGCCCAGGGGGATCTGCTGCCGCATCGCATGACGGATCTGCTCCGAAAGCTTGCCGGTCATCTCGGTCTCGATGAATCCAGGGGCTACGGCATTCACCGTAATTCCCCGAGACGCAACCTCTCGCGCTGTCGCCTTGGTTAGGCCAATCAAACCGGCCTTGGAAGCCACATAGTTTGCCTGGCCGACATTGCCCATCGCCCCCACCACCGAGGCCATATTGATGATGCGACCGGAACGCTGCTTCATCATGGGCCGCAGCACCTCACGGGTGCAATAGAAGGCCCCCCTCAAATTCACATTCAGGACCCGATCCCAATCCTCGTCCTTCATGCGAAGCACGAGTGAATCCCTCGCAATGCCTGCATTGTTGACCAGGATATCGACCTGACCCCATGCCCCCAACACCTCTTTGACCATTCCCTCGACCTCTGAGGGCGAAGCAACATCAGCCCGGAGGGCAAGGGTCTTCCCCCCCTGGCCCGACATCTCCTGGGCCGCACCCTGGACGCCTGGCCCGCTGATATCGCATAGCGCCAGATCCGCCCCTGCAGCCGCCAGCGATTCGCAGATCGCCTTTCCAATTCCCTGGGCCGCGCCGGTTACAATCGCCACTCTTCCCTTCAAGCTCATCTCTGCCTTCCCCCGAGGGCCTCCATGGTCGACCTCAGGCTCTGCTCATCCTCCACATTCCGGAGGGTAGCTTCCTTCGCTATCCTCTTGATCAAGCCCGAGAGGACTGTTCCTGGGCCGACCTCCACAAAGGTATCGACACCTTGGCCTTGAAGGGTCCCTATCGAATCCTCCCAGAGCACCGGGGAGCTTGCCTGGCGCAGCAAGGCAGAGCGAATGGTAGCCGTCGAGGAGGTCAGCTGGGCATCCACATTGGTGACCAGGGGGATCTTGGGATCGGCGACCTCCGTTTGGGCCAGGATCTCCCCCAGCCTTTCCCCGGCAGGCTTCATCAACCGGCAGTGAAACGGGGCGCTCACCGGCAATGAGACCGCCCTTCGGGCGCCATGTTGCTTCGCCGCCTTCACCGCCCGCTCCACCGCCTCGGCCTCCCCGGAGATGACGATCTGACCGGGGGAATTGAGATTGGCAATCTCCACCACCTGCCCCTCCTGGGCCTCTTCGCAAATCCTCGCCACGGCCTCCCTCTCCATCCCCAGAATGGCCGCCATCGCGCCCCTGCCGAGAGGAACTGCCTCCTGCATGAACTCTCCCCGCTTCCGGACCAGATGGAGAGCATCGGCAAAACGAAGGGATCCGCCGGCCACCAAGGCGGAATACTCGCCCAGGCTGTGCCCGGCCACGAAATCGGGCCTTATTCCACTCTCCTCCAACAGGCGAAAGGCAATCACGCTGCAAAGGAGGAGGGCAGGCTGTGTATTGGCAGTCATCTTCAGCGCCTCTTCCGGACCATAAAGGCAAAGCTGGCGCATATCAATCCCCAGGGCCTCTTCCGCTTCGCGGAAATGATCTTTCGCCAAGGGGTATCTCTCCTCGAACTCCTTGCCCATGCCCACATACTGCGATCCTTGGCCGGGAAAGACAAAGGCGATTCTCTTCATGGTCAACGGGACCCCGCCGCCTCTTTAATGAGCTGCAAAGCGATCACATTCCGCTGGATCTGATTGGTACCCTCATAGATCTGGGTGATCTTGGCGTCCCGCATCATCTTCTCTACGGGATAATCCCGCATATATCCATACCCACCCAGGATCTGCACCGCATCGGTGCAGACTTTCATCGCCATATCCGAGGCAAATAGCTTGGCCATGGAGGACTCTTTGGAGATATTCTTCGGCCCGGAATCAACATAGCGGGCCACGGCATAGACCAAGGCCCTCGCCGCCTCCACCTGAGTGGCCATGTCGGCCAACATGTGCTGGATCGCCTGGAAGGAGACAATGGCCTGGTTGAACTGTACCCGCTGTCGCGCATAAGCGATCGCCTCGTCCAGCGCGCCCTGCGCAATCCCCACCGCCTGCGCGCCGATTCCCGTCCTCGAATTATCCACGGTCTTCATCGCCACGATGAAGCCCAGCCCCTCCTTCCCCAGGAGTTGTCCCTTGGGGATCCGGCAGTCCTCAAAAATCAACTCGCGGGTGGCAGAAGCCCGGATTCCTAACTTCTTCTCCTTCTTACCAAAGGAGAATCCCGGGGTCCCTTTCTCTACAATGAACGCGGAGGCCCCTCTTGCGCCTTTAGACCTGTCGGTCATGGCAATGATGGTGTAGATATGGGCCTCTCCTCCATTGGTGATCCACTGCTTCGTCCCGTTCAAGACATACTCATGGCCATTCCATTGGGCCGTGGTCTGGATTCCGCCGGCGTCCGATCCTGCATTCGGCTCGGTCAGGCCAAAAGCAGCCAGCTTCTCGCCGCTGGCGATCTCGGGAATGAATCTCTTCTTCTGTTCCTCGCTGCCGAAGAGCAAAATGGGATAGCAGCCGAGCGCGCTTGCCGCATAGGAGACGGCCACGCCGCTGCAGACACGGCTAAGCTCTTCGGTCACCAGGCAGAGCTCCAGGACGCCTCCCCCCAGTCCGCCATACTCCTCTGGCACATAGACCCCGAAGAGGCCTACCTCGGCCAAGACCTTGAGGATCTCCGTGGGGAATTCCTCTTTCTCGTCCAGGTCAGCCCTTGCCGGTAGGACCTTCTCCCGGGCAATCTTCTCGGTCAGTACCCGAATTTCTCTCTGAGTATCGCTCAAAAAGTAATCCATTCCTCTTCCTCTTTTCCACGCCTCAAGGGCTCAGTTGCCCTGCGCTGAACTCCAATTGAAGCAGCACTGGGGCAAAAAATACTTGACTTCACTGGACGACTTCCGGCAAGGGAAAGGAATCACCTCGGACCCTCCCGCGCCCTACCATCGAATCACTGCAGAGGCCCAGGTCATCCCTCCTCCGAAAGAGGAGAGGAGGAGCAGATCCTTTGCCTTCACGCGGCCGCTCATTACCGCCTCGTCCAAGGCCAGCGGGATCGAGGCCGCAGAGGTATTTCCATGTCTTTCCAGGGTAAGGTAAACCCTCTCCAGGGGGAAATCCAGGCGAGAGGCCACCGCCTGGATAATGCGATAATTGGCCTGATGGGGGATGAAGAGATCGATCTGGGAGGCATCCAATCCGTTATGGGAGAGGGCCTCCCGACAGGCTTGCTCCAAAGACCGCACCGCCACCTTGAAGGTCTCATTTCCGTTCATCTTGATGAAGTGCAGCCCCTGGCGAAGGGACCTCTCGCTGGTCGGGTTGCGGGATCCGCCACCCGGAAGGTTCAAGAGTGCCGAGAGACTCCCATCTGAAAAGAGATGGGTGGAGAGAAGCCCGGCCTCTCCCTCCTCCCTCCTCAACACCACTGCCCCTGCCCCATCTCCAAAGAGGACACAGGTATTTCGGTCCTTCCAATCTGTCACCTTGGTCAGGGTCTCCGCTCCGATCAACAGGATATGCTTAAAGGCCCCGGACCGAAGGTAGGAGTCCGCAATGGAAAGCCCGAAAATGAAGCCAGAACAGGCCGCCGCGATGTCGAAGGCCGCAGCGTGCTCTGCCCCTATCTTGTCCTGAATGAAACAGGCCGTGGACGGGAAAAACATGTCGGGGGTAATGGTGGCCACCAGGATCAGATCAATCTCCTCGGGCTTCAGACCTGCTCGCTTTAGGGCCTCCTGGGCGGCCGCAGCCCCCAGATCAGAGGAGGCCTCCGATTCCGAGGAAATGTGGCGCTCCGCGATGCCGGTGCGGCTGCGGATCCACTCATCGCTCGTATCGACCATCTTCTCCAAATCGAAATTACTCAAGACCCTTTCGGGCACATAGGATCCGGTCGCGATGATCTTGGTCTGATACATGTAAAGTGAATTGCCCCTCTTTAGCCGTTAGCCGATGGCTTCATCTTTAGGCTACGGTGAACTCCCTCCCGGATATGGGCCAGGAGATGATTTTCCGCGGACTCGCCCGCCACCCGCAAGGCGTTCTTGATTGCCTTGGCCGTAGACCTTCCGTGGCTGATGATGCACACCCCATTAACCCCCAGCAGGGGGGCCCCTCCGTACTCCGAGTAATCCACCCTTCTCTTGAATCGTTTAAAGGCTGAGCGCGTCAACAAATAGCCCAATTTGCTGGTCAGGGTCTTGGAGAGCTCTTCCTGCAATAAAGCCCCGATCATCTCCGCCAGGCTCTCGCTGAACTTGAGGGCCACATTGCCGGTGAAGCCGTCGCATACCACCACATCCACATTTCCACTGAACAGATCCCTGCCTTCAACCATCCCCACAAAAATGAGGGAAGTCTCCTCCTCTAAGGCCTTGAAGGCCTCTTTGGTCAATTCATTCCCTTTGGTCTCCTCTTCGCCAATGCTCAACAAGCCCACCCGCGGCTTCTTCTTGCCCAGGATATCCTTCGCATAAATGTTGCCCATGATGGCGAACTGCAAGAGCTGCCTGGACTTGCAGTCCACGGTAGCGCCCACATCCAGCAAGACACAGTTGTCCTGCAGGGTGGGCATGACAGCGGCGATCGCCGGCCTCTCCACCTCAGGGAGGTTTCCCAGAATTACCATGGCCGTCGCCATGACCGCCCCGGTGTTTCCGGCGCTGACGAAGGCCACTGCCTCCCCTCGCTTCACCAGCTCAATTCCCACTCGGATAGAGGAATCCTTTTTCCGGCGCAGCGCGACTGAGGCGGACTCCTCCATCTCTACCACCTCCGAGGCCTCCTGAATCCTGAGACGGAGAGAAGGAGAGGCCTTGTGCCGGTAAAGCTCCTCTTCAACCTTCTCCTTTCTCCCCACCAGGATGACCGAGTCTCTATATTCCTGGAGAAAGGATAGGGCCCCTTCAACTATCGGCGCACAGCCTCTATCCCCTCCCATGGCGTCAACTGCGATTGTTGGCATCTCTTTCTGATCCAAACCGGAAGGGAAATCAATTAGGGCTCCCTGCTGCATCTATTCCTTGCTCTTGCTCTTGACGACCTGGCGTCCACGGTAGTACCCGCAATGAGGGCAAGCGCGGTGAGGGAGCTTCGGTTCATGACATTGAGGGCAGGCCGAGGCATTGGGGATGGTGAGGGCATCGTGTGCCCTTCTTTTTCCCGAGCGGGAATTCGAATGTCGGCGTTTTGGCAGTGGCATCTCTTTCTCTTTCCTTTCCTTACCGAAGAATCAGAGGATCATTCCTCCTTGGAGGTCATCTTTTGGCGAAGGACCTCCAAGGGTTGAAATCGGGAATCAACCTGGGCCCTGGAACAGGCGCAGGTGCCCTCGTTGAGGTCCCTCCCGCAACAGGGGCATAAGCCCTTGCAGGTCTCCGAGCAGAGGGGTTGCATGGGGAGGGAGAGGTAGAGGTTCTCCCGGATGATCTCATCCAGATCGATCTCATCCCCCTGCAGAAAGGTGACCTCCAACTCCTCGGGCGAAACCTCCATCTTTTCAGGGAATTTCAAGCCCAGGGGAGGAAGGCCCAGGAAATCGAAACTCTCCTTCACCGGGAGGGAGAAGGCCTTGAAGCAGCGGCTGCAATGGATACCCATCCTGGCAGAGACCTCACCCGTAATGTGGAGTTTTCTCTCTTCCCACTCCAGGTGGAGACTGGCCCGCACCTGTTGCAGCGGGATGGATTCCCCTGCCTCCTCCAGCACCAGGTCTGGCCTTTCGAGATCGAAATCAAGGCCATCCTCGGTAATTTGATGGATATTGACCAGCATCCCGATCCCCTTTAAAGATGCGGCATTATACTTGCCAACCCCCACCTTGTCAAGGGAAATTACCCCCCAGCCCCTTCGCCCTGCGATGCGGGGACGATCTCCAATTCGTTGAAAAAAAAGGCGATTTCTATGGCTGCCGAGGGGGCAGAATCGGAACCATGAACGGCATTTCTCCCGACATTGGTCCCCATGTGGTGGCGAATGGTGCCCTCCTCGGCCTGGAGCGGATCAGTGGCCCCTATCAGTCTCCTGACCCGGGAGATGGCCTCCTTCCCCTCCAAGGCCATGGCCACAATGGGTCCGGAGGCGATGAAATCAATCAGATCCTGATAGAAGGGTTTACCTTCGTGCACCCGGTAAAACCTGGCGCCCTCAGACCGGCTCAAGGCAACCATCTTCAAACCTACTACCCTCAGGCCTCCGTCCTCGAAACGGCGAATCACCTCCCCGATCTGGTTGCGCCCCACCGCATCTGGCTTGATTAACACCAGTGTCCTCTTCATACTCATTCCTCACCCCCGGGATTGCTCAATGGTCCCAGCCCTCGATCAGAGAGAGGACCGAATCCGCCATCTGGATATGCCCGTAGCCGAGCCTCTTCCTCTGATCGAAGATCAGGAAAAGCCTCTCCTTCAGCTCGGGGAGGCAAGAAAACCCCTCGGCTTTTTTCCGAATATACTTCCAGAACTTCGGATTCTCCTTCTCTTGTTCAAAGAGAATGAAGACATGCCGCACATCGTAGCTCAGGTCATTGGAAGAGAGGAGGTCGGCTTCCAGCCGAGGGGAGAGGACTTTCTCGATGAACATGTCCCAGGGATGGGCAACCGGAAGTTCGATGTGGATCTCCCTTCCCTCATAGCTGACCTTCTCCTCAAAATTCCCCTCTCGATCGACGGTGGTCTTATGGAAGAAGTACCACTTGGCCCGGGAGAAGTAGTCGACATTGATCCATCGCGCGTTGAAGCCCCAAGCGGTATGGAAACTGATGATGGTCTCGGAGTCGCAGAACTCCTCCTCCATGGAAACCACATCCAGGACCGGACTTTTGGGCAAGGCCATGAATTTGTAGATGGAGAACTTGTCCTTAAAGAGGAGATCGATATCCCACAAAACCCGATGCTGCAGCCTCCCCCGCATCAATAGGGATAGGCCCCCCACCAGGACGAAGGTATCCTGCAGGAGGCGCAACCGGGAAAGCTCCTCCAGGGCCAGGAGCATGTTGAGGCGATACTTGGCATGGACAAAGAGATACCAAGGCTTCTCGGCTTCAGGCGGCATGGCGTAGGCAGCTGGTGCCCATAGGCACGGATGAAGTGAGAGGCAAATCAAGCATTCTCCGCTCCCTTGGCCCTGGCGGCCATCTCGAAACCAGCGGCCAAGGCCCGAAGATTGAGATCCTCTGTCCCCTTAGGAACCCGGGCCATGAGGGCCTTTTCCATTGCCTCTTTCGACACGACCCCGGAGAGACCGATGATCGCCCCCAGGGCTATGATGTTCGCCACAATCACCTTGCCGATCTGATCCCTTGCGGTCTCAATGATGGGCAAACGGAAGACCTGGAATTCTTTCTTCGGGACCTTCTCGACCGCGAAGGAATCGACAACCAGGGTGCCCCCCTTCTTCAGCTCGCCCGCGTATCTGTCGCAGGCCTCCTGGGTGAGGGCCAACAACAGATCAATCTCTGTCGCCTTGGGATAGTCGATCTCCTCATCGCTGATGATAACCTCCGACTTGCAGGCCCCTCCCCTTGCCTCGGGCCCATAGGACTGGGTTTGAATGGCATTCTTGTCATCATAGATCGCCGCCGCCTCGGCCAGGACCACCCCGGCCAGGATCAGCCCCTGGCCCCCCTCGCCGCTCAGCCTGACTTCATATCGCTTCCCCATGCCTTCCTCCGACCTCTTTCGAAATGTGCTCAGGAAGGGGTACTCGTCATCCCCTGGGCCCGAGCCATGATCTTTTCGTATTCCTGGCAATACTCCGGCCTCTCCCGAGAGAACAGGACCCCGGTGACTAACTTTCCTGCCAGCTCCTCCGGGCTCAGTTTTTCTGCTGCCTTGACCCCTATGGCATTATCCCTCTGCCACTTCAGCATGGAGACCGGATCCCCCGATCGATTCCTCCGGCCATAGACGGTGGGACATTGGACCAGGACCTCGACCAGAGAAAAGCCCGGGTTCCGCATCCCCTGTTCGATGAGCTTGTCCAGCTGGGTGGCGTGATAGGCAGTCCCCCGGGCCACAAAGCTGGCGCCGCTCGCCTCTGCTAACTTACAGATATCAAAGGGCGTCTCGATATTGCCGTAGGGTGCGGTGCTGGCGAACTGCCCTCGGGGCGTGGTGGGCGAGTACTGGCCCCCAGTCATCCCATAAATGAGATTGTTGAAGAGGATGCAGGTCAGATCGATATTCCGGCGGGCCGCATGAATGAAGTGATTGCCGCCGATCGCCAGGGCATCCCCATTCCCACTGATGACGATCACCGTCATCTTCGGCCTGGCCAGCTTCACCCCGGTGGCAAAGGCCAGGGCACGGCCATGAGTGGTATGCAGGGTATTGAAATCCACATAGCCGGGGAGGCGGCTGGAGCAGCCGATCCCGGAGATCATGCAGAGGTCGTCTTTAGGAAGCTGAAGCCGGTCAATTGCCCGCA
>Ga0315274_10000705_pt1 | contig 51957 bp, 41 predicted proteins | sample YL17G02_20_MG_FD_203700 | JGI IMG/M metagenome (GOLD analysis project Ga0315274, IMG submission 203700) | Sediment microbial communities from Yellowstone Lake, YNP, Wyoming, USA - YL17G02_20 | ecosystem: Environmental > Aquatic > Freshwater > Lake > Sediment | place: USA: Wyoming | collected... | reverse complement strand
CGGCGCCTCCGTCCGTTGTCTTGAAGATGGCGCTTCCAGGACCGCTGCCGTTGAAGCCGTAGACGGCACGGCGGCGCTGATAAGCCGCGGCATAGAGAGTGTCTGGGCTCTGAGGATCCATGACCATGTTGACGACGCCGGTGTCCTCGTTCACGAAAAGGACCTGTTTCCAGGTGCGGCCTCCGTCGATGCTCTTATAAACCCCGCGCTCCCTGTTCGATCCCCAGAGGCGTCCGAGGGCGGCCACGTAGACGACATCAGGATTTTTAGGATGGACGGCGATGCTTCCGATGTTGTGGGTTTCAGCCAGGCCCATGTGCTGCCAGGTTCGGCCTGCATCCAGGGATTTATAGACGCCGTTTCCCCACGAAGAGCTCTGCCGGTTATTCACCTCGCCCGTGCCCACCCAGACGATCGAAGGGTCTGAGGGCGCGAGAGCCAGGCAGCCGATCGTCGAGACCGCCTCTTTGTCGAAGATGGGCTCCCAGGTCGTCCCGGCATTGATGGTTTTCCATACGCCGCCCGAGGCGAACCCGACGTAGACGATATTCGGGTCGGATTCGACGACGGCAAAATCATCGACGCGCCCGCCCATGTTCGCCGGCCCGATCTCGCGGAACTTCAGGTTGGCGATGGAAGTGGAGAAGGTGGGAGGCTGGGGCTGAGTCGGCGTTTGAGCTGGCTTTATCTGCGGGAGCTTCGTCGGTTGAGCGGCGGCTGGCTTTTGCTTAGCCTGTTGCTTCTGATTCTGGGACAATGCGGGAGCAGAAAACACTAGATTCGCTATGAGCCCAAGAATCAACGCCTGCGCACAAATACAAAGAATAGGCCATTTAATTTTCACGATGCTTTTTTCCATGTTATCCCCTCCTTTTAAAATCCAAAATTAATAAAAAAGGCCAGTAAACCCCAGGCCTTAGCCTGGGGATGAATGGCTCCCGGAGCGAAGCGGAGGATAATCATCTTCATAAGTATGAAACCCCGGGCTTTAGCCCGGGGAGTTTTCATTCCATAACCAAAAATATTAATAATCTAGGATTGCCCGTCTTTTTTTACAATATTTCTTTCCAAATAGCATTTATGAATGGGGCAATTTTTGGAGGCAGTCCAGAAGATTGAGCATTCTGCGACGCTTGAAAAATACGCCTTCTTTTAATCGCAATCCTAAGTCTTGTCAAAACTGAGGCATAGAAGCTATCGGCACAATGCCGTTGGCGCATTATTCTTAACAAACGCTGCATGCGCTTCTCGGCTCGGATAGACCTCCAGCGGGTACGTAAGCTGCACGATGATCGTGCCGCCGCAGCAACAATGGTATTCTTTTCCCCTCGCAAACGCTGGTGTGAGGTGTATCATATCGTCAGCGGGCAATGCGTCAGCACAGTACTCCGAAAGTTGTGTGCAGAGTATTCTGACGTTAGGAAATGATTTTCGTATGACCGCGACAACCTCGGGATTTGGCATTTCGTGGATTCCTCGGGCAAATGAGAATATCACGATTTCAGGTTGAACTGCTTCGCAAAGCTTCGCCACATAATTTTTGATAAAAGGTGTTCCTGGCTTGCCACCATGATGCGGAAAAACCAAAACCGGAGCTTCCGTTTTACTCCCACTCTCTATCATATCGTCCAGGCCAATGTCATCGAGGTCCCCCGCAATGATTGCCAGCGGTTGCTCATTAACAGAAAGGCGAATGACTGCACTTATCGAATTTGTCATGATTTTTCTTCCCTTTCGATCACTTGAACCAGGTCCCTTGGCCGCGAGGTAGCGACTGGGACCAAGTACTTCGATGTGGACTTTTCCTCGGTCAAATCCGGGATCGGTATCTTGCAGTAGCCCGACAACGAGAGTTAATTCGCCTTTACAATGAGACTTGTTGAGAGCATATAAAAGATCGTCCCATCCTATTGACATTTTACTGGCATCTGAGTTGAGAACGATTCTGCCGATCTCGAACTCCCGAGACGCTATTAATTGTGCCAATGCTCCGAGATGGTCTTGATCTGCATGCGAAATTAAAATAACGTCTATCCGTCGGACACAGTACTGTTCGAGAAACTCAGACAAAACCGTCCCGGGGCCGGTATCAATAACGACAACGCCCTTCTTGTCAATTAGAACGGAACTATTGCCATGACCCACATCCAATATGGCAAGGACTTGCTGAAGAGCACTTGTTATCATTTATTTTACTCAGGCTCCCATTCATCAAAATACAGCTCTCCGTAATGCTCAGCGCCGAGATTCACCTGAGCGTGGAATCGTCTTCCTGGTTCGAGTAATCCTTCAATTTCTGACGGTACCGCCTCGAACGTGACGCATATCTTTTTCCTAGTATTCCATCCCGGCAAAACAACATAGAATATACCTCTCTCTTTGTCTAAATCTACTACACGAATGAGGGCTCGCCGTGGCTTTCTGCGTGCCGACAAGTGGCCATCAATTTCCGAAATGCAACATTCCAACGCTTTGGCAAGCTGTTCCGGCTCCGGATTACTTGTCCGTAGCAACGCGGGGATATATCGTATTAGGCGCCGATTTACCAAGGTGTCAATGTCCGACAATGACGAACATAGAATCGCGGGAACGCCATCCTTATAACAGGTGGCAACAAGCGCATCACCTTGGAAGCCTGCATAGTTTCCAGGAGTTAGACGGTAGTCTGATAGAACTGCATCGGCCTTTTTACGTACCAAAACGACGAAACTACTCAGATCAATAAGGGGTTCATTTTGACAGACTGGCTCGATTCCCATATCCTCTACAATATATGAAAAGCTGTCTCTTGCCGCAGGTTCGTCGTCGACAACGAGGATTCTTTCGATTTTTTGACCATGAATCGCCAAGCTCATCTGTCAAACCCCCAGAATCGGCAGAGAGACAAAAATCTCCGCGCCGCCCAGCTCTCCGTGTTCTGCAACCCCGACCTCACCTCCCAAATCCTTCGTCGTGTCTTTAACGATTGTCAACCCGAGCCCTGTCCCATGTTTCCTCGTCGTTCTTCCCGGAAGCCAGATTTCCCTACTGCTAATCCCGTTGATACCTGGACCATTGTCAGCGACACTTATTTGAACTGTCCCCTCTGTCGCTGTAGTCGATATTCTTACTTTCCTATCCCTTCTTAAGGCTTCCCCACTCTCGAAAGCTGCCACGCAATTGTTAAGTAGATTCGTGACAATCGACTCAATCGCCGCTTCAGTTCCTCTAAAATAAGGAGAGCCTTCGCAAAATACAGACTCAATATCAATCTGCCTCGCCGTAAGAAAAGGCTGGAAAGTGTCAAGGATATTTCTAATAACAATATGAACATCCACTCTCCCTATTCGTCTCTTCTCGTGATCTAGCAGCTTTAGAGTAGCATCACCGAGGACCGAAAGGCTGTCCGCAGCCCTTGTCATAGTTGTTAACGGCTTTTCGAGCCACTCTTTGTATACTTCAGCTGCATATAGCTCGGCACGACGCTTGATCGAGCTTAAAGATTGTTTAATAACCTTAATCGGATTCCCCGCTGATTCATGCGCGAAGGTAGCAGATGTAATTCCTGCAGTGCTTAGCGTTCTATAGAGTTGGATTTCCTGCTCCAACTGTAATAAATGTTTGTCGACCGACCTTTTCGTCTGATCGGCCGCACGCCTCATTGTCTCGCGTGTATTCTTCGGCAGCTTCTCAACGGCTGCAGAGAGTTGATTCCATGTTTTTTCAACTCGACCGCGGGCTTCCGCTTTCTCCCGTTCTCTACGCTTTTCTGCTTCTTCCAACCTTTTGCGAGCCATCCAATCCAGTGCGATCTGACAGAACTCTCTAATCTCGCGAAACGCCTCGGTTTCAATGAAACCTGAACGATCCGTTTTCTGCACAAGGAGAGCATTTTGGTCCTCAAAGATTACGCGTCCTATAGAGTTGTTTGTTGATGGTCGCTCTTCCGGGCTACGAACACGACTTAGGTTCATGTCTAGCCAATCGTTTCCAGGATCTCCATATGGAGTGACTCGGAGACCGTTCTGATATAGATGGACGCCGCCGAATGCTTGCAGCCAATCAGAGATATGGCTCTTGGGAACCGATTGAGCTCCATAGCGGCCTTTGCTTAAGAGGAAACTCCAAAGTTCAAATCTTAATGCTGGACATCGGAAACACTTCTGCTCACGGCCTTGAACAAGCTCTTCATGTGTAGCCGAGAATAATACGCCACCGCGGCCGTCCAGAACCTCCACGCGTCCACTTCCTTTTCCGTTAATCTGGGCAACGAGATGGTAGTCTGCGTCGTCGTAGTATTTTCGTTTGACCAGTCGTTCAAAGTCACGGAATTCAGGTGCGCAAAGAACCGGCTTGAAACCTGTTGGGTCATCAACGAATGGTCCAGCCAGAAGTATAAGTTCGCGGGCGAGACGTTTCACGTCCCTTCGCCCGATCTTCATTCGTAGTCGCTCTAGCCGAATTTCTGTGCCGGAATTATTATTCTTCAGGCGAAAGCTTTTTTCCAGATTCAAGAGCACTTCGTCGACCAATTCGACGTTCTCGTAGTCCGTCCAATCGATGAGTAGGTTATACTCGGTCCGTTTCTCGTTTGCCGGGTGGGTAGTGAGGAGGACCTGTTCTCCCATACGAAGAGCAGCAAGGCGGCCAAGCCCTTTGCTACCGGCCGGTATCCTCCCTAGTCGTGTGCGAGCCCCCTGGCTCTTCATAGACCGCCCAAGGACTAACCAACCGTTCTCGATCTCGGATGGCGTCATGCCGTCGCCATCGTCGAAAATAACAATATGCCCACCAAGACCATCTGTGTCAACAAGTTCCACCGTGCAATGAACCGCGTCAGCATCATAGGAATTCTTTACAAGCTCCAGGATACCCTTGTCGAGGCTGGGATTGAGTTCTTCACCGAGCCGCCTGAGAATCTCTGTTGAAAAACGAATTTTCATTTGCGGATCATTACTCCCACCATGGCAAGTCGGCCAGGGCTTTGACTGTGAGGTGACGGCACCTGATCCGCTTATCGAGCCAAGAATCTGTTTTGTCACATTTCAGTCTTTCCAGAAGCTGTTTGCATGTTTTGAGCGAACCGTCATGGGGAACGAGAACAATCAAGTGGTTCTCCACCGCCACGCGCTGATCGCCACTAATTATACATCCTACCGCGCGTTTTTTATCGCCTGGGCGAGATGTCCGCCGTACGGCAACAAAAGGCGCCGCATAAGTCGTTCCCTGGAAATTACGTCGATCCATATTTTCTTTTAAGGAGGTCCATTGTGGGAGTCCTCTCGCATGAAGGTATGGAAGAATTGGCCCTCCATCTTTATGCCGGTGGGGTACGACAGGACCAACGTGCACATGAAAGTAGTCGCTCACTAGCTTCTCTGACTTGGATGGGTAGTTCCACCCTCCAGATAAACCAACTGTCCCCTTGTCCGTTCTTTTCTCCAGCGCTACGATAAAAACGTCGACATCGGTCCATCTATCAAAGAGACCATATGGCCGAACAGCAAGCAAATCCGCATGTCGCTCGATATGCACACGCCAATTAGCATAGCGAGACCCTGATCTTAAAACATCGGGCAGAATTGCGTTGATCCTTGTACCCTCTTGTACAAGCGCAAGCGCTCTATGAACAAAAATTGCCGCCATGTTAATTCGGCCTGATGTCCACGGGTATTCGGCCTTGCCTCCAATCATGGTAAAAGGAGGATTCATTAAGATAATATCAGCATTGCGATAGCGCATGACCTCTTCCAGTCCATCGGAGCACGTAATCTGCGGGAAGTTTGCTCTCATAGCAATGCTGCAATGTTTATCGTTCGTAAGCCCATGTCGGGTCATAGCCAAAAGTAGCAACCGCAATTTCGCGACTTGGACGAACTCTATAATCTTTTCGCAACCGGCAAGCCGCCGTCCCCAGACATTAATTGTACGGTCCAGTGTTGGGCACAAAGGAAAATAACGAGCAACTTCTAGGAGAAGATCGCCAGCTCCACAGGCTGGGTCAAAGAAAAACAAATTCGGCTTATCGTTCTTGCAAAGTGATCTCACTATGTGCCTTGCCAAAGAACGCCCAGTGAAAAAAGCGCCGACTTCACGAAGCTCCTTCAAAGATACGCATTTCCGTAGTTCTCGTGAAGATCCACCATCGAGACAAACGTCCACGAGATACTTCCATTCTTCTGTGACAAACATTTCAGGGGCGTACGCAAGCTTAGTCAAGTGTTGGACATACGGGGAATATGAACTAAAATGAGTATTGAATCCTCTGTCCAATGCCGCGACACGAGCACATTGAATAGGAGCTTGGTGCATGCACCTACTCATCGTAATATGAATCGATTTCAAGATGCCAGCAATTGAGGAAAAAGGTAGCACACAGACAACGCAGAATCATTCGATTTTTGACAGTAAACCCGCTTTTCATTCGTACCTGTCGTCTACTTAGGGGTCGGAACCAGAAGCAAGAGTTTCCACCTCATCACGATAATTATTTCTTTAATCTTTTTTGCTCGGTTCGCGTCTGTTGGCATCCCGAAATGAATATATCCCTAGTGGAGAGTCCCTGTCAATAGGTTCTAAGAGCCGATAGCATGAATAATTCGGATGCCAAACTCTCCTAATAGGGAAAAAGGCATATGCCTGCCGAGCCTGACTAACGTGATCAAATTGTCGGGCATATACAGCGTATTGGTAGATGCTTTATTTTTTCCTCTGATACGGATGATTAAGAGAAAGATAATGGACAGAGAAGAATATCTGAGACGAAAGCATGCCTAAAAGAAATATACGCCCGGATATATATGAAATCGCTCTTGTCCAAAATAAATTCTAGAAAAACTCCGACCGGGGTAAAATGGAATGGGTGAAAATCCATACCCAGGAGGTCGGAGCACGAACATGAATAAATATAGCAGCATTTTCAGCCAATTGCTATCCCTTTTTCCACGCTTAGAATTTGAACGGCTCGTCAAGCTTACCGGCACAGAATACGCCGCCAAGGGGTTTTCCAGTTGGGGTCATTATGTGGCGATGCTTTTCTGTCAACTGGGACAAGCCCATTCTCTGCGGGAGATCTGCAACGGTCCGGCCAGTTGTTTCGGGAAGCTCCGGCATTTAGGGATCACCCGAGGCCCGAAACGATCGACCTTGGCCTATGCCAATGAACACCGGTCGTGGGAGTTGTTCCAGAAGGTTTTCTATGGGCTGTTGAGCCGATGCCGGGGGGAGTTCATCGGGAAAACCAAGTTTAGGTTCAAGAACAAGCTCCTGAGTTTTGACGCGACAGTGATCGAGCTGTGTGCGAGTCTTTTTGACTGGGCGAAGTTTCGCCGGACCAAGGGGGCGGTGAAGCTTCATTTGCTCCTGGACCACGAAGGGTATCTTCCTCAGTATGCGCATATCACGGAGGGGAAGGTTCATGAGGTGAATATCCTCAAAAAGCTTCGTTTTTCCCCTGGGGCCATTGTGGTCTTCGACCGGGGGTTGGTGGATTATCAGCTTTTTGGCGAGTGGACGGAAGAGGGGGTGTATTTTGTGACACGCCTGAAGGACAACGCCACCTACCGAGTCGTCAAAAGGCTTCCGCTGCCCGAGAATCGGAATATCCTCAAGGATGAGATCATTCGTCTCACGGGAATCAAGGCTCGAAAACACTGTTCTTGTCGTCTCCGAAGGATCGAGGTCTTAGACAAGGAGAAGGGGGAGACCATCGTCCTGTTGACGAATCATCTGGAATTCGGGGCGACGACGATCTCCGCGACATACAAGGACAGATGGCAGATCGAGATCTTTTTTAAGATCTTGAAACAGAACCTGCGGGTCAAGACGTTTGTGGGGACCACGGCCAACGCCCTCAAGATTCAGATTTGGACAGCATTGATCGCGATCTTGCTTTTGAAGTACCTGAAAACCCGGTCTCGCTATAACTGGTCCTTGAGCAATCTGGTGGCGCTGCTGCGGCTCAATCTATTTGCCTACAGAGATTTATGGGAATGGATTGATCGACCGATAGAGCCGCCGCCTGTGATACAGGAAGCTGAGCAATTAGCGTTGAGCCTTGTTTAATTGGACAGCATATGATTAAAAAAAATGACAACCTGGTTTTGAGAATGTGGAAAATCTTGTCCAACATGCCAGTAGACGTATGGATTTTTCTATGATTTCAGGTTATTTTGGACAGTAGTGATATCTACAATATTGCAAAATGTCGGTTTTCTGTGGCCTGCGATATAGATCATCCTCTCGGGATCAACCACATCAGACAGCCACTCGTGATTTCTTAGCACGACATCAAGATGTTTTTGGGACGCAGGAGCACTTCCATACGTTTGGGCCTGATAAAGCGGTTTCATAGCCGGCATTTTTAGCGGCGAAGGGAGCATTTGATAAGAGCCGGCAAAAGTGTTGTAAATCCGGAGAAGTGCTTGCTTCTTATGTTTGAGGTCGAGCAAGGCCAGCTTGCAAACAAACGGCTCGATTCCGGTGAGCAATTGAGGCATGGCGAACGATCCATGATTCGGGGTGCCGAGCATGACAAACCGGCCTCCCCGTGCTCCGTTTTCGGATCCTGCATAGCAGCCCAGCGCTTAGGGAAAAGCTTTATAAAAGCCCGCGCTACCAGCCCGCCCATAGAATGGGCGACGATATGGACTGGACCCTTATCGCCGAACCGCGCATCAATCCAGTTTTGGAGCTCGCTGGCGGTGACGTCGAGGCTCCTCCGCCAATCGTAGGCGAAAGCTTCCACATTCCATTTGCGGCTTAGGGCCAGTATCATGTCCCCGTAATAGCGTTTCATGATGCCGTCCGGGCGGATCTTATAGAGGGGATCCTGCTCAGTCTTTCCGTCATCTGAAAGCCGCAGCCTTTCCAACGCACCATCCATAATCCTGAATAGATTTAGCCAGATGTGGCCCAGATCGCTTTTTTCATCGATGGAGAAGAGCTTGCTTCCCGCAATGCCGGGCATGATAACCACGTTTCCCCTGTCTTCGGGCCGGAATCCTCTGCCGCGGGCTTGAATCGTCTTGATGGCGTGTCCGCGCATCCGTTCATATCGATTCTCGCCGAAGTAGGCGCGCAGAGCTTTCTCCTCGTCAGGGCTATAACGGCCGACAATTTTTATAAATTCAAATATGCTCGAAGACTCTACCTGTCTAATGAAATCTCGTTCGTTAAAAATGGTCCCCCTCCTTTCTTCCAGTCAAAATATATCTCTGACATAGAATTGAAGTCAATAGCCCTTTTGGCAGGACTTTCCCCAAAATAGGGTTTATAACTCACTCCTTCGATTCATAAAATCTTTTTGGGAAAGTTCTATTATCACCTATTATTATTTATTGCGGAATTTGCAGCCCAATGATATAATTATTAGCATAAAGGGGAGATTATCCTAAATGCAGTGGATGCCAATCCTTCCAGCAAAAGAGAAGCCTGCAGTGAGACCGGCTTTGTTTAGCGGCTAGCGCCTACTAGCCGAAAGGAGGAACGAAACATGTCATACCCATTTTATGGCAAAGAATTTACGTTCACACAGCCAGATGGAAGCAAGATTAACGTCAGAGGTTGGGGCAACCAACACCAGGCTGTTTTTGAAACACTTGATGGCTTTACGGTCGTGAAAGATCCTCTCACCCATTTTATCCAATATGCAAAGCCTTCGGTTGACAAGAACTATCTTGAACCTACTGGGATGAGGGCGGATCTCGGAGACCCCAGGACCCTCGGCCTGGCAAAAAACCTCCGCGTTTCAAGAGACGTTGCGAAGGAAATGTCTCTTGCAGCACGCTCCCGAATAGGATTCAAGCGCCGGTGCGAGGAAAGGCGGGAAAAAATAAAATCCGCACTTCGTATGGCACTAATGACGCGAGGCGTCATTCCTGCCCCGCCCAGTGGCGAGAGGAAAGGAGAATACGTCGGGCTCTGCATCCTTATTCAGTTCCCTGACGTTCCAGGCAGTATTCAAAAGTCCGAAGTCGAAGATTTCTGTAATAAGAAAGGCTACAGCGGCTTCGGGAACAAAGGTTCAGTGTATGACTACTTCTATGACGTCTCCCAGGGCAAATTTAAATATACGAATATTGTTACTTCTTATTACACAACGCAGAATCCCAAAGCCTATTATACGGATCCCAATATTTCAATCGGAACGCGGGCTCGACAACTCATCGAAGAAGCGCTTTCTGATCTTAAGACAAGAGGATTCGACTTCCGCCAGTTGAGCGTAGACGACGAAGGCTATATTTACGCACTGAATGTTTTTTACGCTGGGCCATACACTAACGACTGGAACGAGGGGCTTTGGCCACATTCCTGGTCTTTGGGCTCGCCATACGATGTCGGCAACGGTAGAAAAGTTTACGACTACCAGATTACGGATATGGGGGGTGAGCTCACCCTGGCGACATTCTGTCACGAAAATGGTCATATGGTTTGCGATTTCCCAGACCTCTATGACTATGGATACCAGTCATATGGTGTAGGCCTCTACTGCCTCATGTGCTATGGCGGTCCTGATGATAAGAATCCCACTCAGGTGTGCGCTTATCTCAAGTACAAGGCTGGATGGGCCGATAAGGTAACTCTCCTTACCGAAGGTGTGAATGCATTAAAAGGGGGCATAAACGATTTCTCTATTTATACGAAGGACTCTGCCGAATACTTTATAATTGAGAACAGGTTCAAGGAATTCCGGGACATCTCGTTGCCTGATTCTGGGCTTGCTATATGGCATATAGACGAACAAGGCAGTAATGAAAATGAAGACATGACACCTTCGAAACACTATGAATGCTCGCTCGAACAGGCGGACAAGCGTTATGATCTAGAACATCGCGTCAACTATGGCGATGCAGGAGACTTGTTTAGTGCCGGAGTCAATCCAAGTTTTGGCGACTCTACAGATCCGAGCAGCAAATGGTGGGATGGCACTTCGTCAGGGCTGAACATTGTAGAGATTAGCAATTCTAGCCGCGAAATGAGCTTTAGGTTGACCAATCCGGGGACCACATTTTGCAAGACCTCAAAACCAGGCAAGACAATTCCTGACAATGATCAGAACGGCATCCGTGATGTCATCATTTTTGGGGAGGTTGCCACTGTATCCTCAGTGAAGGTGAGCGTCGATATTCATCACCCATATCGTGGTGACCTGCGGCTGATCCTTATATCGCCTTCGGGTATCTGTGTCGTCCTACATGACAGAAAGGGTGGGAGTACCCGCGACCTGAAAGGAACCTTCGATGTGTCCTCCATACCAGATCTCCGTAACTTCGCGAGTCAGATCCTGAAAGGTGATTGGACTTTGTGGGTACAGGACTTGGCTGCGTCTGATGAGGGACGTCTTGAAAGCTGGGATCTTGAGATTGAGGGCTCGAAAAGCAATGTCATCGAGATGGAAGAGATTCCTGCGACGAGGATACCGGACAGCGACCCAACAGGGATTATGCGCTCTCTGACTGTAAATGATCCAGGTCGTTTGAAGCAAGTAGAGATATTTGTAGATATTACGCACACATATATAGGGGACCTGATAGTAACCTTGATTTCGCCAAAAGGTACGAGCATAGATCTACATAACCGAGCTGGCGGTGCTCAGGACAACATCATAAAGAAATACTCCTTAGCGACGACACCAGCATTGGGAACGCTGGCAGGGCAATCTATCCAGGGGGATTGGTGCTTGAAGATTGCCGATCTAGCCGGAAAGGACTTGGGTAAGCTTAACCGCTGGTCTTTGTGGATTGTCCCCATGTAGATTGCATGCCAGCCAAGTCAACCGCTCCTTCTTTAAGAATATTATTATTCTTTAATCAAGAAATCTCCTTAGCGATATTTCCTGTTAGAGTCTCTGATTATATTGCCATGGCTAGATCGCGGCGGTGCTTAGAAGCGGCATCACCGTAAAGCACAGCTCCGAAACCGGCAAGATCACCCGCTACTTCCAATTCCCGGACAACATCCTTGCGTGCTGCGAGAAAAGCCAGGCCGACGTTCTCGCGTTCAAAGAGAGTTCTATAGAATACCTTCGTGAAGAGTCCGGCGCCAGCTTCTGTAACGGGCCAGAAATAACCCGCATAGCCATAAACTCCGGCAGCCAGGAAAGCGGCTGCAAGGCCGTTGCTCTGGCTTTCTCCCGAAACGAGTCGCACACCACCCGTTGCTCTCGCTGACTCGCAAGCGCTATTGAACACTAAATAAGGAGGTGCCTTCCATGGCAAATCGAGCACTTCTCCTGCGGAGAGAAGCCCATCGGCAAAGCGGATTGCGCTGGTCTCCGGCACGGATGGATCGAACGAGCCGTGGCCGGAGAAGTGAAGAATGTCATAGTCACCGGTGGCCAGCATCGCCGCAAAAGCGGCTTTGGTTGCTTCCCTACGAGTGAGCACGTTCACTTCGATCTTGAATCCGCCGCGGTTGCCTTCTAGTTCTTGGAGCGCGGCGATTTCGCGCTCTCCTATGAGAAGATCGAGCGTGGGATTGGCAACCGCCAAAATACGGACAACCGTATCTTCTTTTAATGGGTCGCGGCCGGGCCGGGGGAAAATCCGCGTAGTCACCAAGCGGCCGAAAGGCGTTTGTTGAGAGATGGCATTTCCTCCAGCCCTTACAAGCTCCCATGGAAGATTGAGGATCGTCTCGTCTACATCCAAAAGAACCGCGGTGGGCGTGACGGCCCCCAGGATCTTTTCACCTCGCCGCCCGATGAACGTCTCATATAGCCGCGTTCCTAATAGCCGAGCACGCTCCCGCGACTCCTTTGGAGTCAGCGCCATGTTCAAGCTCCACAAGTGCAGATCATGGATGCTTTCAAGAAAAAAGCGTTCCATCTCCGGATCTACCGCTACGTTCTGCTGCCAGGTTATTCCCGTGCCCTCTTCGTGGATGGAAACCAGGAATCTTAAAGCTTCGCCCGGCTTGGGCAAATCCTGAAGATAACGGGTTACAGAGATATGGAGTACGCGCGGCAATTGCTCTTGTTTTGCGCGATACGTACCGAACATCATGCAAAAGCCAGCTTTTTCTTGTTTGGTTTCCGCCCTTCGAGCTGTGGATGCTGCGGATATCCCGCAAGGTCAAGAAAATTGAGCAGCCGCGTGTGCAATTGCTGGAAAGTAATTTGGTAGTTGGCCTCCTGGATTGCCTTAAGCGCAAAGTACGTCATCGCTCCATGATAGATGCCGCCAATGAGCGCATCATAGGAGTACTCTTTATCGGTGCACCCGCTCAGGAGGATCTCCTTCATCTTGGATTCCGGATATTTTTGTTTCGCCTTCGGCTTTGCCCTCCAGGGATTCTCGAGCACACGCTGGCCCATGAGCGCCGGATTCAGGAACCGCACCCGTCTGTCATCAGGCGTCTTGAGGCCGGGAATAACCTCGGCAACGGCCGCCCGTGTCACGGTACCTGAGAAACAGGAATCAGAGATAACAATACAGCTAACACCCTTCGGCAAATTAGAAAACAGCACACGCAAATCGTCGTCAACAATCAGGTTGTCTGCACAATCATACGGGCAGAGCGCCTCGTCATACATCTCTTCGTCCCCACTTGTGTCTGCTACATATGTCCCATGGGACGAATTGGTAAAGACGAGGACATCACCTGGGCTAGCACCGGTTAGCAGATTCTTGAGACCCGCGATTATTTTCGCCTTCGTGGCTTCAGCATCCAACAGGAGCTTCAGGTTTGATTTCGGAAAGTTAAAGTGGCTTACCAGCAGATCTGCCCATGCTTTGGCATCGTTGACACAACCGTTCAAATCGCTGCCGTCATACGGGTAATCATTGATCCCAACACACAAAGCTTTTTTAGACATATCTTCCTCCTTTTATTTACGAGGGATTCCTAATCCCTCGTTCATATATTTAAGTCGTTGCCATTGGACAACGATCTTTTTTGATTGCGAAAATTTATCTAAATCAGCTCATTTCCTCCTTCTTTGCTCGCCATTGGTCGCTCCCCGTAACTTTATTTAATTTTTCTTGTATCAAGAATGAATTTTTTGCTCATTCTCAGTTTTTCTGTAAGATCCTTTTTTTGTGGATCAGGAAGTGCCGGAGCTTGTTTTATGGCCTGATCTATATTATCAAGTTCGATTTCAACTTTCTTTAGAGCTTCATCTTGTTGAGCGCTTTTATCCGTGAATTTCGCTATAGCTTCTTTTTGTTGAACACTTTCTTTCACGAAGTTCTTATCTGGAATCCAAGGTTTGAAAATCCCAGGCTTAGAGATATCTTCGGGTGTTTTTGGATTGACATACGGTGTGAACGAAGTGCCGCCAATGATGGTCAGGTAGATCAAAAAGCCGTTAAATACTGCGACGACATATTTCTCAAATCGTCTTTCAGGCGAAACAAGGACAGCCACAAGAGCGACGATAATAGCTACAATAAGTCCGGTAGGTCCTTGCGAAAGCTTGAAAACTCCACAGAGAACACTCGTGACAATCCAGGCAATAACAGCACAACTGCCTAAGGTGCCAAAACTTGCAAATGTGAAAAGTTGATCTGGGATCTTTACGCCTCCCGAGCCGGTTTGTTGGTTGTTCCCCATTCTAAACCTCCTTTTAGTTTAATATCCGAGCTCGGCCCGTGTCGCAGGGCCGACTTTTCCATCAACTTTTAATCCGTGGGTTCTCTGAAACTCGCGGACAGCCTTGTCAGTTTCGCTTCCAAAAATGCCATCGATATCTTCGGCAGGGAAATTGAGGGCTCTCTGCAATTTTTTAACGTCTTCGCCTTTCATCCTGGGTCGTGTAAAGAACAGGACTCTCACGGCAGGATCATCCGCGGATGCGTCAACGGGAGGGTTATAATTGATATCAAAAATCTCTTGGTCGATAACGACATTCCTTATTATCAAGGGCAGGGGTAGCTCCCATTTATCTGTATCGATTAGCTCCTTTAAGGAGTCCATGCGATAAACCGTTTTGTGAAGAAGGACGTTACTGTGATTGGCGAGCCAATCTCTTCTAGTGGAAACATAATCCTTTATCCATTCTTCTTCGCCGATATCTCGGGCCGTTCCATATCGCTGAACAGTCCGGTCCCTTATCAGATCGAATGAGCCGTGTATTTTGCTATCGTATATAATGGTCACACCGAGAGGCTTATTTATCTCGAGAAAGGAGGCGGCTTTTATTGCTGGCTCCCAATAAATGCTATCAAAAAATTCGTCTTGAATCTTTTGCATAACCAGGTCGTTTCCTGCCTGCCTTAGCAGAGCTTTCAATTTTTCATTCTCATCAAGCCTAAAATCTCTTCGGTCAAGCGCGGGGAGATAAGGCTCTAAAGCATCCGAGAACAAGCCATCAACATCGCAGTAAGAATGAATCAATAAGGCCAGATTTCCGGAGGCAAGAGTTGTTTGGCTTCGGCCATAGGTCAGATGCCCAGTGTCGCCATTAAGAACAGAAACGCAGCCATAATCGCCAAGCGGCTTCCCAGTTTCAAAGATATTAACGATGGCTTGAGATGTCTTTTTTTGTAATGGAGTCAACATCTTTTTACCTCCCCTCTCTTCTCAATCCTCGAGAATTTGTTTCATCATATTTATGCAGTAAATTAATATGAGTTCCTTTGACTGTTTCGAAAAGGCTATCCTCATGATAGGATCCGTTTTCCTCCAGCCTATCTTGTGTCTAAACAGAGTTCCAAATATGGACGGCATGGTGAAAATACTCGCGCCAGTTATAAGTAGCCAATGTGCAGGAGACAAGAGGGCTTTGCGTCTTATCCGTTGTCATACAATGGCCTCATGAAATCATTCAAAATCATTACCACCTTATGATTCTCATTTTTGTTTATTTGCTGTTATTGCCTGCTTCAACTTGTATTATTTGAAGAGATGCTCTTGTTTAATAAATGCTTAAACAAGACTTTAATTGCCCTTTTTATTTATCGCCAACGGCAAAAATGCTAATGCATAATTCATTTATACTGGCGGCAAGTCTCTGATATGAATACTGAGATTGGCAGCTTTTTCACTAACACGAGAAACATTATTAAAAAGAATTTTATCATGTGCTCCTTGATTGCCTACAAAAACAGCCGAATCTGTGATCGCCGTTCCTGCTGTCGAGTCGCCTGGAAAAAAAGAGTTGAAGTTTAAAAACAAGCGTCGACTTATAAACTGATTTCGTCCCCCAATAATTAAATTATCATCAATAAAACTGTCTCCAAATATGCCTTCGATCGCCCCCTTTTTTTTATCTATTATCGCATTGATCATATTGATCAAATTGTCTGCAACAAACAGCCTGGTGAACCGATTCTTCGACATTTGTAGCCTGCCTGTTGAACCAATTAAACCAATTGCCCGACTTTTTATGAGAGCGCCTAAGGTTCCTAGTTGGTCATCGTTCAGCTCGGCCCCAACGTGTAAACCATATAGACTGACCACGCCCCTAATATCATTGTCCTCAAGTGTCACGTTCGCATCACCATCCATGATAGCAACTGCATTTCCGGGTGAGGCTATTAAAGCAATCCTTCGGATGTTATAGATCTCAACACGCAAGAGTCTTCTGTTAACGGTTCGAGCAGACAAAGCGCTAGCAAAATTGGCATAGCTTTCCTTTTCATCATTATTTAGCTTATCATCTGACAACGCTGCTTTAGTGATCTTATCTGAAATTGTTTTGCGTGTTGTTGAATCGAGTTTGGAAAGTTCCTCGACGATCCTACTCGCCACGAGATAGAAATTATTTTGGAGAAATAGGTTGTCGAAGTCGATGTCCTCATGATTACCAACAATCTTCTTGAAAATTCCGGCGAACGTACGGAGGGACTTTGGCTGGAACGCTTCAAGAATATTATTATTTAAGCGTATCTGATCAGCTTTTTCTATTACCAAAAGAAAACCATCTTCAGTAATGCCTGTGATAAAGCACGACTCTAATGTTACCTGAGGGCATGATCCTAATGACATCATGATGTCCTGGGGTCCATCGAAATCAATGGTAACGTCCCTTAGCGTAAACGCTGCTACGTTCTTCATAATCCATGGCTTTTGGAGACTAATTCGGGTTCCGGGGCCACAGCCTGTGATTTTTATATTTACATTGCCATAATCCTTGGTAAGGTTTATCCCTTCAGAGTTTTCAGGGAGAGAATGGTTTCCGGGAAGCAGACAAATACAAATGTCTGTTTTTTTTTCTTCTAATAATGATCTGAGGGCTTCATCTAGAAATATATGTTCGCCACCGTTCCCAACGGTGACGGCACAGCCGCCTCGACGTTCCCTAATGCATAGCTCCTCGATGGCTTCTTGAACGGTATTAACCTTCTTATCTTTTAGATAAGTGCAGCGTACCGGATTGTACTCCACCTGACTTGCGATACTCAGGTTGGCATTGAAGAGGATCACTTGTCCTGGGACCTGTGGCTCCGCGGCATCCAGTGTTTCTGCGGCTTCCAGAAGCCGGGCCTCGACTTGCTGTTTGCCGCTTGTGCCCAAAGTCCATTCACATTCAGCAGTTCCATCGGGTGCAACAGTGGAGACTGGCGCATTAGTAGAAAGCGATCCACCTCCCAACAAGATATTGAACCGGATCTTAGCGCCGATAACCGGCAGTTGACCATTTGCGACTCGAACCCGCAACGCATGAGGTAGTGGTTGGACCGGCATTGCCTCCTGGCCGTCACCGCTCACGTAGTACAGGTTGGTCAGCATCGTAAGCGGAGGAAATATTGGGCGGCAGTCGCCTGTAACGGTGAATTTGTTCCCGTCGCAATGTAAGGTCGCCAGCCGGCAGTAATGATGCTCGATGCCCTGGCGGGGCACTGCCGCCGGCTTTTTCGGGTCGGTTTCGTCCGCCGGCCACTCGACATCGCTTTTGGCCGTCCGGGCCGGGATCATCCAATAATCGCCGGTTTTATAATTAGCGTCTTCGAAGCAAACTTCTACGCCGTCTTCAAGCGGAATCCAGTTCACGCTGGTCTGGACATCGCCATTCGAATCCCAGCGGCGGACTTTTGGGTTGCGACCGAAGGCGTTGCGGTCGACAGCCGGCGAGGCTGGGTCGAGGGTCAGTACCTGGCCCTCCGCATTGCTGAGCTTGACCAGCACCCCTAGGTGCTCAGCGTCCCCGTATAGCTCGCGGACGTCGTCGGTCAGTTCGACCGTCTGGCCAGCGGCAAAGCCCAGCACCTGGTCTCGGCCGATGCTCTTGACGATCAGGTTATTGCCGTCCTGGCCGGTCCACGCAGTTACGATCGAGCCGTTGTCTCGGCTCCACTTGAAAGTCGCAGTGCCGCGTACACCCGGCAAGTGTATCTCCACCCGGTATAGCTGGTTTTCCAATCTACGATAGCCTGCCCCGGCAGGGACCTCGCACAGGTTGGTTGGCGTTGTACCCAGAGCGGTGTGCGCCCGTAACTTGCCGGGCGTGAAACCGACAATCTGATTCCATTCATCCGGCTCACTGGCACACGTGAGAGGCGCCGCCAACGGTTCGCTCAGGCGCACCTGCCAGACCGTCTGCGTACGCGTGGCCGTATCCGGCCCGCCAAGGGCTACCTCACGGATCTGATCGTCTTCCAATGCCGTGACGTGACGCTGCCAGACGTCCAGGTAAACCAAATATTCGCCCGCCTTCCTATTAACCGAATAACCTGGAAGGAATTCGTTCTGCTCGGTGATGAATACTTTCTTGTCATTCTCTACCAGGATGCCGTCCAGGTAAAGGCGCCCCTTGCTAATCTCCGGGGGGTCTCCATCTGTGACTGTGATCTTGAAGCCGGAATCTTCGTCTTTCGTCGGCACGCCATAGCGACCGAGAACGTCGCCAGTTTCGGTTTCGACGCGATGGGCGGCAATATCAACCTGCTCATTCCAGTCCGAGTCGAGCTGGACGCGTCCTTGCTGCAGGCGGACGGCGCTATAGTGTTTCTTGGGGTTGAAAGCAGAACGAGTAAAATCGCCTTTCATAGTTAACTCCTTATGTCACGTAGAAAATGCCTGCTTCAAGTCCAAATCGCAGGTATTCATCCATGCCGGACAGCAAAATGTTTTCCCGCTGGGCTTGTTTTAAGAAATGGAATGCTCCCATCTCTCCTCCGTCCTCGGCTCCAGCGCGGATCTGAAGTGGACAGGATAAGCTCAATTGGGCATAAGCCGGATTGCCGTATTGAGTGGAAGTAAAAGACGGTTTTAACCAGTCCAGGATGCGTTGGCGTACGTGCTCCGTCTCTCCCCGAGATGATGGCCCTATTTCCTCTAGTTCCGTATCGATCCCCAGGTCAGGCTGGCAGCGATAACGCCGTGGAGTGCGTGAGCCATCGGGTACGAAGCAGAAGCGCACACATCCGGCTTGCCGCAGATCGGCTCGGACGCAGCCGTCGAAGATCACTTCCGAGGCCAGAACCAACTCCTTGACGTGTGTCTGGCCTAAAACGGTCGTGTGTACCAAGGTGGTCGGCGGAGCCGGCTCTTGCCCCGTCGGGGAGGCGGCGATTACGAAATGATCGCTCGCTAGGGATAGTTCATCCGGATTGGTTCGGTCGGTTCGGATGGTAGCGAAGCGAGGTACAATTTTATCCTTTCCGGGGACGATCACCAGTCGGTTCTCTCTCGCATGGAAGGCGACTATCGCTTTCTTGAAAGCGGGGCTCTCGCTGGCCAAGCGAATAGCGTGCTCGAGCTCGTCGCGCACTTGAGCCTTCTTCGCCGCCGGATTCATATGGATCGTTTGCTTTTCGCTTCCAAGGGCTAACGACAAGGCCTGGCTGGCTGGGCTGATCGAGAACTTTATCGGTCCGCTCAACAATGCAATCCGTTCCTCGGCCTGGTTATGATCCAAGCTCAGGTTTGTGATGAGCGGATTGTTATTCAGCGCGTCAAAGCTCACTTTCGACGGTATGCCGGGCAATACAACCAATCTTTTTCCTTTTCGAAAGACTCGCGTCCGCCGGAAAGCCAGGCCTTTGTGGGCAATACGGATGGCGCTTTCCAGCCGGGCGGCTAGCGCAGCCGGGGTAAGGAACTGGTTTGCCCGCGTCCCGGACGGGCGGGTAAGTGTGATCGGACAGGGGTTTTCTTCTCCGATCGTGACTGTCATTTGCGCCGGCGGACGGTTCGGAATCTTGAGGGGAGTGACAAAGCCGGAGACCAACGCTGGCGATATCCATCCCGGCTGGTTCCGCAACGGCGATTCCAAAATGCTGTCCCGAACCTCCAAGCTCGCCAGGCCGGTGGGCAGCTGGAGCGGCCCGCATACGGCGCGACAGAGGTTAACCTTGAGCTCTGGGATTGGCGATTCGACCTCCAAGCTGGGTCGGTTGGGGTCGAGCGCCTGGCCATCGGCGTCCACGCCTCTCCCGGGGACAAGCGTGGTGTGCAAGATATCCAACTGGTGCAGGCTGTTGGTACCTTTGATGGAGACCGAGCCCGCAATCATCAAACCATTGAGAGCCAGCCGGCCGCCCTGGCTGCCGGTAACGCATACGTCCCCAAACAGGACCGGACGTTTCTTGTTTTCGGCCTGGATGATCAGGTCATTCGCCCCCATGCCGATCGCCAGGTCTTCCTCGTAGGTGTCGTTGTCGCAGATTTCGATCACCGCAAGAGGCTTGTGGAGAGCGTTCGCCCACCGGTCGAGCGCATCCGAGATGGTGATGAAATCCGTGGGCTCGGTGGAGGTGGCCGAAACTCGCAGATAGTGACCCAGCTTTCTCGGCTCGGCTACCGAGTTCTGGTAGTCTGTGGGCAGGAGTTCGCCCGGCTGGCGGATCCAGCGCCGGTCGTAGGGACCACCGCCAACGTCGCCGCTGAATCCGTAGGTGAGATCCGCCCTAATCTCCCCGACGGCTTCGCCCAGGGGGAAGGCGATCCGGCCGCGGCGCACATCGACTCCCACCCGGTCCTTCAGCCCGAGGCGGTAGACAGTCGCCGGGTCGGACGTCGTTGCAGTGAACGTGACCGGCCCAGCGGAGGTGTCACCCGCATCGAGCCCGGGCACGACTAGCAGGCGGTCGTCTAGAACTAGGACGTGCGCATTCTGGAAGGCCGGATCCGAGTCCGCGTCGGCAGTCCGGATGGCGCTCTCTAGCAGGCTACGCGCCGAAGAAAGGCCGATAGGCGGGGGATCAAGGGTGAGTCCGCGCGGGCCGATCCCTGCAATGGAAACGTTCAATGTGCCCTTGACGAGTTTCGGGAAGGGCTTCAACAAACCGGACAGGGCCGCATCAATCGGCACCAGGGCATCCAATTTTAACTTGTCCCGAGAATTGGCATCTCCGGCAGAAGTAGCGAAGCTAACCGTCATACCAGGTCTACCGGGCAGGACAAACAACCGGTCTTCCACGGCCACGACTTCGGCATGCAAGAAAGCTTGGGCTTGACTATTCTGCTGCAAAGCCAGTGCCCTGCCAGCACCCCGCAACGTTTCAGTCAGCAACCGGGCGGCTTCATAGACGTTAGTGGGCGAGGCCGAAAGTATGAGAGTGATATTCGGATTACCGCCTAAGGATACTTCCACGGCTGGCGCGCTAGTGGTAAGCGTAATGGGTTCCGGTATCGGGTCGGAGAGGAAGCCGCGCACACGAGCCGGAGGCCGTGCCCAATCGCTCAGGTCCATGCTGACCACGTCTGCCGGGGGAATGACGCTCCCGGCGTGCAGAATCGCCAAGCTGGCATTCTCGCCATAGTACGTGCTCTTCGAGGCCCGAGCAGCCTTTGCCAGTGACAGGTTATGATCCAAGTACTGCTGCAAATCGAGATGAAAAGCGGCCGGGCGGATGGCAGTAGGCACGTCTGGCTCTTCTGCCAGGTGGATAATGGTTCTCTCGGTGCGCGGCCGATTAAAGAGCGGTGCCGAATTCCCCAGCGGGCTATAGGTGAAGCGTCCGTCCGGGACCCCGAGAAGCGGACGAGGTCTCACTCCACTGAGCGTGTAGCTCATAAGCCGCCACAGGTAGAGCCCCACGTTGGGAATGTTATGCCTACCGCGGCGGGAGGCAATGCGACGAACGTCGGCCGTGTGCGCGATCGTATCGAAGGGTCCGTCCAGCAGCTCGAGGGCGTTCGCCTGGCGCAGGTCGGGGGTGCGCAGGTTGGCCAGGCGCAAGTGGTTGATGCACTGGGTGGTTTCCAATAGCTGAAAGAATTCGACCGCCCGGGCATGCCACTGCGTGATGTCGTGGGCTAGTTGCTCAAGCATGGTCGAGGTGCCCTTACGGCGGCGGTAGGCCAGCGTATTGGCGACGCGCGCCCGCTGGCTGAATCCGGTCTCCAACTGGTGCAAGCCGCGCACGCCCAACAGGTCGCCGATGTAAGGGACTAGCCACTCCGCGCACGTCTCGATGAACCAGTCGTCGTAGAGCTGGCCGATATCGTCCTCCACCAGGCCGATCTGTTCGGCGATAACATCCAGCAGCGCCTTGAGCGCCTCTTCTCCCTGCTTTTCTTTGGCATCGTTGATGCGATAGACCGCCGGGAGGAGTTCGTAAAGCCGTTCGCTGAATCTGTTCATGACTTGATCGCCTCCACGGAAATACCGGTCGTGTCAACGAGCAGGAGTTCAGCCGGCCGGATCTGGTTCCCCTCCCAGCGCGCCCGGCGGGCGGGCAACAGGTCAACCTGTGAGGTCCCCTGCCCGGTCAAGTAGAGCGCATCCAGGAAGGTTGCATCGACCCCCTCGACGCCCTGGATGAGCGCCAGTATCTCGCCGCGCGAGACCGACTGGCCGAAGAGACGCTTGCCGAAGGAATAAGCAGTCTTGAGGGCACTCTCGACCACCTTGACCACCTTGTCAGGCAGGTAGGCCGGGTCGACCAACAGGCGCGCCTTCAGACGGAAGGACAGGGGCGTGTAGGTATCGATCAGCAGGCGCTGGGTGGTATCACGCGCCGCATCAATCCCGGCGCGCAGATTCTTGAAGAGCTTAGAGGTCAACGCAACGCGATAATCGCCGCCGCTGGCCGCGCTGGCGGCGATAGTCAGGTGGACGACGCGCGCCTCGCCGTCCCAGAGCCATTCGGCCTGGGCCTTGCCGATCCCGGCGAAGGCGCGGGCAAAATCCTCGAAATCCTGTAGCGAGACCACCCGCCCGAGGGTCATCACCGTGAACGGAGCGTTCTGACGGGCTTGGTCGCGGCCCTCGGGATCGGCCGCACCAGTCGGGGCGAGCGGGTTGGTCACCTTCTGGAGCCCCAGGATCTGGGACATCAAGAGCGAAAGCTGGCTAGCCTTGACCATCCCGTCTGCGCCGGTGCCCACACGGAAGACGGCGCTGACATTCTCGTTACCCGAGGGCAGGCGGGCTCCATTCTTTCCGTCACCGAATTCCACTGTGACCGTCCCATCGTCGTCGCGGCGGGTGATATAGGAGTGCTCGCGCGCCTTCAACATATAGAGGGAATCCGCTTCTTCCCAAAGGATGTCGTTAACGCGCACCTCCAGCGTGGTTTCCGCACCGGCGGAGCTGGCTGCCGTTACATACGTCAGGGGTTTATTCTTCAGGAGGAACTTCTGGAAGGGCTGGGAGGCATCGCCACTGCCCAATACCTCACGCTTGGTTTCTCCGTGGGTCGCCTGCGCGACGTTGCCGTAAACGACCACTGTCGCAAGGTCGTAGCGGTAGGCTAGAGGTTGCTCTAAGACTATTGTGGTCGTGTCCGTTCCTAGGTTGACGCTCTTGATTGTGACCACCTCGCTGACGACGGTGTCAGAAGTCTTGGAAGGCAGGAAAGTGAACCGGCTCTCGGCAGCGTCCGCGCTCCCGATCTGGCCTTCCTCGGTCTGCAATGTCCAGCGCAGCTTCCCGCTCTCCAGCGGCGAGGGCGCCTGGACCAACAACGGGCTCTCGTCCTTCGAGATTTCGAGATGCGACCCATCCGACAGCCTCAGCCTGAACCCCGCTTCTTCTCCTCTCAACCGGCAAGGCTTACCACTGACGATCAAGGTCCGTTCAGGCAGCAGGCCGGTGACAGGCTTGCTGAGCGTCAGCGTGTCACCGCTCAACGGGCGGGGAATCGGTTTTTCAGCCCAGGTCAGCTCCTCGCTCTGGCAGAAGACGACAGTCTGGCGCAGCCAGTAATTGAATTTCTCGCGTAGGTTCTCGCCCTTGAGCACGAGGCGGGTACTCTTCCCGCTCATGGTGAAGCGGGCCCGGGCGTCCTCCACCGCTTCTTTTACCTCATAGACCTCTTGATATTTATTCCGGGAGAACACCACCCAGCCTCCGGCCCGGACTTGAGGATAGGCCAGATCCAGGTAGATCGTGGAGATCGGACCGCTGGGGATTTTCGAGACGTCGCCGATCGTCAGGTCGGGCCAATCATCGTCATAAGCGGCGCCCTTGTTCTTGATTATGACACAGTAATCCTCGCGCACTTTAAGGGTCAGGCCCTTCCAATCGGGAGCGTTGTAGCCGAACAGGTTTGCCCGCTGGCGCAAGACGTAGATGCGCGGTTCATCCTGGGCAGGCATTTTAAAGGGTTCGAACGACCCCAGCCCATATTCCAGGGTGACCAGGGTATAGCTTTGCTCAGGATCGGTGGCCGGCACCGTAGTAACGGACTTAATACGCCGGAAATCCCAATTCTCGTTGCCTGAATCCTTGATGCGCTCCTGGCCGACGATCAAGAGCGCATCACCCACCTTGAGATTGTTGGAAATCCCTTTCAGGTACAAGTACGTCTCGCCAAAACCGGGCAGCACCAGTTCGGTCGTTTTGGGTACCATCTTGTTCCATGCCGCCTGGGCCGTGATTACCTCCACCGTCTCAAACGATTGGGGGGTCTGATCCTGTTCAGGCAGGCTCTGGACGCGCGTCCCAATCGGGATGGTGGCCTTGCCGGGAGCACCGGCGGCGCTTTCCAAAGTAAAGGCCAGGTAGGTGCTGGCAGCCACGCCGGGGGCCAGTTCATAGCCGATCTGGCGCGCCAGCTCAAGTATCGAGCGTCGTTCAACAGCTGTACGCAGGTAGCCCTCGTTGATGATGCGCTCCTGGTAGAAAGTGAGTACGTCCAACATGGTGGCCGAGGCGTCCAGAAGGGCGATCGATGGATCGGCATCGTCCCGGCTGGTCAACTTGCCCAACCCGCGGCGTTCGGTCAGGTTGGTCAGCATGGTCGCCTTGAAGCTGCCGTGCGTGCCGACCCTGTAGACCAGCGCGGATAGACCGGGCAGGTTTTGCAGCGACTGGGGTGTCAGGGGGCGCAGCCCCTGGCAGCAGCCGCAAGCACTCAGGGTGGAATCTTTTGAATTGTTCATAAGCCCGCCTGCATATTGAATTCGATCTTACCGTTCTCGGGGAAATTGGGATCGTTATCCAAGCGAAGGACCTCGAAAGGCCCTGGCATCAGTTCGCCAGCCGACTTCTCACCGGCATCCGCCTTGCCCCAGCGTTTAAACTTCAATATCTTGACCGAGGCCACACCATCGATGGCCATGGCCGCTTTGTAGATCTGCGCCAGGTAAAACGGCTGCCCGAAGGTGAAATTGTCGGGATGGAAGAAACCGCGCTGTCCATTCGGAAGGTCGAAACTGCTGAACGCCTTCAACAGACTCTGCTGCACATTGCTGCGGAAATAGCCTCGTTTAACACACACCATCAGGGCAATCTCCAACGGCACGTAAACCGGGCCGTTGAACTCCAGGTCGTAACCGGCCAGGCGATATTGTTCGAGGGCCTTTTGCATATCGGTTTTAAAGGTCGCATCGACCGGCATCCCGCCCCGGCGGTCGAAGGTGACGAAGGCGGTATACCAGCTCCCTGTCCAGCGCAAACTGGCTGCGGCTTTTTGAATCCCGGTTTGGCGTTCGGCCACTTCCGCCCAGTCGGCGGCGGTGACGGCACGTTCCTGGACCCGGAAGGCCTGCGGGGCGAACTGGCGGACCTGCTCGAGTGATTCGACCTCGGTCCCGCCCGTACCCGGCAGCGGATTCCACACCTTGACGATCGCGTCCGCCTTGGACGGGTCGCTTTTCAGCACCAGCCGCGAGATTGCCCCCGCCCCGACGTTACCGGCGATCCCGTTGCCGATACGGTAGCTGGCCGTCGGCCCGGCGTCAGGGGAGGGCTTCAACCCAAGCGTATCGTCCCCGAAGCGCAAGTACGCCGAGCCATCCTGCTCGCTCTCGACGACGAACTCGGTGGCGAAGCGGTCGCTGTTCAACAGGTCGCCCACCGGCGTCCAGATCTTGCCATTCAATGTGACGCTGATGGACGGCCGAACGTCGCGCAGTTTCCATTGCATGGCGGACAAGGCCGAGGCGGACGGGTCGAACCGGACCAGCTCCTGCTCGTCATTGTATACGCCGCCCTGCCGAGTCAGCGGGCCGTGTTTCAGGCTCGGCCGGTAGCGCCGTTCCTTCCCGGTGACCGGGTCGAGCTTGGTGTCCTCGCCCGTCGTGACAGGGTAGCCATGGTCGGCGAGGAGGAGGTTGCCGCGCGCCACGCTCACTTCGACCGGTTCGGTAACATCCCCCGGCAGCGCCGACAGGCAGAGCGGGAAGTGCAATTTGTCCTCGTCCCCCCAGGCCACTTCGTAGAGCGTGGTGGCCGGCGTGGTCACCAGGTCTACGGCCTCCTTGACCCGGGTCAACCGGACGACATGACGATGTGTGCGATCGAGGTCTTCGGGGCGCCCCGTCGTCGGGCTGATGACTTCCTCGAAAAGCAGCAAGTCGCCCTTTTTCAGCACCAGACCTGTACCGCGGACCAGGGTGGCACGCGTGGCCCCGCGCGGCAGGCAGCACTGCTCGTCCGACCAGGTGTAGAAATGGATCGTGTTGCGCGCCGCGTCGAGGGTCGCCTCATGCAAGGGCACGAAGACTTCCGGCATCTCGGTGTTCAGGATGGTGTTCAACTCGTCGGGAGGGACGGTCGGCCGGTCCAGTGTGCCGCGGGTCAGGAGCAGGTCGTCCGTGGTCACCGTCAGCGAACTGCCCACCTCGAGCAGGAAACAGACCCCGGCGCGGGCGTTGCAGCCGTCGTGCACGGGGTAATCCAGCAAGCGGGCGTGACGGCGCAGAGAGGTGCGCAGGTGCGCCCTCCCCAGGTAAGCCTCGGTAGCGACGGCATCCTGGTAATAGCTCAGCTGGTCGCCGGCGTAGGCCAGCAGTTCGACCAGCATCACCCCCACGTCGGCGGGATTGCGCTCCTCCCAGTCGGGTGCGATGACAGACAGGCGGTCCAGCATCAGGCGGCGGAAGCTGTTATAGTCTTTCGCCAGGTAGTTAATCTCAGGTTCTTCCAGCGCCTCCAGTGGGCATTCCCGCCCGGGGGCACAGTCGAATTCACTCGGGCAATCGATCTTAAAGCCGAAATCGACCTCGCACAACTGCACGTCGAACCCGACCGGGGGCTGCAGGTTGGTGGACGACTGCACCAGGCGCAGAGTGTAGGTGGAAAAGTCGCCCGGCTGGTTGGCGACGACGGTCAGAACAATCTGCGCCAAAGAGTCGGAATCCACCCTTTGACCCAGAGAGATGGATGCCACCTTCAGGTCACCAGGGATCACCGCTAGTTCCCCGTCCAGGCCCGGGAGGACCGTGCCCCCGCGCACCCGCACCCCACCTAGAATAGCCAAATTTTCTTTGGTAAGAGACAAGTTAGGCGCCGATTTGTGGGCGATCAAATGAACCTTAAGCGTCTTCTGGTCGGGCCGGACCTCCAGATAGTCAATCCCATACAAGTCAGTTTTGGCCGTCACCTCTTTCAGTCGCAACGGGACTTTACAATGATACTGAGTTGCCATCAGACGCTCCTCTGAAACTTGGCCACTTGGCGTTGCTGAGTCCGCAAGACCGTATACTGGACCATCACACTGACGGTCGATTCGCGGGTATTGACCTGCAAGTCCTCCACTTTGATCAAGTCGCCGAGCCATTGCTGCAAAGCGCCCTGCACGGTCATTTGCACGGCCCCCGCAAGGGCATCGTTGATCGGCGCAAAAATCAACTGCAGAAGTCCACTCCCAAACGTCGGCCGGTTGACCCGTTCGCCTGGGGCAGTAAATAGGACCTGCTCGATGAGATCCCGGATATGGTCATCTCGTGTCGTCTCGGCCGTCCGTCCCCTGTTGTCAAAGTGGAATGGGTAATCGATATTCATCATTGCCCCTTCACCCGCATTTGCGTCATCACGATATTAAGTCCGGTGCCATTAGGCACACAGGTCGCCTGGCTGTCCTGAAGGATAACTGGCATACCGCCAGCCTTAACCCTGATGGCGGCAGTAACCCATTGACCTGTAACGCAGGGAGATGGCGAACTGCTTACATTGAACGGGCATCCTGATATCGAATACATGTCGGATTGGGTTACCACCATCTGACCGCCCACTTTGACCCTGAAGTTAGTGGTTATCGGTTGGGCCTGACCCCCATGCATGCAGAGAACGGTGGCCCCCTGGTGAAGCAGATAGCCCGGCATTACATTATCTCCAATGCGCCGTTGTTGACCGAAACTTGGTTGCCACTGAGCTTGATGACGGCTCCGCTCCCGTTATCGATTTCAATGCCCTGAGACGTAAGGATAATCTTCTGCCCGCCCACCGTTTGGAGGGTGATGCCGCCTGCACCCGGTGAATCGTCGAGGATGATGCTGTTTCCCGCCTTTGTCATTATCATGGTCTTTTTATATGGCGGAGACATCAATTGTGATGGCATGTCCACCTTGGAACCAAACCAGGAACCAGCCCATATGGGATAGTCCGGGTCACCGTGCTCGAATTCCATCCAAACCGCCGATCCCACATCGGGCAGGACGAAAAAACCCATCTGGCTGCCACCAAAGGCAAGACAGGGAAGCGCCCAACCGCTCTCGTCGTCCCCCAGAACCTCTGGCACCTTCGCTTTAATGCGTCCTTGCATAAGGGGATCTTGAATATCGGTAACAATGCCTCGATATTTCCCGTAGAATTCTTTATTCATGGGATCACCATCGGTGTCAGAGATCCTGTCCCTTCTCTGCTGAGGGAAAAGCTCTGGGTGTATCCCCCACGAGATATTCGGTGTGAAACGCTCTTGACGTAATAAATACCGTCATAGGACGCACCGGCCCCACGCACACCTACTAGGCGGCGAGCACGCAGCACGTGCCCGTAGCGCGCGGTATCCACATCCCCATCGCCACTGACTGTATCAGGCTGGTTGGTCATGGAGGACTTCATCTCCAACAGGGTCTCCGCGGCCCCCTTATTGGCCGCGTCTCGTAGAAGGGTTACCTTCTTCGAAGGTGTCGGCATCCTCATTAACGGCGGCATACGGAGAGGAGGGATGAGAGGAAGCTGAATAACCGTCTTCGAAAAAGGCTCGATAAAGCTGGCCTTGACCGATGCTGCCGATAGACCTTCCTCGGAAAAGCTGAGGTTCTTGACATTGGTAGCCGTCCCCATGCCAATCGACAGTGCCGGCTGCAGGACACCGGTGCGCGTTTTCGGGCCCCAGTACGCCAGGCTTAGCCCGACACTCAACGGCTCCGTATAAAAGACAAACCCATTCTTCCCGGCGAGACGTTGAATACACCTGAGGTCGGTCTCGTATTGCCGGGGCGTGCCATCCGTAACCATGCGTACATCAGTCGTTTGCGTTAGGGCAGGCATAACACCATATTTCGCGTACTTGGCGAGGATTTGCCCGACGATCACGGAATCCGGCTGATTGGGATATGAACTATTGATCTCTTCAAAATCCATCATTTGACTGATGTCCTTCCCGGTTACGGTGAGCGTGGACATGCCGGGATCATTGCTCGGGCTTAACTGATGATTCGAAATCACGCCATCGATGAGCACTTCAGGAACAACCCCCATCACCGCGGCGATGATGACACGATTAAAGATACCAAGCTCCCCGCTTTTAAGGAGAGCATAATCCAGGAGTTTATTCTTCCCGAGCGTCATAGAAATCTGGAAACCGTCTCCCGTTTCATCGTTATTATTCACCTGCACCTGCGCTAGTGCCGACATTATCTCGTATGAAGCAGGCCGGGGTATGTTACTACCGACGAGAAGCATCAGGCGTATGCCGAGTTGGCTAGTAAGCATTGTGGCCTTTATACTGTTGGCATAGCGATCTTGATCGATATGCCGATCTCTTCAAGCTCATCAGGATTCATGACCTCGTTGGCGTCGCATAACCTCCAGAACTGCGTCGGGTCGCCGAGATACTGCGCCGTGATATTGTCGAGCCGTCCCCCCTGGGTAACCAAATGCTCCACGATTACCGTCATTCCTTCTGTCGGAGGGATGAAGCGTCGCTTCACGTAGCGGATTTCACGGGCCGTTCCATCGGGATCGGTGACGTTCAGTGTCGCAATCCTGCATTTGGCGTATCTGCTGGTCGAATCGAACATTACCTAACCTCCGGATCTCAAAATAGAGCTGAGTGAGCCTGCGACAGCGCCGCCTCCGCTGATCGTCGCCATTGTCTCTTTGACGATCTGATGTGCCATGAATAGAATGCCTCCAGCACTGGCAAGACCAAGGTCCTGATAATTAAGCACGCGCAACTCGAGGCTGACCTTGGCCCTGATAGGGTTCAGGTTTGTGTCAAAAGCCTCTTCGGTGATGCTGAAACTGGTCAGACGCACCGGGAGCACTCGCTTAATCCCCCAGATAAAGAGTGTCAACGGCGCCTCGGGTGGGACGATCTCGATGATCCCCATCTGTTGCAACACTTCGTTCGCTATGACGAGGGCCGACTTGGGGTAGAGAAGCATTTCCAGCGAAGCCAGCGCCGGGTAGAGGCCCATGGTCGTTGCCGGAGGCTTGGCCTGTTCGAGCTGGTCTGTGGCGTCGATCTCCACATCGAGCTTGATTGTCTCTTGCGGCGGCCCTTTGAGCCGCAATGCCTCGCCTTTGTTCCCTTCGCCACCTGCCGTCTGCGCGATCAGCGTACGGGTGAGCGTGTCCGGGTTATACTGAAAAATGATTATGCTCGCCAGCGGGTTGAACGGATCCAGCCCGATGATGGCGCCTTTTTGGAGGCGGGGCGAACCAGGAAAGGTGGTCATAGGAACCTCATCATAGGCATCCGCCGTGATTCATGAATTGTATTTCGAGTTTCCATAAGGAGCTTATCGATTCTCATCATTGGCATCCATAGACTGTGAATCCAATCCAAGTAAAAGGCTCATATCGAGAATCCTGCGACATTATTTTTTGCGTTTCCTGCAATGCAGTCATCGGGGTTGTCCCCTGCGATCGGAATTGATGATAGAGAACCATAAAGCGATAAGCAGCCTCATCATCAGCATATGGAATGCTCACTAAGACTGATCTCGCTCCTGCCTCAAGGAAAGCCCCAGGCAATCCCAGAATATCGTCTCCGGAGAGTTCAATATCCTGGACTTCTAAAGGACGCCATCCGCTGCTGCAGGCGCTCAAGACGACTTCATCAAAACGTATGGAAGAGCGTGCGATTTCAGAGGCATCAACTCTGGAATCCTTCAGCATTAGGCCGGAATGCATCGGATCAGCTATATCAAAGGATCCATGACAAATAATATGTAAAATTCCCTTGTCTGCTTCTGGACGGTTTATGAGCGACCAAAATGCCTCTTCCGTCACTTTTTCGCGAGTTAGCACATTGCCTATGATGCGTCGAGATTTTTTGTACAGGAGGCCTATTTCCTTTACCTCCCTTTCGGCATGGGGGAGTACTGGAAATCGGAGCATTTTGTCATACTCGGGAGACCCGATAAGAGCTATTCGCGGAGAGCTCGAAAAATCCGTATTCAAGCTAAAAATGCATGTGAGATTGGGAACTATTCCGATGGGACAGTATTCGAATAGCCTCTTTTTTTTGTGCATCAATCCGGACCACGGAAGAAGGTGCAAAGGGCCATGAGGCACGATAATGAGCCCTTCACTCTGCAGCGCCTCGTCAAGAAGACTGTCTGGAACAAAATGGTTCGCTTCTAGCCCAAGGTAAATTGAGGGATCAAATAAAATCGGATTTGAATAAGTCCACGGCAGTTGGAGATTTTTGACATACGTTTTCAGTTTCTGTTTTACCGTTTGATCGATATCTATGACGGCCGCAGAACCGATCCCATCCTTGATGAGCACCACAGCTACATGATCGGCACCATAAAATAAGTTGAGAGCGCACTGTTTCCGTTTACGAAGCAGGTCGGCCAATTTCTCGTATTCAAAAGGAATCGGCTCTGTCAGGCTCCTCCAGCGCGGGTCAGAAAAGCGAATTTGCTCCATCAAGTTGCTGCGCTCAGCCAAGAACGTCTTTGTTCTATTGTTGATCTCAGATAGGCTCATCCCCTCCTTATAAGCGGAGTACTCAGCTGCTTCCAGGCGTTTTGTTATTTCATCGACTTTGTTTTCGAGGTTGTCAGCATCTTTTTGAGATTTACCCGTTTCACGAGGGATACTTAGCGTCGCCGTAAGCATCCGGGATTTGATCATTTCTATGAGGCGGCAACACTCTTCAGCCAGACCATTCATGCCTGCGAGGGTAATTGCTGCTTCAAAAAGGGGGACTTTATCTCTAAGGTACGTGCTGTCGAGACGATAGCCAAGGGGAGCCCGCCGAAGCTTGTTCACGATCTCCGCGGCCCTAGTATAAGACTCGAGTGCACTCTTAGGCTGCCTCATCTCAGAGAATACGCGTCCCTTGAGCCAGTGCAATCTCCACTCCTGATCCGGATCATAATATGTGGCAAAATCTATCAGCCCTTTGTTGAGCAAATTCAGGGCCTCTTCTTTCTTTCCCAGGTTAAAAAGGGCTTCAGCCTGAACTTTGAGAAGAGCGGATAATTTGGGGCGCAGCATGCCATTTTTAAGAAAAATAGGTTCAAGACTTTTGGCGTATTCCAATCCTGCCAGGTAGTCCCCCTTCATGACAAGAATGGTCGCCAGTTGAAATTCGATTGCAGGACCGACTCCCAGCTTTTGGTATTCAGGAAGAACGTTCTCGAAGCATTTTTTTGCCTCATCAAATCTGCGCAGCGTTTTGTTAATAAGTCCCTGGTAGTAATCCAATTCTAAAGATGCGCGATATAAACCCACAGTATCTTGGGCCCAGGTAAGAATGTCATCCTTTCTTAAGCTTCTTTTTCCTAAAAGCGGCTTGTATATTTGAGCTGCATGCTCCAACTCGAATAAGGCCCGCTGATGATCTCCAAGCCAATTGAGGAGATCCACCATATCAATTGTCACTCTGACTAGTTGGATGGGGTTATTTTCACGGAGGAATATATCGCGGCTATTGGCCAGAGCGACCAATGCTTCATTGAATCGTCCCTGGGTAAGCAGCGCGGCCGCCCTTCCACGTTCTACCTCAGCCCTTGCTTCTTTTGTGAGATATTGTTTCGAAAGCTTTAGAGCCTCCTCCCGTTGTTCATTTGCCTTGGGCAATTCCCCCAAGGCGTCAAAGACATCTGCCCGCATGAATAATGTATTTATGATAGGCTGGACGATCGGCGTGATATCCACAGGTGGTTCGAAGTGTCTATTATGCAGTTCGGCAATCTGGACATGTTCTTTACCAACATTAATATGCTTTTCAAACCAAATTTGAGCAGATTTCAAATCTCCAACAGATTTTGCTTTCTCTGCTTCTATGAGGTAATTGAAAGAAAGCCTTCCCAATTCAAACATCCGGTGCAGCAGCTCCAGCTTCGACGGTATCAATGCGTTGTTCAAATCTTTTTTAATCATGAAAAGACCTCAAACAATGATGCGTTATAATTTTTTCATTTCCTTTGCGGACTCCACGGCTTGATTAAGCAGCTCGCGGAGCTGCGACCGATTTGCATTTGTCACTTTAACGATGATTGAATCGACCTGTATTTCAATGGTAGCGCCGGCAAGTTCCCTCGTAGCCTGTTCGATTAGGGAGTCGATAATTTTTGTTGAACTTCCAACAATTTCACCTATCAACTTGACTACTTTAATTGCCCCCTGAGTAATTCCGCGCGCCTGCCCCGTTTTTTTAACCTCAAGGCCTGGAATTGTTGATAGGGTCGACTCTACTTTGCTTTCATCCAAATCAGTCCCTGAGGCGATAATCATGATTTTTGGATTCATGGTGTCTCCTTTTGATATCGATTTCTTTTCGCCTTTTTGCGCCCTGAGTTTTGGTAAAACTGATTGCTTTCGCCAAAAGGTCACTCGGGCAAATACCTGTTTCCACAGCCAATCCTATCAACTAGGCGATTACGACGTTATTATCAGGTCCGCTTGCAGATTAGCATACTCGCTCGCCGAAAGACCTCCGAACGACACGTCGGGAAGCATCATGTTCGTCGACCCGGCCAGGGCGAATAACTGTTGCAGCACATCTTGCATGCTCGGGCCGTCAACCATCGTCTTAACGTGGTTATCAAGTATTGAAGCGGCCGCCTCGCCTAGCAGGTTCCTCATGAAGGCATTCGGACTTCTCAAATCTTCTGACAGCAAGCGCTTTCCTGTCTGGGCCTCGTATCTTTCTGAGATTGTCTGCAGCAATGAGTGGGCAAGATACGCGTCATCCGTCAGCCCGAGCAGTCCCAGGCGATCTGGTATCAAATCATTGGGATCAAAGAAGTATTGTTTGGCAGCCTCAAGCATTGGCGATATCGCGTTCCACCAACCTGTCTGTCTGGATGCCCGTTCGGCCTCGTCAAGCAGATTAGGGACGTACTCTATGTAGGCTTTCACCAGTTTCACGAGGTCGTTGACTCCCTTTTCTTTTAGCTGGATGTTGTGAAGCCGAGCATAATCAGTGAATTGTTTTTTCATAATGCCCGTCCGCGCTTCGACTTGCGAAGCTTCGGAAATCATTTTTCGGATCTCTTGCGTGTTCATAATACTTTTCCTCCTTTAATATAGATGTCTCGCTAGCCAAGCTTTGTTTGGCGAGCATATAAGTTCGATTACCTGCGATACGTTCATTTCGTTTCTATCTCATGGCACGACAGTCCCACTTTTGGACTTAATCGTCTCCTGTGGCGGCCCTTTGAGACGCATCGCCTCGCCCTTGTCTCCATCGTCACCTGCCGCCTGCGCGGTCAGCGTATGGGTGAGCCTGTCCGGGTTGTACTGGAAAACGATAATGCTCGCCAGCGGATTCGCCGGATCGAGCCCGACAATCGCGCCTTTCTGGAGCCGGGGTGAGTTAGGAAAGGTGGTCATGGTCTTTTTTCCCGACGGCTGCATTAACCCTTCCAGCATATTGGATTACTTTAGCGATGAAGATAGTCGGATCCAATCCATAAATAACTCCTTTGTGTTCGCCACAGCTTTTATGTATCCAGTCTGATTGTGGTCTGGTGCAGGATTGTCAGGATCCCACCCATCCTTCGTCCGCGGATCATTATGTCCCATCCCCATCGTCCCCTCGCAATGGGAGCCTCTGTCCTGCGCAACATGAACCGCGAGTCCCAAGGAATCAAACACTTGGGAGGAGGCTGATCCTATCTTATGGACCGGCTTTCCTTCCCGCAGCGCCGTCCGAGCTTGTCGCTCGTGCAACAGAGCCTGCATTAAATACTTATTCTGGCGCGCGATATTCTGGGGCGCTGCGTCACTCTCGCTTCGTTTTGAATAATTGCCGTCCTCGCCATGGTCTGGCCCCTCTCCTTTAGTGCCGAGAGCAGCAAGAGCGGGGCCGATAATCGGTCCCGCCACGCTCACTACCACCCCCTTATGTTGTCCGATCAAAAATCTTGGGCCAGTCCATAAAAGTCGTCTTGTCCTGAAGTCCATGAGGGAGGAACGGGTGGCCACGGCGTACACGAAGAGCTTATCGGGAATCAAATCCTTCGCAGCTTCGTAGGTGATTCTTTCGTGATCCTTACCACCCCAACATTGGACTTCATTGGTTCCTCTTCTCGCCACCACATGTGCCAGTTCGTGAGCCAAAACCCTCAGCCCCGTTTCGGAAGTTAAGTTAACCTTGCTCGATTCAACAACTATCTTGTTCTCCGTGGTATAGGCAAGTGTTTTCATCGCCTGTGCAGATTGGGCCGCTTTCATATCGGTATGTACCCGCACTTTGCCAAAGTCATGTCCAAAGCGTGGCTCAAAAAAAGCTCGCGTCGCGGCGTCGAGCGGCTGCCCAGGCGAGTTCAAGACTTCATGCACGCTAGGCGGCACCGTTTCCTGCGCGTGCTCATTTACAGCACGGTGCCGCATTAGCCCTACAAGTGCTAACGTCGGCACGGAATAAGACTTTTTCTGCAGCTGAAACTCTCTACTCATCCCTCATTCCTCACGGTGTATACCCGAATCCGAGCAGTTTTTCCATTCTAAGGACTCAACCTCCTCTTCGCTTCAGCCACGGCTTTGGCTGCATTGACTTTCCCGTACCCGAACCAATCACACCGTCCGTTCTTGTATTGACCTCGGTTGACTCCATGAACAATGTCTAGATCTGTATCCACGATTTTGTCAGCCGAGGACTGCAGGATGTCCTTTACTTCCGCCGCCGTCAAATTGGAATTGGCCGCTAACACCAGCGCAGCAACTCCTGCCACGAGTGGCGTCGCGCTCGAAGTCCCCCCAAACTGTCCGGTGTAACGGCTGTGCGCCGTGAAGCCTTCCCCATAAGCTTCATTGTCCGTCGTCCAGATGCCGCGCCCCGGGACAAATTGCTGAGGATCGAGCGGATGGAAGTTATTACTAGGAGCACAAACGCTGATTTCTGCTCCCCAGTTGCTGTAAGCCGAATGCTTATTGAGGCTTGTGGAGGCCGCCACAGCGATCACGTTGGGATGCGCAGCGTTTCCATTTAAGATTGGGCCGGTTGTCCTCCGCAGTGTCCCCTCATAGTCCCGCCAGGTAAATCCACTCGTATTCTTCGGATCATTAATAGGCGCGTTGAAGTTGGCTGCGGCAAAGCAGATCACGCAGCCCTTGCCACGCGGCCCGCCGGACGTGGCAAGGCGGGTCAAGGTGTTCGCGAATGCGATCGGAAGTGGCGCGTACACCGGCGGGGGCCCCCAGCTACACGAAATCACATCGGCTTTCGCGCCCGCCTCTTCAAAGATTTCAATCAATAAATCGTCGTCTGCTGAAAGTGGAAAGCGGACAGGCATGAAGGCACAGCCATGGGCAATTCCCACGACACCGCGCCCGTTGCTCTCGGCAATAGCGACGCCCGCACAAGGCGTCCCGTGATAGTCGCCCTCCACGGCTTCCGGGAATGGTTTTGCGTCGCCATCCACATAGTCTTTCGGAAACACGACTTTACCTGTCCCCTTAAAATCCGGATGATTGAGATCAAATCCGTCATCGATCACAGCGACCACGATGCCGCGGTCACCGCGCGTGACGTCCCAGGCCGAGGGGGCATCCACCGAAGCCTCGGCCACAAGCTGCGGCCTATTCTTGGCACTCAAATGCCATTGCCGTTTGAAATAGGGATCGGGAGGAATGAACGCGGCGCGGAAGCGATTCACCATGTTGGGCTCTGCGGACAGGACTAGCTTCTCTTGGGCCAGTAGGTTGGCCACCTTGATGGGATTGGCTCCGCTGGAGGCGGTGACCTGAACCAGGAAAGCGTTTTTCTCCCCTTCATACTCCTTGAGCACCTTCACGGCATACTTTTCCAGCAATTTATCTATCTGCGCGTTGCTCGCCTTGGGATCGAAGCGCACGATAATCTTGTCTGTAAGGTAATAAATCGTGCTTTCGGAACCCTTTGGGCGATAGGCGTGGTGAACGACGGCGTTAAACGCTTCGGACCGCAACGCGGCCATGGCACCATCGCGTTCAGTCGGGGTGGTTTCCACTTTAAAGACCTGGTTTGTTACGGCCTTGATGCTGCGCACTCCGGGTGCGCTCCGCAACCGGTCCAGATGCTCCGCCGAAGAAGGAATAACCGTGAAACGGTCGGCTTCCTTCTCCAACTCGATCTTTTGGCCGCCGCGCCAAACATAGGTGCCTTGGGCTTCGACCTTATCGCTCGGTCTTGTTCTTGGCATACTATGTTCTCCTATAATTGATGTTGTATTTGAATGATATTGTCGATTTGTTCTGCTTTTATTGAGTTGGATTGCGGGTTGCTGGTTCCCGAAATAGGGCAAGGAAACGAAAGACGGGCCGCCGTCAGCCGTACTCGCATAGCTTCTTTTGCAGTGACCTTACTAGTACCCGACATTGTTCGGTCTTCGTCTCCGAAAACCCGGGTGCTAAGGGGCTTAGGCTGCAATCTGAGGGCAGCCAAACGTGGCTGAATCCCCAATTGCACTGCCTTCGGGTTCTGGGCGGAAGAATCCGACTGATCGGTCGCGTCAATCTCAGCTTCCAGTTTAATTGTTTCAACCGGCGGCCCCTTGAGACGCAGCGCCTCCGAGCGGTCAGCGCTTTTGCCAACGCCTTTTACCTGCAACGTGCGGCTCAGCGTATCGGGATTGTATTTCACCGTAATGATGCGCTTAACCTGTCCGCTCTCAGGATCGACCAGGACAATTCCACCTTTAAGCAGCCGGGGGGAGAGAGGAAAAGCAGTCATTGATTAAGAACTCCAATATCCATCGGTGGGTACAGCCTCTTGGGCTCCTGGCCATTTCGGCATCGTTGTAATAATGAAGCATAATGGACTGTTACCCGTATTACAGAACTGGAAGTGAGTGCCTGTCGGGATGGTTAAGCAAATACTTGATTCCACATCTATAATCGCTTCTTTATCGCCAAGCTTCCGCCACACCTGCCCCTGACCGGATATAAAATACCAAATCTCTTCCACTGTTTTGTAGTACATCGCTTGAGAAACTTTTCCTGGAGGGAGGGTGCAGTGGCACAGCCCTCCTCCATTAGCCTCGGGAAGTAACCGAATCTCGGAACTATCTGGTGCCAGGTAATTGTAATCTTTTGGTAGCCGAGCTGTGGCCCATGGGAAAACAGCACTCATATTTTGTTCACCTCTTATGCAAGATACACAACAAGAATAAGGATGTATGAACCCGCAACGCCGCGATTGTGTAGTCGTGCTCAGCCAGTGTGGTTTCCATCTTGAAAACCTAGTTGGTGACGGCTTTGATACGGCGTACCGGGGGTGAGCTCCGCAACCGCTCCAATCGAGCATCTGGACCGCAGGCACGCGTCTCAATTGGAAACTTCATTGTCTTCTCCATCTGTTGGCACGGATAGTCCTCCTCACTTTTCAATTTCTTCGAATTGTCGTTTCCAACGCAATTCAGGCCTAAGCTTGCGCTGCATATTAGTGAAAAAGTCCGCTGATGCCGCAAGCCAATCGAAGTATGCAGTCCATGGTCCTTCCGGAAGCCTTTTGCCAAGGCTGCCAACAGAAGAAAACAGCTTGCCGAATGCGGCGGCCGCCTTTTCAGGCTCTTTGCCCACGTCAATCCTGTTCAGCTCTTCGACGGCATCAACAAACTTCACTATGTCCCTAGCGGCGCTGCGAACACTTAGCGCTTTGCTAAGGCTCTTTGAAATACTTCCAAGCTTCTCGCTCGCCGATGATAGACGCTTTGCTGCCTCCGGATCATCTGTTACCATTGACGCAATTTCACAAAGTCTTTGGGACCGCTGCAGCCCTTTGTTCAGATCCTGCAGGAGTTTCTCCTCATCGGGTTCCACACCAATCCACTCCTTGAATCGTTGCCACCAGCTTTTCTTCTTTTGATAAAGAATGGGAACCCGTGACGCGTCTTCATTTACCGACACTCTTGAAGGATTCTGAGTAGATACAACTTGATTCGCTATGCGTTCAGCCTCGTTCTCAGCAATACCTTCTTCACTTGAGCCATGCGATGAGATGTTCAAATTCATAGGCACAGACCTTCGCTGTACCACATGAGTCAACTCGTGAGCGAGCAGTTGTCGACCCTCTAGAGTCTCGGGTCTATACTGACCTTGCCCAAAAACCGCGTTATTTCCCAACGTATAGGCATATGTCTGCAACATTTTGGCCGACTCACCTGCTTGTCTACCCGTGTACACCCGTACTTGACTAAAATTGTGACCGAAGCAGGACTCCATGAACGCGCGGGTGGCCAGGTCAAGCGGTTGTCCGGGCGAACGCAGCACCTCATGCACGATGGGCGGCACACTGGTTGTCTCTACCTGGCTTGTTGTGGGACTCTGCAATGGCACCCTTTTTATACGCATTGCTTGGTCAGCCACCCGCTCTGCTTCTTGCTCGTACTCATCTCCAGAACCGTTAATAACCAGCTTGGCCTGCTTTCGCTCCGAACAGGTGTGGTACGTACCGCTGAAGGGACAGGCGCGTGGACTTGCCAACGACAGCTGATAGGACTGCGTCATCGCTTGCGAGGAGTGTGTGTCCGTTGCGGGGGCGGGAGGATGGATAGCGGGCTGACTGAAGTCGTAGCTGAAACCTGGATGGGCAACCCTTTCTTGAATCGTTTCATCCAAGGATTTGGTTTCAAAAGCGGGCGGTGTTAGCATTGAGTCCCGCTCCGATCGGGCTAAACCGCCCGCACGGACAAACGCCGTTGACGCTTTCTTTCGTGGGTCCATCATGGCCGTCGTTTTCATGAGGACAACCCTCCTGAACCGGTCAAGCCAACTAGACCTCGCCCGAGCAGTTTGGCGAGTTCATGTCGTGATTTGGTAGTTCTCGCGGCCATTTCTCTATCTTCGGCTGCGGATTGCACTTAGATAGGCTTTCAAGAACGCGTCCCAGCCGGTTCTTTTGCTGAAGTCCAAGCCGGCATAAAGCGGTGACACAGCCTTGGTCGGGAAATAGATCGCCACACCGTTTGAATTTTTCATATCCGCGCCTTTATAGCCTTGCGCCACTACATAGCCAGATTGCACAGCCTGAATGACGTTCTGGCAGGCCGTCGCGATTGCCGAACTGGCGCCGGACTTGGCCATCAGCGAACAGAAGTCCAATAAGTCAATGTTGTCCGCAACTTCGTAGCTTTGCGCCTGGTAACGAATTGAAAGGATCTGTTGCTGGGCGGCCTGATTGCTCAAGCTGGCCTGAAGGACACTGGCTAGTGCAGCGACGGCAGCGGCCAGGGCGTCGGTTTTCGACAGGTCGCAGGCGGAGTATGTGACACCGTCGGCAGGTTTATATGAGTCTAGATACCTATTGACGATGAGCGTGCTTAAATCGCGCGGGGTCATTAACGGCGTCTTGACCAGCGAGGCGAGGATAGTGTCATATGGCCAGCCTTCAAGCGGTTCTGTTTCCTCCGAACCTACGGTGTAATCGGCGCTTTCGCGTATCTGGTATCCAATCTCGGCCATGCTCATCAGGCAGGCGTCCATGCCGAGGATGTCCAGCTTCCGTTTGAGCAGCGTCTTGGTATTGGCAAGCACGCTCTTCATTTCCGCGTTGTCGAGAAAGTCCTTGGCGTCGTCGTCCAATAGGATCGCGCGGACCTGAGCGTCGCGAGGGGCACTCATCAACATGCGGCGGACGGGCATATGAAAGAACGCATGGCGGATGCGGCCGCTGGCCAGCCGGCGCAAGCGGCGGTGACGCTCGTCGGCGTAGACATCGGTGTCGTCCCACCCTTGACCGTGGTTCCATAGGACGAGGACATAGTGATCGGCAGGGTAGTTCCGCACGCCCCATTTGATGAAGTCCAAAAGGCGCTTGGGATCGCCGACGTTGATCCGGCCGAGGCTGGCCACGGCATCATCGATTACCTTACCCCCCTTGCGGAGGAGGTAGCGTTTGGCGATGTGCCCCGTGGCGCGATCGAATTGAGCGATGATGTTCACCTTGTCGGTGGAGCCGACCTTCTTCATTTCTTTCAGGTCTTGAACACCATCCGGCTCCAGGTTATTGTCACCGGCCATATAGACCATAACGGTCCATATCTTCTTCAATGTTGTTGTGGGCATGATTTTGTCTCCTTTCCTTGTTATTAGTCGTTGGCTGAAGGCCTTGGTAAAGAGTCCCGGCAATCCGGACGCCAATTATTTTGGGATTAGATTCGGGCTGGAGCTGAAACCAACCGGCGTCGAGCAGCGGGTAATCGCCGCCGAGAGCAAGTGGCGACGGCACGCCGCGCTCGACGAGCAGTCTCGTTAATTCTTTCTGCACGGCATCGCCGATAACGTAGCGGCTACCGGGCGGAAATCCATGAAGGATCAGTTCCTCGATGTCGAGTTCGATGTTCGGCTTCATTGCCATCCGCTTATTTCCGAGGAGCTTAAGGGTTTTTCTATCTTGCTATACTCACTTCGAGCGGCACTCAATATGTGTCCCATGCGCACTGGTTCTCCTGCGTCTGCCGCCAGAAAGGCCGCATTGAGCGCTATGTTACGGATATTTCCACCCGCTACATTGAGTCGTGCGAGCTTGCCGAAATCCAATCCTTCGATCGGCGTTCTCTGAGGAAAAATACGCTGCCAGATCTCGGCGCGTTGCGCAGCGTCCGGAAAGGGAAAATTAACGATAAAGCGGAGGCGACGAAGAAAAGCCGCGTCGAGCGCACTTTTCATATTGGTCGTCAGTATGGCCAGCCCGCGGTAGGCCTCCATCCGCTGCAGAAGGTAACTGATTTCGATGTTGGCGTAACGATCGTGGCTGTCTTTGACCTCGCTGCGTTTCCCGAACAACGCGTCGGCCTCGTCGAAGAGTAGAATAGCGCCGCCGTCCTCCGCGGCGTCGAATACTCGTCTAAGATTTTTCTCGGTCTCCCCGATGTACTTGCTCACCACTTGGCTCAGGTCGATGTGATAAAGATCGAGCCGGAGTTCACTTGCCAGGACCTCGGCAGCCATGGTCTTGCCGGTGCCGCTTTCTCCGGCAAACAGGGCGCTCACTCCAAGGCCTCGTGTCGACTTCGCGGCAAATCCCCATTGTTCATAGACGCGGACTCTCTGACGCAGATGGGCGGCGATATTTCTTAAGATCTGAATTTGCTGCCCAGGCAGGACAAAATCCTCCCATGTGGCGGAAGGCTCAATCCGCATTGCCATGTCATCCAACTTCGGCCGAGACTGCTTCCGGCAGGCATCCCAAATCAGAGTATCCGTCTTCGCCGACGGATCCCGCGAGTGATCCTCTCTGTTGTTGTTTCCCAAAGCCTCAGCCCCGGCCGCCCGGATCGTTCGAGGGTCGAAATTGAATTGGGCGACGACCGGATCGAGTTGTCCATTGGTGCTGTAGCCTGCGTTTTTCATCATGCCTGCCCAAATTTCGTGCTGCTCTGCAAGCGCCGGCTTTTTCACCTCGAAATCCAATCCAAAGGGACCTGCCCACTTCCGGCGATCCCGGCCGGAGATGAACAACGCTCCCCGTGCTTGATCTAGAATGCCGTCTAAAAGCGACGATCGGACGGGATCCGAAATATCGGCCTCATCGTATTCTAAAAGGAGGGCGCTCGAACTCAGCGCCGCTTCCCGGCTCCACAGCCTCAGCGCCGTTTCCAAGTCGGCGGGATTCGTGGGCAGCGATTGAGTGGCCATGAAATAAAAACCCAGGCCCAGCTCACGACAGGCCGCGGCCGCGATATCTCTTTTGCTGATTTTCTCGTTTCCATGCAATTGGATAACCGGCCAAGCTATTCTGTCTTTGTTTATTGACCAGGCTTTGACAATGCGATCCGTGATTTTTTGATGCGAGGGGACGAGCCCGTCGGAGGAAATCCAGGTCTTAACCAACCCCCAAAGCCTCTCATCCAGATGAAAGACGCCCGTCAAGTAATGAAGAACGCGTTCATCGATCCGCAGCGGGCTGGCGGTCAAGGATTCGCCTTTCTCGACCTCGACCAGCCGCCAGTATCGGAGCGGTCCCGCAGGATTCAGGGCACTCCAATGCGCTTCTGGAAAAACCGCCAAGGCCAGCCCGAAGGTTGGAAAAGCGCGCCGAACGTCCCCCTGAACGGCGGTATACAAGGCGGCGAAGGAACCATCCAACTCCATTCCCGCGCATAAAAGAAGAACTATTCGTTCGAACGGCGATAGACCGAAAGTATGACAAAGGTTTTCCAGAGATGGAGGAACCGCCATCTGCGCAGCGATGTCGCCTGGCGATTTTTGGTCGATCGCATCTTTTTCCGGAGGCGCCTCTTTTTGGAGACGCTCACAGTGCTGCCGCAAAATTTCACGAGCTTCGGCCAACGCCGCCATTAAATAGGCCTTGTTGGCGTCAAGCCAAGAGAGGCCCATCATACCGTGACCTCCAGTAACGGTCCGATATAAGCAAGGTTCTGCGGATCGGGGTCAACCTGCAACGCACTTTCAGCGCCATCGACACGCAAGCGTATGAGATAGGTTCCGGCCGGGAAATCTTCGGGAATGGGAAAGTCAAAGCTCATCGTTGTGGCTGGGCCGGTTGCTGATCGCGCAGGGATTTCAATTTCATGCTCCCCTACCAGGAGGGCGGCACGCTGTGCCCGTCCTATCGGTGGATCACAGTCAAGCGTCAGGGTTGACCCGCGTTTCACACTGTACGGCGGCGGCGTAGCAATGCGTGGTGCTAGGATAAATGCCGACACGTTTGATTCAAACCCCCGATGCAAGGTCGGGGGTGTTCCCATATCAAGCCTGTGAATGACTTGAACTGTGTTGACTCCGGCGCGGAGACCGGTTGGCAGGGTCACAGCCAGGTGATCGTCATTAAGGGGAGGATCGGGAACCGTTTCGATTGTCCCGAAACGGATTGACACGTCATCAGCAGACATGTTCTGACCTTTTAGGGTGATCTTGGCCCCTGGAGTGCATTCGATAATCTGTGGATCGACCTCGCGAATCACGGGTCGACGGAAGGGCAAGACGTAGACATTCCGATCCCGTACTGGCAGGGATGGTCTCGGCGCTTCTTTACCATCGATCAAGACTACCGATACTTCGTAAGCCATTGATATCCGATAAGGGGTCTGGAAAAAGACCGACCAGAGCTTGGAAAGCTCTTCTATCGTGAGGGATTGCAGTGTCAACTTGACCATCTCTATCTGCTCGGCAAGATCCGAGGCATCCAGAGAGTTTTCGGCCAGACGTGCACGTATGGCATCCCGTGTCAAAACAGGCTGTTCATGGAGAACCCGGATGGCGCTCCCGAGGACACGATGGACTTCAGGATCATCCTTTGCAGTCTTTCCGTACGCCGTCACTAAATAATGGAGGTTGAGCCCAAGTTGTGATTTGAGCGCCTGGGAACCATCCGCCCGCCTCGTCGGAAGGTCGGCATTGCGCCAAGCTGCGCTTGGCGTTACATGATAAAGATAAAGATTTAATCTCGCTTTATCATTTTTGAGAGATAAATCATCGGGCGGAAGAGTGGTTACCTCTATTGCCCCGACATCGACTTTTACTGCGTCATCGAGCATCTGCCGCAAAACAGCGGTCACGGTAGCAATAGCGAGGTAGTTGCTCATCGCTGGGCTCTACTGTGTTCTTTTAGGTATTCGTCAAGAGAAAGAGTAGGCGCAGGACGCATCGGTTTGAGAGGTGATACCTTCTGTGTGGAGCTCATAACGGCTCGCACCTCGATGCGGCCAATGTGGACCTTTATAGTGGGAGACTCATTCTCCAGTTTCATCTTGGTTGATTGCCGCAGCTTTCCGTCGGATTTTGCTTCGGCCTGCCTTTCCGCCAAATCTGGACGCATCACCCTTGCCTCAACGGCAATAATGTTGGAGTGTGCTGTCTCATTGCCGTGTTCGGCCTGTGACAATTTAGAGGACCTCAAATTACTAGGACTTTGGGCGGTATCGCGCTCAGACGGGGTGTTTACTGCAATTTCTTTTTGATACGGCTTTGAGGCGGAGGAACTTGGGGCGGGTATATCGAGTGCGGATTTGGAATGAACAACGGTATTTTCTTTCTTTATGTCGGATTCTGTCATTGCCGCCGGCTCCGGCGCTTTCTTTATTGCGGCGGTGCCAATATCTCTTTGATTTGGTTTTAGAGCTGAGGGAATTGGAGGCCGCAAGTCAAATGCAGACAGGGGATGAAGAACAGTAATCTCGTCCTCTTTGCCAACTCCTGTAGCGAACTCTGTTTTCGGCGCTTTTGTTATTCGGGTATTAGGATGGTCGACAAAATCCGATTCGATGAGATCTTGATCTCGATCTTTATCAGCAATAAATTTCTTCGGCTTTGATGCTGAATAAGAAAGTGGATCTGATCCTTCTTGGGCCTCGGGAAAGAAGGTGCCAGAAAGATTGGGTTCCATGACCCGAAGTTTTATTTTCTCTGCAATTCCCGTAGTCGATTCTATCCTGCTGTCGTAGCCTAATGGCTGAGAAAGCCGGTCAGCCGTTACGCCCACAGCCTGGGGTTCGAAACGAGATGGGAGAACGGGTTGGGCGGTATCGGCCTGACCGAGGCTGCGCTCGATCAGTCTGGAAAAGAAATCCGCCTTCATCCGATCTTCTCCAAATAGAATCGACGTCGGGCCGGTGACATCCACAGGATTTCTTTTTCACTCCAGCCATATGAGGAAGCCAATTTATGGGCGTCCTCAAGGATGCGTTTGGCAACGGCGGTGATCTCGGCATAAAAGAAGGACCCGATGTCAAATGCCGAATGCCAAGAGTGGTTGCATGATGAGCATTGGATGTTTAGAAGGATCTCATTTTGCGAATAAGCTTCGGCTATTTGCTCTGCCAACTCGGAGATTACCTCCTCGGGAATTTCCGATACCGCGATTGGTGAGCCATCCCGCGCGGCTTCGTTGATACATCGCTCGATAAGCGATGCTCGTGCGGCATCATGTGTGCCGGTTCTTATCGCCTCGGCAATATCTTTGCTGTTTGGAAAACGAATTTGGAATCTGAACTTGCCGACCGTCACTTCCAAAGGCACAGGAGGGATCTCCCTAGAAATATCACGGAACCGATCCATCAGGCCTTGAATGTTCAAGGTTAATTCTAGGTGTTCGCGGCATTGGGGGCAGACGGCAAACGCCTTAGGCTCATAGCCAAAGGTCTTTTCTCGAAGATATAAGAGAAGTGCATCCCGCTGCGCGATGGGCAATAAGGCCAAATCCCCCTCCGTCAGGCACGGGCAGCAACCTGCGAGAATAGCTAAGCTCCTTTCTAAAGGACGCTGCTTCTGCCCTCTCTCCCAGATCGCGAGGATGTCAGCCGTGGATAAAGCAAACATCAACTCACACCGGCGGTTCTGTAAAGTTAGGTTCCGTGGGCTCCATTACCTCATAATCTCGTTCCCAGCCCTCGTTTTCGAGCTTGATATGCTGGATGGCGACGGCATTCGCATTAGCGTCCAGGTCTGGCTGGGCCTGGAATTCTGAAACCCAGCATCGATAGATTTTGTAGGAGATTACGAGTTGGCCGGCCTCGTTGTACATCTCGATGATGATATCCTTGCGAAAATCCTTGAGGGATACTTCTGCTCCAAGCCCGGAGCCAAAATTCCAGATCTTGTTGGCCCATTTTTCAAACTCGGTATCGTGGGTCACTCCACGTTCAAGCGTGATGGGCTCATATTTGGTGCGACCGGGAGATTTGCGGCTGCTACTCGGGTCGCCTCCCTCTCGGTGTTCCACCACTTCCGTGGTCCGCTTAAGGGCACTGACCTTGCTCACACCTGCGACATATCGCCCATCCCACTTCACGCGGAACTTGAAGTTCTTATAGGGGTCAAAACGGTTCGCATTAACTGCAAACTTAGCCATTGTTGCCTCCTTACGTCTGAATCTGACCAGCTATCTGCTGGATCTTAATGATTACAAATTCGGCGGGCTTGAGAGGTGCGAAGCCAACGACGATATTGACAATGCCTTTGTTGATATCATTCTGCGTCGTCGTCTCCTTATCGCATTTTACGAAGTAAGCATCCCGGGGAGTCGTTCCCTGGAAAGCTCCCTGGGTAAACAGGTCATGCATGAAGGCGCCCACGTTGAGCCGGATTTGGGCCCAAAGGGGCTCATCGTTAGGTTCGAATACCACCCATTTAGTCCCCCGATACAGGCTCTCTTCTATGTAAAGGGCAAGACGCCGGACAGGTATGTATTTCCACTCGGAAGCAAAGTCGTCCGCACCATCCATTGTCCGAGCCCCCCAGTTCACTATACCTACTGGAAAAGAGCGCAGACAATTGATGCCCTCCTTATTCAGCACACCGTTTTCCATATCAGTCAGCAATACGTCAAGATCCGACACCTCAACAAAGGCCGCTTCTGTACCGGCCGGGGCCTTCCAAACGCCCCGCGACGAATCAATCCGGGCCATAAGCCCGGCGACGGCTCCGGACGATCCGACTGTCCTGATCAGGCCATTGTCACGGACTTTGACGCGTGGATAAAAAACAGCACTATAATCCTTGACTACGCCAGTACGCAGCGACCGAATGCCTTTGGAGGGAGCCACAGCCTCTAGGTAGGAAGATGACCAGCTATCGGGAGGGTCAATTAGTAGGAAGGCACGATGAGCGGCACAATACGCGCTTGCCGGTTTCCATAGGTCTCGATAGTCATCCTCGGAGAGTAAGAGATCTTTAGGAATGACCATAAGGTTGAACAAGTCAACCAAGTCGAGGGCATAGAAACCCGTATGATTCGACTCTTTGCCCTTGTAGCTCCCCACATCCGGCGGATCCCCCTCTACGCCCGATTGCGCTGCATTTTGAAACGCTCCCAGCGCCATGCCAAGGGAGTAGAAACGAGTATTGGTCGCAAAGAACCCAGCGATATCATTAGCGAAAGAGGTTGCGATCTGGCCAATGGCAAAATTTGGTCCCGATCGCTTTTGCAGAACAAGACGGGAACCGGCCAACCTTGCACTCCAACCGATGCCAGCATCACTGATGGCTCTGGCGACGATAGCCAATTTCTCACGTATGCCGTCCGAATTCTTTTGGCCTGGGGCCACATACCCCATGTACCATTTATCGCTTGCGCTAGTTGTCTGCAGTTTGGTACCCAGATCAATCTCCTGACTGTCGAGGGCGATTTTGCTGAAATGATTTTGAGATAGATCGGCAAGACTGTTTAGGTTGTCAAGCTTTAGGAATATCCCGCTACCAGCCGGCCGGAGTGGGGCATACCGAGATCGCTCGATGCCGCCCTGAGCAGTGCCGAGCATAAGCACACTTGCAAGATTCTTTGAGGAAGCTGGCTGAATGACGATGCTCCTATGTGAGCCTGTATTTGATTTAAGCCTCAACACCTTTAGAGCTGGCACCTCCGGTGGACCATCTTTTTTAGGGACGAGAATCTCGAAACTAGGCTGAACGGAGTTAACAAGGGCAGGAGGCAAGGCTGTGTTTATCCTGCCTTTAATTGTATCAATGATTTCTTGTTCAGTTACATTGGCTACAAAAGCATCTTCGAGGTCAACCTCGAAGTAGGCACTGCCATCTACGCTGAGCATGAAGTGACTTGTACTTGTATTATTATGCTTCGCGGTGAGAGCAGCTAGCTCGTTACGTCCCTGCAGGTCGTCGGAAAAGGGTCGTCGCGCTTCGGAATAGCCGGAGTCTGTTGCCGCGGCCCTGTACGCCTGGTCTGTTGCGAACGTGTGTGCGCAATCCACCAGCTTGGATGCCTGTGTTAGGAGTTTGGGCGGAAAACGCGGACTGTCAATGTCTGCTGAACAGTTCAGGAATTCCTCACTGGCCTTCAATGTTCCATCTGCAGCTATACGGTAGACCCTAAGATGGAATGTCTCCTCTGGCTGGCTTGTGTCATAGTCCACTTCTACTGCCAATTCGTTGCCCCAGGTTCCGATCTCCTTGGCAGTCAATTGCATGACATCAATTCCTTTTTCGTTCTTAACAACTACCGATGCTTTTACACCTGTGCCCTCTTTGACTAAGCGCACGACGTAGCAGTCGGCTCCACCATTCTGAAAAAAGAGCCTGACCGAAGTCGCGAGTTCGCTATGAGGATGCGGTGAACCAAAATTTCGTTCGTAATCACTATAGGAGAGCAATCGTATCGCCTTGTTTATCGGCCCCTCTTTCGCCTGACCAAAGAATGCAGTAATGGACGTCGCGACGCCCATAATCGTCCGGACCCCGCTCGGTACCTCCTCGATATAAACTCCCGGATAGGTTGGTGAAATAGGCATGATTTTTCCTCCTTTACAAGGTCATTCCGTATTACTCAAATTTCATTTTCTAAGGAAATTCGATTTGATTCTTACTAAATCGCTCGAACTACATCGACTCGCTAACAGCATGAATCCTCTTTCTTGCTAGATTAAACTTTCCCATTCAATATCCATTAGCCATTCGCGCGCCACATCTCTAAGACAAACCTCTATCGTTCCTCTCGCAAGCCTTGAACAGGATGCTTCCATCCTTTAAAAGTTCCGTCTTGATGATCCCCCGATCAATTAATTCCTCTAAAGCTTTGCGGACCTGTTCCACCGAGACTTCAATCCTAGCTTGACTTAACCACCATCGAGCGATACCTTCTAGGGTATCACCCGCGCCGGGATTTCGCTTGAGGTAATCAAGAATCATTTCGGCGTGGTTTCCCGTCTTCACTTTTGTAGACGCTGCTTTTATCGTTCGCTTTGGGAATAAGCAAAAAGCATGCCAACGGCTCTTAATTTCTAATTATTTGATAATACATTAATTAGAGAAATGACCAGCGGTCTGTCAGGAGAAATGCGTCACTCTTTCGTGACTCTTTGCCGACATCCTCCTGAATTTTCTAGTTTTACATCATCATTTTTTTTGTGACGCCGATATTATTTCCCGAGACGCTTCGGCTTCGGATACTCTTTCTCTAAATCTTTTCTCATCGGAACTGGGCGGGCGGAATGGCTCGTTTTTTTAGGAGGTTCCAGAGAGCCGTCCTGTTCTTCCCAGCGCAAATGGCCGCCTGGGCCACATCTCCCCTAACCTCCCTGAGGAGTTGTGTCAGATAAGCGTTCTCAAAAGCTTCGACGGCCTTTTTCTTGGCATCCTTAAAGGGCTCAGTCTTCTTTTCTTTGGCCGCCGACTGGCTTTCGAGGGAAGAAAGGACATTCTCCATCTGGATTGTGGGGGAAGAAGACATAACAACCAGCTCCTGGATTTTGTTCTCGAGTTCCCGGACATTGCCTGGCCAGGAATAAAGGAGAAAAGTTTGCAAAGCCTCGAAACAGATTTCCAGTGCAGGCTTATGATATTCTCGGGCATATTTGGAGATGTAGTGTTCGACAAGAAGAGGGATGTCTTCTCTTCTGTCCCGCAAAGGAGGAACAAAGAGCAAAACGACGTTCAGGCGATAGTAGAGGTCCTCGCGAAACGTTCCGTTTTTAACAAGGCTCTGGAGGTCCTTGTTTGTCGCGACGATAATTCTTACCTTTGCCTTCTGGGGCTTTGTATCTCCCAGCGGTTTGTATTCCTTGTCCTGGAGAAGACGCAGCAATTTGACCTGTACGTAAGGGCTAATGGCACCAATTTCGTCCAGGAAAACGGTTCCGCCCTCGGCCTCCTTGAGCAGCCCGACCTGTCTGAACCTCGCATCGGTATACGCGCCCTGTGCGTGTCCAAAAAGTTCATTTTCGAACAGGGCTTCGGGAATGGCCCCGCAGTTGATTGGGATGAACGGCTGCCCCGACCGTGAACCAAGATAATGGATGGCTCGGGCCGCCAGCTCCTTGCCGGAGCCGGATTCTCCTGTAATCAAGACGTTAACATCACACTCAGCGACTTTTAAGATTTTTTCTTTAAGCTCCTGTATAGGTGGGCTTTGTCCTAGAATTTGTTTCAAGCCCTGTTCGTGCCTCAGCCGCTTCTTTACCGTTAGGATTTCTTGGTGAAAAGATGCCGCGTTTATTGCTTCTTGGTCCCCCCGACGTCGGTCTTGCTCATCTTCCAGATTAAAATATGGCATTTGAGCGGCTTTTCCCAGATCAAAGAAAACAGGTTTTTTTGGAAACATAATACCCCCTTCCCTCCAAAGATCACAAAATATCACTAAAAGCTAGGCAAAATTATTTATTTTCGATCTCTCCTTCATGAAAATATTTTTATTGGGAATTGCCTGGCCTCCATCCAAGGCAAACACCGCCCCTCCGAATTTTACTCACAGGCCAAAAAATTTGACAAATAATCCCACTTGCCAACAAAAAGAAATCGAAAATCTTAATTATGCGAAAACTAAATTATTATCTTTCCCCTTATGGATCTTTATCGCCGGCCTCTTCGACCCTGATGTTGACCACCTTACAATAGGG